>Ga0268251_10000698_pt1:0-7500 | contig 10401 bp, 4 predicted proteins | sample AgamicAsMae_FD_200527 | JGI IMG/M metagenome (GOLD analysis project Ga0268251, IMG submission 200527) | Agave microbial communities from Guanajuato, Mexico - As.Ma.e (v2) (version 2) | ecosystem: Host-associated > Plants > Phyllosphere > Phylloplane/Leaf | place: Guanajuato, Mexico...
ATATGTATGTCTCTATCTCTCTCTCTCTCTCTCTCTCTCTCTCTCTCTAATTGGGCCATTGTAACTGAACAGTTGATTTCAACTCAGGGTTACTTTCAAAAACAAACCTCCCTAACCAACAACAGACAAAATTCGACCTAAGTCGAGGGACCCTCTTAGCTTTATTACAAAGAAGGTAAGGGTCCCCCCTTACTAATATCAGATAAATTTTGCATACACCTACCTAAAAATAAGGCCTCTGGCATCAATAATTCTGAATCTTCAATTTTGGTTACCATAGTAATAATCATAGTTGCCATGGATACGGCAATCAATTAAGACTAGCTATATAGTGCTATACTGTAGCTATGTATTGGCTTAACAATGTGAATCAAATTAGTTGTTCATGTTAATTTGATATTAGACTAATGTGTTTAGTATCATTGCAATCCTCTTGATTAGAGGAACATGATGATACACTTATCACTTATGCTTTGATGTTATTGTTCATCCTTCACTATGATAATTCAATATACCCTGAAGGTTATCATCAATTGGCATACTTAATTAGGCCAAGGACTAAAACTATTGTAACCAGGTCAAATATGATTTTCAGCTAAGTTGAAGGAAGAATCTATGGGATTATCATTATTTTCTTCATTTCTAGCTGCATTATATTCTTCTCTTTCAGAAATCCTTTCAAGAAAATGCAGATCACGCATGGTACTAACTTTACTTGATTTAGGGTCATAGACAAGATAGTTTTGGACAGTTTTGGTGTATCCAATAAATAATTGTCTTTTTGATTTCGGATCCCATTTCTTTCTTTGTGTCTTGGGAATATGAGTGTATACCTCGCTACCAAATATCCTTAAATGATGATAAACAGGTTTTCTGCCATACCAAACCTCATAAGGTGTAAAACCATTGTTTTTAGGTGTGGGTGTAATATTCAATAAATAGCAAGCAGTTTTAACAGCAAATTCCCATAAAATCTTTGGTAAACCTTTAGCAGCAAGCATAGACCTGCCAAGCTCAACCAGAGTACGATTTTCTCTCTCAATGTAACCATTTTGTTCTGGTGCATATGGACAGGATAATTCATGTTCAATACCATTATTTAGCAAGAATTGCTTGACTCTATCATCCATAAACTCTGTACCATTATCTGTCCTAAATGTTTTAACTTTATTACCAGTTGTTGTTGATGACCATGCAAGATAGTACTTAACAGCATTGGGTACCTCAGCCTTAGATTTCAGGCAATAAACAGATCTAAATCCACTTGATTCATCTTTCAGGACCAGGTCATGATTATTAAAATACAATGAAGGGCATTCCATTGGACCCATTACGTCCGCATGAATAGCTTCGCCAACCTTGAAATTTCTGTTAGAAATAGACTTAAATGGTAATTTGTGAGATTTACCAAGCAAGCAACCTTTACAATTAAAATTTTCAGTATCAGCTTTAGGGATATTGGGAATAAGCCCTGCTTTAGACATTTCCATGATTTTTCGAACGTTAATATGTCCCATCCTTTCGTGCCATAGTCTTAATGTATTTTCTTGGGAAATCATTATTTTACCAGTGGTTTCTTGAATTGGGCGAATAGCTAAAATATAGCAATGATCTGGTTGTTTTGTAGCAGTTAAAACAATTTCATCTGAATCAGGATCAATAATATTAATAGAATTAGCATTACAATCACCCTTATATCCCATTTCCATAGTTTGACCAAAGGAGAATAAGTTTGGACCACCCACCAAGCTCAGGAACATATAACACATTATTTAATTTAGCTTGGTACCATTCTAAACCATTGTATGCTTCAATTGGGATGTCACCTTGACCGATACCTGTGATAACACGCCCATCTCCAATGATGAATGTCTTAGGAGTCTCTAGTTCTTGGTAATTAATTAAATTTGCTTTGTTCCATGTTAAATGGTTCGAACAACGGGTATCAAGTAGCCAAACATCTTTGGTATAATTTCCATTTCCATCCATAATTTCCATAAAATTACGACCTTGCTGTGGTTTAAAATTTTTCTTCTTATTAAATCGATTAGGCTGGTAATTACCATTAGGTTTTGATGAATTAGGGTTATTTTCGCCGGAACTGGTGTTACCAGTTTGATTACCATTAGTGTTGCTTGATTGACCTTGATTGTTGTTGGTTTGACCAGAACCATGCTTAAAACTGCTGTAGTTACCGTACTTTTCCTTGTTTTTCAGTTTATAGCAGTTTGCTTTGGTGTGGCCTTTGATCTTGCAATAATTACAGATAATATTGTTAAATCTGCTTTTACCTTTAAAATTCCTTGCTAAAAAGGCTTCACCATGTTGTTCTTTATGTGCATTAACAGAAAAAGCTTGCTCTGCAATTAATAGTTGGGTCTTGATTTGGTTAAGGCTGAAAATCGAACGGGATCCTACTTGTAACCTGTAGGTTTGAATAAATAGAGAAAACTTGTTTGGTAGATCAGATATTATTTTCTCAATGATGGTAGGCTCAGGTATAGTAACATCTCGTGCTCTGAGTTCTGATAGTATAGTTTCCAATTCACCAAAGTAGGATGTGACATTATGGCTTGAGGTGAACTTATGATAATGGTATTTTTGTGTAAGAAGATGCACATTTTGTGTAACAGTCTTTTCTTTGAATCCAACAATTGTATCCCAGACTTCTTTAGCAGATTCAGCATTGCACACCAGTTTATGATGATGATCATCAAGGGTTACCAGAATGTAGCCATGTGCTCGAGCATCTCTTATTAAGTATTTTCTTAGCTCTTCAGGGTTCTCTACGTCAGGTCTTTCTATTGTACCATCAATATGACCCCATGAATCCTTTGATTTTAGACATATTTTCAGGTCAAGTTTCCATCTATTATAAGTTGTTGAGGTTAACTTGGTACACAGAGCTGAAAGTTCCCCATGATCTTTGGACATCTTGTTTGATTATAGTTAGATAGAGTGAAACAAGACAAATCAAATGATATATAACAGCAGGTATAAGGTACAATGCAGGGCTAGCAGGAATTTTTGAAAAAAAGTACAAATTTTGTGTAATTTTGGTTTTACAATGAAAATTTCTAGAAAGAGGCTAATACAAATATTTTTAACTAATTGAACACATTTAAAGTAATAACATTGATACAATTACAATTTATCCAGAATAATCAAAAAATTGCGGAAATTTGGTGATTTATGAAGTGCAATAAAAGTAGAGGGTCAGTAGAGTATTATGCTAGTCAATAGAGTATTCAGATAAAGTTTACTATAGCCTAAAGCCTGGTATGTTTATGGAAACTTGAAATAGACGTTTCCCCTCTCTTCTATGGCTTTCTGGTGTCATTGTATAGAAGAATTTAACACAGGTATTTCGTATACTCCGGGGCAGTAGTGATTGAAATGTAATGTTTCAATCACTATTGAGACTGTAGTAGTGCAGATTACTGCATGAAAAAGTCTTACCTTATTTCGGCATGGTGCCGAGTCGACCAAGTTATCAGTTAAGAGAGGGACTGATAAATAAGTGTTAGCTAAAGGTTTGTTGGTTTCCTTGGCTTGACACTAGCCGAGTTAAGGTTCTTTTTTTGTAAGACCCTAACAAACAAATAACCAAGGAAATAAAATATACAAAGGTAGGGCACAAGGTAGACCTAGAGTCTATCAGTGCCACAGTAACTAATAACAAGAGAGACTTGATCACTTGGATGACCACAGACCTTGTTTACGAACAAACTGTCACTCGAAAGAGTGAGTCATATTGGTTATCGAGATTTCACTTGCAAAAGTGAATGGTACTGTTAAATTGTGATATCACTATCACTGTACCAAAGATACCATAATGACTTGGTGGACGGGCAAACGTACCCAGCAATATATACCCTGTCACGATTACTGTAGTAGTAGTAGTAGTAGTTGCAATAGTTACTACTATTTTTCTACTATGGTATTCAGTGATGGAAGGTAGAGGTGTAAGTAAGTACACGGTTCACCTCTTGCGGCAAGCAACTGCGGACTGCATAATATTTTGCATCAATCCGTTGGTTCGATACCTTGCGAATGGGACTCATTACAATGTGTTCTAAAGGATATCGTTGATCAGCTAATGTTGATTGCAATATGTTTATGTGTGTTGTGTTGTGTTGTTTGACCGGCAAGGCAAAGGCGATTCCGCTAAAGCTTTACCACTACAAACACATGACTATATACATATACATATATATATATATACATGTATATGTTTTAGTGTTGCGGACTAACATTGACTAGCTATTTTAGCTATTATTACATAGCTATAGCTAAGTTAGTCCAGCTACCTGGTTGATCCTGCCAGTAGTCATATGCTTGTCTCAAAGATTAAGCCATGCATGTCTAAGTACATACTGTTATAAAGTGAAACCGCGAATGGCTCATTAAATCAGTTACGGTTCCTCGGATATTCCATTTTACATGGATAACTGTGGTAATTCTAGAGCTAATACATGCACAAACGCTCCAACCCCGGCTTCGGTTGGTGGAAGGAGCGCATTTATTAGACCAAGACCAATGATCCTTTTTCACCCAGAACCCTGCTCATGGGCTTCGGTCTGTGGGTAAGGACTGGCAGTGGGGATCTAAGCAGAGGCTTCGGTGCTCTGCATTGCTCAAGATGACTCTGAATAACTGAGCAAATCGCATGGCCACTGTGCCGGCGATGTATCCCTCAAGCAACTGCCTTATCAACTGTCGATGGTAGGTTATGCGCCTACCATGGTTGTAACGGGTAACGGGGAATCAGGGTTCGATTCCGGAGAGGGAGCCTGAGAAACGGCTACCACATCCAAGGAAGGCAGCAGGCGCGCAAATTACCCACTCCCGGCACGGGGAGGTAGTGACGAAAAATAACAATACGGGACTCTATTGAGGCCCCGTAATTGGAATGAGTACAATTTAAATCCTTTAACGAGGATCTATTGGAGGGCAAGTCTGGTGCCAGCAGCCGCGGTAATTCCAGCTCCAATAGCGTATATTAAAGTTGCTGCGGTTAAAAAGCTCGTAGTTGGATTTCAGTCGGACCTATGGGGTCCACTGAAAAAGGGTTAGTAGGGGGTCATGTTGTTCTGTTAGTCATCTAACGATGTTCTAGCAGGCGCATGGTGTTCCTCTTTCCTGGTGGTTACTTCCATAGTGTCCGGACATAAGCCAGCCCGATATCTGCTACCAATGCTCTTCATTGAGTGTTGGTTAAAGCGATCGGGACTTTTACCTTGAAAAAATCAGAGTGCTCAAAGCAGGCGTACCAAGCCTCGAAAGAGGTGCCTAAAAACGGTATGGTGGACCATCCTTAACCGGATGCGTACCATTACCTTACCTTGAATGATCTTGCATGGAATAATGGAATAGGACCTTGGTTCTATTTTGTTGGTCTTAAGAACCCAAGGTAATGATTAAGAGGGACAGACGGGGGCATTTGTATTGCGGCGCTAGAGGTGAAATTCTTGGACCGTCGCAAGACAAACTACAGCGAAAGCATTTGCCAAGAATGTTTTCATTAATCAAGAACGAAAGTTAGAGGTTCGAAGGCGATCAGATACCGCCCTAGTTCTAACCATAAACGATGCCAACCAGCGATCATCCTGAGTTGATTTCTTAATGACTCGGGTGGAAGCTTCCGGGAAACCAAAGTCTTTGGGTTCCGGGGGAAGTATGGTTGCAAAGCTGAAACTTAAAGGAATTGACGGAAGGGCACCACCAGGAGTGGAGCCTGCGGCTTAATTTGACTCAACACGGGAAAACTCACCCGGCCCGGACACTGAGAGGATTGACAGATTGAGAGCTCTTTCTTGATTCAGTGGGTGGTGGTGCATGGCCGTTCTTAGTTGGTGGAGCGATTTGTCTGGTTAATTCCGATAACGAACGAGACTCTAGCCTACTAAATAGACTTGCGGTTTACACTGCAGTACTCCCCCTTGGTCGGCCTCTAGGGGTTGCAGTATCTTGTGAGGGGTTCGCCTTTTGCAAGCTCTGCTGTTGACTGTCCTAGGGGATTCTCCAGGGTAGGGATGCTGTAGCACCGTAAGGACTTCTTAGAGGGACAAGCGGCGTCCGCAGCCGCACGAAACAGAGCAATAACAGGTCTGTGATGCCCTTAGATGTCCGGGGCCGCACGCGCGCTACACTGAAGTGGCCATCGTGCTTAAGCATTCCTGCTCCGAAAGGAGTGGGTAACCGCTTGAACCCATTTCGTGATGGGGATTGGGCATTGTAATTATTGCCCATGAACGAGGAATTCCCAGTAAGCGTGAGTCATTAGCTTGCGTTGATTACGTCCCTGCCCTTTGTACACACCGCCCGTCGCTACTACCGATTGAATGATTTAGTGAGGACTTCGGACTGGTGGACCCAGACCTTGGGGTTAAACCTTTGGTCGGGTTGTGCTGGAAAGATGTTCAAACTTGATCATTTAGAGGAAGTAAAAGTCGTAACAAGGTTTCCGTAGGTGAACCTGCGGAAGGATCATTAACGGTCTCCATATATATATCAATATTATATATATATATAAGAGAGAGTTTAAAGGAAAACGTACACTGGGCCTCCAATATAACTGGAAACAGGGAATTGAGAGGCAACAAGGGTGATGGTTACCGAAAGGTAGCCGTAAGATTCCTTACTCCATCTGGAGCTTAGGAGCAAGGTACCTAATCATGGTTTGTCTCCTTTTATTGTTGATGTTGTTGTTGTTTTTGTGACGACAACGACTGGATAAAGAAGGAGGAATAACCATGGTGTGTCCAGGACTGCAAAGGCCTGCCGCTAGGTTTGAAGAGAGTTTAACGGGAGTTAAACCCCGCCATGCATACTAGGCAATATCAACAACAACAATAACGCTAAGCTTGTCTTAATTGTTGTTGTTGGTGGTAAAGAGCAAAGGAGAGACGTTCCACAGCATCGGGATGTGGTAATACGTTATCCATCCTTTGGTCGACCTTTCCTACCAGAAGATTTAGGAATTACTTGAGAAAAAAGTCCCACGGTGGCAAATACACCTACAAGCGGTGGATCACTCGGATTGCGGATCGATGAAGAACGTAGCAAGCTACGATAATCGGTGCGAATTGCAGGACACGCCGAGCACTTGAGCTTCTAACGCACATTGCGGCTTTGGTCTTTTTCCAAAGTCACATCTGTCTGAGAGTTGAGAATGGAAATCTAACTAAAAGATATAGATGATACTCCCAATAATCACTATATCAGGCATAGTCTGCCTTGATAATATATTCCTGTTCTTGAAGAGATGTTTTGTTCTCTTCTAGTCAGGAGATGTTTGTCCCAAACATGTACAACTCTGGTTCACTGCTCCTGGTGACTAAGACACTGATAGAGACAAACCTTGGGGTCGTACCCTTCAGACGACGATAAAGTCGGGCCCTGATGTGGACATCCTAGTAGAAGAGGTTATACTCGAGGACCAAGCAGTGTCTTTGCTGCATCGCTAATGGAGAGTAATATGATCCATGTACTATGTTT
>Ga0268251_10000701_pt1 | contig 10366 bp, 8 predicted proteins | sample AgamicAsMae_FD_200527 | JGI IMG/M metagenome (GOLD analysis project Ga0268251, IMG submission 200527) | Agave microbial communities from Guanajuato, Mexico - As.Ma.e (v2) (version 2) | ecosystem: Host-associated > Plants > Phyllosphere > Phylloplane/Leaf | place: Guanajuato, Mexico | collected...
TTCTTGAGCAGGGCTGGACTTACGCTCTCGGGCTTTCTGTCGTTACCAGGACCAACCTGCTCCCAAGCAGAGCTACCACCTTCAAAGTTACGGAAGGCTTGAGTCAACTCAAGAGGCTCAACAACAATACGCTTCTGCTCCTCGTCGTAGCGGATTTCGGTGTAACCAGTCAAAGGGAAGTCCTTGCGGAGCGGGTGGCCGTCGAATCCGTAGTCGGTCATGATGCGGCGGAGATCGGGGTGTCCAACGAAGAAGACACCGAACAGGTCGTAGACCTCACGCTCGTACCAGTTGGCACCGTCGTACAGACCGCAAATCGAAGGAACGGGAGTGGCCTCGTCGGCGTAGGTCTTGACGCGGATACGGGCGTTGTGGCGGACGGAAAGCATGTTGTAGACAACCTCGAAGCGCTGGTCGCGGGTAGGGTAGTCGACAGCGGTGATGTCGCTGATCTGGGTGAATTCGGCGGCAGTGTGGTACTTGAGGAAGTTGAAGACAGGGAGGACAGCGGCGGGGGCGATGTAAATGACGAGCTCATCTTTCCAGACCGAGAACCTGAACGAAGCGTGTCAATGCTGGTATGGCGACTGCGGAGAGGGAGTGGACGCACTGCTGGATGTACTTGGGCATGCAAGACATCAAGTACTGGCCGTACTGGTGCAGGCTGTCGGCCTTTTCTTGGTACTTGTCGGCGGGGTTGACAATGGGGACATGGAGACGGCCCTGAGCGCTTCTTTGGGCGTGCTGATACAAGAATCAATATTTGGACATGAGCCTGTGGCAATTGCGTAGCTAGAGTGTCGTACTCTCATGTTTGGCAGGTCGGAAACATCGGCGGCGAGCTCCTTCTGGCGCAGAGCCGAGACGGAGAAGGCGCGAGTCGAAGGGGCGGCATTGCGCGAGGCGAGACGCAGAGAGCGAGTGGCGGATTGTCGTAGAGCCATTGTGTGTTTGGGTGCTATCGACAATTCAGTAGGCAATTGGGAAGGAACGATATGATGGTCATCATCGTTCCAGCCGCGGTCGGCCAATCAGAAGTCGGTGGCCCGTGCACGCTCCTTCTCTTTGGACGAGCAAGCAGAGCAGCTGAGTTGCTCTTTCCCGCGGCCGCTGCTGTTACACTACAACAGCACTATTCCATCTCCTTCTAATTCACCTCGGAGTCCAACTGTCCTTTCTCGTCTGTCGTCCGCGCTGCTGCATTTTACTCTCCGCTTCTGCGCGCCTTGTCCCTTTCCGCCTTCTCCTTCACATCACTACTTCCACATCCACACAGAGCCCACGCCATGTCGCGGACCCAGCAAGATCAGTTCATCGATGACGATGAAGAAGAGACATGTCCTCTCTGCGTCGAGGAGTTCGATCTCTCAGATCGAGGCTTTCGTCCTTGCGTCTGTGGTTATCAGGTTCGTGCTGACTGTTCACCCCGAAACACTCGCCAGCTAACAAGCCCTCCCAGATCTGCCAGTTCTGCTATCACAATGTGCGCAACAACATGAACGGCCTCTGTCCTGCCTGTCGCCGCCCATACGACGATGCCAACATAGAGTTTCGAAAGCCTGGTCCAGAAGAGTACCCATCCCTGCCTGTCCGCTCCCCTCGTCCATCACTGACATCCATCCTAGGGAAGCCCTCTGGAGAGCCAAACAAGCCGCCAAGCAAAAGAAGCAGTCTGCCGCCGCCCAAAAGGAAGCTCAGAAGCGCGAGGCCGACACTCTCTCCCGCAAGCATCTCGCTGGCCTGCGCGTCGTGCAAAAGAACCTCGTCTATGTGACTGGTCTGAGCCCAAGAGTGCAGGAAGATCGACTGCTCGAGACACTCCGTGGCGATCAGTACTTCGGTCAATACGGCAAGATTGTCAAGATAGTCGTCAGTAAGGCAAAGGACAACATCAACCCGCAGTCTGTCGGCGTGTACGTTACCTACGCTCGCAAACAAGACGCCGCCTCTTGCATCACTGCCGTCGACGGCTCGCAAAACGGCGATAGAGTGCTGAGAGCTCAGTTCGGCACAACCAAGTATTGCTCGGCCTATTTGCGCAACGAACAGTGCACCAACCGCAATTGCATGTTTTTGCACGAGCCCGGTGAAGAGAACGACAGTTTCACTCGCCAGGACTTGTCTTCGATGAACGTCATCTCGACCCAGCACCCACAGGCTCCGTCGCAAGCCACTTCACAACCTCCACCGCAAAGTCAACAACCTGTAGCCGCCGCCCACACCCTCTCGAGGCAAGACTCGCAATACATCCCTCCAAGCCCGAGTGTCGAACACGACGGCCCTGCGCTACCTTCAACTGCTAGTTGGGCCTCCAGAGCTCCTCAGATGAGCCGCACAGCTAGCAGTCGCTCCGTCTCACTCGTCATGTCTAAAGAGCCAGTCAAGGAAAAGCCCAAGCCTGAGCCCCAGCCTCAGCCAGAACCCGAACGCGAACCATCACCTTCTCCAGAGCCCGAAGAACCCGCAACTCCCAGCCCACCGCCAGCTCCTGTCGCACCCGTCAAGAAGAAGAAGCCTGCTGTCGAGGATCCCTTTACGCACATGTTCAAGGCCTTCCAGTCTCACGATTTCAAGTTCAGTCTATCCGACAGGGCATTGGAAGACAGTAGCATCGACTTTGACAATTTCCCCTCGCTGTTCGACCCGCGTGGCGGAGCCAAGAGACGTGCAATGAGACAACGTGAAGAGGAGGAAGATGAGGAGCGCAGACGCTTGGAAGCTGAGGCTCAAGCTCAACTCGCTCAACAACAAACTGTGAACAGTGTCGAGGACGAGAACGGCCCCGAGCTTGGTGGCAGTATGCAACTTGGAGGTGAACCAGAAGACGTTATGGGCCGTGGTCAGTCTCCGCAGCACGCCATTGAGCCTCCTTCGCGTACAAATTCTGTCATCGATGGCGGGTTCCTTACCAATGAGCTCTCCAACCAGAACAGCAATACTCCCAATCTGAGCAACTTGACTGCTCAGCAACGCCAGCAGTTGCTCCTCCAACAGTTCAAGACGCCTTCGACCGCCTCATCTCAGCCTCCCTTCCAACCACCAACTGCTGCTCCGGCCGGCCACGCTCGCAATGTCTCGCGTTACACTTTCGCCAACGACTCCAACACGGCCTCGGCTGCCGTCAAGCCTGTCGCAAACGCCAAACTCATGAACCAACAATCTTCCATGATGCCTTCCCAATCCTCGTTCCAGCAACCTCCTCCAGGCGGCTTCTACAGTAATGTTCAGGGCCCTCCTCCCGGTCTCAAGACCACTGGCACTCCTCCATTCAGCGGAGGTGGCATGTTTGGCCAGGGCCACGGTTTTGCTACTAGCGGCTTGGGTTATGGCGCCAACCTGACCGGACGCAACCCTAACGACGAAATGATGAGAGATCTCTTGAGAAGCCGCAACCTCGGTGGCGGTGCCCAAATGTCAGATGCCGCAAAGCGTGAGTTATTATTTCCTTCTTTCTTACATCAGCACCCCACCAGTTCCAGCCCAGTCCCAGTCCCAGCCCCTGGTCTTCTGAATCTTCCTTATGGCACTCAGCCTCAAGCTTTCCAAGACGCTGTTCAGAAGCCCAAAAAGAAGGGCAAAAAGCACAAACATGCTAACACTTCCTCCTCTGGAGGTGGTGTAGTTGATGTAGCAGACCCGAGCATTCTTCAGGCCAGATTGCACCAAGCTGGTCAAATCGGAAACCAGGGGCTATTCACTGGTCAGGGACAAGGTGGGTTGCACAATGTGTACGGCAGCGCCGACGCTGGTGCTTTCCGCAGATGGTAGACGGCCGCTTCTTTCCCCCTTTTGATTTTTGTTTGAGTTTTCTGTTTTGTTTTGCTTTGTTTTTCTGCTTGTCTCTTTTCTTCCCTTTCCGTCATGTCCATCTATCCCCCATGACTTTGCTACCGGCGTCTTGATTTAGGGTGGAAAGCGAGCACAGCATTGGCCTTCCCAAATTGAGACTTTCAGAGTCTCGAGCCACTGGCGTTTCGGGTTTTATATCATGTCCGGTTGGCTCTTCTCGTCAGCTTCGGAGTTGTCATCGATGCATTTGCCGCTGTGGCTATATGAACGGCAGGAGTTTCCCCATTTCCTTATGCCTCTTACGTCTCTGCAACGTTAGCCACATTCTTGTACGTATCTTCTTACCTTTTGATGTCGCAGATTGGTAGATTAACAAAGTCAGTGTCTGCCGTCTTGCACCTCTTTCTATACTTCCACTGGCGTCTCTGTGTGAATCGCATCATGTATACTAGCTTTTTCTTCCTCGGCGGTCGTCTACCATCTGTCGAAACCAGTCGCTTCTACTCGACGTATACAAAACGAAACTTTTAGACAGTGCTGACTGGAGGTATAGATATCTCAGACATTTCCTCTCTTGGTGGTGCAGCTCATCTTTCATCAGACCTCTTCGACGAGCCTGGACGATCAACGCCACCAGTGCCTCCAGGTCTCGAAGGCCTTGGTCAGTCATTGCCATCTCTTGACCTCGACGACGAGGAGGATGTTCCAAGACGCTCGACACCATCCATCCCCCCAGGTTTCACGGCTCCCGTCATTGCTCCTCCAAAGGATGATTCAGCTGCTTCCCTTCCAACCTCGCGATCTAGTTCGAGAGCAAGTCTCAGACGCGGAAACTCACAAATCCTCCCTGCTGTCCCAGTCCTGTCCGGAACCCCCTCGCGAGCCCCTACGCCCTTGAGACACGAGAGCAGACCTTTCGCCAATATCATTGATGAATTTGCTACTCCTACAAAACGCGGAAGGTCCGAATCTCATCTTGCTAATGTGGAGTATGCCGAAAACAACGATACTGCCCCAGGTGCCGAGGTCGAGACTCCATCGAAGGCTGAACTCAAGGCAGAAAAGGCAGAGGCAAAGAAAGCAAAGAGGGCAGACAAATTAGCCAAGAAGGAAGCCGAGAGACTGGAGAAGGCAGAGAAAGCCGCTGCCGCTGCTCATGCTGCAGCTGAAGCTATAGCTCAGAAGAACGCTGCCGAGAAGCTCGAGAAGGCAGCAGCAGCCCAGGCAAAGATTCCAGAGACTCAACCAGCTCCTCCAGGCGCTTCCAAGGAAGAAAAGACTCAGGCTGCTTTCAAGACAGTAGACCTTGTGAAGGATTTGACACCCGCAGAAGCTGCTGCCGCAGCCAAGTCCGCTGCTGGTGAGACTGTTAGTAAGAAGAAGCACCCTGGAAAGATTGACATTACAGCTGCCGTCCTCAAGGGTGGTGAAGTCCCCACTTCAGTCACCTCGACCCCAGTCAAGGCCGAGAATATTCCTCGCACCTGGAATACCATTACTACGTCGCGCCCACAAAGCCCTAGCATCGCTTCAGATTCGGCCAGAAAGGTCACGGCCCCGCGTACTCTGCGTCTCACAACAGCTGTGCCTCCACCCGCACCTGTTGTTGCGCCTGCAATTCGCACACTTCCCGCCGCAGCATCCCGTTTGCCATCAAGACAACCCAGTATCGCCTCGATTCAGCCACCCGGCACTCCTGGCAGTGAGCACGTGTCGGACGACATTTCTGTCACATCAACTTCGCTCTCGCGCGCAAACACTCCTCCTCCACCAACCTCGAGCAGAGTCGGCTCCGCATACGTCCGTCAGAACACCAAGAGTCAACAGAAGAAGTTGCGTCAAGAAAAGGCCCGTCAGGCGACCGAAGAAATCTTGACCAAGGACGTTCAGACCATCGTGGAGCCCATCCAGGAGGCAATCACTAGTCGCAAGAAGAAGTCCAAGAGCGCCAAGCCTGCGACACCTGCTGCAGCCACGCCTACTGCAGTCACTCCTGTTCCCTCGCGTCCTGCTTCTCCCAAGATGAAGGCCAAGCCCGAGGAACCACCAAAGGTAGAGAAGCCCGCCACGCCCGTCAAGGTCGAGACTCCTCCCCCTCCTCCACCTGCTCCCGTCACTCCGGTCAAAGCCCCTACACCGCCACCACCAGCAGCGCTGACTCCTGCCTCTCTCATCGCAGAACTGCGCAGCGAACATGGCTCTCTAGCCGGCGCTTTCGACGCTTTCTTTCGCCCTTTCGCTCAGACCGTTGCCCATTACAAGCCTACTCAGCAACCAACCTCCGCCGATTTGACCGCCGAAAACGCAATCCCACCTCACCAGCCTGAGCTTCAGAAGGAGGACATCGATGTCTTGCTCTCGGGAAACGCTTGGCGTCCTATGACCGATGAGCAACAGCGTCTCTGGGAGCGTCTCGTCATCTCGCCTAGTGGAACCATCATTCGTCACATGGAGCCTCAGCTTGAGGAACGTTTCTTGGCCATGGAAGCCATGAACCGCCAGCTGCCAGAGAACCTGAGGTTCCATCCTATCCAGCACAGCAACACTCCTACCGACGTCGACTTCCCCGCTGTGGACATCAACGTCCTGCGTCGCGAGTTTGAGGGTGCATCCAACGGCAATCGCCACCGCAGCGCTAATGCAATGGAGAAGGCTGTCGAGGAGGGCAGCAAGAAGGGTAGTTTCCTGGTTGACACCGCGGGCAAGTATGTCAACGAGTTCATCATGCCTCCTGTCCCTCTCAGCCCTCCCAGCGAGAAGGCCGTCAAGGAGGAGCAGCAGAGAGATAAGAGCCACATTGTCAGCGTTGAGGACCTGGAACGCCGACTCGCCGAAGCCAGACGTTTCGCCGACGATAAGGAAGCTGGCTTGCGCCGTCTGGTCAAGAGAAACAGAAAGGTCATTGGCCTGACTCACTGAGGAGTTGTTCTTTGCACGACAAGGAATCTTCTCAAATTACGAAAACAATAAGGGGCACGCGAGACGTGGTTGCTGCGAATGGAACTATCGCCAGTCAGACATCAGTATTCCTTCTTCCCCTGAGACCTGTGGAGAAGAGGTCATTTTTACATTCATTGTACCATTAGCATTACAAGTCGCATCACAAGTAGCATTGCAAGACGGTCATTCGTAGACAGAAGCCGTTAGAAATTCATTCATGTATTATATTAGGGATTGTTCACCAACAGCACAGTGTGTCTTTGTACGAAGTCTGCATGCAGCAACTCGCATCTCGCACCTGATCGTGGACCGTGTGAGTACTGCAATACAGACAATAGGCAAGCCCCTTCGACATGTTCTGCCGGGTTTCAGTCAAAGAGACAAGTATCATCAACGATGGATCAGCCTGAATGTAGGTTATGACTACGATGTCTAGCAGTCATGCATGAGAATACTATAATTCAAACATTGTAATATGAAGCAAGGTAGTGCTCATATACGCGGCTGGCTTATAGTCATTGTTTCGAATGACGACTTGGTATCAATGAACTTGACAATTTGGCAATTTGAGCGCGAGGGCCAGGCTAAAGATTCAACAATTGCCGGTAAGGTCTCTGATGGTTTTAAAGCAGAAACATGCTCGAGATGCCTATTAGATGGATCCCGACGGCAAGGGCAAGGGTGTCTCGTTGAGAATGGTACATAATGATACCAACCATCGCCTTCGTTGTCGTGATGCCATCACCAAGGTATTCTATTCCCTTCGCTTAACCTTCCGATGTAAATGTTGTTGGTATCGCGTCTACAACGTTGCCAAGCAAGAGGTCCCCTGCCAGCAGCATCCTTCCCTCCTTGGTCATCTTACAGTCTTCCTTCTCCCGACAGACATTGCAGAGAATACCTTGTCATCTCTCGTGCTCCTCTCTAATGTAACAATGCTCGTCGACTCTTTTTGCCCCTGTCGCTGGGACATTCGTCGCATCGACGATTCGCGGAAACATGCCCTTCCGTTCCGCATATTGCTTGATACGGATTGCCGGATGTACTCATGGAAGATCGCCATGCCTACCTCTACAGTCTGTCGGGACTTTGGCCCCTGCTTGTGCCAATATCGCCGTTGAGCTCGACGCACCTCGCGAGTCGCGTCTTAGGGATTGTCAAGCAGTTCACGCTCAACAACACCAAGTTCGATCTACCCTGACCAACTGCCTTTTTCGAGTACAGCAACAGCCTCTATAGGCAAAGACATATGTCTATGATCTACATGGTATATTACAATGCAGTGTCTTGCCGTTGTCGGTAGATCCTGCAAGCCAGATTGGCAATCACATGGGGATTGTGGCCTGATACCCAGATTATCCGAAGGAACTGGCCATACCATATACATGCGCTTTGATGCCATGGAAGCAACACCGCCGGCTGACGACGTGGATGTTGCTTCGCTATCAACCAAAGCACAGCCCTGCTCCGGTACGTACCACGCGGTGAGTGTGTCGAGCATCCAGCACACATGATAGTGGGTGGCAGCGGGCAATGATTGGTCGACGAAGCGCTCCGCGCTCCTTTCGCGTCCTTACGGGCCTCATTGCCATGTAAGCTTCGCAACCCATCTGCAGTCGAGCCACAACCTGCACGACAGCCTCGACACCTGCATACCGGTATTAATTATGATTTATCACTTCTAACTACCGTCAGCTATACTTATATTGGCTAACCATCAGCTTCGCCGTTTCTGCGCGGGCAGCGCGGCACACGCGACTATATTCTTGTTGGTAGACACTCACTATGGGCCACTCGTTTTCGATCGCTCAGTCTATTCGACCTGGTGGACTGACTTTGCGTTGATGCCTCGTCTGACTCAAGAGATCATAAATGCCATGTGTTACCGTGGACCAAAGACCAGAGAACGACTCCACTACAATTATGTCTACCAGCAAATGCTCGCATCTGCCAACAGAGATACAAATGAGCATACTAGAGTTTCTTGCAGAAGATGCTCGACATGCGGTCTCAACGCTCCAATACGACGAAGCATGGCGCTGCTATGCTCAATTCCTTCTACCTGCCATCCTTGTTAATCGAGATTGGTCCGCGCGAGGCACAAACTTACTTTGGCGTGAGCCATTCACTCCCGCATTGGCCAGTGTCCAGCCCCAGCGCCGACAGTATTATGCCGACAAAGTTCAGAGCATCGGGCTCTATCTCTACCGTCAAGACCACGTGGAATGCCCTACAGCTTTCGCGAAGCTGAGCTTCCCGCAGTTGAGAAGATTGGAGATCAATTCTTGCCCACCCTGGATGAAGCTCGACCTTCGGCCATACTTGAGCTCAAGCATTACGTCTTTTACCATGCTGGGATGTCCTCATCTTCCTAACTCTCTACTTGACCTGATTGCTTTCTGTTGTCCCAAGCTTCGAGACGTCCATCTCGACTACATGGCTGGACACCACAAAAACGAGCATCTCGTCAAGTTTTTGCGAAAATGCAGACATCTGAGGGATTTCGCATTGAGCTCTCAAGATGGTTCAGACTTTTCATTAGACGTGCTGGAGACCTTGGCATCTCGCAAACAGCTTGAATCCCTTTACGCTCCTGTGAATCTCATCTCGTACCACTCGATAGAGACAGTCATGCAAAGAAACTCACGCCTGCGCCCTTTTCGCAACGCACGCAATCTATCCCTAAGCATTGAGTCGAGAGCAGTAAGACCCGTTCTTCTGGCAGCTGAATTTCTGGTCGAACTCGAATTGAATCTAGCTGATTCTGAGCACGATGTCTTTGGGACCATTGGGTCGTTCTCGTGCTTGGAGACACTTGAGATTTCTTTCTCTACCACCGAACGCCTTTCCATACAAGAGCTTCAGTCGATATCGGGCCTCACGCGTTTGAAAGAGCTCGTTATCTGCGGACCTCCCTCAGACCCATACCAAGCGAACGGACCGCTGCTGATCGCTCATGCTTGGACCGATGATGACTTCGAGTCCTGGGTATCAAGTTATCCTAATCTGGAAAAGTTGACATTCGGCGTTCGCCCAATAGCCAGCCATTGGATCTCGGAGACCAGGTTGATTGGGAAGAGCTGTCCAGAACTCACTACGCTGTCTATGGACGGTATACATGATATCGGAGCTTGGAGGGTCTCGTCTCAACCTGTATTTCCTACATTGCTCGAGCTCGAACTTGGACAGCTGAAGCCATGGCCGTTTTCTACGAGGTATGTTGGGCGCAACTATAGTTGGTGTGCAGAAACTTACATGAGAACAGTGCTGAGCAGACCGAAGAATATGCAATGGGGCTCGCTCAGTTGATACATCAGCATGCGCCCATGTTGGAGGAACTCAGCTGTGGGCGAGATGATCTTGCAGAGGCTGTCGAGCAAGCTTACGAACGATTGAAAAATGCATCTGAGCTACTCGAAGATGATGTAGACATGGTGATGTCTGATTGATTGATTGATGTCGGCAAGACATGTGCACTCAGAAGACGCCAGAACATTCAGATGAAAGTCTTTCGTTATGTAGGATCTGCATGATGTGTGACACACTCTAACTGCTACCTTCCTGTATAAAAATGTCTGTGAGGGCCTCTGACTGTTCTTACGCAAGCGCACTTGGTCTTCCCAGAGCTGTTATTGGG
>Ga0268251_10000702_pt1 | contig 10359 bp, 8 predicted proteins | sample AgamicAsMae_FD_200527 | JGI IMG/M metagenome (GOLD analysis project Ga0268251, IMG submission 200527) | Agave microbial communities from Guanajuato, Mexico - As.Ma.e (v2) (version 2) | ecosystem: Host-associated > Plants > Phyllosphere > Phylloplane/Leaf | place: Guanajuato, Mexico | collected...
CGGTGACGCCGGCGGCGCAGCCCTCGCACTGCGGCGGGACGGGCGACGAGTCGTCGTAGAAGTGCGTCACCAGCACCGGGATGCCGGCCTTCTTGGCGGCCTGGAGCTGCGGCTGGAGCACCCGCGGATCGGGCGCGGTGCTGAGCACGATGATGTCGGGCTTGGCGGTGATCGCCTGGTTCATGCCCTGGACCCACTGCGACGCCTGACCCTGGTTCGGGTAGAGGGTGAACTTCATCCCGACCCGCTGGGCGATGTCCCGCATGGTGTTCTGGATGCTCTCGTTGAACGGGTTGGGCACCAGCGGGATGAGGAACATGCTCTTGCCCTTGAGCTTCGACACGTCGACCGGCGGGCCGGGGGCGGTGAAGCTGGGCAGGCCCTTGTACTTCTCGACGTTCGCCTTGACGGCCTCGGGCACCGACGAGCTGTTCGACGATCCGGTGTCGTTGCTCGAGCCGGTGCTGCACGAGGCGGCCAGCAGCATCGCCACCACGGCGACGGTCCCGATCGCGACGGAGCCCCTGAACCTGTACACGAAATCGAACCTCCCCGAATCGATCCCGCGGTCGCGCCGCGCGCCTGTCCCGGTGCCCTTCGGCGGTAGGGGAGAGGGAACCGTCCGCCGCCCCGTTCTCAAAGCGCTTTGCGCCCGCCCGCGAGAAGGCTGAGAACGCGCTGGGCGGTTTGCCGGTCACGTGGCCTTTGGCGTCTCGCCCGCATGCTGGGATTGAGCGGACCGGATTTTGGAAGATACTGGCTCAGCGGTGCAGGCGCGTCAAGTCCGAGTCAGGGGGCGGTGAGGCCGGTTGCGGGGACGAACTGGCCCGCGCCCTCGGGGCCGACCCAGCGGCCGTTGCGCACGATCGGCGCGCCCCGCAGGATGGTGGTGCGCACCCGCCCGTCGAGCCGCCAGCCGTCCCAGAGGCTGTAGTCGCAGGCCGAGTGCAGCTCGGCCAGGCGCAGCACACCGCGCCAGGCCGGGTCGATCAGCACCAGGTCCGCGTCGCTGCCCACCGCGATGGTCCCCTTGCGCGGCCAGATGCCGAACAGCTTGGCCGGGTTGGTGGCGGTCACCTGGGCGTAGCGCTGGATCTCAAGGCGCCTTGCGGAGACGCCTTCGGAGAACACCACGTCCATGCGGGTCTCGATGCCGTTGTGGCCGCCCGGCACGTTGTCGACCACCGGCCCGGAGAGCTTGGCGACCTTGGGAATGGTGAAGTCGTCGGAGGCCACCGTGTCGAGGTCGCCGCCGACGACCGCCTCCCACAGCCGCTCCCGGTCGGCGGGGGACTTGAGCGGCGGGTAGTTGTGGTACAGCAGGCCCTCCTCGGCGGCGTAGTTCTCCGAGCTGAAGGTCAGGTAGTTGTGCAGCACCTCGCCGTAGACCGGCAGGCGCGCGTCGCGCGCCTCGCGGATCGCGTCGACGCCCCAGCCGGAGGAGACGTGCACCACGTACAGCGGGCTGCCGCTGCGCCGCGCCAGCAGGATCATCCGGCGGATGGCCGCCTCCTCCGCCAGCGGCGGGCGGGCCAGGTAGATGTTGCGCCCGTCCTGGCGGCCCTCACGGTAGAGCCGGCGGACGTTGTAGTCGATCACGCAGTCGTCCTCGCAGTGGACCATGACGATCCCGCCGGCGCGCTGGGCCTGCTCCATCACGCCCCAGATGCGGCCGTCGTCGGAGAACAGGTCGCCGCTCGCGGAGGTGCCCGAGAAGGTGGTGAACATCTTGAAGGAGGACACCCCACCGGCGACCAGGTCGGGGATCTCCTCCATCACCTCGAAGCTCACCGCGCCGGTGAGCATCACGTGCAGGGCGTAGTCGACATGCGGCCGCTGTGCCTCGAGCTCCTTGCGCTTGCCCTCGACCGCCTCGACGGCGCTCTGGTCGCCTGCCTGGAGCGCGAAGTCCATGAAGGTGGTGGTGCCGCCGAAGGCGGCCGCCCTGGAGCCGTCGATCGCCGACTGGGCGTTCATCGCCTCGGTCACCTTCAGGTTGAAGTGGACGTGGGCGTCGATGCCGCCGGGCACTACGAACATGCCGGTGGCATCGATCGTCTCGGCGGCGTCCTCGGTGATGGCGCCGGGGGCGGCGATCGCCGCCACGCGCCCGTCTTTGACGCCGACGGTCGCGTCCAGCGTGCCCTGCTCGGTCACCACGGTCCCGCCGGTCACGGCCAGGTCCAGCATGGCAGCTCCATCCAGAATTTGGTCCAATATTTGCCGCTTCGTGGGAACGTACCGCCGCATGGGTACCCGGGCAAGACGGCTGCGGGCGGGTAGGGCTGCACTCGGACCGCGGGCCGCCGGCCCCGTCCACCCTCAGTCCCTAGAACTCTTCGAGGTCTTTGAGGATGCGGGTGAGGATGTCCAGGGTCGCAGCGGGGGCGGCCGCGCGCACGCAGACCGTCTCCATGACGTGGAGGTACTGGCGCACGTCGTCGCGCTTGTCGAGGTAGACCGCACCGGTGAGGTGCTCCAGGTAGATGACGTCCGGCAGGTCCACGTCGGCGAACCGCAGCACGCTGAAGGCGCCCACCATCGCAGGGTGCGCGCCGGCCGCGAAGCGCAGCACCTGGAGGGTGACGTTGGGCAGCCGCGCCGCCTCGATGAGCCGCTCGAGCTGCGCCCGCATGGTCTTCGGGCCGCCGACCGGGCGGCGCAGCGCGGCCTCGTCGACCACCGCCCACAGCCGCGGCGGGTCCCGCCGGGTCAGCAGCGCCTGGCGCGCCCGGCGCAGCTCGACCCGCCGCTCGATGTCGCCCGGCGCGTCGTCCGGCCCACGGACCATCACCGCGCGCATGTAGTCATCGGTCTGCAGCAGGCCGGGGATGAACTGGCCCTCGTAGGTCCGGATCATCGAGGCGGCCTGCTCGAGGTCGACGTAGGCGCGGAACCACTGCGGCAGCACGTCGCCGTAGCGGTGCCACCAGCCGGTGTCGTTGGCCTCCAGCGCCATGCCGACCACCGCGGCGACCTCGCCGGGGTCGTGCACCCCGTAGAGGCTGAGCAGGTCGACCACGTCGCGTTCCTTGAAGCCGACCTGGCCGTTCTCCAGCCGGTGGATCTTCCACTCCGACGCCCGGATCGCCGTGCCGGCCTCCTCGCGGGAGAGCCCGGCCCCCATCCTGAGCCGCCGCAGGCGGGAGCCGACCAGCATGCGCCGGACAGTCGGTCCGCCGGGAGGCTGCTGGGCCATGTCGGAATTACCCCCCTGATTGGCTCGTCAACGGCTGCTCCGCGTCGCTCCTCAGATTAGTGCGTTCCGAGCGTGTCCACGGGGACCTCGCCGTCCGGGCTGGTGGCACCTGGGCGACCGGGGCCGGTGCGGAGCGGCACCTCCTTGAGGAACAGCGACACCACGAAGGCGACCAGGAGGAACGGCACGCCGACCAGGAAGACGTCGTCCAGCGCATCGGTGAAGGCCCCCAGCACCAGGGTCTTGGCCGGTCCGGTGAGCCGCTGGATGGCCTGGACGTCGTTGGGGTCGATGGCCGTCCCCGCGCCCGGCCGCAGCCCGGCGCCGGCGAGCCGCTCGCTCAGGTAGATCGCCAGCCGGCTGGAGAGCACCGCGCCGAACACCGCCGCGCCGATCGAGCCGCCCATCTGGCGGAAGAACGTGGCCGAGCTGGTGGCCGCCCCCATGTCGCGGAACTCTACCGCGTTCTGCACCGCCGTCACGATGGTCTGGAGCGTGAACCCCAGGCCGGCGCCGAACAGGTACTCGTAGAGGAACACCTTCCAGAACGGCGTGTCCACGTGGAGCTGCGCGAGCAGGAACATCGCCCCGGTCAGCACCACGCCGCCGAGGATCGGGTAGAGCTTGTAGCGGCCGGTGCGGGTGATCAGCTGCCCCGAGGTGATCGAGGTCGAGAAGATGCCGAGGATCGCCGGCAGCAACGACAGGCCCGACGCGGTCGGCGACAGGCCCTTGACCGCCTGGAGGTAGATCGGCAGGAAGATGATCGCGCCGAACATCGCCACGCCGGCCAGGAAGCCGTAGAGGTTGCCGACGCTGAACACCGGGTTCCGGAACAGCCGCATCGGGATGATCGGCTCGCTGGTGCGCACCTCGATCAGCACGAACAGCGCCGCCAGCAGCACGAACCCGACGACCAGGGCGAGCGCGACCGGGTCGGTCCAGCCGTACTCGTTGCCCCGCCAGTCGAGGTAGAGCAGCAGGCAGGAGACCGCCGCCACGATGGTGGCCGCGCCGAGGTAGTCGATCCGGTGCTCCCGCCGGGTCACCGGCATGCGCAGCACGATCGAGGTGATCACCAGCGCGGCCAGGCCGATCGGCAGGTTGATGTAGAAGATCCAGCGCCAGCCCGGCCCGTCGGTGAACCAGCCGCCGAGCAGCGGGCCGGCCACGCTGGAGACGCCGAAGACGGCGCCGAAGTAGCCCTGGTAGCGGCCGCGCTCCCGGGGCGGGATGACGTCGCCGATGATGCTCAGCGCGATGGCGAACAGCCCGCCGCCGCCGATGCCCTGGATCGCCCGGAAGGCGATCAGCTGCGGCATGTTCTGGCTCAGCCCGGAAAGGGCCGAGCCGACCAGGAAGATCCCGATGGCGATCTGGAAGATCCGCCGCCGCCCGTAGAGGTCGGAGATCTTGCCCCACAGCGGCGTGGCCGCGGTGGAGGTGAGCAGGTAGGCGGTCACCACCCAGGAGAGCCGGTCGAGCCCGCCGAGCTCGCTCACGATCCGGGGCAGCGCGGTGCCGACGATGCCCTGGTCGAGCGCGGCGAGCAGCATGCCCGCCATGACACCGAACAGGATCACCAGGATCTGGCGGTGGGAGAAGTACTGCGGTCCGGGGGGTTCGCCGGCCACGGCCGATGGTCCGGTCGCGGCCGGGGGGTGCTCGCCGGCGGGTGTGGTCATCTACTCCTCGCTTCCGCGGCCAGCCGGTCGATGCTGCTGGCCAGCCGGGTCATGAGCGTGGTGAGGGCCTCGCGGTCCGCCTCGCTCCAGTCGGCGGTGGCGGCGTCGACCATCCCGGCGCGAGCACGCATGCTCTGCTCCAGCACGGCGCGGCCCTGCCTGGTCAGCCCGACGCGGGTCGCGCGCCGGTCGTCGGGGTCGTCGGTACGGCTCAGGTAGCCGCTCTCCTCGAGGTGGCGGATGTGGCGGCTCACCGTGGAGGAGTCCAGCTCCATGCACTTGGCCAGCCCGGAGACCCGCAGCGGACCGTGCGCCTCGACGTAGTGGAGGACCCACACCGAGGCGGGGTCGAGGCCGGCGTGGCGCGGCTTCAACCGCCGGGCGGCGGTCATCATCGCGACCAGGATCTGCTGGCCGGTGGTGGTGTCAGGGCGAGCGGTTCCGGTTGGCACCGGAAGACTGTGCCATGGGTGTATGTGCCATGCAACTATTTCGGGACCGGCCCGGTGCCGGCGCCTGGTCCGAAGCGGCCGACGGGTCCAGCGCGGACGACGGGGCCGGGACGGGTTCGCGGTCAGGGTCTGGTCCGGGCCGACGGGTCCGCGGCCGGCGCCTCGGTCCGCGCCGGCTGGTCCCCGCCGGGCCTTCCCGGCTGGTCCCCTCCCGGGCTCACCGGTTGGTCCCGGTCGGGGCTGCCCGGGGCGCCGGCAGCCAGTGGCACGGCCGAGCCACGGACCAGGCCGAGCTGGACCGTCTGGCGGGGAAGGGTGGCGTCCAGCAGCCAGTCGGTGGCGATCCGCAGGCGGTTGGTCGGGATGGTCAACAGGTGGTAGCCGCGCGTCACGGCCGCGGCCGGCGGCCCGCCCAGCGGCACCCCGAGCGGGTTGGCGGCCGCCTCGACGCCGCCCAGGTCCACCACGAAGCCGAGGTCGTGGTGGCGGTAGGCGCGCCGGCGGCCGAGGCCGAGCGAGGCGGCCAGGTTGCGGGCGGCGCGGCGGCCCTGCCGCTCGGCGTGCTGGGCGGTCATCGGGGTGATCTCCCCCGGCCGGGTGAGGTCGGGCACCGCCGCCGCGTCGCCGCAGGCGAACAGCTCCGGGTGGCCGGGCACGTTGAAGTACTCGTCGACCACCAGCCGGCCGCGCTGCGTGGGCAGGCCGAGCGCCTCCACCAGCGGGTCCGGGCGCACGCCCACGCACCACACCAGCGAGCGGGTGGGTACGAACTCGCCGTCCGACAGCCGGACCCCGTCGCCGGTGGCCTCCTGGACGGTGGTGCCGGTGCGGATCTCGACGCCGCGCCGGCGCAGCACCTGGTCGGTGTTCCGCGACAGGCGCGGGTCCAGCTCCGGCAGCACCCGCGGCGCGAGGTCGACCAGCAGCCAGCGCAGCGGCTGGTCGCGCAGGCCGGAGCGCCGCCGGGCGGCGTCCCTGGTGAGGAGCTGGCCATAGGCGGCCACCTCGGTGCCGGTGTAGCCGGCGCCCACCACCACGAAGGTGCAGCGTGCCTCGCGCTCGGCCGGATCGTCGCTCGAGTCGGCCAGCTCGATCTGCCGGACCAGATGATCGCGCAGGTACAGCGCCTCGCCGATGCTGCGGAAGCCGTGGGCGTGCTCGGCCACCCCCGGGATCGGCAGCAGCCTGTTGACGCTGCCGACGGTCAGCAGCAGCCGGTCGTAGCTGAGCGAGTCCCGGTCGCCCTCGGGATCGACCGTCCCCAGCCGGCGTGCCTCCAGGTCGATCTCGTCGACCGTGCCGAGCACCAGCCGCGCGCCCGGGAGGTTGCCGGCCAGCGGCACCGCCACCCGGCGGGGGTCCAGCACCCCGCCGGCCACCTGCGGCAGCAGTGGCGTATACAGGAAGTAGTCGGTCGCGTTGAGCACTACCAGTTCGGCGGCACCGTTGGTGCGCTTGCTGAGCTTTGCCAGGGTGCGGGCGGCGTGGAAGCCGGCGAAGCCTGCTCCCACGATGACCACCCGTTGACGGATCCGACCGGACAACCTGCCCTCCTCGCGGTCGACGTCCTTGGCTCGCGACTTCGGGTACCCGCTCAGCGGGTCAGCAGCCCGGCATCCACCACCAGGGTGCTGCCGGTGACGTACCTGGCGGCGTCGGAGGCGACGAACAGCACCGCCTCGGCGACGTCGTGCGGCTCGATCCACGGTACCGGCAGCAGGTTGCCCGCCGACCGCTCGGCGATCTCGCGGGGGGTGGCGCCCTCCAGCTCCGCCAGGCCGTCGTTCATCGGCGTGTCGACCCCGGTGGGGCAGATCGCCACCACCCGGACGCCATACGGCGCCAGCTCGATCGCCAGCGACTTGGTGAGACCCAGCAGGCCCCACTTCGAGGCGGCGTAGTGGCTCAGCCTCGCCATGCCACGCAGGCCCGCCACCGAGCAGTTGTTGACGATCACCCCGGATCGGCGCGCTATCAGGTGCGGGATCACCTTGCTGGCCACCACCCAGGCGCCGGTCAGGTTGACGCCGATCATCGCCGCCCAGGCCTCCTCGCTCAGCTCGTGGGCCAGCCCGTAGCCGCAGATGCCGGCGTTGTTGAACAGCACGTCCACCGCGCCGAGCTCGGCGACGGTCGCCTCGACCGCCGCAGCCACGGCGGCGCTGTCGCGGACGTCGGCCTCGAAGGTGCGGCAGCGCGTGCCCAGCGCCTCGACCTCCTCGCGCAGGCTGGCCAGCTCGTCCGGCGAGCCCATCGCGTAGCCGGGGTAGGGCAGCGGCTTGGCGACGTCGAGCGCGGCCACGCTGGCGCCCTCCCTGGCGAACGCCAGCGCGGCCGCACGGCCCTGACCGTGGGCGGCGCCGGTGACCAGCGCCACGCGGCCCTCGAAGCGGCGCATCAGGTGCCCGGGCGCCGGTAGGGCACCAGGTAGTCGTCCAGCTCCACCCGCAGCGCGTTGTTGACCACGTTGGTGGCGATCATCATCGCGCCGAAGGCGGTCAGGTCCACCACCTCGGCCGGCTTGAGGAAGGCCACCATGCGTCCGTAGAGCTCGTCCGAGACGCCGTTTGGGTCGCGCACCAGCTGGAGGCCGAAGTCGACCACCGCCTGCTCGCGCTCGTCGAGCGCCGGCGCGTCCGGGTCGTCGCCGGCCTCGATCAGGATCCGGCGGAAGAAGGTCGAGCAGATCAGGCAGTCGGTCCCGGCGGAGATGGCATGGGCGAACAGCGTGGTGGCCCGCTCGCCGAGGAACACCGCCACCTTGTCGCGCAGCGGGTACCAGGTCATCAGCGCGTGCAGGGCGGTGCCGGAGTGCGCCAGGGTGCGCTTCATGTTGGTCAGGCGGCCGTGGGCCTCGAGCTGACGGTCGAGCTCGGCGCGCGCCTCCGGCTCGGCGTCGACGGGGTCGATGGGTGCGATCCGGGGCACGGGCGCCTCCTCGAGCTTCCGGGCAGAGCCACCCCATCATCGCACCGCGGGCCGCGCCGCCACCCCTGGGGGTGCGGCGGCGCGGCCCACGATCGAGTGCCTCAGTGCCGGTGCTGTCCGCGCCGCATCGCCAGCGCGAGGCTGTTGACAGCGGTGTCGCGGCTGGAGAGCGCACGCAGCCCGAAGCGGTCCTCGATGGTCGCCAGGATCGAGGTGGTGTCGTACTGGGTGTGGTCGACCGCCGCCCGCTGCGGCAGCCGGTCCGACAGCAGCATGGCCGGGATGCGGGTGCCCGGGCCCCAGACGTCGGAAACGCCCGGCGCGGTCGGCGGCGGCACGTGGTCCCACTGGCCGCCGAACTCGTCGTAGGTGACCACCACCAGGGTGGATGACCAGTCCCGCTTGTCGGCCTTGATTGCCTTGATCAGGTCGACCAGGTGCTGGTCGCCGGCGGTGACGTTGGTGTAGCCGGGGTGCTCGTTCTCCTGCCCGACCGGCTTGACGAAGGAGACCGCCGGTAGCCGGCCCGCCTTCAGGTCCGCCAGGAAGTCCTGCTCGTCCTTGAGGTGGCTGCGGCCAGGCTGGCCGGGCCCGTAGCCGTCGAAGTAGTTGAACGGCTGGTGGTGGAACTGGAACAGCAGGTTGGGGCAGTTGGGGAAGGTGGCGCCGGCCCAGGTGTCCGGGTCGGAGCAGGTGGGGCCGTCGCCGTTGGTCCAGCCACGGCCGCCCACGTTGCCGGCGGCGTTGTCCCAGCCGCCCGAGTACCAGTTCCAGGAGATGCCCTTGGCCGAGAGCAGGTCGCCGATGTTGGTGGTGTGCAGGGGCGGCAGCTGGCGCGCGGGCGCCGTGCCCGGCTGGAACGGCTGGAAGGTCGGCTGGATGGTGTTGACCGCCCAGTCGCCGCAGACGGTGCCCGGCGGCGGGGTGGGCGCGCCAGCCGGCGGGGCGCAACGGCCGCTGGCGTCGGCCGCCTCGGTCAGCGCGCTGTCCTTGACGCCGCCCGGCGCCGGCCACACCGGGCCGGAGTGCAGCGGGTAGGTGTTGTTCGGGTGCCCGTCGGGCCCGACGATCGAGTGCAGGTCGTCGGCGCTGCCGTCACGCGGTGTGCTGCCCTCGAACTTGGGCGTCTGCGCGGCGATCAGCCACTGGTGGTTGAGGAAGGAGCCGCCGAAGGCGGACTGGAAGAAGCGGTCGGCGATCACGTACCTGGGCGCGTGCCTGTCGCCGGTGAGGAACTGGAACAGCGGCAGCATGCGGGTGTCGTAGTAGCCCTGGGTGAGCCCGACCGCGTCGCTGCCCACGGTGTAGCGGTCCATCCTGCCGCCGTGGATCTGGTAGGGCTCCTGGTAGAAGCGGTGGACCAGGTCGCGGGTGCAGCCGCCCGGCTCGCCGGTGCCCTTGGGCACGCCGTTGGCCGGCCCGAAGGGCGCCGCCGGGGTGGGGTGGTAGCAGGTGGTGTCCGTGGGCCGGATGAACCTGCCGATGTTGAACACCTTGTTGGGGAAGTGGCTGTTGAACGCCGCCGGCGGGCTGGTGCTGCAGCTCGGCTCCAGGCCGCCGTTGGGCGGCGGGTCGGCCGAGGTGGTCAGGTTCACGTCGTTCTGGAGCAGGCAGGCGAACGGCTGCCCGTTCCGGTCGACCTGGGTCTGCCGGGGCGTGCGGGCGGGGTTGCGCGCCAGCCCGTCGACTCCGGGCCAGCGGCCCCAGAGGTTGTCGAAGGAGTGGTTCTCCTCGTAGATCACCACGATGTGCTTGATCTTGGCGAGCGGATCGTGTCCCTTGCCGCCGGCCTCGGCCGTGGCCGGCAGGGACACGGATGCCGCGGCGAGCAGCAGCAGTGACCCCAGGGTGATCGTCATTGACCGCCGCATTCCCGAGCCTCCCTCGCATCGACGGCGACGTGCGCAAGCCGGACGATAGGCCGCGAGGGTGAGCAGCGTCCAGCACATCGGACGAATCTGTGGACAACCGGCGGGGGCCAGCCGCGGCCGGCGGGGGGCCGCGGTGCGGCGGAGCGGCGAGCTATGCCAGGCGGTAGGCGGCCTCGGCGCTGCCGCCCATGACCATCTCGCGCCGGACGAGCGCGAGATGGTCA
>Ga0268251_10000704_pt1 | contig 10353 bp, 12 predicted proteins | sample AgamicAsMae_FD_200527 | JGI IMG/M metagenome (GOLD analysis project Ga0268251, IMG submission 200527) | Agave microbial communities from Guanajuato, Mexico - As.Ma.e (v2) (version 2) | ecosystem: Host-associated > Plants > Phyllosphere > Phylloplane/Leaf | place: Guanajuato, Mexico | collected...
CAGTTGAGGAAAAGACCTCTCGGAGCGTTCTTCGGGCGACATGTCGACCATCGGATAGCTCGTATCTTCGAGACCACCACCGCGCCGAGATTGGTCTAGAGGTCGAGTCTGGCTGTCTGGTCGCGAATCGCCATTCTTTATCGTGGTCAAGACTGGTGTCGATTTACGACCAATGCTAGCCTTACGAACAGGAACGGGACGCACCATCTGTTCAGGCTCACTGCCGTCTGAGTCTTCATAGTAATCCTGGAATGGGGAACCCTTGTCTTGACGCATGTCATGCTGATCGGCAAGATGCCTCGAAATGCCAATAGGAATCGCATTACTGGAAGCAAAAGAGCTTTTAGAGTCATGTAAGCCTCTGTGACTGCCTCGTTGACTGTCCGTCTCCTCGATGATTGGCGCGACATGGTCTGCCTGCGGATAGTATGATGCAGGGCCTTTGCGCGCCGAAGGGGGTGGGCCAAGTGGTGGGCGGCGATTGGGTTGATGCAATGGTCGAGCGACCTGTTGAGGGACTTGAGGAGCTTGATGGATTGGAAAGTCGGGGAGAGAGTAGACAGAAGATCCAGTAGAATCGCGGTGGGTGTCGGCGAAAGGTCGAGGCATGTCCGGTGATGGGTAGGTGGGCGAGACTTCATTAACCCACGAGCTTATGGAATTTTGGTGAGCATATTGTTGAGCTGGGGGACCTGAGTCTTGACGATATTGAGGGATGGCTCGCGTGTCTGGTGCGTCTCTGTTTGTAGCTGGCCGTGGTCGACCCAACACGACAGGCACCTGATCCGGCCGAAGTGGTCTGCTGGGTTGCGATTTCTGAGACGGATGGGAAGAAGGATTAGGCGCATCAGGCCTTGCATGTCCACTGCTCTGCGAGGATGATTGGTGGTATGGACGGTGTGGTTGACGAGTACCACCTTGCGAAGGTGTTCGACCATCTCGTTGGTAGAGCATTGTATATGATTTGTGCCAAGTATTTTCTTTGAGAGCGGGCAAATGGCAAAGTCGAGAGGATTTGGAAAAGTGTATAAAGGAGTAGACCGGCTCTCCGAGGGTATCACGCTATCACTATAGAAGTGTGGCCGGGTTGAGAAAAGTGAAGGTGGTGGTTGAAAACGAGTGTGATCCGTACAGAGTTATTGTACTGTTTTGTAGCGTCCAGGCATGTGAGCAGATATAACAGAAGAGAAAATGGCGTAGAATGCGATCTGAGGTCCTTAGCAAGAGCAGCACTGAGGCGCGAGGCATACGAAGATGTCGGTACCAGGGCTGGAGTCACAGAAAGCAACTGAGTAAAAGACAAGTCGCAACCAGCGTCCGATTGACGAAGCAGCGATCTACGCGACCTAGGACGAAGCGACAGGCACCAAGAGAGAACAGAAGAGAACAGGAAGAGACCGACAAAACTTGATGCAGCACCATGTCTGCAGACTGCAGGAGACGCCTAGCTTAGCGAGGCATGGAATAATCGTTGGTTCCGCGCCGTTGCTCGGGCCACTTGAAACACGGCTGATTGTCCTTCTGATTCGTTGATTTCTCTTGACCCTTTATTTAGCATTGATCCTAAAGTCAATCTACCACCTTCTCCAGTGCCCTGCAGGATCTTGTCTTCGACGTCTCCTATCGTATCCTCGACCGCCGTTCTATACAGTACGCCTTTGGTGTGCAGAACGATGGGAAGACGCGTGCGACATTCGCAATTTGTTATTTGTTTGTGGACGGGACTCGTGGTGCAAGCTGAAACCAAGTTTCGAAACGGACCGCACCCATTTCCGGGGTTGGTCAATTTCCTGCTTGGGTGAATGATCGACACTTCTCCTGGGCCCTTGCCTCGAACTACTGATGCTATATGACCATGCACTGGGCCGCTTCGATTTGGACTCTAGCTACAGCATTCTGTTGGCAGCCATGTTGTGGAGTACGAATCTTCGGATGAGGAGCACAATACTGGACTTGAGTAGAGTAAGGAGCTGCAAACCTCTCCCTCAAGGTAATTCAGATCAATGCTTTTGTCTAGTAGCTAGGAGCCCACAAAGCGGTTCATGATGGGCTCTTCGAGATCTCGACTAGGCCCGAATTGTTGCACCAGATCGCCTCCATTGTTTCGTACTGCACATTGTTGCGCCGTATCTGGCATTTTGGTGGAAGAAGTGGCCAACGCTCTAGCTTACAACACATCAAGGACTATCGTACAGGCCGCTTTGGGTACGTTTTCAGGCAAGCTTTTTGAGCACGTACTGACCGTTTTCGAGCACCATCTCCTGGCGCAGAATCTCCGTCACCTCTTCGACGGTGTAGCCAAGAATGTAGGCCACATCCAACAAACCATCGGCGTTGATCTTTGTAGGAGCTTGCGTTTGAACCTTGGGCTTTGCATTGAACGCGATTCCAAGACCAGCCTGGTGCATCATCAGCAGGTCGTTGCTTCCGTCGCCAACAGCAATAACATTTTCCAACGGAATGTTTTCCTTTTCGGCGATGGAGGAAAGCAATTCACGCTTCTTCTCGGCATGAATAATGGGCATACCCTCAACCAGCTCGCCTGTCAGATTACCATCCATCTCAACCAGGTGATTGGCATAACAGTAATCCAAGCCCAATTCTTGTCGTACCCATTCAGCCAGGGGTGTGAAGCCACCGCTTAGCACAGCAGTCTTCCAGCCAAGCTTGCGCAGTACGCGTATCAGCTCACGAGCTCCTGGGGTGAATGAGATGATGCCAGCACGTAGATGTTGCCAGATGGAGACAGGTACACCAGCGAGATGGCCAACACGAGCGCGCAGAGATGCCTCAAAGTCAGTGTACGGGGCTTCTCCACGCATGGCAGCTTCCGTGATGGCAGAGACTTGGGCGTAACGGCCCACAGCGCGAGCCAATTCATCGATAACTTCTTGCTGAATCAAAGTACTGTCCATATCGAACACAGCCAAACCCGGGGTCCTGTGAGCCACGTACAGGGCTTGAGGTTGCAACACAATCTCAATGTTGTGACGCTGGCATAGACTGACGATTGAAGCAGTCTTGGTGATTGCAGAACATTCCAATAGAGTGGGTGATGGGTTCTTCTGAGGTAGAGGGATAGCGATTTCTAAAATTCGGCAACCTTGACCGTCTTCGGGACCATCCAAGAATCGGCGAGGAGTTGCAAGTGATCGTCTGATTGAAAGTTCTTCCTGTAGCGTGTAGGTGACAAACGCTGCAACGTCCTTCCATTGGGCAGGATCCAGAGAGCCCTGTCTGACGAAGACCAGGCAGACGACCTGGTTCTTTTTGGCGTCTGATTTCTCGCGCTTGGCCCTAGGCTTGGGCTGTTGTTGTTCAGCGGTCTGCTGAGGGCTCGCAGCGAACGAGAACGTCTCGTAATTGACAGAAGACATGGCTGGCCGATCAGTTGATTGACAGAAGAAAAAGTGCAGCGGTTGGTGAAAGCGAGCGATATCGCCAAGTCACCTTTGAGGCTTGTGAAGAAGCGTCTGTGCTCAACGCACCATCAACCAACTGCGCGTCTGCAACTACTATCTCCTCTCCCTCCGAATAACTTTGAGCGAGTCTGTGTACACTGTATAGACCCATGGCTGACAGTCCTCGGACCCGGTTTCAGGCCTCGGTAAGCACCATATTGGCCTGTAACAATCTGATGACAAAAAGACAATTCTGTATGAGCATCCTGTCCACAACTCTTCTGAGGACAACTCTAAAGCATTATTAAAGTGCCAAGCATATCTACTCATAGAAAGAGTAAACCGTGTTCGAAATTACGACCAAATCAGAAAAACCACTACCCAAGTCCAAATCTTCGTGCAATGGTTGCTGTATGATACCTAGCAAGGATCGAAGTCGACCTGTACCTAGCAATATAGCTGTAGCGTGTCGGTCGACGAGTTGACCAGGAGGCAGGTGATTCTGTCCGGAATTTATTCTCGCGGTGCTTCCATGCCGTACCTCACCGTCTATTATATAACCAGAGTCTCATGCTAGGAGAGATACGGACTATGGGCTGCATTTGTTGTTCACTCAGATGAGGAAGAAGTAGAGCATCCCGATGGCGATTCTTTGGAGACTCTCACTGAATTACGTGCAGAAGAACGAGAGGCGTTATGGCCTCTTACGGCTAGATCCAGAAGCTGTTCGGTCATGTGACCATCGGACAAATGTTGTGTAGAATGGATCTTCCCTTCTACCACACCCTCTTCGTTGGAAGCAGAATTTACATGTATCTGTGAGATAAGCGCACTGCAAGACCCGCGGACAGCTTCACGGATCCCAGGATGTCTCACAGGAGGATGAGGGGCATGTTGTCCATCAAGGTATTCAAGGCCATCAAGGTGACCATCAAGGTGTTTGACGACATGGAATAAGATGCCACTCAATGTACGCCTCGAGAGGGTATCGTACTCAGTATGGCTCCATGTTCTACCCTCCATGATGTGCTGATAATCGGTGCAGGGCCATGTGGTCTGGCGGTGGCTGCCAGGCTTTGCGAAAGCACACCTTCAGCCATCTTCTCTGACACGGAGCATCATCGATACCACTGGATAAAACGACATGGGGACCGCGCTTCCATCAAAAACAGACGAACTGGACAAATCAAGACTCCCAAAAAACCTGAAAACTGCCGTAATTATTCCACTCTGGTTCTGGATGGCACCGACAAGGATTGGATGACTCGATGGAATCACCTCTTCAAGACTTTTGAGATCTCACACTTGCGGAGTCCTATGTTCTTTCACCCTGATCCTCAAGATCGAGATGGTTTACTGTCGTATACGTATGAGAAGGAAAGGGACAAGGAGCTCGTGGAGATTCCGGAATGTGTGGGTAAAGAGATTAGCAAGCATAGAAAGAAGCAGCGGCTGAAGTGCAAGAAGAATGGGTAACTATTGTGCCAGTTCAAGTAAAAGTGAGCACTGCTAATCATTCTTACCAGTGCCAGACCTCCAGTCACGATCGATGAACGCGACCGCAAAGATTATTTTACACCCTCAAGCTCGCTCTTCCGGGACTATTGCCAATGCGTCATTGATCGGTATGGGCTCAGAAGAGATCTCATACAACAAGAGCGAGTCGAGGATATCGACTTCAGCATGGTCCCAGGGGTCTCAGAAACGGAACCAGTCTTCACGATCCGCTCTGATCAAGGCGCACATTATGCCCGCGTGGTTGTGCTTGCCGTGGGGCCAGGAAATGCACCGTCTATCCCAGCTGGACTGGGCAAGACTGGACAAGGATGCTGCCATGCCATGCAGATTCGAGAGTTTCCTGATCCTTCCGTAAAAGCCAAGTTGCGACAGAAGAAAGAAGTGAACATAGTCGTTGTGGGCGGTGGCTTGACTTCTGCTCAATTGACAGTAATGGCAAGTAAGCATGGAGCAAACAAGGTGTTTCACCTGGTCAGGGGTCGGCTGAGAGTAAAACCTTTTGACGTGGACTTGAATTGGATGGGCAAATTTCGCAACTTTGAGGAAGCATCTTTCTGGTCGGCAGATACGGATGAAGGTAAGAGAGCACTCGTGCCACCTCCACTAGATTTGTACTAACTAACAGTTGCCAGAGCGTCTTGAGAAGGTCAAGGAAGCCCGTGGTGGAGGATCAATTACTCCTCGCTATCACAAGCTGCTCAAGCAGTACATCTCTGCCGGCAAAGTTGAATTGCACACAGAAACGACAATCACCTCTTCAGACTACTCTGACGGGTCATGGACGCTTATAACCAATCCACCCATCGAGCTGCCAAACATCGACTATGTCTACTTTGCAACAGGTATTGCAAGTGACTTCGAGAGCTTAACGTTTCTCGAGACCATGAATCGCAAGTTTCCTGTCCAGTCTTATGGCGGTCTCCCTGGTTTGACAGACGATTTGATGTGGAAAGAAGACGTTCCACTCTTCGTGACAGGACGACTGGCTGCTTTACGTCTAGGTCCAGGAGCGGGAAATCTTGCAGGCGCTCGCAGTGGCGCGGAGAGAATAGCCTGGGCCATCGAGGATACCTTGCTGACAGATGAAGGTCGAAAAGAGGTGGATGATATGGCATGGAACTTCAAAACTGGCACGGGTAGTCAGTTTTGCAGTTTGGATTGCGAGGCATGTATCTAGTGCTAGACCACCATCAACATGCCTTTCTCGTCCTTCGTTTCCTGTCATCTCGATTTGCTTCGTGAATGGTACTGCTCCAATGGCTTGGTCGTTGCATTCAATCTCACCATGTCAACGTTCGGTTGTCCATACCTCAATTTGCTTGGGCCCAGAGGAACTGCATGGCTCCTCGTCCCGATAGCATCGATCATCTCCTCCCGTCTTCGCATCGACTTTGTAATGTCGACGACAATTTCACATTCGCATCGCTGACTCAATGGTTCTCCTTGTTCTGCAACGGTATCATCTCCGAGGAGGAGTTCTCAAATATCCATATTGGATTCGAGACAGCATCCTACCCACTTCCAGATCGTTTGGGAGTCTGATCTTGAGTTTACGCGGGATGAGGCAACGATCAAAGCTATGTTATACGCACTACGCGATGGTACTTTTTGTATGGCCTCAGACCAGAATCTGCCTATCAACATCGCCAGCCATATCAATCAAAATGGCTCATAGACGCTTATAAAGATATGGAGGGCGTTAAGTTGTGCGAAAGTGGATGATGGACTTCCATAAGCTTGCAGTTGAACTCGCCAGTGTGACTACTTTGCTATTTGGAGATATAGATCCTGGCACAGCTTTTGATGAGTCGCCATAGAAACCTAGCTAGATGGATGAGATTTGGGACCGCGCTAGGAATCCCCTGATTTAATCCGCGCTGATCCACATGCTTTGTCACCATACCTTTCTCAGCGAACTGATTCTATGGATGACGACAGGTAAGATCGAGTAGAACTGACATGGGGTGAACATACCAGTATCTCGAGTTCTCGATCCGTACTGTGGCAATAGCCATGTCCAGCAGCTGGCGATTCTTTGAGAAGCAGAGAACTGATACTACGGGGTAGCGATGGCTGAAGTGGACGTTCATGTATTGCGGGTATCATGATAAGTATTGTGATTTCAGACTCTCACGTATGCTGTATGATTTTTTAGTGTCATTACTGGAACACTCGAAGGTTGGGTACTTACTGGCATCGATCTTTGAGACCTGAGGTAGTGCTAAGCGGACCTTGTTGCGATACAAAACTGGATTTGACTTCTGGAGGGGAGTGGCCTCGAAGTAGACTTCGGAAAGCTCCTTCTTATCGCCAAGTTCTTTCTCCAGTTCATTGAAACTCTCCAACTTGCAACCTGTTGCCCAGAGATTCTCAATGTGGGCCAGTGCCGAAACACCACGTAGTGATGTGATAGGATTGTTCTGAACATCCAAGATTTTGAGTTCTGGAGCGTGTGATAGAGGCTCGAGGGAGGTCAACAAGTTGTCTGAGATATACAGCTCCTCGAGCTGGGGTATTTCCTTGAGTCCATCCAATGACGTGATTCTGTTTGCTTGGATGGAGAGAGTCTTTAGCTTGGTAAGCGTAGAAAGTCCCTTTGACTTGTCAGCACCATGTTGATTTGATACAGTTTCGGTCCTGTCGTACCTTGAGCTCAGTGATTTTGTTTTGACCAAGCCATAATGAGTCCAAGTTGACCAGAGTCTCCAGCCCAGTAATTTCCTGTGTGGTGATAAGTATATGTTCTCTTGAGCAGGTATCGGGTTATAGATACCCGGATTCTGTTAGCTCCCAACTCCAGGTATGTGAGATTTGAGAGACCGTCCAAGCCCTCGATTCGAGAGATTTTGTTCTGGACGAAGTAGAGGTGATGGAGATTGTTGAGGTGGTCGACGCGCTTGATGTGTTTGATCTTGTTGTAACTCAGGTCCAAGCTGCGCAGCTCGGTGAAGGATTCGAGGCCCTTGACGTGGGAGATGAGGTTGTCGTATAGCTCGAGTTCTTGGAGGGTGGCGGCGAGGGATTCGGGAAGTTGGATGGAGGAGATGGAGTTTTGGCGGAGGCATAGTTTCTGAGCAGGGGTCAGTTTGCGTCTGTCGCTTAGTTGTGTGACTGGGTTGGACTGACGATGACTTTGCTAAAGCGTTCAAGGCGGAGATTAGGAATGGACGAGACTCGGCTATGCTGAAGATCGATCTCCTACAACTTGTCAGCACTGAACCACGACTAGTCGGGAGCGAAGTTGGCGACCTCGACGTCAGGGTCCTCGTCTTCGAGTAAGTCTTCATCTGCTTCGATCTGATCGACTGGAGGGGCGTCTTCGTCTGAGTAGTCGGGGTCCGACAGAGCCTCAGGGTTGGCCAGTACGGCCTTTTTGTTCTTGTCCAGGCGTAGCTTGCCATCCCATCCTGACTTGTTGCTGTGCAGGCCGTTGGTGGTAGCAGCCAGTTCCCCAGATCCAGATGCGGCTGCCTGGTCGGTCACAGGTTCATCGGCCGGTGTCGACATGACTGTTGATCGAATTCTTGTCGGGAGGGAGAGAGTTGATAAGTTGGAGCATTGCAAAGCAAAACAGGCGTCATTGTGTGGGGTGGGTCGCGAGCGTGATGATCGTCAGCCACGACCAACGCGCCATGCTACGACCATCACATGCACCCCCTTCGACCACACCCGCCAGTCATGTACCGTAGCATATTGATTAAAGGTATACAGAGAATGCCATCTAAGAACTATAAATTCCCCATTTCATAACAACGCCGCGCTGTGTCAATTCATGCCGTCTATACGTGATCCATCGTACCCTCTTTCCTGTGCCCTCCTCAACTCCTGAGCTCGCTGAAAATGTATGGGAACAGCACAACACAGGCCTTGTACAGCACACCGATACTTGCCACTGCCCGGAACGGAATGAACAGAGCATTGCCTGTGGTAATGTACAACCAGATCGAGAGGAAAGCAACTGCGAAGAAGTGGTAAAAGAGTACCATCGGTTGTCGGATAATGCCCGCCAAGAGTCCTACAGGTCCATCGATGCACTGTCCGCCTCTCTGGAAATACCGGAAGCACCCTTGCTGGAGAGCTCGGAGTTGGGGGTCTGGACTCTGTCAGTATTTTCGGTCTGCGTAGCTGCTACTCAAAGTCAACTCACCATTCGCTGCGAAGAGAGAGTATAGCGCTTGTGCAAGAATGTTGATAACGCTGGTCAGGTTCTTTCTCCTCCAGTGGAATACATCCAATTGAGCCAACACAGCCTTGGTGTCCTCAAAGCGTGGTACTTGCTCGGGCGACAGGAGTTTCGATAATAGGAGAGCATCGTTGAAAGCCACAGTCATACCACCTCCTGTCAGAGGGTGACGCATGTTCATCGCATCTCCAAGCAGGATCACACCTGCATGCTTGTTCTTGGATGCAGGCAGGAATGAGTTGGGCATGGAGCGCGGAGAACCACGGTCGAGGGCGGCTTCAAACGACGGCCGCACCTTTGCAGGCAATGAGGGCAACACAACATTGCGCAAATGGTTCTTGACGCCACCGTTCCTGACCGATGCAGAGTCAAGACCTTCGGGTATGTCTACAAGAGCCCGAGTCTCGTGTGTGCCGATCTGGTAGAGCAGAACCGGAGGGCTGTCACTAATCAGGACGTGACCATGGTTGGGCATTGGCAGGTCGGCATCAATCAATTCGAGTCCCCAGAACCTGGATTTGATGACGGGAGCCCGAGTGTTGACCTCCTTGCGGAACTTGCTAGCATAACCATCCGCGACAACAGTGAGCTGAGCAAAGTAGTAATCCTTACGGTCCCTGGTGGTGCACTCGACTCCCAAGACCTGTCCGGTGTATCCACTACGCACCAAGTCACTGGCCGTAGTCTCGACGACGGTCACATTGGCGCATTTTAGCGCGCGCTCTCGGAGTTTTTGAATGAATCGGCCATGGTGGAATGACCGACCTTCGGGTCTTGACTTCTTCTTCTCTTGCTCTTTCGGGTCGGTGGCGGTGGAGGCAGCATTCTCAGGGTATGCGATGGTGACTTCGTCGCCGTGGTATATAACATCGTATCCAAAGACCTTGATAGCATCAATGTCCTCCAGACAATCGGCTAGTCCTAGCTCCTCCAGAGCAGCAACTCCGCCAGGCTGCAGCAATTCTCCGACAATGCGATCGGGTTGTTTGAGAGATTTTTCGAGAAGAATGACACTCCGGCCCTGGTCGGAAAAAGCGACGGCGAGTGCGCATCCTAGAATGCCAGCACCAATGATGACCACATCCGCTTCGTGGTGAACTCGGCGGCGCGACTCTAAGGCGTCGGATACGGTAGGCGAGGGCGGCGGCGAGTCAAGGATGAGCGGCATCTTGTAGGACGACAATATCTCAGGAAAAGGTCAAGTACGAGAGTCCAGCTGGGTGAATCTAACAATGCGACAAAGACTAACAA
>Ga0268251_10000705_pt1 | contig 10353 bp, 13 predicted proteins | sample AgamicAsMae_FD_200527 | JGI IMG/M metagenome (GOLD analysis project Ga0268251, IMG submission 200527) | Agave microbial communities from Guanajuato, Mexico - As.Ma.e (v2) (version 2) | ecosystem: Host-associated > Plants > Phyllosphere > Phylloplane/Leaf | place: Guanajuato, Mexico | collected...
AGCCACGCGGATAGGATGATCCGGTTGGGTGAACCCGAAAGTAGCAGCGATTTCACGCCGAGTCCTGCTCCAGACCAAGCTCGTGACCTGTGATGAACAATCGATGGTTGCAAGCTTCGCTCCAGATACAGTGTGATAGAAATGGATGCACCGGTCATTGCTACCACCACCTGCAGCTAGCAGAGACGGTTGCCAGGGACAGAAAGCCAAGGCCTTGACTGCCGCGTTCAATGTGTAGTGGTGACTCTGTCGACCTGGCAGGATCCAAAGTGCTTCCTCTTGATTCGACGGTGGGTAATAGGTAAAATCGTCCCTCACCATGACCGTATGATGTGCCATTGCATTCTCAGGTTGCAGAATCCGTCGCGTCTCGAAAACATTGAGCGCATTGTCATTCCCGCCCGAAGCAAAGAATCGGCCGTCGGAACTCCAAGCCAGCCCGCAGATCTGCTGCGTGTGGAGGTCTAGACGTGCAAGAACGGTCATGCTGCCAGGCCATGCGAAGAGGTCCATGTTGAGCTCGTCCGGCCATTCTACCGAGTACAAGTAGATTTGGCCAGCTTCGTTACCGACGAGCAGATACTCAACCTGCACTCTGACTGGAAGACTTTGAGTAGATGCTCTGCGGAAAGTGCGAGGACTGAAACAAACACAAGAGACCGGAGAGCGATGGGTGTGGTTGAACCTTGGATTCGCCTCTGACGGGGACCAAAGCGTTATGCATCCATTAGATCGTCCAACAGCAAGAATGGACCTTTCACCCTCTGTGGATGAGAATGACAGCGACGTAACGTGCCCAGAAAAAGGCTGACCCAAGAACTCAGGACTCTCGACTCCTCGAACCTCAGACCATGTGTAGACTTGGGCTCCAAGGCCGACAGCTAGACACTTTGCTGTATCCGAGTATGCCAGAAGGGAACAGTAATAGTCATCACGAAGCGCTGGTGCATCAAGTACTGTGTGGAGCATCAGCATCAACCGAGAGTCAACATGAAATGAACTTATCTGAAGGGGATGACCGGAACGACTTTCTTCGACTTGTGCTGTATGCTTTGCACTGTATAAAGTGTTGGTCAGTTTTGATTAGCATCAAGTTGTAAGCGACTCACGTGGAGGAGAGCCAGGTTTTGTCCATTCGTTGTTTCGCCAGACAGTGGGGCTGAAACTTCCAGCAGCATTGACTTCAGGTGAGCTCACTGGAGTAAGCAGACCAGAACCTTGATCCAAGACCCTGTTGGCTGGATCGAGTCCCATGGCAGTACTTAGACGCTGTCCGTGGATGTGCAAAAATTCGGAGTCATCATGTACACGGTTGGCAAAATCAGATCTGAACATAGGTGCATTGGTGCCGCTCGTGATGTGACCACCCCGTCCGTTACTCACACTTCGAACGCCATCACTTGGGCTAACAGACGATGAGCCTCCGACATTCCACACAGCACCTTGACTGATGTCGCGAGGGTTGTCAGGCGCAACAAGACCGAGAGGGTTGACACGACTGCTCATGAACAGTCTCGGAGTCCTGGAGGTTTGGTGTCTGACTGGAGATCTTGAGCGTCTCGAGCCTCGGCCCGTCTTTGTGCTGGACCCAAAGGCATCATGGGCATGGCATTGTCGACGACTCCACCTGTCGTGAACAGTCAGGTCTTGAGGAGGGCTGGACAGCATGAACCTCTCTCGAGACTGCACGTCGGGGTTTCTGTCGAATACGAAGCGATCAGGTGTCTTCGATGGTCTAGGTCTCTGATTGGCATGGTTCCTGAGTGTGGATGGTCGACGAACAGGCAGGCCGAGCGGTGTTGATATGGCTAGATCCTCGGCGTATTCAATACCTTCCATAGGCTCCGGCTCAGTACCTGTCACGGGGTCCGACTCTACATGGTCGCTTGTGTCAGATACGTCCTCATGACGATCATCTATGTCCATGTCATCGTTGCAGCCATCCAGATTGAAAGCATCGAGGAGGCGGCAGACTGTTGACACAGGAGTTGGCTTGACAGGAGTTGGAGAAATGGGATAGACCCATGACTGGCAAGAAGACGACTGGTTCGAACGACGGACGTCTAACCACGAGCGTGGAGCAGGCTTCGAGACACGCTAGGTCTTGAAAGATGGCTGAGTATCGGGTCGATCATTTTCACTAGAGGCGGAGCTCTGCTTGGAGTGCATCGTGTGACTCGGAGGAGGGATAGCAAGCCTCAGTCAAGGAGAGAAAGGAGGTGGAGAGCAATCAACGAAAATTGCGACCGTGTTGATTGGGAACAGGCTCAGAATGAATAGTGCGGTGCGAGGTTGAGCTCGCACGTCGCTTCGAAGAATGCTTGATGGGTTGGGAAGGGATGTGGAAGTGCTTTGATTTTTGACTGGATTTACGATGCAAGGAAAAGCGGAAGGATAGGTTCTTGAAGAAGGTGCGAACGGGATAGCGTGCTTTCAAGGTCAAAGAGAAGGGGCCGACTCGAAGGTCCCGGTCTGATTCGAAGAAGCGACGGTGTCGGGTGCGCTGCTTTTTGGTAGGGAGTTTGTTGTTTGGAAGTCGAAGGCGCTGTCTCCAGCTCTGCGCATCCGGCTGCGGCATGACACGAGCTAGACTTTATTGCCAGACAGAGCAACCAACAAACAGACACAGACTATTCGAATCATGAGTGTGAGTTGGCAAGGATGGAAGATGCTGGCTGGCCAACGTTGACCTCTCTACAGCACGGCGTGCCCCGCGTCGCCGTCAGCGAGAAGACGGATGCCGCGCGCAGAAAGGAGCTCAAGCAGATTGACGCATACCAAGCCCTGGTTGACAGTGAACAAGCAAAGGTATGTCCTTCCAAGCATTCAGCCATACTAGAAGCTAAGAACATGTCCAGATCAAAGCGCAAGAGTACACTTCCGAGACGCTCGGCCTGACGTCTGCTCTGCTCACCCAGAACCCCGAATACTATACCATCTGGAACCACCGCAGACTCGTCCTTCAACATGTCTTTGCCAAAGAAGTCAACTCTCCACCGGCCGAAGATGCCGAGTCGAAGCCTGCACCCGGTCTGAATCCAGCCCAACATGAGATCACCCTGTTGATCCGTGAAGACCTGGCTTTCCTCCTGCCCCTGCTCAAGCAATTCCCCAAGTGCTACTGGGTCTGGAACCATCGCGCATGGCTCTTGCAGCAAGCCTCGAAATACCTTCCCGTCACATCAGCAAAGAAGTTATGGCAACAAGAGATGGCCTTGGTCACAAAGATGCTTACCTACGACTCGCGCAATTTCCACGGTTGGAGCTACCGTAGGGAGGTCGTCAAGTCCATCGAAGACCTCTCGGTCCAAGAGCTCCAAGACAAGAGTCAAGACGAACAACAAAGGGAATCTGAACAGTCTATGACGGAGTCCGAGTTTGCATACACAACCAAGATGATCAAGACAAATCTCTCAAACTTCTCTGCCTGGCACAACAGACTACAGCTCATACCCAAACTCTTAAAGGAGAGGAACGCCGATTCCGCCGCTCGCAAGAAGCTTCTCGATGACGAGTTTGAACTCATCATCACTGCTCTCTACACAGACCCCTATGATCAAAGTCTGTGGTTCTACCACAACTACCTCATGACGAATCTGTCACCCAAAACATCTTCGGACCTCAGGATAGTTCCTGACTTGACAAATCAGCATCGTATTGAATACTACGACACGCAATTTGATTTGCTGAAGGATATGCTAGAAGACACCAAGGACTGCAAGTGGATCTACCTAGCTTTGGTGACATACACTCCCGAATATCTCGAGATTGACGCGGGTAACAAGAAGGTCGCCACTCTCGAGCTGACAGAGTGGCTAGATCAACTTGAACAACTAGATCCTTTGCGCAAGGGCAGATGGTTGGATCTTAGAAAATCTTTGAATCTATAATGCCTTTGAATGACAACCTACAATCTCCCCGTGTGCAAAATAATGTCACCCCCTGATGGCTATAGAATTGCACAGTCTCTTGAGTAAATAGAGGGCATCCAAAGAGAGTCAACATAACATGGACTCCCTGTGGACTTTGCTACAGTCTGGAAAGGACTGTGCATTTTGATAGCCTTCTCAGTTGCGCTTGTATGTTGTCGTGAGAGCAGAGTGGGGGCGGAGTGTGAGTGAAAGAATCTAGCACATGGGGAGGAATCTATATATGAGTACATGAAGTTTTTTTTGACAGCCACTTGCTCAAGCCTTCCATCTAAGCATAGTGACGGAGTGCTTGGGGAAAGTGAATTCGCCCTTGCCGTCCCACTTGGTCTCCTTGATGACAACCTCGTCCTCATTGCCATTCGTGTTGGCAACCATAGGGTTGTCGCCAGTGACGGTGTAAACAGTGATTGAATCACTGCTGACACCCTCGAGCTTGGTGGAGAAGTCTTTGCTGTCCGACACGTTGACAACAGCCATGCTGACAATACCTTCCTCGTTGATGGTAGCCGAGACATCCAACCAGGGAGTCTCGATGGTGCCTCTGATCCACTTGGGCTCTGTCTCGCCCTCGTACTCGCCACAGCGCACATTGACTGCCACGGTCCAGCCGCGCATGTATTTTGAGAACAACAACAGAGGCCACCACGTCGTCTGCTTAAGAATACCATCCTTGGTTGTCATGAGTGGTGAGATGACATTGACGCTCTGAGCAATGTTTGCCATGCCAATGTACTTGGCTTGACGGATGAAGACGTTCAACCACACACCAACGGCCAGTGCATCTGACAATGTATACTTTTCCTCTGCACCAATGTCACCGGGAGCACGTACAGGGTCCCAGACGTTCCACTCGTCGAAGCAGATGGTGGGTGCTGGTACTGTATATGGCACCTTGTTCTCGATACGGACCAGATCGATCAAGCCTCCCGTAATTTCGATGGCGCGCTCGGCACTGCGAGGCGCTGTTGCGTTCTTCAAGTGGTCGTTTGAAGCTGTGTAGATGTGGATACTGTGCATGTCGATGAGCGAGGCGGTTGTGCTGCCGCCTAGAGTGTGAGTGTCCCATTTCACGCACTCCTTCAGCACATAGGTGTCCCATGAGCTGTAGCCGGTTTCGCCGCACAGAATAAGCACGACACTGGGGTCTAGCAACTTCATGGCTTTGGCCCATTGGTAGGCCTTGTCTGCGTATGCCTCCTTGGTCATTTGGCCGACCTGCCATGGCCCCCACATCTCGTTTCCGAGAGCCCAGTACTTGACCTGTTCAAATGTTAGCTCTCGATATTTCTCAGTTCTCAAACAGAATTTGACTTGCATTGTAAGGCTTATCACGGCCATTCTTACGTCTCAAATTAGCGTAGTAAGTGTTCTTGTCAGAGTTGCAGTACTCCAACCAGCCCAAAGCCTCATCTAGTGTGCCAGTACCAAAGTTGAGAGCAAGGTAGGGTTCGGTACCGACGACCTCGCACCACTTCAGGAACTCATCAGTACCAAACTGATTGCTTTCCTCACCGAGCCAGGCAAGTTCTGGTCTGAATAGATATCAGCATCGGTCGATATATCTGATAAAGAGAAACTCACCTCACGGGTCTCTGGTCTCTGGGACCAACACCATCGAGCCAGTGGTAAGTAGCTACAAAGTTGCCGCCAGGATATCTGACAACAGGACAGTTGAGATCCTTGAATGCCTCAATCACATCTTTGCGGAAACCATCCTCATCTGACAGGGGGTTGCCAGGATCGTAGATACCGCCGTAGATGCAGCGGCCCATGTGTCTTTTGATATGTCAGTTATGTGCTTTCCACGATATACGTATGGTCACAACATACTCAGTGAAGCCTCCATAAACATTGTCATTGATCTTTGCAATCTTGTTCAGGTGGTTGACCGAGACCACAGGGGTCTCTGAATCCGGGATCTTGGTAAAAGTGGCCATGTTGATTGAGATTGTCACAATATGTCTTCCACACTTTCCTTTTACAAAGACAAAGCAGCCAAAGAGGTACAGAGAAAAGATACCTACCCAGTACCAGGAAACTTTGGATCCTAAATCGTCGTTTCTATTCACCACATGATCACAGCTCGGTGGAGGATACCAAAGCTGGTCCACAGTTTCATCTTAGGGTTTCGGTATCATTGCATTCAGGCGTGTAGCGAAAAGGCCCGAGTCGCGACAAGAACCTTGGAGATTCAGCCCCTGTGAGCCCTCGAGGTAGACTTCGCCAATAGAGTTGCTCCTTTACTCGTAATTATCCGTGAGAGCGGGCACGCCGCGGTTGAAGGTCTGCTGATCGACATGTATTCAAACGGTAGCGACTATCAGATGTTCAGCACGTTTGCCAAGGCGCGAGATCCTTCATGGCTCCTTCTCAAGATGAGATGCACAACTTGGCAGGAACGAGGTGCCGAAAGAGACCGGAAGATTTGATTCTCGCTCGGTAGATGTGGATGATGTGCACAGCTGGATCAGAAACAGGTCTGACAGCCAACATATCAGCCTTTCAAAGAGTCGAAGTGATGGTTAGGGTTACGATCTTGGCCGAAGGTTTCTCCGAACGCCTCTACCGACTCCATGTTTTCTCCTCCACTCTCCACGCGACCTGCATTCGCCCTACCCCACATCAACCGTCCTCCCCGTTCTCCCATTATGAAGAAGTATGTCACGCATGTCACTATAGAAATGCACAGTAGCTTCGCAAAACAGGGGACTCCCAATGAGAGTCGTGATACCTTTAGCTCTCTATGGACATTGTTACCTTCTCGAGATGACTTTGCACTTGGACAGCATTGATACTGCCAATGTGAGGTCGTGAGAGCAAGATTGGTGTGACAAACTTTGACTCCCCGGAATGGGAGTATCTCCCCGAGCACTTCACCGATCGACTTTGTCGCAAAACTCTAGGTTCAAACAGGCGACCACAACCGAGAAAGGAACCTCTATGGCCCACCGGGGAGGCGTCTTCATGATCTTGCCAGCGCCACCCACGAGACCTACCCGCTGTATTGAGCAAGCTGATGGTATGTGAGTGTTTACTGCGCATGCGGCATCAATATCTGCCGTCGTGCAGGATCACGTCCGGTAGGACGGAATCGTACCCTACTTTGATGATCGTCGCTCTTGTATTTATAACTACCAATGCAACCCCCCATGGGCAGTTGTGTTTTCCGATCATCATCCCTCTTCTCCACTATACTATTTACTCATCATGGCGCTTCCACCCAAGTGGTATCAGTTCTTGGTCTCAGTCTTTGCCTCCTTGGGCTCTGTACTCTACGGTTATGATCTCGGTGTCATTGCTGGAGCCATCGGCTCCAAGTCCTTCAACTACGAATTCGACCCCAACTCCAATGAGACCGGTGCAGTGGTCTCCGTGTTTACCGGCGGTGCATTCTTTGGAGCCTTCTTCGCCGGTCCATGTGGTGACAAACTTGGAAGAAAGATGACCATCTTGATCGGTGCTCTCATCTTCCTTGTTGGTGGTGCTCTCCAGACTGCTGCTCAGAACCTACACTACCTCTACGCTGGCCGTGCTATTGCTGGTCTCGGGTTAGTCTCATTGGGTCTAGAATTTGCATTCAAAGCTGACATGTAAACAGTGTCGGTATGCTGGTCATGATCATTCCCTTGTACCAAGCCGAACTGGCTCACCCGAGTATCCGTGGTCGTGTGACATCTCTGCAGCAATTCATGTTGGGTATCGGTGCTTTCATCGCTTCTTGGGCCGCATTTGGATGTTACACCTCTTACGGAGACCGCGACAGCAGACAGTGGAGAATTCCGTTAGGCATTCAAATGCTGCCTGCCGTACTCCTTGCTGCTTTGATCCTGTTCTTCCCTGAATCTCCTAGAGTACGTATTCGGCCAAAATAGGATGTGGTGATTTGACTAACACGAAAACAGTGGCTCATGTCAAATGGACAAACCGAGAAGGGTCTCCAGACTCTCGCCAAACTGCACTCACACGGCAACACTCAAGACGCCTGGGTCGTCGCCGAATTCGAATCTATCCAGGATGCCGTCACCTACGAGAAAGAGCACGAAGCCAAGTCATACGCAGAGCTCTTCACCAACAAGTCATCCTTCCGTCGTCTATTCATCGCTGTTGCTCTTCAGGCTTCCGTCCAGATGACCGGTGTTTCTGTCATCCAATACTACTCGGTCGAGATCTTTGCTCAGATTGGTATCTCTGGAGACGACACCCTCAAGTACCAGGCTATCTCTTCCCTGATTGCTCTTTTGGCTCAATTCCTCTGCTTGATGTTCATCGACAAGTTCGGTCGTCGTTGGCCTCTTATCCTCGGTAACATTGGCAATGCTCTTTGCTTTATTGTTGCAACCGTCCTGCTCGCCAAGTTCCCCCCTAACGCTGAGGATCCTTCAAAGTCAAACAAGGGCGCCGGATGGGGCTTCATCGTTGTCGGCTGTTGGTTGTACAACTTCACCTTCTCGTCCACTTGTGGTCCCCTCTCGTGGATCATTCCTGCCGAGATTTTCGACACCAGAACTCGCTCAAAGGGTGTCTCTATCGCTACCATGGTTTCGTTTGCCTTCAACACTATGATTGGTCAAACCACTTCCGTTGCCATTGATGCTATTGGCTGGAGATGGTACATTGTTTTCATCGTCTGCAACTTCACCAACGCCCTCTTCTTCTGGGCCATTCTTCCCGAAACTGCCGGCCGTCCTCTTGAGGAGATGAACTACCTTTTTACTAACGCACCCCTATTCGTTCCTGGTACCGCTGCTGGCAGCCGCAAGGGCTTCGCGACGGGTGAGCTTGAGGCCAGGGTCGAGGAGGTTGAGAGAAAGGGTTCGATTACCATTCACCAGGAGGAGACTCAGAGGATTTGAGAGGACTTTAGTCTCCGGGTGTTTGATGGATATGCGATTATTCTGAACTAAGTAATTTATGTACGCACGTATGGATGAGATATGAGATGATTTATTGCATGACTTTTGATTGCTTGTTGAACGAAGTGTGATATTTGCTTTTGGTCATGAATAATTGATATACCACACAGACTTGTGCGGAGATGACACGATCGTTTGAGCCCAGGAAAGAGCGTCTGACATGCATCTTTTTGGTTGACCGCAACAACGTGAACAACTCTCCATGTGCAAAGGTTTGTAGCGCGCGTAGCTATAACAATGCACAATGATCTCGAGAACTGGACCGTACCCATCGAGATGCGGCATTCTCTGGGCTCTCCTTGGATCTGTCTCTAATCTGGAAATCGCTGTGCCTTTCTATAGTAAGGATGCCGCTTTGAGTCTTCGCGAGATGAGCGTTAGAATCACAAAACTTAGCACATGGAAGAGACAGTACTCTAACAGTTTGAGAAACAGGTAGAAAGGATAGAGAACTAGCTATTACTCTACCGCATTGACCATCATAACCTATGAGATAAGAAATCGTAAACTTTGAAGAATCATCCTCATCCTTTGTGACCAACTCCACGGGCGTTTTATCTAGAACAGCCAAGAAAGGAAAGTCTTGTAGAACCAGCTTCCATCACGCTTACGGTCCTTCTCATGCTCAACAGCCTTCCAGTACTCCTCATCACGATCAAAGACATCCTTGCCAGTGAACAAGTCAGCCTCATGGGGCTTGATACCCTTGGTCTTCTTGATGAACTTGTATCCAAACAGCAAGATCAGATACAAAGGAATACCAAGGTATCCAGTGATGAAGTTCTTGTAGTCAAAGTTGCCATAGCTCTTATCGTGGGTGAAGGCGGCAAAGTTCTTGGTCAGGGCGATCAAGCAGCACCAGAAGAGGGAGAAGTAGGAGCCCCAGATGCCGAGGGGAGCAGCGTAGGGGAGTTGCTTGGGGGTTACGCCTTGGGCTTTGCAGGCGCGGCGGAAGTAGATGTGGGTGACGAGGATGGAGATCCAGGTCAGCAGACCGAAGATGGTGGTCAGGTTGACAAAGTAGCCGAAGACTTCCTTGCTGCTGGACGAGACGTTCATGTATGCCAACAGACAGAATAGAGCAGAGGAACCGAGGGCATAGTAAGGCACACCACGCTTGTCAGTCTTGGCCAGGATCTTGGGTGCTTGGCCACGGAGAGCAAGACCGTGGAGAGTACGACTGGCAATGTAGAGATCGGAGTTGCAGGCACTGAAGACGAAGATCAGGATGCAAGCGTTCAGGAACCCAGGAAGACCCTTGATACCAGCAAGCTGGATGGCAACGACGAAAGGCGATGCGGCAGCAGAGTTGGACTGCTTGGTAGCGAAGGCGAGATTGGGGCTGTTGTAAGGTACGATCATACCGACCAGAAGGACCGAAAGGATGTAGAAGAAGACAATACGGAAGAAGGTCAATCTGATGGCCTAGAGTACGAATATGGTTAGCAATACGATCGTGTTATGCACAATCTGTGTCACTTACTCTAGGGATGGTCTTGCGAGGGTTC
>Ga0268251_10000707_pt1 | contig 10339 bp, 10 predicted proteins | sample AgamicAsMae_FD_200527 | JGI IMG/M metagenome (GOLD analysis project Ga0268251, IMG submission 200527) | Agave microbial communities from Guanajuato, Mexico - As.Ma.e (v2) (version 2) | ecosystem: Host-associated > Plants > Phyllosphere > Phylloplane/Leaf | place: Guanajuato, Mexico | collected...
GACCGAGCCAGTCCGCGCCTTGTATGAGCTACTTGCTGGCAACACTTGCATCAGTGAGGGAAAGCTCGGTGCTTCCGAAGACAAAGCCCCAGCCTTCGGCATCTCGTCGCGCTTCGGCCTTGACTGGCGCCGTTCTTTCGGACTGCGCTTGTGGTTCTCCAAAGCCAACGAGTCCCTCGCAGATGCTGTGCAGCTGTATGTTGATGACATTGCTGCAGGGAAGGAGACTGTTCGTCCCGTACCATACTTCACCGAACAGTCTCTCGCGGCTTCCTGGAATGATACCAACGCACAAGGTAATGAGGACACTTTGCTCGGTCTCTTGAAGCTCTACTCGAGACAGCTCTCGTCAAACACTGGCGATGTTCGTTCTCTTGTGACCGGCCTCCTCTCTCCAGCATCTGTCTCTGGCAGTCCACTCAACGCTCGTCTTTCATGGCAGCTTGCTACTCTTCTCCGAAAGAAGGGTATTCTTACAACTGCCGAGTTGAGCAACGCTTCGCTGGATGAGCTGTCCTTGACTCTGTCCAGCCAGCTCGAGGCCGCCGACGAACTCGTCTTCGCCACCAACGTTCTCCTGCACCTGACCAACGAGTCGGTTCGTGAGAGACACATTCGTGACCTCCTCTGCCGCCGTGCATCCGCACTCTACGACGCTGGCAACCCCGATGCCCTGCCCACAGTCTTGACCCAAGACTTTGGCCTTCCCGAACAATGGCTCTGGCACGCTCGCGCACTATACGCACGTTCCATGCTCGACGACCACAACGCCGAAGTCACCTACCTGCTGCGCGCCGGCGACTCTACCCAAGCCCACACCGTGCTCTGCCGCACCGTCGGCCCCACGGCAATCATCGAACGCGACTACGACAGCCTCCGCGAGCTGCTCGGTCTCTTCTATGACATGCTGCCCGCAGGTGCCATCGAGAACTGGCGCACAGGCGGCCAAGTCTACTTCGACTACATCCACCTGCTCGACCTCGTCAACCGCGACGACGACGCCAGCCGCGCTTCTAGAAAGGAGTTGCTGGATCGTTTGACCCAGGCTCTGCCTGGTATTCTCGAAGGTCGTGTTGGCAAAGTCGATCTTGAGGAGCGTGTCGCTGTTGGTGAAATGGCTGGTTTGGTCAAAGCTGAGGTTGAGAAGATGGGCAGAGAGGAAAGAGGTGTGGATAGGAACTTGATCGCAAGACTTCCTGTTGCTGGTGGCAAGTATGCTAAGCAGGGTGTTGATTTCAGCAGGGCTTATTACCGCGGTATCGTTGCCTAGGGAGATGAAGGGAGGAAAGGAAAATACAGGAGTAGATAGGTTGCGTGCCTGCATTGATTTTACTCTGAGAATTGATGGAAAGAGAAGAGAGAAGCACGAAAGAAGATGGAAGTAGGAGTTGTACAGTTAGGCATAGGTTAGATACTATACATTGTTTTCTTCAAATTATCCCGCCATATTTAGGCACACGTGATAGAAAAGCACTCTCATCGTCGCTACTTCCTCGCAAAGCGGTTGTAACAACGCATTGCCATGTGCGCATCAATTTCTAGTTTCGATAGTTCCTCCTGTGACACACCCCTTGCACATACAAGATGGAACATGGTGAATAAGGATTACAAGTCACGAGCTGAGTAAGGTATAAAAGTCGTGGCATGGGGTTGAAGATATGAGGTTCGTTACGGCCATTAACGCATCGCCTCCCAATCGAAAGGAATTCGAGATACGCAGCTCCATTCAAACGATAGTAGTCTTATCAGACTCCCTCCTCTGCTGCGAAGGCAACTCCTCCACATCAGCATTAACCCCAAACAACGCCATAGGCGGGCCTCCATAACTACTTCCATCAATGACCACAGCATCTCCAGAGGAAAGATACAGATACCAATACACCACGCCCACAAACAATCCTCCACCCACAATGTTGCCGAGTAGCGCTGGAATCATGGATTTCCAGATATACAGTCCCACGGTAATTTGTGGCGCGCCGAGGAAGATACCGACGGGGATGTAAAACATATTCGCTACTACGTGATCGTACCCGAGGATCACGAACGCGAACGTGGGCCACCAAATCGATCTGTACAGCATTTGTGAGTATATGAACATGTATAGGTGCCGGCAAAAAGTACTTACACGATTCTCGAGACTTGTTCGCGGGCCGAGCAAGCAAGAAAGCATGCGAGACACACCAACCAGTTTGCGCCGATCCCGCGAAGGAAGATCTGATGCCATTGAGGGGTGACGACTTTTTTTGTGGCAAAGGCGATGGTTTGCTTGGTGGAGGCTGCATCGGAGAGGATGCCGGAGTAGCCTACCAGGAGGGCCATTATGAAGAGGGAGCCGGCGAGATTGCCGATGAAGGTGAGAGCCCAGTGTTGTAGCATTTGAAGGATACTGGTGCGACGGTGCAAGGTAGATATCGTGGTGAACTATTGGCAGGAAGAGTCAGCTCTGAGAAAAACAGACACAGAATCGAGGCTTCCTCGAGGACTTACCATAAAACTACCAGTACATAGATCCGCACCGGTCAAAACGATGGCAACGAGACCAAAGGGAAAGATCAAAGCAGCGAATAGCTTGATTACTCCAGGAGCATTTTCTTGGTACCAGGGCGCAGTGTTGACGACTGAGACTGCAGCACATGCGAAAGCAAGGATCGCTCCTGCCATGAAGCCGCTCGTCAGAACCTTGTCGATACGCATCCGGGCCTTTGCTGCTCCCATCCGTGAAGCGATTTCGGTGGTTTGTTGTGGTGTGTAGGCATTGTGGATGACCTCTATAGGTTGATTGTATGGGTATGCCATCGCCATGGTAGGGAATATGGAGGTTCAAAATGGCAGAAGGTCAAGTGGGCGGCACACGGGAATGTTGTAAGAAGACTCTGGTTTAATTCAGATGGCGTTCTGGCGGTGCATTTATGTATGCTGGGATCGCCAGTCCGAATGTTATCGGAAAGCCATAGAGAAGAGGTTGTTGAGGCTCTTATCTTTGAGGCGGCTCATCGGCCACTAAAACCATGTGAGCCAGAAACGAGATGTACTTTGGTCATTCAAGAGTCTTGGCCCGCGGTTCCATGTTTCCAGTGAATGGTTATGAGCGTGAAGGCTAATGGCTTATGCATATTGCTCGCTTTCGGATCTGCGGTGTGATGGTAGCATTTCTTATCAGGATCGACAGAGTGAATCCGGGGATGGTCATCAGTGCTGTCAATATTTCGTTCTATATGCAAGGAAGGAAGTAGAGCTTGTCCAGAACGAAGACATCTTGTTGGCCCTGTTTGGGGTGATCTGTGAAAAAGTACTTCGTAATTTAGAAGGCTTCCTGAATTCCCAGAGAAGTTGAGCAATAGCAGCAACAACGACGAATATTTTGGATCATTTACACCATGACCGTGGTCTCGGGTTCCTCTCCACAAGGAACCCCAAAGTTGCTTATCTCTGGAGCTGTTGCAGTTGGGGGTTGAGCGAGTCGATCGTGGTGATGTCGTCCCTGCCAAGACCACAAAGCGACTTCCACTGCTAGCGTCCGCTGAAGATCAACACCACACCTTCCGGACCGAGACATCGGCCTGATAAGAGAGCACCTCTCGCAAAAAACAACGAGCTCTCATATCTCTCTGACTCGAACAAAAAGCTGGGCGTGGATTTGACATCTCCGGTATACGGATAAAGGTATTGTATGTGTGCATTATCGTAATTAGGAATCCCATTAATCTTTCCAATAAGCACAGCGTAAAAATTGTTATCTAGCGAATGAAGCTCGGATGGCCTTTGAACTTGGGCTGTGAGTCGACTCGATTAGATGTCATTTCAGTCATTGCGGTCATGCTGGGCCAAAAACGGCTGCGCATCCTCATCTTCGCTACCACGTTCTCTGGCATCTTGGTCATAACTTGCAGGCCTACTTCTCATGCCAGCCATAGCCAGCGCGTCAGCCCTGCCCTTCTCGGTATCAATAACGTAGATGAGAGGAATCGGCAGCGCGATCAGCACGGCCAAGAATGCAAACGCAGGTCGGATAGTGCCAGCAACATCAACGATCCAGCCCACGATAGCAGGACCAATGGCCGAGCTACCTTTGTCAGTGACAGCATATAGAGCATAGAAAGCTGCTTCGCTGCCCGGAGGAATGAGCAGACCATAGAAGGAGCGACAGTAGGAGGACAATCCACCCATGACGAAACCATGCACGACACCTAGAGGGTAGATCTCCCAGGCTTGCTGGAGACCTCCAACGCCCCAGGACTGGACGAAGGGCAGGTATCCAATCAGGCCGTAGATTGGGATTATCTCCATGAGTAAGACGCATCCTATGATAGTCTGCTGTGTGTGCAGACGGAACCGGCGTGAGATAATTGGCCATGTGAATGCTCCAGCGATACCAGACGATGTAGCTGTGATTGATAAAATAGCAATCTGTACGGTGCTCATCTTGAGCTCAGTCCGAGCAAAGAGAATGGCTGTGCCTGATACAGTAGCGATGGAATCCGAGAGTAAGAACCACGCGATCAAGAAAATGACTGTCTGACGTAGCTTGATCGCTTGCTTGACAGTCTGCCAGACCGACGCCCAAGCGAAAACAAAGTATGCGAACACCTGTCCTGCCTTGCCTCGCCTAGTATTGAGAGTCCTGAGCGGTGGTCCGGGGCGGTCGCGCAGCCAAAGGGCGCCAGGAATGGTACCAACAGCCCAACATACACCCACGAATAGCAACACCACTCGAAGGGGGATTGATTGAGAGGAGAAGTTGACCTTACCCAGACCGAAGAGTAGCCCGATGCTGCATACCTGGACCAGTACTGCGGCGATATAGCCGAGTCCTACACCCTTGGCAGAGATCTTGTTCGAAAGTGCCAAAGCAGGAGACGTTTGCTTGTCAGATTGGTGATCGCCAGGCGCCGGTGAATAAGATCCGTCAGACTCAACCATGTTCACAGTTGCCGAGGGTGACCCAGCTTGTCCCTCTGCAGAAATAACGGATGGATGGTTGCTGGCCAAGAGTGGAAGGAAGGAGTTCAATAGGACGAACGAAGAGCCAAGTGATGCCACACCCAGGATGACCAGAACAGATCCTAAAAGATAGATGCTGGGAGCGACCACGATGAATAGCATACTTGAGACAGAGCCAACACATCCGAAGGCTAGCAGGAGCTTCTTACGATACGTGCCTGATGCAAGTCAGTCACCATTCTTGAAGGGCAGAGAGAGATATAGCGTACCATGATCAGCGACGGAACTGAAGGATATGAGTACAATCGCTTGCACGAGGACGGCAATTGAAAAAGTGTACATGGCGAACGAGGCTGTCGAGATGTCTTTACCAAAGGGCTGGATCACACATTGACTCTCATTCTTGTCGTTGGTAGCGCGGCTAACAGCTCGCAAAAGTAGGTGTGAAGTCTCAGCCACAGTGGCCTTGGGTTTCCAGCATGGAGTGACATGATCCGATCGTAGAACACCTCGCTCTTTTGCAAGCTGCTCTAGAGTGACTGGAAGAAATGAACCTTAACAAATGTTAGCGATATCGACGCGTTGTGGGTGGGTATGCACGTATTTACCAACACCAGCCACAGCAAAGATCTCGGCAGCCAGACCGTAAGAATACCATCCTTGCAGCTCACGATCGCTGGTCGGAGTGGTGTCTTCGTTTTCGTAGCGACGAGGCCTGCCATACTCATTGCTCCCGCTGTCTCTCTCCATTTTTGGTCGAACTTAACAACATGTTGTTTTCGCGTGCCAAAAATGAAAACATGACGCTGTTTCGTTGTCAGCATTGTTCGGGTGGGTCTTCCGAGGCTTCCGACCAAGGAAAGGGCCCACCAAAACGCGTCACGGCACGACTTCCGTGGTTTGTTTCTTGAGAAGAAGCATCCTTGCTATACCGACTTGATGAAACTCGATCACTTGGGCACGATTGCAAACCATCAAGACATGCTTAAGCCGCTCTCAAACGAACTGGCTGAAAGAGCGAAGCCTGTCAACCAGAGCGTCGCGTTCTTTGAATGATAAGAACCAAGCCATGCACGAGCGGAGCCTTGCGCAATATTCCATCAATAGGTGGTCACGCCTGGAATTTTAGGCAGGCCATCAGCAGCCCCGTCGGCTGAGACCACCACTCATGCGCTGCTTCCAGGTGGGGGTGACTGATAAAACTATAAAGGTGCATCGTATAAGCCAGTGTTGAGCGCCACAAGGATTCTTCCAGGAAGTCAGCTGGTTGTTCCTGCTGACACGCAGGATATAAAACACTTCACACCTCCATGAACCAGCAGTTGATGATGATTTCAGACTTGCACGATGAGCCACCATGGCTCCTCGAGACGCGATCGCTCTGCTAATCGCCGTGAGGCTCCTGACTTCAGAATACACAGATCTCGTTCGCACTCTGCAGCAGCGCGAGTTGAAGGCGCAGAAGCTCATGTGGGATTCGGTCAAAATCCAGACATCTCACCTCCACCGCGGATCTATGTTCAGGTGGCACCCACAGAACCTACCATCCCCACATCACTGCCCCCTGCTGAACCCAGAATAATTCCTCAGCATGAGAGAACAACCAGATATCCTACCAGAGACGATTACCATGATTCACGAAGAAAGTCGTATCGGCCGTCGAAGGACTACGCACACATCGAACGAGAGAACAGCCATGGTTATGTAGCGCCCCCAGCGCACGATGACAGTGGTCGAATGCCCAGTATACAGCAAAATTATCGACCTTCGCACCAGCGTCATGAGGCATATGCAACCTTTGCACATGTGCCAGATGCCTTATATACCTCGTCAGCTGAGCACAAACACCCCCGGACTAGTCATCGACGCCGAAATCGCATATCCAACAAGCCTCCAGGAGGTACTGGAGGTGGTGGTGATGGCGGCGATATCCAAACTTCAGCTGTCGAACCCGCCGAACCGGAGCCAGATACGCTCAACAAAATTATGATATGTGTGTTTCGGAACAGCAAACGTCAATTCGTGCAAAAGGAAGTCTGGATGATGAAGCCAGGTCATAGAGATGACATTTTCCTAGAACCATCTGAGCATCTTCGCAAAAGCGCCACCTTCTTGAAATCTCTCCGCTCTGACGCTGCATTCTTCAAGGAGATAAAATGGCGGTACAAGCACCAGTTACGTGGAACTTTCAGACAATATCTCAGCTTCAAGACAGTGAGCACGGTAAGGGTCCTGGCAGTAAGTCTTTTCGCACATTATACCTCCATCTGCCGTGCCTAACACCTACGGCCAGTTTGGCAACAATGTCTTTGGTCTCGCGGACATTCGTGAGAAAATCTTCTCCCCAGTCTTCATGCGCATCTACAACAACCCCCGCCGCTCTTTGATCGACCCTTCGGACCACCCTGAAGACCCAGGCCTCAAATACGATTCCTGGGTAAGCTGGTTCTGGCGAAAGCGGCGTGCGTTCGTGTTGGACAAGAAAGTAGACCTCGCTATTGAGCTTGTAGAAGCTTACGACCCAAATCGCGTTTTGGGTGGTATAGCTATTGCATTGACGATATACTTTGCACTTACGATTACTTGGTTGGCATTGGGAGGGGACCCTGGGTATGTGGCTGGAGTTATGTCGTTTGTGCTTTCTATTCTTGCTGGTAAGTGGTGTTGGAGTCTTTCTTCGCGGTCATTGCAGTGTGAAGTATGGGAAAGGCTAACACTTTCCAACAGTCTTGGTTGGATTGACTGGGTTGTACGATTGGCTAGATCTAGGACATATGGGTGGTGGTAAAGATTTTCTTGTTCTCGATGAGTATGAATTCGATCAGATCGAGAGGGATGGCTGGGGCGGGCCTTTCGGATAACAACTGCGATTGATAAGAGTCATTGTATACCGCCGGTACCAATATCTTGAGCCCCATGACTTCTCTCGCTGTCAGTCCCTGGAACGTTCAGGCTCAGACCAAGGCTGTGGCTGCTTAAAATCATGGCTCGTCTATTTCATTATCCTTTTATCTGTACCAGCAATATTGCACACTCGTCAGAATTATTAAATCAAGCACTGAGACACGTTTGTCATTTGTCTGGATATTGACCTTCGGTCCAAGATAGCGACCCCCAAAACTGATCGTGTTGCTGTGATGTTGAATAAGATCAGGGTTGCCCTGTCAGATATCGTTCTGACTTTTGTTCCACAACACAACAGTCACAACCAAAGCGATAAGTCTTCAGCTGAGTCTAGAAGACGAAAACGATGGTGTTTGGTATCATTGGTGGTCTTGATAGTCGTCGTCAGCCCTATCGAGCAAATCGGTTATGGTTACCGAAAGCTGAGGGCAAAGTTTGCCCTGCGAAAATCGACCTCGCTCCAACCAGCAATTGCCCCTCCGTCGAAACACAGCCACACTCTTGACATGTTCAACGGGCAGCGTACGCAGTGTGTCCACCAGAGGGCTCGGCAGATGTTCTGAGATGCACGAGAAGAGTTTGATAGGCCAGGCAGAGGAAGATGAATCGATTCGGCGGAGGATTTGCAATCTTCCGCCCTGCGAAACGTCGACTCAAGCCACCATGTTACACACCCTCAACCAGCTTCAGCCTTGAGGCGCCATCCAGGATTCACAACTTATAATCGATGGGCGTGCAGATCATCTTATAAGCATTTGACTCGTCACATAGTCGCTGATGAATCCGAGCTAGTAGGTGCCAACGACATGAGCTGGCGCAATGCCTTTCGCAAGGCTTGAGGTATGGTGAGAAAACGGGCTTGGCTTCAATCTTGGTACGCGCGGCCATGTCTTCTACTCGCGCTCAGTAGTATCAAATCGACCTCTTTATCCGATATCTAGCACTCGATGTCTGCAGTCTTCTCTTTCACCTCCCTCGAAGCTGGAGAGCCGCCGCATCATTGAGCTGGAGTTTTCTCAATATGCCGCAACTTCGACATGTCTTCCTATTGCTCCTTCCCTGGCTGGCTATAGCAAGCCCCTTACCTGAGGATCCTAATTCAGTACCGAAGACCGATGCCATTACGCACGCAAACCACATTTTCAATGCTGTGCACAGTTCGATGCGCCAGTTTGGCTCATCTTTGAACCACAATGGCATGTCTCTTTTCATCGCTACAGTTCCTAGAGATACGGAGTTATACCACGGAACATCATCGAAGGAACGCGTCAATGGCACACAATGGCTAGCTTTCGAGCCCGAGCATGCTTTAATCTTTGCTCGAGGTCGCCGGGGGCCTCCACCTGGACCACCTCCTGGTGAAGGCCATGCACCTCCTACTGGAATCGGGCAAGAGAAGCCCAAGGGACCGTACTTTCCTGATAAGACATCAGGTCACTCGAAGCCGGATACCGAAGATGCTGGAAAGGAGCACGATCACCCCGGTCATCGACCTAAGCGTCCTGGAGGCAAGGACCGCCCGCGCAAAGACCATGGTGACGAAGGCTGTCACAGACCATCTCGCAATGAGTCTCGTCCGGACGCTCCACACCATCATCCACCGCCGCCACATCACCAAGAGCCGCCTCGTCATGACCATGATAAGCCACCGCGTCGTTGCCCTCCCGGAGAGGGTCACCTTCCGTGTCCGGGGCCTCCAGGCGAAGGTCGTCGCGAACCGCCTCGCAGAGGTCCTCCTTTCGAGCATCATGGGCCTCCCGAACATCATGGACCTCCTTCTGACTGGTTTGAGCACCACGGAGAGGACCACGATGATCGTGGTCACCACAAGCACCACGGACCACCGCCTCATGAGATCGACGACGAGCACGATGATCCGCACCATGACCACCCTGAACACCACGGATTCCGCATACCTTCAGTCGGCTTTTGGGTACACCGCCTTGGAGACTTGTTGCGCAATCCCAAACGGCGCCATGTTCCTGCTGTCTCGCCCCGCGAGGCTCCTCAGCTTGAGAGTATTGAGAGCAGGGACGAACAGGAACCGCTGGTCTCAGACAGCCCTGAGGATCAATCTTCTGGTTATCTGCACACCTACCGTACGAAGCACAGTCTGCGTCTGCTCTACGTTGACGGCCAATCTGCTGCAAAGTCGAAGAAAGGCACTCTCGATACCCAGGATGTCTTACTCTTGGCAAACAGCATAGACCACGATTCTGGCATGTTTGGTGAAAGAGAGCGTGCAGCTCAGTTGTGCAAGTTAGCCAACGAAAGATGGAACAACCGTATCGATGGCATCCTACGCATGGAAGGTGGATTCGAGATCATCCTATGCGACTTTGCTGCCCATCTGGATGTTGTCAGCATAGCCAAGACCAATCCCAAGTCTGGCGGTGGGTTTGGTGGTGGCGGCGACAACGGCGATGGTTTCAGTTACTATCGTGCTGTTGCTGCTCGCTATCATGGTATCGGTGGTGGTCGTGTGGCTCTTGAC
>Ga0268251_10000708_pt1 | contig 10326 bp, 6 predicted proteins | sample AgamicAsMae_FD_200527 | JGI IMG/M metagenome (GOLD analysis project Ga0268251, IMG submission 200527) | Agave microbial communities from Guanajuato, Mexico - As.Ma.e (v2) (version 2) | ecosystem: Host-associated > Plants > Phyllosphere > Phylloplane/Leaf | place: Guanajuato, Mexico | collected...
GGGTGTATGTGACGGAGGCTGAACAGGCCGGAGGGGATAGCGCTGGCGATGCGGTTGCCGTCTGGTCTGGATGTTCGGCCTGGGATGCCAAGGACGCGGTATCACGGCCGGCTTGTTCCGTGGTTCGGTGAAGACTGAAGACGGACAATGGGCTGAGGAATGCGAGCACGTATGAGCACTTCTTTGTATTTGGGGATTGTCGTGGTCGAAGCAGTCAAGGCTCCAGAATAAACCACTCGGCACAATTGTCCAGAGGGAAGGCGTGAGAGACGTCGAGTCATCCACAGTTGGTTCCGCTGAGGTAGGAACGACCGAGGACCCCGCGCTGCTCAAGCCATCCAAGTGCGACAAGCCGATCAAGCCATCGTCTACCCAGCTCGCAACCATCACCGCACCTCTCGCATCGCAAGCTTGAGCTCCGACTGCTCTTTGCTCATTGGGTTGCGCGTCATCCAAATGAGAGCCCTCACCGCCGCCGTCTAGTACTCTTAGCTGGTTCAGTCGCGACTCGTCACGTTCGACACTTCAGCCTCGACTCGACCGACTGGCTGCGTTTGCACCAACTACAAGACATGGCTTCAACCACCCCTCGCGCGCCCCGATCGCGCTTCGCTTTCAAACCTCCTCCGCTACCCATCGGTACCTTTACGCGTCGTTCGTCCCCGGTCTCACCAGAATGGGAGCCGCTCTCTCCTCTGGGTCCTATCGAGCCCACCTTCAACAATCCCGCTCTGGCCCAATCTACTCCTTCAACTCAGACCCTACCACCAAATGTATCCCAACAGCCAGAACAACCCCGTGGACACAAGCGCTCACCTTCTACCATCGAGGCCTTGGCTGATGTTGCCCTCTTGACGAGTCCGCAGCTTCCTCGAGCCGCGCCCGCCGTAAACCCCGCCGCCGACAACTTCGTCACACCCGGACCAGTCCGTGGTACTAAGCGTGCCCGCTCCGACGCAGGCCCTGGTCCACAGGCCTATTCCTTCCCCGCTCGACCTTCATCCAGTCATCACTCCTACCCCGGTGTGCCTCCTTTGGCCTACAACACCGACCGCCAACGTCGCCAATCGACCAACACAACCATAGTCACCTCATTAGAGGACGCCGAGCTACTGTTGAACTTCGCTGGTCGAGTTGCTTCACAACCTCCACCTCCCGATCCACCTCGCCGCCATCCTTTACTTGGTCCTCCAGCAAATCACACGAACTTCTACGCTGCGCCTCAAGCACCTCCACCCCAAGCTTATCCTTACGTTCCACTTCCCACCCATGTCGCTCATGTTCTCATACCCGAGCCCGCTGCTACCGTCGCTGTTCCGTCCGCGACCGCTGAAAATGCGTTGGCCTCCCTGCCCTCCCCTCAGGATACGAACGAAGACGAAAAGAGCATGGATACAGACAAGGAAATCAGTCAAAGTGCTGAGATCCACCCGTTGCCTGCGGCAGTTGAATCGGAACCGCCAAGGGTTCGCGCACCACAACAGACGCATACCCCACCAGAAGAGGAGCGTACGACATCTGATCAATCTGCCGCACAACCGGTACTACCTACGATAGATACAATCGAGCTACCCGCTGGTTCAGTAGAGTCACAGCAATCCACAGATGCGCCGGCTGCGAGACCGCGTCGCGGATGGCCCAAAGGCAAACCTCGTGGCCCGCGAACCAAAACCTCAACGACCACAAAGCCGCGGTCATCAGCTCGTCGATCGCGGGCCTCTACGGTGAAATCGGTTGCCGATAGCAGCGATTCCAGTGCGGAAGAGAAGAAACCCAGGCGCAAATCAGATACGGACTTGTCTTTGCCCTCATTAGAGCAACTACAAACTCGCCCAGATGACGTCCGCGGCACCACGGTTCCTCCAAGTCTGCGATACGAGATTTTGCAATCATCCACAAAACCGGTCGCAGCGCCACGCAAGCCTTCCAAGGAATTCCAGGAGACAGTATGTGCTAGCTGCGCTCTGACTCGAGAATCTAGCCACGGTGAACTGGATCAGTGGATAAGCTGTAATGGGTGCCAGTTGTGGTTTCACTTCGACTGCGCCGGCTTCAAGAACGAGCGTGATGTGAGAGATGTCAGTAAATTCTTCTGCAAAGCCTGCGAGCCCAAACACGGCCCAACAACGTTTGTACGAAAGTCGAGTCGCGCTCATGCAGCGGTCGACTACGCCGGTCTGAACCAGGGAATCCTCAAGACGTCCGATGATAACCATGAACATCACTACATTCAACCGATCAAGGACGGCTCTTTCACCTTTGATCCAGAAATGTTCCCTCGCATGCGCCCGGAGCTGGTCACTCGTGAATTTTTCGAGACTTGCTCTTCCTTCTCTGAGCCTGTTGTTATACCCGCTGAGTACAACCCAAAGCTTCCTTGCCGGCGCCCTGTTCCATCTAGCGACAACGAAGAAGATACGACAGCAACCGCTTTCACTGGTGCGGAGGAGGAAGATGCTCTTTTGCAAGACTTTGAATACGAGACTGTGCCCGACGATGGACAAGACCGACTCGACATGGTCGTGCCTCGAGACCTGACAGTTAGACACGTTGCTGAACTTGTCGGGCCTCATGAACCTCTTGAAGTGATCGACGTCAAAACCCAAGGCACTGAGGGCAAATGGAATCTGTCGAAGTGGGCGGACTACTATGAAGCCGACGGCGAAAAGGCAGTCCGGAATGTCATCAGTTTGGAAGTTTCGTCTACCAAGCTAGGAAGACTGTTGAGAAGGCCCAAAGTCGTGAGAGACATCGACCTCCAAGACTCGGTCTGGCCAGATGAGGAGACTGCCAAGGGCATTTACCCGAAGGTGCAATTTTACTGTCTCATGTCTGTTGCCGACAGCTTCACAGACTTCCACATTGATTTTGGCGGTTCGTCGGTGTACTATCACATTCTGCGCGGCAAGAAGACATTCTTCTTCATCCCACCTAAGCCTGGCCACCTCAAGAAATACGAAGACTGGAACAACTCGCACGAGCAAAATTTCACGTGGCTACCAGATGCAACCAAAGAATGTTACAGAGTCGATTTGTCTGCTGGAGACACCATGCTGATTCCTTCTGGCTGGATTCACGCCGTATGGACGCCAGAGAATAGCTTGGTCATCGGCGGCAATTTCTTGACCCGTATGCACTACTCAACTCAGTTCCGCATCGTCGACATTGAAAAAGCCATCAAGACTCCTCAGAAGTTCAGATACCCACACTTCCAAAAAGTCATGTGGTACACTGTCATCAAGTACCTCGAGACCGACCCCCTACCTGCTGAAGTTGCACAAGTTTTCTATAACGGCGCGAGATTCATTCGTGAACGACCTGTCTGGGAAGAGTTTGGTACATCTGACTGCGCTCCAGGAAGTGCTTATTACAACTGCCGATATTACTCCCAGGCAGAGTTGGACGGGCTGCCAGAATTGATCAACTTCATATTCCGAACCGTCATGATCGGACTGGGTAGGATTGAAGGTGTGACGGAAGACACGCGCAAGAAGGTCATGCGATCGATACCAAAGTCGCGTGGTGAACCTCTCGAGCTGGCCAGAACGTTTGCTCTCTGGGTAGCATGGAAGCGTGGCAACGAGGATCCGCCAGCCTGGGCTCATCCCAACGCCGATCTTCCGGACAAAGAGAGTGCTGCTCCAAAGAAACTAGGTGCTCGAGCATTGAAAGCTATGCAACGACAAGAAGCGTTTGAGGCTTACAGGATCGCCCCCGAGAGGCAGTCTGCTCGTCAGAACGCGTGCAGAGAATCAGAGCCCGCCACCACTACGTCACCCGGGCCTTCTGTGCCTCCTGTGTCGGCCTCTCAAACACAGACTACACCAGGCCCCAGCGGCCAGCACACGAGCACGCCCAAAACCTCGGTCCTTGGCCCTAAGAGGGTCGCGTGCGATGCATGTCGAAAGCGTCGAATCAAATGTAAGCACAAGGATGTTGTTACCACGAGCACACCATTTGGACAGCCATCTGTGATGTTCCAATCGACGCCTTCTATTGATGGCGCGGCCGATGCTACGCCCTTCGATTACCAGCGAAGAGACTCTCGCGACTTCTTCGCTGCCAATACCGTGAGTCCTGTCAAGATGCCCGAGCAAATTATGCCAATCGCATCTTTTGGCCAGTCTCTACAATCGGCCGAGCAAACCATGCAGCCCTTGCAGAACATGCAAAGCACTCCGACTCTACATGGTCTGCAGAACGGACACATTGGTCAGATGCCAGGCCTAGCTCCAGTAGCACAAATGACCTCAACGGATGGTATCGGCCCAGCTGCGATTCCTGGAAACGCATTACTGGCAGATCCTAACAGTAAGCGTGGGAGGAGCAAGGCATGCCTTGACTGCCGCAAGAGCAAGGTTTGCACTTTCTTCTTTCCAATCACTGATTTTGTGGCTAACATGTACGCAGCGTCGTTGCATCCATGATGAAAATGGCAAGATTGACCCTGTCAAGGCTGAACAGACACCTGTTCCTCGTGGTTCTGTTGTCTCCAAGAAGAGGAGGACCAGTGGAGAGATGGAAAGTCCGATCAAGAAACCAAAGCAAGCCCGGACCTCGCAAGCTGCGCCAGTCATGCCGTTTTCAATGGAGTCCAGCTACCAACCCAACATGGTATCACCTCAACAGTTCAAGCAGTACCCATACAATCCCGAGGCCAATATCCCGCACTGGCAGCATGCGTCGTACATGTATCCTGATCCAACCTCAACCGGTGGTGGTGTCATGCTACACGCTGGCCCGTACAATCAACAATCCGATATAAATGGACCTTACAATGCGCAATCGCTGGAGCAGTTGGCAAACGAAGTCCTTGACTCTAGATACGTCAATGATGGAGATTATACTGTGCCTCAGCCGAACGGAGACAGCTTGATTCACCCTGCGCTGCAGCAACAAGGTTCCGCCTCGAGTCAGACTGCAGGACATAGAGAGGACACATCCCCTTTGCTGGCCAAGTCCCACCCACAACCTCACACCACGAACGGGCTTGATCATACCAATCAACCCATTGCTGCTGACGAAGCTGAACATGCACCGATTTCGTCGGGTGGACCTGTGCAGCCTCACAACACTGACCCATCAGAAACATATCTCCAAGACGGACACGATTACACTACCAAGACTTCTAGTGCTGAAATACCGCTAAATAATGGCCAACCCAGCTTTTGTCTCAACCAGCCAGTTCCAGAGGCTGTTGCTCCACTCCTGGACGCCTCCTTGACACATGTTGAAGACACCAACCCGCCACCCAAGGAGCCAGCAACTTCGCTCGCTGTAGCACCCACCACAGGTCTGGCTAGCATACCACTCTACCAGCCTCCGGCACCACCATTGACGAAATCCCAGACTCCTCGAATTAAGCGCCACTCTTTTGGAGTCAGCACAGAAAGACCAGTCAGCCGTGTGCAGCGGTCTCTTAGCAAGACACCCGTACCAACGCAGGCTACACAGACTACAGAGCTCAAGACTCCTGGTAGTATCAAGCGTAAGCGTGATAGTCTGTCGGCAACACCAGGTACAGCAAAGTCGAAGAAGTTTGAGCACGTCATCAGAGAGAAAAGCATTATCGAGGAAGAAGAGGAGCAGAGCATGCAGCTCGCACGAGAGCTGCAAGATCAGGATTGGGGTTTGCGGCGCAGAAGCAGATGTTGATTGAGCTTGGTTCAGCTCGTGCCACTCATTTTTTGGAGAGTTCATTTCATATTCATACTTGCGGGTGGGCTATTGGCGTTAATCATGCATGGAAGGAAGGCAAATCGGTCAACAACGATGGGATGACAAGAGTGGTTTTTTGGGATTGTTTTCACAGCCACCGGGATGGCTGAGGGCTACAAGGGCGATCACATGAAGGACTGCCAGCTTAGATATTGCCGAGCAATTCACTCTTCAACCATGTAACTTCGTCCAATTGTGTCCACGTTCGAAAAGTGAAATTTACATGTAATCTGACATTAGGTGACGTATGTCAGGCTCGAACATCAAGGTGGAAGACGAGAATAGATTGAGGCTCTGGAACGAAGGACAGGGTCGTATGCTGACTTGGAACGCCGCAGCTTCCTTCATCGGCCAAATCCAAGCACTCCAGCTCCCACACATCACCACTGCACCAACCAAACAGACGATCTTCACGCACCATCGCCCATAAAATTTGGATCTCAATCAGAAAACTCTCTTTCACAATGTCAGAAAACATACCCGAATCCATCCCCGTACACCGCGACCCACGCAGCGGCCAAGCGACCAAAAAACGCGCCCTCTCGCCCAAAAGCAAGCAATCCGCACAACTCGAAGCCCTCTTCGCCAACCCGGACAAACCCATCAACCTCCCCTCCTCCTCGACCTCAAAGTCCTCTTCATCTCTGCCGCCCGAAATCGTCGCCAATGTCCAAGGATCCAGTGCTGGAGCCGGCAGTGGAGAGTTTCACGTGTACAAAGCGAGTCGACGAAGGGAATACGAGAGACTGAGGGCGATGGATGAAGAAAAAGACAATGAAGAGAAGGATGCAGAGTTTGTGGCAAAAAAGACGGAGCAAGAGAAGAAGGATGCGGAAAAGACGGAGAAGAATAGGGTGAAGAGGGAGAAAGCGAGACAGAGGAAGGAAAAGAGTAAACTTGGTTTGTATGCTCTGCAGAAGGAAACAAGTGCAGATGGTGCAAAGAAGGAAGAGAAGAAATTCAAGGCCAATGTTGGGGTTAAGAAAGTTGGAGATGAGGATGCTGAGACCGGGCCGGTGGTTGAGGAGCAGGGTATTACGTTCTTGGATGAGGATTGAGGTTAGCTCTCGTCGTCAGGTTGAGGGGATTGAGCATCTGGCAGGTTCAATTCGGTGCTGCGACATGCACCTGGACGGTGGACTTCGTACGGCAATCGTACACCCTGCCACACGTCAAGTCGAGCCATATTCATCTCGACTCTGGTCGATCCTCGAACAGACTCTTGCCGATGCGGAGACAACCATCTGCTGGCTCTGCTCGACTCTGGTCAGGGACGCTCTCGTTGCTCACGTATCTCAAGGCAGCACAAACCAATATTGTTACGATGAACTCTCATGGCAAACATTCCTCAGCGAACCCATCTCGGCGATCTCAATCAGAAAGATGGAAGGATGAACAGGAACATCAAGTACACAAGGAACATTCTCATTGTACACCGATCCAGCCGGTACAAGATGCAACCATTACATACAAAGCTTTACTCAAAGCAAGAAGATAACCAACCACGACCGTCAACTCTAGAGCATCATGTCCCAGGATTCACATGAACCTCCCAATTAGGTGTTTGTTCCCTTTGTGCCCTGTAACTCGGCGTTTCCCTCCCAGTCTCCATATCAACAACACTGGCAGTTGCGAGATCGAAAGGTCCGCTGCGTACACTCACGCTAGAAACTTCACTCCTCGTAGGCGATAAACTTTCAAAAGTAGTACTGCAATCGCTGTTGCTTCTGGTCAAGGGACTCACGGTGCCGTGTTGAGGGTGTGTAGGCGTGGTTTGCTCTGGCATCCGCGTGCGGAGTGGTGGAGGAGCGAGAAAGTCACGGCGAGCAATGCCATTGCCAGGTTGAAGACAGCTCGGCAGTAGCGAATTTGGTGTTGCGGATGTGGACGTGACGAATGGGTCGTCAGGGACTCGATGGCGAACAATCGTATTGGTGGATATTGCTGACTGAGACGAGATTGGACGAGATACGGTGATGCCTGCGAGGATGGCTTCGGAGGGCATGGTGAGTTTGTTCTTGTCTTGGATGTGCAGGGGCGAGGGGTGTGCTGATGGATGCGCTGATGGTAGAGCCGATGGTTGTAGATGGGAATCATCGCTTGCATGTCTGGGTACCACGTCTTGACTTGAAAAGGAACGCTTGATGGAAAGAAGAGCTGCAGTTAGTGCTGAGCGTTGTCTCTGAAGGAAGCGATGGGGATTGTCTGGTGCTGCATCGGGAGATACTGAAGTCGAGGAGGATCTGAACACGACAGGAGGGGTGGGTGTTGGGTCTGGGTTCATCAGACGTAGAGGCGAGCCATCATCGCGGAGATGAGGATCTTCGTGCGCAAAAGGTCGGTCCCAGTGTTCGACATTCATGTGGATGAGGTTGTGGTCGATAACAGGTAGACGGCCGGATCTAGGCTGTTGAGGAGGCAGGTTCGCGCTCCTGTCTGAGTGCCGTGTCGCTCCTGCTGCTGCGATGGCAGATGGTAATGCTTGGGACGAAGACGACATCCGAGGCTCTGCGGCAGCTCCATCCTTCTCCCGATACGATAGTGGTCGCCTCCCCCTCCGAAAAAATAACAGGAACAGTAGTCCAATCAACATGATCCCAGCAAGGCTACCAGTCATGCCTCCAGCTATAGCTGCTGATTGTTGCGAACTTCCGGGTGAGCTCACAAGAAAACCATGTCCTCGTCCACCAGTACCGCCACTAGAAGCAGTCGATGAAGCCGCAGCGAGTGTGGAAGTTGTTGATATTGTGTCTTGTATGGCAGAGGTCGACTCTCTCGTCGAAACACCCGAGTCTGATGAGACAGCATCCGTACTTGTGACATAGATCACAGTACTTGCTGTCGTCGTCGAGTGTGTGGTGACACTCGCTGTGGTGGTTGTGGAGAGCGTAGTTGGCTGGTATACGAACGATGGCGACCAGGAGGACGACGTCGAAGTGGTATGCTTGGAAGTTCTACTTGACTGGCCACTCATTGAAGACAGACTGGACTTTGTTGACTCTTGAGATTGTTTCGAGGGTGAGTTCGAATATATGTATGTGGTGTATCGCGTTCGCGTCAATACTATAGTCGTGTATTGTTGTGTGGTCCCGCTATTGCCAGACGTGACGAGGTTCCGTAGCATTGAGTCAGTCGTGCTTTCAGGGCCTTTGATCTCAAGACATACAGTCGGCGCAGATCCAGCTGCTCTCTGCGAATCTGATGAGTTCTGCCACCAAGGTTGAGGCGAAGAGGAGGAGACCAGAGCACGCCTTCTTCTCATAGCTAGGTTTTATTGAGGAACTATCAATTCAAGCATACCATTTTCACCTGGACAACGAGAAAACGATTTGAGAACATGTGTGAGGTCAACCTGGGTAGGACGAGAGTAGATGCATCTTCCTCTCACGCGCCCTGCCGGCGGCTACCCATCCTGGGTTGAGCGCAGGACCTGCATGGTAGCATTGGTATCTGAAACGCGACACGGCTTGAACGAGTTATGTAGAAATGGAATATACTTAGATCACGAGTGCCTACCCTGGAGAAACGGCCTTAGATCTTGTGGATAGAGGTGCAGGTAACCAAGCGAAGCGCTGAGGTGAAGAACGGTTGGCGCCGAGATGGCTGCAGATTCGTGACGACGGCAAGCCACCAAGAAGCAGGAGCACCTCAACACAGGTTGCAGTCTCTTTCCCTCGAGAAGCGACATGTCTCGAATTCAGAATCCGATCATAGGAAGATCACAACAGGTCTGGATCCAGCAACGCACCATCGAGGATCACAAAAAGAATATGGCATGAGGAAAGGATAAGTGAGTCACCTCGATACGGACGTCTATAGTCTAAAGAGGTAATCATGGCAGAATGGTAATTTCATCATCATCGGAACCCAGTGTCATCAACGTTCCTTCCTTGCTCCAAACCCAAAGACCATGGACTCCCACCAAGTTTAAACAGCGAAGCAAGAGAAATACGAAAAAGTGTTTTCACACCAACAACATTCAGCGACGACCGTAGACAGGATCCTCGTTTCTGATTCTCCTGGCATCCTTCTCATAGCCGCCACGACGGTCTGTACGGGCTGGGGGTGACTCTCGGGGAGATGACCTCAAAGCACCGGAGCCCGAACGTCGAGCACCGGAAGAAGTACTAGACCGTGAAGGATCCGAGGCCAGGACTTTAGTGTTTCTATTCCAAGGCTTGTTATCATCGGTACTACCGATGCTTTCGCGACCGCCGACGGCTCCAGGGTTGTGGCCGAACAGACTCATGATATCCTTCATGGTGAGCTTGGCGACAGCCTTGCCACCTTCGATGGCTGCCTTGGCCAATTCGCGCTTCTTTTCTTGAAGTTCGATGATGCGCTCTTCGACCGAGTTGCCGACAGTCAGCTTGTACACGTGTACATCGACTGTCTGATTGAGACGATGCACACGATCAATTGCTTGTTCCTCGACGAATGGGTTCCAGAAAGGCTCAATCAAGACGACGCGCGAAGCAGCTGTCAAGTTCAGTCCAAGAGAACCACACTTGAGGGAGCATAGGAGAACGCGAGTCTTGGGATCGTTGCGAAGCGAGTTCAGAGAGGCTTCACGAGCATCATTACGCATACCACCATCATAACGGACGT
>Ga0268251_10000710_pt1 | contig 10312 bp, 7 predicted proteins | sample AgamicAsMae_FD_200527 | JGI IMG/M metagenome (GOLD analysis project Ga0268251, IMG submission 200527) | Agave microbial communities from Guanajuato, Mexico - As.Ma.e (v2) (version 2) | ecosystem: Host-associated > Plants > Phyllosphere > Phylloplane/Leaf | place: Guanajuato, Mexico | collected...
ATACTGATCGGCGCACTCTTGAGCATCGTGGAGGTACTTTTCCTCAATTGGGTAGACCTTGGGCTCGCCGAAAGTTTCCTTGTCAATCTTGTCCAACAGCTCATCCTTGAGGAGCTTGTAGTTGCTGTCCTCGTGGTCCAGCGGCACGCAGCGCTCATCGGCGAAGAAGATTTCCCACTTGTTGAAGTCGACTGTGTCGGCGGGTGTGCCGTCGCCCTTGGACAGAAGTGCCTGGGCGAGAGTCTTGGGCAGAGAGCCTCCTGAGACGGCGACTCTGAAGGAACCGTGGCGCTCAATGGAAGCTTGTTGTTGTGTGAGGACGTACTGGCGCAGAGTGGGAGCCAGTTCGGCAACGCCGGGGAAGGCGTAGACGTTGGGGGATTTGCCCATGGTTGGAATGTCTGTTGGTGATGAAGATGAGTGGCTGAGATATGGGAGTTGTGATGCCGGTGTAGCAGAGTGGGAGAACAGGCGGTGGAGATTGTGGTGTATGATGGGCAGCAGCGATGGAAGATGCGAGCGGGAGATAAACCGCTTCTTTACCTATGACGAGCGCGCTTTCCAACGTGGGGCTCTGCGAGGGCCTTGGCATTCCCGGACTCACAGCACCGCCCGCCATCAGCAATTCTACGACCTTCTGCCATTAGCCAATCCTGATCCTGCTTCCCACTCTCCGAGGACAACTCAATCGCAGTCCGCAAACCCATTCCACCTTGCGCAAGGATTTGCACATTTCTCGTCGGCCTTCGTCTGCTAAGCCACAGAGGAACACTCCTCCGGAGCCGACCTCCGTTTTTCATTCTTGGCCTTATCGTTATCTCTGTGCTTCTCACGTGTTGCTCTCGCTGCACAGCCCACGCCGTCAACCCTAACCGTCTCTCTAATAGAGCCTCAATTCTGTTTCATAATATGAAGGTCACTATGAGTCTAGCATTGCTGAGTAAATCGTCTATACTATGCCATGCCCCATTCTATGTACCTGAAGCTCCATGTTTAGCTGTTTACGGGCAGCCTCAAGGTCGCTCTTGCAACTGGACTGGTATCAGACTGAGTGTTGGTATTACAGCTATACCGGACTCGCGACTCTTCGACATGACCATGTAACTTGCAGGATATCGTCAAACACGCGGTCCCTTGCTAAGTCGATGGTGACGGGTCACCTCTGACGAAGACCATAGTCGTATGCTTTATGGCCCACACCGTTCCGCCATCTTGCGAACTCGAGTCTCGCGTATTCTTGTCGTATTCAAAGTGCTGTACTGTAGAGAGCAGGGCTTAGAAGAACTTCACCTAACAACTTTGTACAGGCCGACCACATTGTCCGAGCGCAACCTCATCGGTGTTATTCAAAGGTTCAACCACATGCATCGAGAGGTTGGGAGCCCGAAGGATGGAGGATGGTGGTGGCACAGCACGCCTTCAGCTGTCAAGTCCCTCAAGGCGCACTTGGCCTCGAGCGCAAGGCATCCACCAAGGCGTCGTGTCTGCTTCTCAACACAATTGCCGGAAGCCGGTCGTTTTGACAGGTATCAAGGGAGACGCAGCTGCCCTGACATGGTTCGGTATTGCGTGTTTCATGCTCGGGCTGTGCATCAGGCAGCGACGAAACACTGGAAGATTGCGAATCGATTCCGCTTACATCAGATAAGGTGATGGACCCTGTATCAGGGCGACCTGTCGGTTGTAACTTGTAACTCTACAAGCACCCTCCTCCTCGCTTGAGGGGGGCTGGTGGTACGACGCACTCTGTAAGCTGATGAGTTTGTTTGCAAACGCCTTGCGTTTAGTGTGAGCTCTGGGCAGCGCTGGCTGAACTTCCAGACCTTGACGCCTATCTGCTCCACAGACACTTCTAGACAGCAAGAACAAAAGCCATTCAATACTCTGGTGGGAATTTGGCCTCTTTCATCAATGGTTTGATTGTCCTCGGAGACCTTCCGAGTCGCAAAGGGTGTCGAGACATGAAACGGTACCTGTTGACATGAAACGGACAAAGTTCGACAAAAGTCTGGCCAAGCCGCAAACCCCTCCTTTGAACCCAGCCCAACGATTTGTTGCCAACGAATCACAAAGACTCATCAATAACCTTGCCACAGCACCTTGCGAGTCGCGACAAACTTTGACAGCAACAAAGTTGAGTGTCCGCGTAGCCTCTTTCAACTCAGCCTCTTCATGCGACAAATGCAGCAAAATTTCTTCTCGTGCCACTTGCATGAGAGGCACTCTGCAAAAGTTGCAACAAAGGGTCTTGATGGTGAAATGGAACGGTCCAGAACTTCGCACTCGGAGTCCAAGGCCTAGAGAACATTTGGACGGCGCCGGACAGTTGCACCTGTCGGCGACAGTGAGACCGGAAACAAAATAGTTCATGCAGACTGCACTGCGCAACACGAATGGCTTGCAGGAATACACGGACGTATCGGCTAACAGCGACGAGTGGTGTTGAATGGCGACCTTCTGGCCACAGAGAGTTCATGAATACAAACGTACAATACCGTAAGACTGCTTCGTAATGGCCAGGGCTAGCATGGGCATGGTCTGTAGATGCCTGTTCCTGCTATGTATCTCGTGCAGCCTGCCAGGATGATATTGCCACAGCAACCCGTTCTCTGAGGACCTGTTTCCGCGCATCTGAACACCAAGACCCTTCCACAGCATTCGAAGCGATTACGTTCCAATCGGAGCTACTCAGTCCGAATGCCTCTTGGACAGCGCAGTAATTTTCTTGGATGTACTTTCCAAAATATGCTGGGTCGTCGCTGTTAATGCTGAATCGTACACCGTGATCGAGGAAATCCTTGATGGGTGCCTCTGCGATGCTGCCTATGAAACCAAGCGTGACATTCGAGATTGGACAAAGCGTGACGAGCGTTTCTGTCCTTGCTAGTCTTTGCATCAATCGAGTATCTGTCTTCGCAATCCATGCATGATCAACCCTCTCAGTCTTGAGACGATCGAGCGCGGCTGATATGAACGTTGCTGGACCTGCCTGGCCCACGTGTGCCGTACACCGTACCCCGGCTGTCCTTGCAGCGTTGTATACTGTCTCGAAGTACTCGGGTGGGTGCACGAGTTCATCTCCAGCCATGCCCAGTCCGCACACGGTGCCGTCTGCAAAGTGGCCAGCATCCATGACCTCCTCGAACATCCCTGTCGCGCTTTCAAGTCCGTGGTGGCGCAGTATACATGGGATGTATTCGATACTCATGTCGAGGTTCTGCTCCGCTCGCTGTTTCGCACGCGACAGACCTTGTACCACCGTCTCATAAGTTACGCCGCGACTCGTATGAGCCTGTGGGTCGAAGAACACCTCTGCATGCTTGACGTTTTGCTCGCTGGCCTTGACGAAGTAGGTATATGCCAACTCCTCGAAGTCAACAGCCGTTATGAGAACAGAGCTACCGAATGAGAAGTACCGGATGAACTCTGAGAGGGAAGCGAAGGACCCATAACGTGCCTGCAGTTTCTCCTCGCTGGCATACGCTTGATCGTCAGCGGGGGCAAGATCGATGCTGTTCCTTGCAGCAAGTTTGAAAAGCAGATGTGGCGTGAGAGCACCTTCGATGTGGATATGATGCTCGCATTTGGGCAATGCGAGGAGGAGCTTGTGGATGTCGCCCTGGCACATGTTTCGACTGCTCCAGACTCTGTTGCAACGAGTTGGCGTTTGTCGTCTCGGTCAGATAGTAGTGTCAGTCTGATTGTGCAACACCGTTTTCGCTTGAGTAAGGCTTGAGGCGTGGACTACAACGCATGCGTCTCTTACGCTGGATGCCTGATGCTCGTGCACTGTTAAATTGATCTATTGTAGGCTATCTCGGGATGCCAGAGCCGTACTAGTATGCGTCTCAGCGCGCAGGATGGAAAGGGTGCAAGGCGGCGCCGGACAGGCCCGCAGACGCAACGGCGCGCAAGTGCGGAGAGGAGATGTTTCTTCTTGAGCTTTAGGTCTAGAATTCAGCTGTAACCATGAGAAGTTGTTCAGACAGCCTCATCAAAACAGTCGTTTCCTCAGGTCAACGTCGAAGACTCGAGAAGGCGGATTTCAATGACTTGTTTGAGACACCAAAATTGACTGGAAAGGCAGCCACAGTTGGTGAACAGACGCCCCCGGCCGACTGCATACAGCACACGTACACCTAGCAACGGGCGTATGCAGAATACGACCTCGGAAGACTTGGCTGGCTGGCTGATTGTTTGTGTTTGTCAGCCTTGAGATCTCGGTGGTAAGACTCCTACAATCCCTCAGGGATCACGGGTCCACACCGAGGATGGAGATGTTGAAATTGGCTCTTTGACTTTGCCGGGGTTCGGAAGCATGGCTGGAAATTGTCGATTGGCTGATGAATCGCATGATCTCTCTGCTCACAAGTCAGCAGCAGAAAGTTTAGTCCGGTTTGAGGTGATGTATCGCTGCGCCTTGGCGGTGGCTTTGTTTAAGTTACGGCCTTAGTCAGGGTTGGCGTGGCGCTTGGTCGTAAAGCGGTCGCCCAGGTTGTTCGTTCCAAGGGCTTCCAGAGCCAATCAACGATTCAGTCGACGATCATCGAGCTCTGCTGCAAACCGAATAAATGTACGCTACCTCCGCTCCATCTGGTCGATTCAACTTCGTGCATCTACGATTGCTCTTCCCGTCCCATCGTCTCAAAAATGTCCACTTCAAATACAACCCCTTCTCCCATTCAGGGTGTCTGTTACTTTTCCATCCAACACACCAACTATTCTTCATACAACGACGAGACTCCCTTGACCACTCCTTTCACTCCACCTGGTGAAAACATCGTCTCTGATCCATCAAACCCATTGCTTGCTTATCGACCTTGCCTGCAATCTCCCTCAACCACTCAAACTCGCTCCGGAATGGAATCTCTACTCCAACTCCAAACTCAGGTCGCACACATCTCTGCCCCAAGACGGCCTCAACCTCAACCTCTTCAGAACGTCCTCGTCGTCAGCGACGATCTATCAGAGTCAGACAGTTCATCGTCAAGCCAAGGCCACATGCACATGGAGGTCGCCAGATGCTCACGCTGCCACCGCTCACAAAGCATCGATGTGTCGACTGGCAAGGCAGCCAACATGGTTGCCTACGGTCTAAATTCCTTCTACTGCTTGAGATGTGCCAACATCACCGGCTATCTTCAACGCTCGTAGACCGCATCTGTCCTTCTATGACTCTCTCACCTCTTGGCCGCACTACCGGTCCTCTACTTGAGACCATTCCATCGGTCTTTCATGCTACGACGATAACGACACCATTATGCACATTTTGCATCATCTATTTTCACGACACACAACCCTTCTGGACACTTCCAACCAGATTATGACGGGTTCATTCATGGCGTTCCATCCTTTGAGTTGGTCAAAGAAAGCATTTCTTGAAGTTTTTTGTTTGCATTCCGGCGCTGGTTCCTGTTCCAGCCGGCCGATGTATTGTTTCTAGATACCCCCTCTTGCATGAGCGCACTGGTTGCGACTCACCTTTGATTAATTCGAGATTACTCTTTACTCATTTTTCTTCTTCCAATCTTGATTCCCGTTTTCCACATGCCTGAGTGATCTGAAACAAGCTTTACTCTTTTTCGCAGGCAAGGCCTGGGTCCGGCGTTTTTTCCACTGAAACTGCTCGACCCCACACCGGATCGTGAAGTGCCATCGTCGATCATCAGTGCACGCGGTCACCAAAGTGTCGGCCTTGCCTCTTTACACCTAGCTCAGGGACCTTTTGAAAGAACTTTGACTCGGGTATCGCAGCCTTGTTTTCTTCGCATGCACGAGCTTGCGAGATGAGCAGCTCAAAGAAAAAATGGCTGGCGGACACACTGTATCGATATGCTGTAGTGGTTCGGTGGCTTTCAAAGTCGCGCGCGAAGCAAGGTATCATGATAGACAGATAATGGCGCACGACTCTGGCGTGCTCCTATCTCGAAATATCGCGCAAGGGACTTGGTCAACGGCTGCTACCACCATGATAGCGCTCCTCTATCGGAGTCGTCTTCTAACATCGACGAAGTGGTTTGAGTACAAACGGCCAAGCCGGTCTTCCGGAGAATGTATGCACGACGGAGGAACAGCCGTGGGCGGTGCGAGGCAGCCATCTGACAAAGCTGGCACGTTTCTCGCATGTGCTGTAAAATACGCCGGATCTGTCTTGTCGAAAACTCGATGGTGGCTCGATCAGTCGGCGATTAGGGCGCGGCGTTAGACACATGTGCCACACGTTTCGGCTCAGATGGTTCATCTACCGATTCATCTTTTCGATCCGGTATCTTACACGAAATCGCGAGCTAGTCGTGTCTTAACCATTCTATTGGAATTTGAAAGTATCATACAAAGAAAGGGGCCATCTCGATGAACGCTCTGCTCTGTGACAGTGTGACTCGAAGGCAAAAGCATCGTTGATGAAGGCAGGAGATGATCTGAAGGCGACGCATCGCTGATGAAGAAGCAGGAGGCCTCTTGAAGTCTATAACCAGACTCAAACACGTATGAAGCATGCGGACCATCGCTGATGTAGAAGCAGGAGGTGGTGGAAGAAAGCGCGTTCCTGTTTGAACATGTTCGCTCGACATTATGCTTATCTGGCGGAAGAGAGGATAGACCTCCGCGTCACAAGCACCAACCGCGTCGCGTCTTGCGGATTTCTCCGCGCTAAGAAAAATTGACTGAAGCTGCATGCATCGTTGACCAAAAATTTCAATACAGCAGAAGGCAAGGTATTGCGACCACACAGCTCAGGATGTCGTCTTCCGAGGATGCTTTCTCCTTCCACAGGATCGAAGAGGCCATGGCCCGCTTGAACGCAACCATCAGCAGTTACAAGAACGAGAAAAATGCCAAAATGAATGGTCACCACCGCAACGAGTCTGATGATCTTCCTTATGCACCACGCTCGACTCTCTTCTCGCGAGAGTGGGATTTGTCGACCGACGAACACTATCCCCATATCACCAATCCCGAGCTCAGAAAACGTCTGAATGCTTTGCACGAGCTTTGCAGCTTCCTGCCCGAACACCCTTACAACATTGATCTCTACCTGCGCATTGCAAAGGCTTACGTCGAGGTCGGATACCCTGATCTTGCTATCGGTTCGGCGTACAAGGCTCTCCTGCTCATCGATGCCATCAACAACGAGGACGAGTTTTGCGACGAGGCTATCGAGTCGCTGGCTTTGAGCATCTCGAAAGAGTCATTGGAATACAGACACCAGAACATTCTTGAGAATGCAGAGATCTTGGCCCATCTCTACCCTGAGTTCATGTTGAGAAACAAGGATCAGCTCGTAGATGTCGATGTATCGGATATCGAGGTTCTGGTCTGGACCAAAGGTCTTTTCTCTTTCCAAGTGTAAGTGCTGTTGTTTCCTGTCGTTACTGCGTCCATTCTGACGCTTGTTAGCTATGCATTGCTTGCTCAGTGTCTCCACGTGATTGGTTGCCAGAGAAGTGCCGCCGAGTACTGCTTCAAGGCTCAAGACCTATTTGGAGAAGACCCCACTATCGAAGCGACCCTGGATGTCATTCACGCCGCGATTGACGATTGGCTCCGCGACACCCAGCCAGACGAGTACAACAAGCCTGGCTTCAAATTCGGGCTCGACCAGTTCCCCGATGAGGGTATGGTGCGTAGAGAGTGCTATCCCTGGAACGAACACGAGCCCGATCGCTGCTCCGACGAGAGCTTGGAGTTCTTGAACGCAGAGATGGAGAAAGTTGCACCGAGACTCGAGGTCAAGGCTACAAAGCTGCCGCTTCTGACCGAGGGCGATGGCGCGGAAAAGTTCGTCACACAATTGGGTGTCTTTGCAAAGGAAGATATTGCACCAGGGGAGATTGCCCTGTCCGAAACATCGCTTCTCACCGCCAACAACCGTCTTCAGGATGCGCTATGCGATGCGTGCAGTGCCGACCTTCCCGAGCTCAGCGACCCAGCTTCGGCGGACGTTGTGGCCTGTACGGATTGTGAGGTCGTTTTCTGCAGTGAAAAGTGCAGCGACCTCGCTCAAGAGGAATACCATCCTGCCGTCTGTGACCGTGGTGTCGAGGACATCGCAAAGGACGTTCCACCTGCCGAAGCCGCCAACGCTCTGTACTCTCTCCTGCTACTCAGATCCCTAGCCATGGCCGAGACCCAAGAGATCCACCCCCTGGACATCAAGTACGTCAAATTCATCTGGGGCGACTACCACACTCTCGACCTCTCCAAGCACTGGCGGCCCCACGATCGCCACAGCACCGAGTCACCCTTCCCACGCACCCTACCTTTCAGTTTCCAAGCCAACGTCGTGCTCCCCTTCAACATGCTCGAAAAAATGGACGTCGACATTTTCAAAAACCCTCAGTACGATGTCTGGGTCTTCAACACCTTGTACGCAAAATTCAGGGGCACTGCTTCTGCTCGCTTGAGTGGTTCTGGCGGCGGCGTCGCTCGCGGCCCTGAAGTCAGTGCTGTGCACCCTATGTGGTGTCTTGCGAACCACAGCTGCAATCCCAACGTAACCTGGCGCTGGTCCAGCGACGTGCGTTTCCGCGTTCTCGAAGACCGACCAGTGTGGCACGGTAGCGAGGTACGTGGAGGTATCAAGTACAAGGCTGGATTGAAGAAAGGTGAAGAGGTACTCAGCCACTATTGCGACATTGAGTTGCCTGTCAAGGATCGTCGCGAGTGGGCTGCTGGCGCTCTGGGAGGTAATTGCTGTTGCGAGAGATGTCTGTGGGAAGCGTGTTTTGAGGACATGAAACAGATTAATCGCGAGGCTGACAAGGTTCGCGGGTGACCCTGTCGCTTGCTCCGCTTCTCATAGAAATAAATATATAATGTATACGATGTAGAAACAAATTAATCACATTTGTTCTTTGAGCTCGCCCAAGTGTGTGGAAGGGTAGGAATATGATTGGTTCGATTCACTGCGGTCTGCTTATCTATTCCCTTCGCTCCTTCCCTGTGGCTTGGAGGCTCCCAAATTGCTTCCTTTGGGATCCCAAATGACCTTCCCACTATTCTGATGTGCCGAAAGTCAATTCACTGCTTTTTCAAAATATGGTGCCTAAATAGTTGATGGTAAGACAATTTGTACTACCGAGCCTTCAAGATAGAGGGGATGCGTTTCTCACCACGAAGGGTAATGGCAGTCTTGATTATCGATGTTAGAAGCCCATCTACGCCTTGCTTGGCTGGTGCAGGTTGTGCATTGCGCGATTTCTCTCCGGATCCAACTTCTGCATGTGCAAATGTCCATCACCTCTTGTTCACATTTCAAGGATGCGGAGGGCGGTGGAGACCACAGGCAATGCAAACTGTCTGAACGGCTGTTCAGCCTGTTCTCTAGGTATCGTCTGACCAGACACACCTTCGGCTGGAGAATATCCATCCCATGGGTATGTTCGTTCTGGATCACATTTGCACATGCAACAATGACTTCAGAATTGCGTCTTGAATCATATGGAGGAGCGATGCGCGCAGCATCGCAAACCTGATTTTCGCGGCTCCGCTTCGTATTCGAGATGCAATATGTAGATGTACTGTGCTTACGTTTTTTTGTGCCTCAGGAAGAGACACACTCGTTTGGTAGAGGTTGCCATTCGTTGATGATGATGAGATAGATGCATGTGAAGGAGGGCTTTTCTTGTGGTTACACAACATGACCATCACGCTAGTCACGTACTCATTACAGGTGCGGGGAAGCGATGCTGCAGTCACTGCACGGCACATGATGGATAAGTGATACTATTCGCTAATGATTCTTGCTCTGATAACGCATTCGCATCTCCTGGTTGGTGGGATGCTTGTCTTCGGCGTGAGTTGATGTCTCATTTCGAGCCATTGGCAATGATGAGACCTTCGTGATAGCTCTTGGTCGAGCTCGATGGTGTGACTGTCAACTTCTCGATATCGAAACGCACGCTGACCGTCTTGCTCATGAGCTTCTGACCATGCAGAACTTGAATTGCTCTGGCGGCCGCCTCGGTAGATGCGAATTTGGCTGTTGCTATGCCGCGCGATCGACCACTAGCCGGATCCCGTCGGATCTCGCAGCTGTCGAAGGGTCCAATCCTGCGCAGGTACTCCTCTAGTTGCCGCTGATCGACCCCATAGTCCAATTGACTTATGAAGATACCTCTTGACTCGGTCTGAACGAGGCCACCTGTGGCGTTTATGGGACGGTGGTTCGGTGTGTAGACATATGTTGGACTCATCTTCCTCGGAGCCACGGGAGGTGGATGATGGAATACCGGGCTTCCGTGCATTGGCGTACTCATGGGTGTACTCATAGGGGTGCTCATGGGGGTGCTCATGGGGGTGCTCATAGGTG
>Ga0268251_10000711_pt1 | contig 10300 bp, 7 predicted proteins | sample AgamicAsMae_FD_200527 | JGI IMG/M metagenome (GOLD analysis project Ga0268251, IMG submission 200527) | Agave microbial communities from Guanajuato, Mexico - As.Ma.e (v2) (version 2) | ecosystem: Host-associated > Plants > Phyllosphere > Phylloplane/Leaf | place: Guanajuato, Mexico | collected...
ATTTATCTCTCTTCATTTCAATCATCTTAATCATTTTAATCATCTTAATCATTTCAATTATCTTAATCATTTCAATCATTTTATACTCCCCTCTAATTATCTCTCTTTATTTCATCCTCTATCTCTTACTGCCCCTCCTCTATACACTCTTACTCTAACTTCCTCCCTTTACCGTTCTTTTATCTTCACCTACATTTTCCATTCCACTCTAAATTCCACCTAACATTTCATTCCCTGTTTCATTTTCTAATCTCTATCTCATCTACCATTTTATTCAATCCTTCACCTTACTCCTTCCTAATTCACTTCACCCCTACCTATCCCAAATCCCTATCTTACTCTCCAATTCACCCTTTATCCAAATCCCTATCTTACTCTCCAATTCACCCTTTATCCAAATCCCTATCTTACTCTCCAATTCACCCTTCATCTAATTCTTCCTCCCGTATACTATCAATCATCCTCTAAACCCAAGCGCTCTCTCCCTTCTTCTCTAACTTAAGCGCCTCAAAGCTTCCCTTCACCTTTTTTTTCCTAACCTAAGCGCCTAAAAGCTTCACTCCATTTTCCTTCCCTAATATAAGCGTCTCGAAGCTTCACTTCACTCTCCTTCCACCTAGTCCTAATATTCCATCCTCATCCTCTCCCTCTCCTCTTCTCCCTCCTCCCGTGATTTTTCCGCTTTTGCCTTCTTCGCTTCTCTCCTCTCTTTATCTGCGTCTTCCCACCCTTCTGCCCACCGTACTTCCCCGTCCACCCTCCATATCTCTCCCCTTATCTTTTTCTTCTCTTCCTGTATGTTGCCTGCCTCCTTTATCGACGACATCCCTATCGCCTTAAGCATTTTTTCGACATTCTCGATCATCTTCAACCGTCGCTTTATCCTCCGTTCCAGCTTATATCTCCTCGCCCACAACTTGTCCGCTCCGCTTTTCCTCCCCTCTCCTTACATCTTTGTTTTCTCTTTACCCCTGCTTGCTGTTCTTGCTTGCTGTTCTTACTTACTGCTCTTGCTTGCTGTTCTTGCTTGCTGTTCTTACTTGTTGTTCTTGCTTTACGTCTCTCAATCTACCTGCTCCCACTCTTCCCCGCCTTTGTTTTCCCACTGCGTCTATATATGCAATGCACGCCGCGACCGACCGACCCATACTAACGTCACCACGCATCGCCTTTACACCCGCGCTCGCATCACCCAGCCGAAGCCAGTCTTTCCTGTCTCGACGCTCTTATCCGTCAATCCAACTGTGATCTATCTCTCTACGTTCTCCCTTAGCCGCCACCCCAACGGCTGTTCACTTCTGCCTCCTCTATCACACCTTTCGCCTATCCTTGCTGCTTATGTGATGACGCTTTTCACCTTCGCTTTGTCTTCGCCTCGTCTTCGCCTTTCCTATTCGCATCCTACTGCTGACTTCTCGCTATCGTGAACCTCGATAGTTTCACTACGAACTCTGTTTTATTTCTTCGAAACTGTAATCCGACGTCTGCCCAACTTGACTTCCAGCCGCCTTCTCGCTACCGGCCCACTAATCTCTCTACCCCACCAGATCGCCAGCCTTCTCGATTGATTTGCCGGGTTCAGCCCTGCGATGTTGACCATCTCATTCGCGTGTGCCGCCTGCAAGCTATCGCTTGTACCCGTCGACTCGCCCACATAATGCACCCCACGTCTATATGCCGGTCCACGTCCTAACCTCAACCTAGTCCGTGCCTGAATTTCGTTACAGTCACTTGCTCTGACCCTCTTTGCCTGCTTGCGAAACATAGCATTTCGATTCCGGCTTCGAGCCGCCATTTCCAAGATCTTCTCGTACCCTCTTAACCTCGTAGCCTCTTAACCTTGTAAATCTTTCCACCTTTCTCAACTCTCACCCTCTTAGCCGCCCCGCTAACGGTTGTCTGCATAAAACAACCATTCCCCTACCGCTGTACCTTGCGATCGCTTCGCTCTCACTCGCTGTAAATCCAACTAATCTAACGCTTGCCTGCATTTTCAACGGAGCATACGCCGACCCCGACCGAACGTCTTCAATCCACTGCCTCGTCGCCGAAGCCGCCGCCGGCAACTCTCCCCTTGTATACTTACCCCGGTCCGAATCTTCTTTCAACCACATTCTCTCTATCTACTCTTCATCACTGTTAGCGAGTTGCCACTCTACCTCATCACCATGCTTAGCGGGTTATCACCCCAATTCATCATCTTCGTTCGTCTAACATATCATTTAGCCCTCCGAACTTTTCTCGAACCCTACCTATCGACATATGTCTCCCTACCTGCACATCCTCACATCCTTGTGACCTCTCCGGCCTCGTAGCCGTCTAGCCTCGTAGCCGCGTACCCACCATAGCCCTTTTGTGTCGAATCCATGTAAGCCCTACAAGCCTCACGCCCCCCACGCGGGACTCAATGCCTCCCCTGCGTCTCAGCTACAGCAGCCACTCGCCGCCTTCCTACCCATGACCTGCCCGATCTTCCTCTCGCCATTGACTCCCGCAAGCCTCATCTCAAACCTGCGGCTCCCCATTAGCTTAACCACAGACCCGACTAACGGGGGCCATCGAACCTTACGACCTGTCATCTACTCCTTGAGCCTTCGCATATATATTCCGGCTGCGAACCCTCCTCCCTAACACGACTTCTCCGCCTTTCTTTTCCTGCAGCTCGCTCGCGTCTGTCGGGCACCTGTCACGCTAACGGCTGTCTGCATCAAACAACCACGCCCTCAATCTCCTGAAAACAATGCCCGATTGCATCGTCTCGCCCTTATTTGCTAGCGAGCCGTCTTCGCTAACGCTTGTCTGCATCTTGACGGAGCCAGCACCGAGCTCCGGTCCTGATATCCGTCCTGTTTTGTCTCGTCTACCCTCTCCCTCTCTCTATCATGTTCCGTCGTCGACACGCTTCGCGGTTCCGTGATCTCTCTGCACCCCTAAACGCCTGAACGATCGAATAATTTCCTTTCACTTGTATCGTCTTGACGGCCAGACTAGCTCCTCCTGATCTCTTGCCCACCGTCGTGCATGTTGCTCGCTCGCCCTCTATGAAACCTCTGAAGATGTCCCTAAACCTTATTCGGTTCGCCAAAACTTTGTTTCAACGTCCGCCTCCGCCGCCTCTTCCATCTGTCTTTTACTACCTGCCCTTCACTACCCGTAACCCGTGTTCTGCCAAAGCGGAACGCTTCAGCACTCTGCTTCGGCATCTCTGTCCATCCATCTCTCTCTGCTTTCCCTCTTCATTAATTCCCTGCTATCTTCGCCTCGCGGCGCGGTTGACACCTTCGGGTCACGGGGACACCATTATTCCCCACCCCCCACCCCGTTTCAATCCTCCCTTACTATATCCCTCAACTTCTCTCGCGGGACACCCGACGGGTTACATAACCCTACTCTCCAAACCAACGACTCTCTTCTCTCGTGACACCTGAACGGTTACATAACCCTACTCCTTCTCCGACCCCCTCTCTGTTCCTCCCGAACTTCTACTAGCCCTAACCCTGTCGTATTCGTCCTCGGGGCCCTTTGACTTCACCCTGCTTGACCAAATCACTCTCCCTGACCTAAGCGGTCTTCCGTCTCATTTCTTCCCGGACCTAAACGCCTACCACATTTCGATTTGATCTACCTTGAATCGTCTTCCCAATTTACTTCATTCGCATCAGACATACATTTCACCTCGTTTCTGCTTCACCTCATCACCACAGTTAGCGTTCTCTTGTTTTACGCCATTCTGCTTCGCACTTCCATCCGTCTCTCCTCCATTCCCTCTAACCCGTGTTCTGCTGAAGCGTTTTGCTTCGCCCTTCCATCCACATCTCTTCCTCTCATCCTTCAACCCGTGTTCTTCCTCTTCATTTTATATGTTTGCCTCGCGGCACGGCTGACACCTTCGGGTCACGGGGACACCATTCTTCCCCCACCCACCACCCCTTATCTATCCCTCCTACCCTCTTACTCCGTCTCACACGTTCGGTAGACGTGACACTGTGTATTCCCTACCTACCACCTACTACCTCTCAACATCGAATCCCAACTTCTTTACACCCTAACCCTATCGCCTTGTAATATCGTAACTCAGATGCTACTTTGAGACTTCCTCGAAACAACGTCGCGTTCATACATTGCCTGAACTGAATTACTATCGACCTGCCCCCGTAGCAGATTTTTGTCTTCCTGTTCAACCCCTACCCTATCCATCTCCACTTCTCCGGCTCGTTTCCTACACCTTCTCTGCCATCCCTTACATCATCCGGGCCCATGAGACTAAAAAACTGTCCAGCCCGATCTGCTGCTCTCCGTCGTACGTCCCCTTCTTCGACAGTAGCTCCTCCAGAGCCACCCGGCCATCCTTGCCCTCCTCGATCGACTTTGCAAACGCTTCCTGCTCTTCCACCCACTCACGAATCTCCACCTTCCCTCCGAAGAGCAGTGCTGCGACTGCTAACCGGACCGTTTCACCTCCGGAGCAACCGCCCTGCTTGCCTTCTGTACTACAGCGACAACTCCCGCCTCTCGCCCAGCAGCGGAAGCCTTGTCCTCTGAACGGGGCCCTTATGCCGACCAATAACCCTACGCCTTTCTTGACGGCTTCTGTGACGTCGACGTCGAGCATGCAAGTCTCCCAAGCGTGTTCGAGCCGACTGCGGCGGCCCTGTGCCCGACAGACGACACATCCTCTCTCCCAGAGCCTGATCACCTCACTCACGGCCGCGTCGGCAGTCTGAGCAGTACTCCTCTTCCTACCCTGCTGACCCCGCCTGCCATTCTCGCCAGATACGCTGCTTTCCACAACTGTCGACTCGACCACCCTCTTCCCTACCCTTCGTCGCTTTTCCCGATATGCTTGAGCCTCTTCACCCCGTCCGCCGTCACTGCTTCTGACGCTCCGGCGCTCTGCTTCCATTTCCACTTCATGATCGATCGTCTGCTTGGGTTGCGCCGTGTCCGAAGTACCGCGAGCGTCGTTGCTCTCCGAAGTAACGACATCGTCCGCAGAGCCGTCCTCGTCCGCAGCGTCGGTTCCGGCCCGCCTCTTCGCTCTCTCTACGATGAACTCGATGACCAGAGCGCTCGCGTTGCTCATCAATTCACCCCAGACTCGCTGCCTGTGCCTCCAGCCTAGCCACTTTGCGTACTCTTTCGCGTCCGTCGTCTCGCCTTCGAAGCCGACGTTCTTTACGATCGCAGCGCCCTGCTTCGTCGACGGGATTCCTCTGAGAATCGCCGCTCCTACATTCGGCCACTGACAAGCTCTGTCTTCGCCGACGCCTGTATTGCAAAGCTTCTGACTGAAGCCGCACTTGAAGCAGCTGTGACTGCTTTCTTCGAACTTGATCAGCCGGCGGAATCTTTCGTCCAGATCCCTCCATGTTCTCCACTCTGCCCTCTCGCACTGTTCCGGGTTGTGAGTCCAGCTTACGCCTACATCGTCCGTCGATTCGACGAAACAGAAGACGCAGTTATCCGCGACCTCATCGAGCGTTTCTTCGACCATCTGACGCTCTCTCGCTGCTCGTGCGTAATCCCTTTCCAACGCCGTTACCCCCTCGCCGCACCTGTCGCATTTCGCTAAGCTCGCGTCGTTTCCACACTCGATCTCCTTGTTGTCGAGATACAGTCCCATCACCCGCCTCCTACAGCCTCTCGTCGTGATGAAATCACGCATTATGCTCTCATCGACCCCTCCGCCTTTCCCACCTGCCGACTGCCTCTCGGCCTTGCCTTCTTCTACTATCATCACCGAGTCCACGTCTTCGCCTGCCCGTCCCGCTCGCCCCGACTCCTGCGAGAAATCGATCATGCCGTACGGGATGTCGACGTGAAGCGTAAAGACGACGCCCGGGAAATCCACGCCTGTCCCTAATGCCGACGTCGCTACGATCAGACCGCCTTGCTCCAGCCACGCCTTCAGTCTCTCCTCGTTGTCTGCCGCTCCGGCGTGATAGTAAGCGCACTTTAGCTCTCTCGCCAGCTGCTCGCACTGATCCCTGCTGCGGCTGTACACCACGCCTTTCCGTAGACTCAGATGCTTCTTCATCCGCCTGCAAAGCTCGAGCGTCTTCTCTTCTAGCTTTCCCGGTTTGCATACCTCTACGATATACCTCGTCTTCATACGTGTCGTGACGGCTCTGATGTACCTCGCCATCTGCGCCGCCATACTCTCTTCCAGCTCGAACTCTAGCAGCACCGGCAGCGTTGCGGTTAGCATGATTGTCTGCACTCTCAGTCCGCGTACTGCTCGGACTTGTGCCAGCTTCGGCCGCCAGTCGCTTGCTGTGAACGTCAGATGACTCTCGTCTACGAAGACTCTCCTAAGAACACCTTTAGCGCTTAGCAGCTGCGCGTAGCTGAGAAATTGACTGCCTGCGACGAAGTCGGCGCTGACGAAGACTAGAGCGGCCGGGTTCTGCTCTCCGGGTCTGTATTCGATGCAGTCGATCCTCGCCCTTTTAGCCGTCGCTACCAGATTGTCCAAGAGTGCGCGGTACGGTACGACGACGATCGTCACGCCCGGGTCGTCCAGACAAGCCGGCGCCATGAACAGCAAGCTCTTCCCTCCACCTGTCGGGAGTACTACTACTAGCGGAGTCGTCTGCTCGCCCGATACAATCATACGTAGCGCCTCTCCCTGTTCTTCCGATCGGAACGAGACGTCTTCGCGGCGTAACGCCTTCCTCATCGCCTTCTTCAAATCCTCTTCGCTTACTGCCGGGCTCGTGAATCTCTTCTGACCGATTGCGGATATCGCTGTCGACCTGTTATAGAGCGGCGACTGCTCGAGATGCGCGGTCGTGTCCGGCGTCATAGCGATCTCTGTCCCGGCGACGACCTGCGGCGTGAACTGCTGCAGTGTATGCTGATCGATCCACTGTTGTACCGGGGTAAAGTGCGGCATGAACTGCTGCGTGTACTGTCGCGCGTACTGATCTCCTTGCTCTCCTTGCTCTTCCTGCTCTCCTTGCTCTCCTTGCTGTAGTAGCGGCGTAGTCATCGTCTGCCTATTGCTACTACCCTCTCCTCTACCCGAGTCGTTCTCGCTTTCGTTTCTCCCGCCTCCCCCGAACCACCAGTTGCCGTTCGATCTTCCTACTTCTGAGCCTTGCTCTCGACCCTGTGCTCTAAACCTGTCGATTGCCGGACCCCATCCCCTAATGCCACTGTTCGCCATCATCGCCGTCCTCCTCCCGTCGGCGTCCTGTAGTGATTGCGTGTAGAAGCTCCCGCTACTGCTGTTTGTCTGCGGCCCTCGCTTCTGTCCCTTCTTACCGTAGCTCGCCAGCCCTAAGAATTCGTGCCACTTCTGACAGAGCGGCCTGAAAGTGTCGATCGACCGGCTGCTGAGATGTTTGATGACGTCTAGCGATACACCGTACCGGTTAGCTCCTACCTCGCCGCCTCTGCCGGCCGAGACCTCGAGCGGATCATCCTCGTCTACTTCCGGCTCCTCGACTTCGGCCGTCTCTTCGACGTAGCCTCGCGAGAACTGTTCTCCGACTTTCTCTCGCCCTAAGCTGACCGCTACATGCCGGTAGTCGAGCGTCGTCAACCTCGTGCCTAGCAGCTTGCTAGATTCTCGCTTGATGATCTTTGTCAAACGATCCGTTCCCCACGGGCCGTACTCGTTCGCCCAGACGTGATCGGACTGACCTAACCCCTTGACCTTTACCGTCAGATACTGTTGAAACGGCTGAACATAAGCCAGATAGATCGCGAGAAGCTGCCCGACTCTCCACGGTAGAAACCTCGGAATCACCTTCGGTTTGTCGAACTGCGACTGAGACTTGTGATAGCGGGTGACAACCACCATGTGCCCCTGTATCGCAAAGATGTTCCTGTCTTGCTGAAACCCGTTCCTGAACCGGATCGACGTGATCTCTGTCCCTCGCGCCGGCTGTCCGCCTGTGACGTGAATGCAGAAGAGAAGTAGCTCTCTGAACCGATCGACTTTTCGTAAATACTTCCGTACTTCCGGCCTCGACCACTCCTTCTGCTTCCACATCTTCTTACCTCTAGCATCTGCTAGCGCACGCCTCGTCATCCACTCTCGCTTGTCCTGTAGTCCATTGTTAGCATTGTCGATAAACGACACTCCTCGTTTTGTCCACGTGACGTCGTCTTGCAGCTTATCCAGCGGGACCTCGAACCGCTGTTCCCGTGTCGCCCATATCAGATCTTTCCATAGCTTATCTTCCGCTTCTGCGATCACGCCTCTGACCATACTCCCAAAGCGAGCCACGTCGATCGGTGTGCCTTTGTAGCTCATTTCCGTGCGATCATCTGACCAAGAGATCGAGCCGGCGTTGCTGTGATTCATAGCGATACTCTTTCCGTAAGCTAGAATGCTGAGAGCCTTGCTCATCACGCTATACGTGCCATCTGCCAAGAACCTGTCTCTCGTTTGCTTGAAGCGCTCGTCATCCTCGTCGTCCTGATCTTCCCTCTCTTCTGACGGTAGTATGACTTCGACGGCGATCACCCGTATGCAGTACACGATCCCCGCTAGCATGAACGAAAAGTCGTTCGCCTGTCGGAGCCGCCTCGTCTCTTCGTCGATGCCTAGAACGGCGAGAAAGTGCAAGATTGCACTCTTGAACGTATCCCCTCGGACGTGATGAAAGATGAGCGACTCGTAGAATTTTAGTAGAGCGTCGAGCTGAGATTTTCTACCCCAGCCGTTCTCGATACTCTCGCGGACTTGTCTCAGTAAGTCTTTCTGCCTTTCCTGCCACGGATAGAGCCTACGGGCGTCTTTGAAGACATCGACTACGGGTTGAGAGCCGAAGTCGCCGTCGTCCTCACTTTCTCTTTCACCTTCCCTTTCACTCTCGCTTTCGTTATCCTCAGCATAGTCGCTATTGTTACCTGCTTCGCTCTCCTGCCCTTCTGCTGTCTCTAGAAGCCTCTCGCTATCCTCGCAGCTCTGTAGTACTCTCAGACTGTAGCACAACAGTCGTGCCATATACACGGCGTACGTCTGTTGACTTTCGGTATTCTGTAACCTTGCTAGCGGCCGTTGATCGATCTCTGAGTGCTTTGCGCTTCTGAGCCAGCGCCGGGTTTCGTTATCGAGCGATGCGAGACCCCCGACGCACTTCTCGATCAGAAAGCCGTTCAACTTCACGGCCGTGAGAAGCGTCTGCTCGTCTCTGTCGGGCAGCCGGCTCGCCTGACTCAGATGTCTCAAAGTGCAGCTCTTTAAATGATCGGCCCAGCCAGTCTTCTTGAACCAGAGAGTGTGATCTGTCTTTGCGGTCTCGGCGTCTGCCACTTCCAACTCCTCGTTTAGCTTCTCGTCCTGCTTCTTCCAGTCTGCCGTGATTGTCGAGATGTCGGCGTTATCTGCCGTGTTCGCTGTAGTAGCGACATCCTCAGCAGACCTCACGAGTGTAGCAGCTTCCGTCTCGCTCTCCTGCCTTTCAGCGTCCCCTTTGTCGTCGAATAAGACGGCGAAGTACTTCTGCAGACCGGCCGATTTGAAGAACGTTTGTACCCACACGGGATTCCAGTGCTCTCGTTCCTCAGCTGAAGACTTCCAACTGTGTCTTTGATTGCAGTGCATTCGGATTCCATTCGAGTGAGCGCTGATATATTGACATTCCGGCTCTCGACAGATATACGCCTTCTGCGGCTTACCTAAAGCCGGGAACGGCTGCTCTAGCGGCGGCGGGAGAGCGACATCCTTCGCATTGTGTAGCACGAGAGACTTGTGTTGCCTTACCACCTCGCCTCGTTCCTTCTTACTTCCTTCGTGATTTTTGCTTAAATGATCTGCGAGATTGCGGACTGCGTAGCCGTGCCTCACGCATATTAAAATCCGGTATACGTCGTTATATTTCAGAAATCGACTAGCATTCTCCGTCGTGATCTTTAATCCCGTTTCCAGTGCTTCTCGGTCACTCACGGTCGGTTTTTGCATTTTTGCGGAGCGATCGTAGCAAGTAACACTTTCTTTTCTCACTCTTTAGCCTGGGGCGTAGTCGCGCTTTCGACGTTCTAGCGGGTGCGCGTAGCTTTTTCGCTTCGATAATCCACACAGCCACCACGCCACATACAAGCCTCGAGATATCAACAAAGCGGGACGAGTGTGTTTCTGTTTGCCTGTAAAGTGTTTGAGAGTGTTTTTCATGTCGTAAAAGAACCTGCATCGCGTGTACACAGAGCCATAATCGCGAATGATAATCGCGCGCGAAAACCTCCCCGCTTTACCTTTTTAAGCTAAGCCCTAACGCGCTAGAGCCTAATTCGGACATAATCCTACGCGATTATCTGCCTCATATTGGTTAGGTATTGATATTAGATG
>Ga0268251_10000713_pt1 | contig 10294 bp, 9 predicted proteins | sample AgamicAsMae_FD_200527 | JGI IMG/M metagenome (GOLD analysis project Ga0268251, IMG submission 200527) | Agave microbial communities from Guanajuato, Mexico - As.Ma.e (v2) (version 2) | ecosystem: Host-associated > Plants > Phyllosphere > Phylloplane/Leaf | place: Guanajuato, Mexico | collected...
GGTTAGCATTGCTACTTTCGGCTTGTTCAGTAGACAGATAGGCAAGAAGGACGTCGTTAATATAGCAGTTCATATGGATGTCGAGTCAGTCGTTCCGTTAGACAGATAGTGCCGGGGTCATGGAGTAGTGGAACTGACTCGTCTCGTTCCGGAACCGATGAACCACTTTTTTGTTTTGGATGTTCCACTCTGGCCGACCCTCGAGATCGGGGTACATCAACATGATGCATCATGTTCATGAGACATTGATGGAGATTAGATGGCGTTTCAATGACCGCAGGATCTGTCCTTACGGCCGCAAGGAAGGCTAGAATTGTGGCAGGTAAATTGCTCTAGCTAGATGTGGTCAGTGGGTTTTTGAGGGTGGACCTGCTTGCCCTTGGAACAAAATGCGGGATGGAGAGGTGCATACCGATTCGCTTATACGCGAGTTTTGGTACACGGGAGCAAAGAAATCGCTTGCGCAAGAGACCTGGTATTTCGCTTGCGTAAACAGCATGATGAAATCGATGGCGTGCCTTTGCATACTGTCGGTCGAGTGGAGGCTGGCGACATTAATAGTGCGCTCCAGCGGGTCGATGTCCATGCTGTACGGAATCTCGACTTAGGCGAATGCTGTGACTCGATGTTTGATCGCTTACGTCGCTCGCGTGGGCGGAGGGGAGGGATTGCCGCGGAGGACTGTATGGCGTTGGCACGAGCAGATCAGAAGGCATCTCTTACCATGTCGACAACTGTTGAGGCCGAGTGTTGCGAGTCGCGTGTACAATAGGTATGTCTATGTTACGGCTGACTCGACGGGCTAGAGATGAGCTCGAAATGACTCGAGGAAGAAGGGCTTGTAGGGCTTTCCCGTGTGTAGACAACCCTGGCTTGTCTGCTTGATACGAGAGGGTCGTGACCAGACCTGACGTGGTTGGAGATGGAAAACTACATTGATGGCATTGATGAACGATGACAATATGAGAGGCAGGATCGTGGAGAAGTCGCACGATAGTGACGATGTAACTTGGTTGCCAGATGACCACGCCGGGCGAAACTATAGGTCGTGATTTTACAGATTATGGCTGATGACCAAGAGGAGCAAGTTGTGTCCGAATGAGGTCAGGAATTCGCACAAGGTAGGGCAAGGCAGGTGCGACTTGACTTCACACAAGGATTTGCTAGCAACCTGCATCCACTATGTCTCTATCTATCACAAGATTCAAAAGCACTTACGATCTTATTCGAGAGTCATTCGATTAGTAGTCCTTGCCGATAACAGCATTGAACGTCTAACCAGTAGAACATATAATATCAACACGGAAAATCGTCCTCGAGAATGGTGATATGCTTCTCGACACTTGGTGCCATTTCATTCACCCCACTCGCATATTAGGTGAATGCCTGCATGGTTTCGATTTGTACTGTCTCATCGGTTTGAGCTTGGTATGACTGTACTGTACGGGACTTATCATCGGCTCAAAAAATGTGCATTCGATATGCCGTTGCAACCTCCCCTCTATCTCTCTCTCTCTCTTTCTGCAGCAAAACAGTGGATGAGCTGGGAATCGAACCCAGGGCCTTTCCCATGCGAAGGGAATGTTATACTGAATGAGGTTAGTGTACGAACAAGGCTGTAATTATGGCTGTAAACCTACCCCCTAAACCACACACCCGATTTAGATGGGTAGAAGGGTTTGCAAGCTCATAGCCTCGACTTCTTCTAGCTCTCCGTGGCTCCGTCAGCTTTTTCACCTACAGGCAGTCCCGGAGCCTTTGCAGTGCGATCCTTGAGAGGTTGAAGCCTCAAGGTGAAGCCTCAGGGTGAAGCCTCAGGGTGAAGCCTCGGGGTGAAGCCTCAAAGTGAAACCTAAGCTCAGGCAAGTTCGATGCTCTGTCGAAATGTATAGAGCGAGATGTTGAAGTAATTATCGATACAAGTGAGGAAGAAAATGCATTTTCAAAGTTGGGTGCAGCCTCTTCCCTGAAGCCTTGGCGACACCCGTTTGCTTCCCTCGTTCTGCATGGTCGGCTGTCGGTAACGTGGGACCTCCACTCACGAATTGTTGAGACCCCATGCAAGCAAGCAGGAAGATGTATGACCAGATATGTTGCTCCAGTCTCGTCTGAGGATTCCAGTGTATGGTCGATCAAATCGCAAGGTCCATTAAGTAGAGATTGACTTGTCAGCACAACAGCACTGCTTAACGCCTTCAAGTTGTCGCCCACTCCAAGCGCCAACAGTCATATGTCACATGTCACAGCGCAGGCGACACACATAGCTACATCACCAAGCGGTCACAATGCAGCTAGATTGCAACCACGAAAAGCTGAATTGGGGTTGCAATGTGCATATATATTGGGACTTTGATGCCCAACACATCGAGACGACGAATTCATTTGTCACCGTCCCTGCATCTGCCAATCCCAGGAACGACAAGAATCCTGCAGGTTAAAGAACAAACTATTGATAGGGTGGTGCATCTCTTCTTGCATAGCACCAACATGCGCGCCTCAGGAGCAGGAACAAGAGAATGCTGATAGGAAGCTCATCGCAATGGTAGCGATCGGAATCCCCGTCAGAACCACTTGACAACGTGTTACACATGTGAGAGGTCGGCAAGACATATGTTTCTTGTGTCACGACATGATGCCCACGTTGTGATGGCAGACATGTGCTGCTCTGTGACGCTGCATCATTTACGAGGCTTGAGGCTAGTGATGCAAGACAGCTAATCATTGAACAGGGCTGCATCTTCGACTCGATACTGGGGTTTGGATATCGATTGTCGGTCAGTCCCGACTCATGCGCGTGACAGAGTATCATTCCTGGTCAGAGCTGTGTCGACTATCCTGGACAGCCGCCTACAACACATATGCAGATACCTTGTTGTGCATGCATACATGTATCGATTGCGAGAAGGTTACGTTGTTTGCTAGATTACTTCAGGAGACGGTACACGATGCGTGCCTCCATGTAGTGCGATGGTTGGGATTTCACTGTGCTATTCAAGGTTACCCCGACATTCAAGTCTCGACGCAGGAAGCAAGCTCCGAAAATGCAGTGCGAAGGAAAATAAATGGGGTTTGATGTGTCGAGTCACACCGACCAGTCGATGCGAGGAAACCAAATCCGGGCAACGGTGGCACACGGCGCTTAGCAGCTTGTCGCCCAATGCGATCAGTCACATTTGCGGTGTAAAGACTTGCATTTGCCGGCGTGCTGCATGGCATTCACACGTGGGACTCTCGGACGAGCCATGGATGTCTCGCATGCGGTGTCTCGGGTGTCGGATTATGGCGTTGGTCGAAAAGGTTGACATGAACCACGGGCTCGGACAGCGAAATCATCAAAGGACATGAATCCCGTCAGATTGGCACCTCCGGTCGCCTCCGCGAGGTCCGTCGAGCTCAATGTACGCGTTTTCGAGGGAAGTGGAACACGCATCCAGGCGAGCAAAGCCGTGCAGAAGCGTCGAGTCAAAAGACATGTTCTTGATGCATTTGGTCCTTTGCAGTGCGACAAAGGTTCATGGCTTTGAGCGAGAGTCGGGAGCCGGCAAAGTGGAGAGCTTGAAGCCTTCCGATGTGGGGGACAAGACAAACAAACACGATGCAAACAACGCCATCATTATGAGGTCGACGGATCTATCTGCAAGGTGTGTTCTCCCAACTCGTGTGGCCCTTCAGATCATTTCCAGCGTCCGAGAAAAAGAATTTGAAATGTCGCAAGTCAAGCAAATCAAGGTTACTGAGCCCTGGCTCAAAACTTCTTGCGGTCTTGGTGAAGCTCCGTTCTGGGACAAGAAGAGCAACACGTTGCGCTTCCTCGACATCATCAAGAAGCAGCTTCATGTCGTGAATCTCAACGAAGGACCTTCGTCGCACAAGACCATCGATCTTCCTTTCTCCATTGGTACTACAGCCAATATCGAGGGCAATGATGACGAGTTCATCTTCGGCGGCAAAGAGGGATATGGTATCGCAAACAAGAAAACTGGAGAGCCAAGATACATCAAGAAGTTCTGGTCGGACGAGGAGGTGAAGAGCGGCAAGGCCAACCGTATGCGAAGCAACGATGGCTCGGTCGATAGTCAGGGCAGATACTACGTGGGAACCATGAACGACCCTACCGTTGTGGATGAGCCTGGACCGGAGGGTGAGTTGACCACATGACCTGTACCTTATCCAGCGTACTAATCCTCCACACAGGCATCTTATTCAGACTGGATCAAGATCTCACTCTCCACAGAATCAAGGAACCCGTGACCATTCCCAATGGAATGTCGTGGACCTTGGACAACAAGACCATGTACATCACTGACTCGCCGACCGGCAAGATTGACGCTTACGATTACAAACTGGAAACTGGCGAGATCAATCTCTCAGCTGGACGTCCTTTCTTTGAATGCCCCTTTGAGGGCGGTGTTCCGGATGGGCACTGTCAAGACGCTCAAGGTCATTTCTGGGTTGCCTTCTTTGGAACCAGCAAGGTTCTGCGGGTGAGCCCAGCAGGCGAGATCTCTGTCGAAATCACTCTTCCGACAAGATGCGTAACCTGTCCAGCAATTTGTGGAGAGGACCTCTACATCACAACCGCAGAAGAAGAGGACCCAGACAAGTACCCCGAGAGCGCAAAACTCCAGGGAGCGACTTTCAAGGTTCCCATCGGTGTTACAGCTGCTCCGATCAACGAATTCAAGATGGCAGCCGAGGCGTAATGGCGTGAGGTGTGTGGTGGACAGATCAGTCCACGTGGTTGGCAGCTAGGAGGCTTGAGCCGAAACGCATCTAGATTGTGAACATGTGGAGGACGTTCGATACATTCTAGAAATAGAAAGAGCAAGAAATGAATGGCTATCCCTCGTCTCAACCGATTCTGGAAGCGCGGCAAGTCCGGGACGGAAGGCCACACCTCAACCGTGTTTCATACACGATTCGCAAGACCGCCCGCTTCTCGTCAGCTGGCTGCTTCCCATCATGGCGTGCTTGAGATTGAATGCAATGATGAGAAGCGCGAGTAAGGGCTTTGTAATTTTCATTACATTGGCCCCAGAAAGTCAATTCAATGTGTGTCTGGTTTCAAGAATAACCGGTAGCAACGCACGTCGATATTGACGTCGATCCCCAGGATAGAGCAGATTTGCGGCGCCAGGTGGAGCTGGAATAGATGGCGCGGTTTAAGTTCAACCAGGATGTCTATGGACGTCGGCTATACAGCACCAAACCCTCGTACGTGGAAACGCTGATCAGGTCCTAGCTTCCATACCGCCCAAAATTTAGGGGTGAATATGAGATGCAAGCCAGTACCATGCTCATGTGTAAGAGATACATAGATACGGAGATAACAAAAACCCAAACAGCAAAGGCGAAATCCAATTATCGCACGTGTACTGCATAGTGACGCTTCGTCGCAGGCTGGCTGCGATGTCGCATAAGTGGAAGAGAGAGGCTAAAAGCAGGTGGCTTGAGGCTGTCGAACAGTGTTCCGTAGCTGTTCTAAACCCCATTCTAAAAAATGTCTAGGATGCCACGAGGCAGCCCGCGCGCCCAGGCCGCTACCTCGTGGCTCTATCCGAGCTTGCAGTCGCGCAGGCCCCACAATAGCAACCGTGAAATCGCCAACGGCAGCCTGCGGCAAGCGTAAGCGTAAACCTTCCACGCTTCCCAGCGCGAGAGATGATGATTTGCAGCGAACTGGACGCGGGGCACAAGCCGACTCGTTGGTGTACCATCTTTGATATTCCAGTGATCGCAAGAAATCCATGCCAGATTTGGGCTGATGTCGCCCTATCCCTTTGCACACACGATGTATGTGATATTGTACAGTGCACACCCGGCTATATGGTAGACTGCTCGGTACATGCAACATGCGCTGTCTTGCTTACCGAGATGACGACAATTGGCAACCGAGCCTCGAGATCCAGTTGACGAGTGCATCCTGCTCGACGTCCCGTCCTCGCCAATGTCATAAGCTCGTGCCGCATACGTACGGCCCCAATCTGGCAGAGAAACAAACAATTTTGGGACGACCATTCTGAAACACGACCGTTGAGTATTTGACGAAAGCGATCGCTTCGCGCAAGTCGTGAAAGGGCGGGAAACAAGGGTCGGCCTCCACTCTGCTGACAGAGCAAGAAGACGCGCGAGGATCGATGGTCTGAACGCCCTTCCATACCCACCTTCTCTTTCGAGAAATCTTCTATCAGCGACTGTGTGAGAGAGTCACCATCTGCGAAACGGCAAGAACGGCCGCTAGAATACAGTGAGAAAACAGAACCGAAGCCGAAGGATTCTTCCAAGAAACTGTTCTGCGCCCTGCAAGCAAGACTGATGTCAGTCTGTCATTGTCGGACTGTGTCGCAAGCACAGATCTAAGAGGAGCCACCTCGAGGCAACCATGTCGGATCTGTGGAGTCTGCGTCTTGAACACGATACCGGCCGCCCACAAGACGACAATCCCGACTCGAATTGCAATCTACGTGACTGGTAAACTGCCGAACTTAAAGTGGAGTTGATAGCACGCTGCATAGATTTTCAATGTACCAGGTAGGGCCGCCATCCGTACTTCATGTTTACCGCGCAGTGCTGTCAAGTGTGCAACAACCAGCACATGTCGCGACATGCATGGTATGCATATCCGTTCGAGCGAGAGTGCATCCGTGACTCGTTCACCGTGACATGTCCTTTGGACGGCGACATCGAACCAGAAGATATTCAACCAATTAGCATAATCTCATTAGACGAAGAATATGCATTGTTTTGTTGGCACCACATGTGCCTCACGACAGACGTCGGCGGTTCTATACCTCACATGACGCATGCTCGCATGCGGGTCGTATGTGCCATCACTCAAGCCACACTCGATGGGATTGGTCGATATCATCTTCCTCTTGGGCTGTCCCCGTTCGAGAAGCGAGCACAAGGTTATGATATGCAGGCCTTCATTCAAGCCATACTCCTGGTTATCTGAAAGGAGCAACGGCTTTACGAGACCATGCACTGTATCCACACTTTATATAGACCACTCGGTCCAAGATGCTGATAATGGCTGTCAAGCTGTAATTCGACCGAGCATAAGAGCGAGTCAGTCGTGATCACCAGCAATGGGAACAGACCGATGCAACAAAACTCTGACGTTAAATACCTCGTGGCCTGTAGGGTTCAGCAATGTCGCCATATTAAACCCACCATCTATTGGAGACACGATGATGGCATGCAAGGGCCAAAGTTTGATATGTTTCATGGTGATTCAAGTCCAAAACTTTGACATGCTTTGAGATTGTCGCGGATCAACGGTTACAACCACATGCAAGATCTGTGGCTCCGAACAAGGGACCCGTACGGAACTCCAGACGTAGGTGCTTGACTAACCGCTGTTTAATTCCACAAACCGCCGCTAGAGTATGCAGCATGAAGCCATTCGTTGTGTCCCTCGGAGGGTTGAGTGACGAATCACGAAAAGAGGAAGCAGATCTGGGAGTTGATTCGCAATGGTGTGGCCCGCGACGGCCTGGAGATTGTGGTAGAAGCGCTTCAGCTGCGGTCGTCATACCTTGCCCTCGACCCCCTGAACAAAAGTCATGAGCAAACGCAAACTTCCATACGGATGGCTTGACTCGTCGGGTCGAAGCGGCATTAAGGTTGCGCGTACCGAAAACCTTCACGATCCTTTTTTCGCACAAATGAGAGGACGTGGGCAGGCCGATGGGCACAGACTGATGACACAGCGCCACATGTCCTGGGGTCGTGCGTTTCGATGGGTAAAAGAGGTGGTGACCGACTCGCATGGATGAGCGAATGCGGCCAGAGTGATACGGTTTGCTTGTTTGGAAACACTCGCTCCACGACTACCGGAGGAGAGGCCCATCGGCAGGATCCTTTCTGGCTAAGATCTGAGCAACCGACGTTGGCCTCGGATGCGCCTTGACCCTGTCCGGTGCACACGGAGACTTTTTCACGTATGAATCGTCACGTATGAGCTTCCATGGCTCGCAGGGTCGGATAAATGCGACGATAGATGCTGGACCCCGATGAAGTCTGTAAGCGAGTCTTTGTACAAAGTGCAGCAGAGGTGGGCAAGAATGTTCGGGTCTTGGACTGCACCGGCAGCTCTCGAGGTACAACGCTCGGGACAGTCCAAGCTTCGAGACAGGGCCCGCCAGCGCTGGTCGACGCCTAGTCAGTTAGTGTGACACCAACGTTCATGGAGCATTCGCATGCACGAACATAGTTCTTGCCTTGCCGCTCGACGACCCCAGTGCAAGTACCAAAGTCTAACTCAGTCGATCTCCGTCGACGCCAGCTGCCCACCTGTGCAAAATCATGTTGCCATTCCCAATCAGGCCCCGGCTTTATCTGGCCCGCGCATTGTCTGCTGTCATGTCATTTCACTCTCACCGCAACCTGCCGATCCGTCTTATATCACTGGTCTGGCTGTCTGCTTCATCGCGTACCTTTCCAGCCCATATACTCGCCCGTCTGCCCACGTACCTCCAACCCGCCCTCCCGCACTCATCTTCCTCGCTCCTTTGCTACCCACCTAGCAACCAATCCTTCCGTCTCGGCACCTCTTCCATCATCCGATTGCGTGTCTGACTTGAGGTACACCTGACACTACCTAGCTCAGTCCATCAGCCTTGATTCGTCTCTCTTTTCTCTTCTGTTGCTACCTCGTGCGGCGAGTAGCAATACACCCTCAGTCCTATATCTCCTCTAGATACTCCTGTGGGACGTTTCTCTCGTCCCACGTCATCAGTCAAGCTGGCTGTCCCCGACTTTGCACCTCGTCCTTTGCACGCTCTCTCCCACGATCAAGGCCATCACAGCCAATACTTTGGCGTGAATAGAACTACCCCTGACAGTCGACCGCTCCGTTACGACTCACCTTTCTTGTCGGTGGAAGGGGGCGATCGTATCCAACAACGCTCATGGTCAGCATCGTCGGAGAGTAGGCAGGCGCAAAGCAAGGATTTCATGTCATACTGGTCTAACACTCAAGGCCCTCCATCGATACATGACAACGATGGACATGCCCGTCCCATAGCACCAACCTCTCACTCGCGGCATGCGTCCAACACCTCGTCAGGCTACCATGGATCGAGTACGACCTCTCCCCAGGCCCAGAGACATGGACCCGAGCTTCTGCCTCCCAGGGGACTGGAGCTTCCTCCTCTTGTGAGGACTCCTGTCTCTCCATCTGTGCCTCGATCGGTCACTCTACCCTCAGTCCTCAACCCTCTTACTGATGAAGCTTCGATGTCTGCTCAGCGCAGAAGAAAAGCAGACGAGATTGATTTACCACATGACAGGGCTCCAACTCTACCCCCGCTCGGCCCAACATCCCAAAGACCAGTCTCTCTGTCTGGACCTGGAAACAATGCTTCGCTCCCTCTCCTAACAGAACCTTTGAACACTGCACCACGGAGACTGCTGACTCCTAAATCTCCTCTTCGAAGGGCCATCAGCCTGTCTCACCTCAATCCTCCAAACGGAGTTATGGATGCTCAGCAGAATCCTTTCCCTGTATCTCCTCGTTCTAGACCCTACACCATACAGCCCGGTGCGAATGGCGCTCCTCCTTTGCCTGCGCCTCCAGCCATAAGCTACTCACACCCAGGATACATCCAGACATCTAATCTTGCAAGAACGGCTAGCCCCGAGTCTGGTTCAGCGCAGCGTTACAGTGCCAGCCCTAGCCCTGATTATTCGGCCTACGATCAGACTTCACCTCCTGGAGATGCACATGCATCGGGTTATCTCTCCGTATCTGACGCTCACAGAGCTAGAGGACACAGCATGACCCCTAGTACCTCAGCACCACACGTCTCGGACTCATACCACGTCACACTCAATGGCCCTGGCTCGAATTCTGTTCAGATGATGACTCTCAAAACCACCGAGGGAGATGTTCGTTTCCCGGTTGATGTGCAGGCAGCGTCTCGTGTTGCTGACGAGAAGAGACGTCGCAATGCTGGTGCAAGTGCAAGGTTCCGCGAGCGTCGCAAGAGAAAGGAGATGGAGGCTTCACAGACTATCGCCAAACTCGAGCAGCAAATCAAGGAGGTGACCGAAGAAGCCGACTTCTACAGACAAGACAGAGACATCCTTGCTTCCATCGTATCGCAATTCCCTGGAGGCCGCGAACACCTGCCTCGTCCGCAGTCACCCAGAACAAGGAGAAATGGAGCCGGAGCTACCCATGCCAATCAAGTACACTATGCCGAGTCTCATAGAAACAGTCCTGAACCTATCAGGAACGTGCGCAAGCGTGGCGATTCGCCCATGCCACAGACCTACGTGCAAGCGGTAG
>Ga0268251_10000714_pt1 | contig 10288 bp, 10 predicted proteins | sample AgamicAsMae_FD_200527 | JGI IMG/M metagenome (GOLD analysis project Ga0268251, IMG submission 200527) | Agave microbial communities from Guanajuato, Mexico - As.Ma.e (v2) (version 2) | ecosystem: Host-associated > Plants > Phyllosphere > Phylloplane/Leaf | place: Guanajuato, Mexico | collected...
TAGCGAAGCGTGACCAACAAAGACTTTCGGGTTGAGCATAGTCAAGGTATATCTATTTAATCATTTTTACTTCATTCGCTCGTCCTCTCTCGGTACACCTTATTACAAAGAAGGAATCTATTGGAATCTTTCTCCATCTCTTCTGTTGTAGAAGCATGCTCCATAAAGTACTTTCTGGCTGAGTGAGCTGAGTCTATGGTATCCCTGATATTCCTTGAGGAAGGAGAAGGAAAGTCGAACATGCATTGAAAGAGAAACAGCCAGGGAGAATATCATACACCTTCCCTTCCGAAGGTCCCTTCCAAGGTAGTCGATTAACGCAACAACGAAAGAAAAACAAGATGCCCAAAACAACCTTTGCAAAACTCGCAAAGGGAAACGCGATGCTCAAAATGCCCTTTTTCTCTTTTTTTCTTTTTTTGCAAGGATATACTCCAACAAACGAATCAACTCCACTGTACTCCACCGTAAAAGACCCCAAAAAGAGCCGCGACGGAGATTTGCATATCTTTTGTCATCCTTTTGCGGAAGAGAGAGAGAGAGAGGTATTTCCACGGAGAAAAGGAAACCTTTTGTACCCACCCGCTCAATTAGCTTCCCTTCCCATTGCCAAAAGAAGTGATTTCAGGAAAGTTGGAAGATAGATCTACAAATAATGATGTTTGTATGACAGTAAACGGGTCCGCGGACTTTTTACCGCAGAAGATGCGATTGTTGAACCTAACGAGTAGTACAATTGAATGAGTCCAAGCTAAAATTCGTCAATATGACAGAACCCGCACCTCTCTTTTTTTTTCTTGGTATGACAACAAACGGGGCTGCGGACCTACTGCCGTGGGTGTGTGATGAAGGCTACACTAGTGAGCTGTGCTAGCTACCGTGGCGGGCAAACTTGGGGGTTGAAAAGCTACCGTGAATATGCAATGCACTGGTGATCCGCGTCAAAAAAGCACAGTCTAGCGAATGCAGTGCACCTTGTACCGTGAAAAGTGTGGCGTAAGGGCACACTGCACGAGGATGAATTCCGTCGTTCTTTATTGTGTTGTTGGCATGGGGTGGCATGGAAAATACGGTGCTTTGCTTTGTGTGGAAACATCGAGAAATCGAGAGGCTAGTGATTGCCATGGATGGTTGGCGGGAGGCTAGCTTGCTACTATAAACATACAAGACTGTTTCTTATGTATCTGACGGTGAGTATGAGCTTCGAAGACATTGCTTATAACCAGGTTTGGTTAGTATTGCCATTGGTTGCAGAACCTTTGTAGTGCAAAATGGTGAACCTTCCACGCTACGCCATGCTAACAGTGGGACGGGAAACGAGTCAGTACTGTAGGTAAGCCACTGCAGACGACGAATGCACAGCTGGTCGCGTTACGAGAGGCAGTCTGGCATTCGCCCCGGTATTGCTTTCCGGAGGGGAGGGGGGAACTGCAGTCTTAGGTCTTGGAGAGGGGGAACTGCAGTCTTGGGTCTTGGAGGATTTGACAAGGTCAAGGAACTACGGAGACTTGAGCCCTTCCCGTATCTTTAATCTGAGCCGCATATGTGTACTGCGTTTGTCTCGCATATGAGTTGGATATGTGCTTTGCAGGGAACCAAAATGTGGCTGGGCATGAGGTGGCATGGGATAAGAGCAATGCCAATGTGGACACGGTGCATGGGGTTTGTTTTGGGTCCTTCAATTGCCGCACAGGAGATGGGTCCGCTGGCTGCTTAGACGGCAATGGATTTCCCGCAAGATTTGCATGCGGAGGATCGTAATTGTTTTGCATCTGGAGGATTGTGACTGTCTATGATTGCCATTGGTGCAATGTGATGTGATACTGTTTTGCTGTGGCTGATGGGATGCAGAGACAGGGAGGTTTGAAATGTGTTGAGGAGTACCTTGATTTGTGATATGAACACGAGGGCTGGAGGAAGGAGGAATACAATATATGATTTGTGGGTAATTTTAGGAGGAGCTGTTTGATTAAGAGCAGCAGTCAGAGGTGGAGTTTAGGGTTAAGCTTGATTAGAGGCTTCCATTGAGGTGCAACGTCGGTGACCCGGTGAACATTGATGTGAAGGAGATGTATATCTTCTTTGCGCCTTCCAAATGGAGCTATTGAATGGAAACTCAGAGGTTACGGTTGTCGCGTGCGAGCCGACGCCGGACTGCTCTCCAAGTCCTGATAGGAAATGTTCCTAGCAAGGTGGCTAGTCAGATCCTCCATGTATGGCTGCGGCTCCACTCATTGGCTCCACCATTATACAGTCGCAAGGCTCATATCTTACACATAATGATATAATGCGTAAATGCGTAAATGCGTGAAAGAATAGGCAGTTGGATATCGGGTGTGTGCAAAAGGCCGGCAGAGGCGACGCTGACTGTATTGAATTGCACGCAATCAGATCCTTTGATCGCGGAACCTGGTTTTCTGTGTGAAGCAAAACCGAAGATGCATTGCTTGTTACGCGAATGAAAGCATAGTAGCACACAAGGAGGCATGAGGAGCAGGTTGGAAAAACAGCAAAGCGCGTCATCAGCGGACTGCACTCCGCCACCAAACCTCACTCCTAATTACTTCTTTCTCCGCGCTTCAAATTGGCTAATCGCCATCACTTTGTTGTGCATCGACAATGACAATTGCGAGCCAGTCCGGAAAGACGGCATACATTGCTGCAAAGAACGAGGAAGCGCCTTGGTGGGCTCGGAGTAGGATGCCTCAGCAGCGCAGGATTATCCAGTGAGTCCCCGATTGAGTACAGTGGTGCGCTGCAGCACAAGATCAAGGAGGACAATGGGCACTCGCCAAGAGTGCAGGCACCTGGGTCAATGGATACAGGTACCTGCCAGTGTTTGCACAGTCAAGGAGGAGGCGGAGAGCAAAGGAGAGAGACTGACAGAACTCAATGTATACGTATTTTTTCGGACTCGGGGTGCCTGCCGAAGACTAGGTATGTAAGGGTATACTGATTTGCGGCCTTTGGTGTGGGCTCGACAGCGTCTGTCCTGATGGGCGCCTCGGCCACGCAGAGTCATATGGCGACACTCAACGGAGGCACAAAGACGACCGACAGCCCGCTAGTCGACCTAGGCTGAACAATGCCCAGTGCAGTCGATTGGCGAACCCGGCCTGATCGAGTGCTAACGACGCCACACGTACACTTCTGTTACATGTTCGAACAAACATGGTCCAACTCTTGAAATCTCGGAGCCTTCTCCAGACACAAGCATGGTAGAGTGCGATCCATGCATCCCAACGAGTGGAAGTGATATCATGTGTACGTTGACCTCTGCCCGAGTGGAATGTTTATGCTCATGCGCAGCCAAGGTAGCGAACAGCTGATGCTCCGATGAGCCGGCCAAGCAGCACCTATCGACACATGTCGAACAGATGATGTGCCTCGATGGCATCTTGTTGAGGACGACGTCAGCTCGGTCGAGATGAGTGTGTTGGTCAAGCTTGACGTTGGCGGGAAAGGCGCGAGAAGGAGATGTTGACTGACTGTAGGCAGATCAGGGCAGCTCAGTCGTTGACCAGGTCCGAGATGGCGAGGCGTCTCTTTGGTGAGTTGGATGGCTCAGGAACACTCTCATTACTGCCAACGCTCAGGTCGTCGTCTTTACCGTTCATGGCATCAACTCTGTGCGTAATGTCGCCAACAGCATCGACATCGGTAGTGCCATGATCCGAAGGATTCGTGTCACGAGCACTTCGACCCCAACTGAGCAGGTCTCCGTCCTTGATGAAAGCAAGCGTAGACGATGCATCTCGAGTTCTGCGCATGTGGTCGAGGATGGAGATGGCTTCCTGACGTGAGCGGTTCATCAGCATGCTAATCAGGTCGTGAGAATCGCGCGACTCGAGTTCGAGATTTTGGTATTTGCGCTTGATGGCGACCATGGGCGTGGCATCCGGATCCGCTGACCAGGTACATTCGGAGTTCTTGGACACGCAGACGGTGCAGACTGGACGATGGCCGTCGCACTAGACAACAAGGTCAGTTCACCGAGCCTGAGAAGGAGGCTCGTCCCTGGTAGGCCAAGCTGGAACATACCTTTGTCTTTCTGCGGCGACAGGCATTGCAAGCAACAGCTATTTGATGTCGCTTGGCTTTGCTCCTGGTCGGAGAGTCTTCTTTGGCCGATCCCGAACTCCCTCTCAAGCTTGCGGCCTTGCTCCGAAAGCCCTCGTCCATCTCGACAAGCTGTGTGCAAGAGAGCCGGCGACAGAGCTGGGCCCGAGACCTGGACAACAACCAAGGTCGCGTTGAAGCTTGTCAAGAAACCGTCCAGTCGAACGATGGGGATTCGAACCCAACAACAGAAGTGTTTTGATTACGCGAAGTTCCGGGACTGCGAGCCGCCGAAAGATGGGATTTGCTCGTACCGTCCAAGTTTCCACAAGCTGCGATTTGGGGCACTGAATAGGACAAGGACGCGGCAGCCAACGCCTGATATACTCTCTGAGCAGGAAGACCGGGAAATTAGCAAGAATGAGATAAGAGGAACATCATCATGGCATTCTGAAATGTGGTAGCTAATTAGCATGCTACAGATGCGCGTACTGCTGATTCCCGTCGAGGGGGAGGCCGCTCCGTTGAACCATTGTTTCGCGCCACACTCTCAAGCGTCGAACCGCTTTACCGCTTTCAATTTGCAATTCACACCAAATCCATCAGATCTCGATATCGAATCCTGAATCGGGACCTGAGCCCGCGGCACAACCAGAACTCCCGTGACAGCTTACATGCAGTGGAGAAAGCTCCGATGTACTCAGACGCACCTTGCTCCGCCAGCTGAGACGCTCATCACCTCCATCTTAGGTAGTCCCATCAATAAATCCCGCACTATAAGCCCATGACCCATACGGTCCATACCCATGAACGCCCTCAAACCCATCCTTGCAGCCGCGCCGCCTTCGCAGCAGGTACGTTCTGGTCTAGAAATCCACTCCTTCTCCGTTCTCCTCGCGCCCTCGCTTCTCAGCAGCTCGCTCGTCCTTCAGGACCGCGTTCACATGATCCCTGAACAGCTCAATGTAAGGCTTGAGGCTAGTTTTTTGCCAATCTTGTATCTTTTCATCAGTCCCCTGCCACGAGTCAATCTCGGATAGGAGCTGCTGTACAGTCGGGACCTTCTCCGGCTCAAACTCTTCAAACCGTCGGATGTCAATCGGAACGCACACTCTGCCTGTGCCGGGGTGGATAACGAACGGACTCTTGAGCAAATGGTTGAGCTTCTTTGAGACTTCGGCATCAAGACGTGGGTACGTGTATTCTAGGCGAATGTCTTGTTTGGCGTGTACCAACGTCTCAGGTGTGAGGCTAGAAAGAGATCCCGAGACAGATGCGACGGCGTCAATATCGGCCCATTTTTGAGTACTGCTGCGATGCGGCGTGCTATCCCATTTTCTTTGCAATGCAGCCGTGAGATTCTTGTCTGGTATAAGCTGCAGCAAGTGTGCTGCCTTGTCGGGAGATGCCCACGGGTCCTGCTCTAGCAGCACATCTGTCTGGAAATAACCATTCAAGATCTTCAAGCTGCGACTAAGCACAGTGTTAGTGTCAGGTTGAGTAGAAACTGCGTAGGTGCGACTTACTCGATGTGTGGGTGCAGAGGTCTTCTCAGGTTCACCTTCTTACCGGTCTTATCACCTCCCTTGAGAAGCTCAAGGTAGCCGGCGATTGACCTACGTTTGTTGTCGTCCATCTCTCTTGCTCGCTTGTCACTGATCCAGGCGTGAGCACCACGTCTACCGGAGTAGACCCACATGATGTGCTTGAAACCAAAGTCGTCCCTCAATGCCTTGTCAATGACCTTGATGGCCATAGTTATAAACTGCCAACACTTCTGGCAGATGCTTGCTCCAGAACAGCAGGTTCTGATCTCATCGTAATCGGTCATATCAATATCGAAGACGAGCTCTTTGGCCAGTGGGCGGAAAGCACTTGCATTGCGTAGTGTTTTCCTATCTCGGGGGTTGGCGGAGTACACAGGACCGATTTCGAAACGCGTGGGTGTGAGCTGGATGCACTGCTTGCGCAACTCTTCAGCCGAGTTGAATGATTGGTAACGGATGTATGCATCGTTGGGCAGGACAAAAGCCAGTTCACGGTTGCTAAAGTCAGTTGTTGTGGTCGGGGAGTGGTTGAGCCATTGGAACAGATATTTGAAGGGGAATAGTCGCTGGTAGAAAGCACGCAAGACCTCGGCATCTTTGTTGGCGTTGGTAGCAGCCGGCCTCCTGTAGGGTGTTAGTTTACATCTGAGTGTTGATGGGTCTTGACCTACGGTGCTGGCTGTGAGGAGGCTTGGGTCTTTGTTTGAGCACTTGAGGAGAACTCGTCGTCTTCATCCATATCGTCATCGTCAAACATGTCTTCCAGGGACGCCTTCTCGACTTCGTTGACTGCAGGTGCTGGTGATGATTGAGTCGTCTCATTCTGAGATTCCGCTTGTTCGTCGAGGGCGCCAGAGACAGTGTCTTCCATGACCGTGTCATCGACAGGCGGCGAAGACGGAGGGTTCGGCGATTCAGCGTGAGGCATCTTGCTGTTTGGTATATTGTGGTGTTTATCTTGAGTAAATGGTGTTGATCCAAATCATCTCGATTGTTGATGACACGCTCGACACGCGGCAGACGCGCCGCGCGTTTGAGTGGCTTCTGCGCATAACTCGTGCACAACTAGATATGCAAAAAGACATCGACATCGTGCAACCAACACTTTTCCAACACGTCTCACCAAGCTCACTCCCAGTAAAGAGAACAAGCCCATGATGGCATACCGCTCGTTCTTCGTCTTACTAAACTGACGAGTGTAAGGACGTCTTATCTTGTGTTGGCCTCTCAGCAGAGTCTGGAAACTTGGGCAATGCAGCCCTGAAGCTGTCTCCTCGTTGCTGCTTCCTCCCCAAGTGTGTGTTTGCACGGCGCACTTTCCTTTCTGACACATGGCAAGTTGGCCTCGTGCTGTGCTTACCAATATCTCACGCGTGCTACATTCACTCCCATCTGTGTCTTCCGTCCCCCGTCTTCCGCCTCATCAATCAAGATAAGTATTCCACTTTGTGACTTCTTGCATGGCAAATCTCGACCTTGTGCCCTTCGCAGGCTATATCAGTGACGACTCGGACTTCTACGGTGTGTGAACTCCTCTCTGATCCCACGACCGTGCATGCTCATCATGACATACAGGTACAGCTAGAGTCCGCAAAAAGCTTCAAGCACGTAGCGACAAGACCAGCACAAACCAACTCATTCAGAAATGGGCCGAAGACCAAGCAGCACATCCCATCGCGCCTCTCGCTATTACGCCATCAGCGACTGTGCCACAGACACTCTACAACAGACTCGAAGGTCTTTCCACAGCTCGACAACTGACTGAGACCGTCGACGAGTTTCTCAAACGTCTTCCCCCAAGCACCACTATCAATGCATCATGGATCTGGGTCACATGTCCCGTGCTCAAAGGCAAGGGCAAGGCAGCAGAACCCCGTCATAATCCGGAAGTGGAAGAATCCCCAGAAGGGATGATGGACCGTGCCAATGCTTTGCTGAGCCAATTCGTTGCCGAGGAGGAGAGAATTACCAGCGCCAATCCAAACTCAGCCCAGTCAACTATCACCAGAAAGTTGGGACCTTTGCGAGAGCAGCTGAAAGAAGACATTCTCGATGTTGCAGTGGCTTGTGGAGTGACGAGTGGCAAGGTAAACACGTTGCTGTGACTTACTGTGTGTACAATCACTAACGTAAACTTTAGTGGATGCTCTTTCCGAGTCCAGAAGATGTCAACAGGGTATGGAGACTTGTCGCTGAAGCAGTTGTCGATGGCAGGTTGGGCGATACCGCCAAAGTCGCTCCAGCAGATCCGCCAAATCCCTTCGTTACCGCCCCCAAGAAGCAGTCAAGTCACCTCATCTGTGTGTACACCAGAGACTTTTCCGATCTCGAGGATGTGAAGAGAGTGCTCGGAGAGCTGATCGAACTCGGCCTTGCTCCGCGTAACGCTGCAGACCGTGCAATCTATTACAAAGCCGACGCATATACCTACCTCGGTCTGGACTCCATGAACGCTTATGGCCTCAAAGCGAGTCTGTATTCCAGCAAAGACATCATGAGTCTCTCGAAGACTGTCAAAGGCAAGGCTACTGTAAGTGTTCCAGCGAAGAGAAAGCAACAGACCTTGACCACTATGCTTGGCGACCACAAGAAGAGGAAGACATGAACCATCAAAGATCGACGCTCGTTGTTATTTGTTTGAGAGTGCTTTGTTTGCTTCCGAGCTTCGTACCATACCCATCGCTATCATTACATACCTTACAATGCAAATACACTTACGAAACAAGCCGACTTTCTGTGTCCTGGCAATGCACTGCAAAAGACACGTTCGAGCTTGCACGACACTCAGAGCGCTGTAGACAACTGGTACGCCTGCGCAAGAACAGTTGCTGAGTCCTTCAGACGCAATGTTAACTGAGGCTGATTGAAGCTAGGCACACGGCATTACCATACCGCGCTTTGCACTGGTTAGAATGGCCTCTACTACCTCAGCTGTATAGTATTCTCAAAAGCTCCACTATCGGTACTTCGTACACCACATGACCGCTCCGTCACCGGCTGTAGGCAAGGATTTCGCACGCGGCAGTTGTGGTTGGCATACTCCTTTCATCGAGTAAAGCAATCGAATAAATATCGAGTAACACATACAGAGCCTAGGCGATTTCGGGATCAGCAACAAAAGCTAAAGAGACAGGTCGACAAAAGCTTTTCCGGCCATCTCCGCACCTCAGTCTTACCGTGACTGGAGACTGTATAACGAGTCAACTCTTGAGATCGCATTTGTGGTCTTAAGCACACTTGCTAGACAGCAGCCAGACACGGCCACGTGTATATATATCTCGCCTTATCGTCTTGCTAACATAGCATTATCTCTTATCTTCAGTCGGAATGCCAAACTCAAAAACCATTGGCGGTCGGCTCCGATATTCTCCCGGGCTCGACCTTTCTTATCAGCGCGGCCAGCAGCAACGCCCGCCTAACGTTGCAAGCGCCTTTTGACCGCTACCTTGGCTTGGAGTTTTCATCGAGTAATCCTCTCGGTTCATTGACATGTATTCACCTCGAAAGGCAAGTCAATGGCCGGTTTTGTTGAGCGTTTGGCTCCTTGCCTCGCCGAAAGCCGTTCTACTTGTTGACTTTTCTAGTCTTTTCCCGTGCCATTGTAGAGTAGAGGCATGTCATGGCTAAGTTGGGTCGGTGAACGGCCGCCCTTGAAACACCTCTATGTACCCCATACAATAAGAGGCGTCCTACCCCAGATCTGTTTTGCATTCTGACATCCCTCTGTCCTCCTAAACCCTCGTTTTCCTCTCAATACAACATAACCTGCAACCCCTCATCCGCTATTCCTCCGTCTCGTAGGGTTCCCGAGTTCTCTGAGTACTGATCACACCACGCAAAACCCGCAGAGCAATCGTACAAGGAAGGCTCTCCGAGTCTGGAGCCCAAATCCATACCTAGACAAAATGGCACCTCATGCCCTCTCCCCTGCCGTTCGCTCCGAGGCCGCCTCGCCATCCCCTACACAAGCACAGTCCGACCTCACCGTCCTCGCATCCTCTCGGGCAGTGGTCAAAGGCCGTGAGACAGCAGCAACAATCGCCATATCCAACGCAACAGGCAAGATCCTGTCGATCTGGGAGTCAGTGCTGCCCCCCTCGTCGTTCCCTGCCGGCACCCCCTATGTCGACCACTCTCCACACATCCTGATGCCTGGATTGGTAGACGCACACGTGCACTTGAACGAGCCTGGAAGAACAGAATGGGAGGGTTTTTGGACTGGCACACGAGCGGCTGCATTTGGTGGTGTCACGACGGTGGTGGACATGCCTCTGAATGCCATTCCTCCCACGACGACTGTGGCAGGCTTCAAGGAGAAGATTGAGGCTGCACAGGGCAAGTGTTGGGTAGACGTTGGCTTTTATGGCGGTATTGTGCCTGGTAATGCTGAGGAGCTGAAGCCTTTGGTCAAGATGGGAGTGAGAGGCTTCAAGGGGTTCCTCATTGACAGCGGAGTATGTTGCACCATATCGAATGCTCTGGCCACAACGCAAAGACTGACATTTCATCTCTAGGTCGACGAGTTTCCAGCCGTCTCCTCCGAAGACATTGCCAAGGTCTTCGACGAACTTGCCGACGAACCCACAACAGTCATGTTCCACGCCGAAATGATCCCACCAGTCACTCAATCCGTGGGCGACGACGTTCAAGCCTCCGAACCACCCATGGCCCCTTCCGGCCCC
>Ga0268251_10000715_pt1 | contig 10286 bp, 4 predicted proteins | sample AgamicAsMae_FD_200527 | JGI IMG/M metagenome (GOLD analysis project Ga0268251, IMG submission 200527) | Agave microbial communities from Guanajuato, Mexico - As.Ma.e (v2) (version 2) | ecosystem: Host-associated > Plants > Phyllosphere > Phylloplane/Leaf | place: Guanajuato, Mexico | collected...
CGTCTAGACTCTGTTCACCAACATCCCACCTTCCCCATTCGCTCCAAGCATGTCAGGCTACGCGTGTGCGTCAAATGGATGCCGCAATATCGGCAAGCGTCGTTGCGGCACCTGCAAGTCAGACTACTACTGTAGCATAACTTGCCAGAAGGCGCATTGGAAGAAACACAAGTCTACCTGCAAGGCACCTGATGCCTTCTTGCCATTGAGACCTGGTGTCCTTGACTTTACGAGACTGCCTCGCGAAGTGCGTGACAAGGTAAGCGGTCCCTACATGTTCTTACTCGCTGCCTATCGATACTGATCGACGCAGATCTACGCAGAGGTCATCATTGCCAGATTCTCCCCCTCTGAGCAGGCCGAGTACGACGAGCTCTCGGCTCTCAAAGGCAAATCAGATCGCTGCAACAGACGTAGAAACCGCTTGGACTTGCTCGACCGCCACTTGATGGTTTCTCATGGAGTTGATCCTTTTGAAATCTGCAACGTTCCCTTCCAGGGCTTCACACCCCTCTTCAAGGTCCGTGGACTACTTCTCGCAAACAAACAGATCTCTCAGGAGCTCATGGAGACTTTTTGGTCCAAAAACACCGTCTTCCTCCTTGTCCAAGAGGATCACCCTCTCAACATGCCTGGTCAACCATACCACGACTATACTTCTCGAGTCACTCAGAGGGCCAAGAAGCTGTACATCAATGTGGTTACCACCGAAGACCACCCTGGAGAAAACAACTTCCAAACTTGTGTCGACACCGTCAAGCGCCAACTGAACGATATCGTCACCTCCCTCAACCTTCATCGCGACAGACTCGAATCGTTGACTGTACGCTATACCTCATGCTTCCCTGGCGAGATTGAGGATCTTCGTGTTGATGCCGATGGTCTGGCTGCTCACAGAGAGGCTCGCGTCATCTGGGTCATGGATCCCCGTACCGACAAGATGCGCTCTCTCAACCACACTGATATGAAGCAGCTCTACCTCCACAGCACCACTATCGCCGACGCCTTGTGCGCTCTCGACATTCCCGTCTCGAATTTCCGCATCTTCGGCGACCTCGCTGGCCCCGACATCGCACGTGTGTCCCGCAAGTTCGGCATCTCTGTCCCTGAGGCCACCGAGGAGAAGTTGGACAGGTACGGTCAACGTCTCAACAAGCGAGCTGAGGACTTCAGACAGATGGCCAACAACAATCCTGGTTCGGCTGATACTTGGATGGATATGGTAAGGATGCACGAGCAGATCTTCAGTACCAGAGCTTTAGCTATCCGCAACGTCGCAATGTATGGTCCATCCTCTTCGGATCCAGAGTATGACCGTCAAATGGCTCTTGCTCGTTCCATCTAGTCTGCGTCTCTCCAGCAGGGCTGACCATGGGATGATCGGTATATGAGGGAACATCTGTTGCTGTGTCAAGACTAGACTGCAGTTTCACTGCACTAACACCTTCTATGATCTGCACGTTCCTCGAATCTTCGACTCAGACTCTTGTTCTCGATATGCACAACAAATCAGATGTGTGCCTCCAGCACCACACTTTTTGTAAGACTAGATAGAAGATAGAAAATACCAAAAACACTATTCAAGTCCGAAACTGCTTTGATCAATGTCACACGCGTACTTGAAGATATAGAATTGGGCAAACTCCTTTGAGAAAGTAGTGTGGCTTTCGTTCAAGATACACCAACATCAACGTCTGTAGAACCTTACTTGATCATAGAATCTTGTCAGTGTAGTCATAGATCTTCTTGAAGTACCACACATTCCGTTCTCGGAAGAAGGACGCGAAGACCATTGAGATTGGCACACGTCAAGATACTTGACAGTGTTGACGAGAATTGTTTTGGCGACAGTTTCTTGAGTTTCTCGCAACTGACGAAACATCGATACTTTGATGAAACCGGATATCGCTAGAATTCAGATACAGATGGATGTATTCTTCTATCACTGACATGATTACAGTGAGGTACATGAATAAGATGTAGTGTTCTACGAGAGTATCGAACAGGGTGTCATTCACTTCAAAGTTCACTTCGGGAGACAGAAAGTCGACGAGGGAACAAAGTCAAGAAGCAAGTTGTTGTTTATGCAAACCGCAAGTGTGTTGCATTTCTATCATGTACCTCATGTACCTTACCAGATGTAATTAGTGTAGGAGAAAAAGGCCGTCTGTATGACACGCTCTAAGAGGAAAAAAGAAGCACAAATCCCAAAACTCCGTCGTAAACGTCTAGCAGCATGCTTAGAACAATTTGTGCTCAAGAGTCATGTCGTTCTCGGGCTCCAGACCAACACAAGCGCGGAAGATGTTGACCAGAGCGTTTCTCTGCTTGCTCAAAGCGTTGACAACAGGAGTGCCAGGAGGAGTCAGAGGAGCCTTGAGCATGTAGCTCAACACACTCAGCACGGAGTGGAAGCCCTTGAACTCGGCATCTCCGGTTCCATTGGCTCTCCACTGGACTCTAGTCATGAGCTCGGCAATCAAGACCAAGTCGATGATGAGAGGCGAGGCCAACAGTGAGTCTTCGCAGATGTTGAACATGTTAATGGTTTGGTGGCCGCCCATGAAGATCTCGGCGTAGTATTCGTCCAGAGCTCTCTTGTTGTCGCCGACGCTGGGCATGTACTTGATGACAACGGTGTGATCAGGGTGCTCGTCCTTAGCGTACAGGATGTTGTTGGCAGCGACCATGTCATCAACAACGTTCGACTTGGAGATTTCCTTTGATCTGAACTGAGAAGGCGCCGAGAGGTTCTTGCCGTCGTTGTTGCCGAGATGGTTGTAAGAAGCCAGAGACTTGACCTTGATACCGGCGTTGATGAGGAAGTCGACGAGAGCGGACTTCATCTTGGTTTGGCCTGACTTGAAGTCGTCACCTCCGATGAAGGCAGAGTGCTTCTCAGCCAGAGCGATGACACCGGGCACGAAAGTGTTTTGGGGCGAGCCGTTGATGAAGGGTGCGTTCTCGAGGATACAGGCGGTTGCGAAGATTGTGGAGGGGGCAATCTCGGCATGGCCTGATGCGATGGACTGGAGGAGGTTCTCTGCTGTGTCATTGACGCCAGGAAGGATGTCGGCAAAGCGCTCTGTGTTGGCGGTCCATTGGACGATGATCTTGTCTAGGTTGTGCTTGGATTTGAACTCGCTGGACAGGGAATTAGCAAGATTGATAGGCGTGGGATCAAGAAACCGCTTACCGGATGTCTGCTCTGATCTTCTCAAGGTGGTCGGTGCAGGCCTTGGAGCCCTCAAGAATGTTGTCTGCCCTCGACTCTTGGTTGGCGGCGATGAAGTCAGGGTAGTAGATACTGGGCAGGGGAACCATCTGTGACATCTCCTTGCGAACCATCTGCTTCAAGGTAGGCTCGAGGACTCCGGCTCTGTCCATCGACTCGGCAATGTTCATGCCGCTGATATCCCAACCACCAATGACAAGATCGTTGGGGTTGACCATGGGTAGAAGTTGGTTGAAGGGAACAAAGATCTCTTCGCCAGTTTCCGAATCGGCACCGAGCTTGACTGTCGATGACATGACCATGGAGCCGTAGTAGTTTGCTGATTGCTTGCCCTCGCGCGTGTCCCATGAGAGACCTTGACGGTTGGCAATAATACCAGCAGTCACAGTGGATCCATTGTTGCCTTCATGTGGTGAGCGAGAGTTCAGTCTGAGATCGTGGTTCAGATATACATACCACCCCAGCCGACAAGCATCATGCCGACTTTGCCAACCTTGCGCTCGACCTTGAAGTCATAGGCAGTCTCTTTGGGTGTAGCGACGTAGCCGCCGTTGGATGACTTGGTGACCTTGGTCTGGCGGTAGACGTACTTGCTGACGATAGCATCATCAGAGTATGTTACGTTGGGAGACTGGACGGTGAAGAGGGGTGCTTGAGCGTTGCTCGAAGCAGTGGACTGCGTCTCGTTGAGGTAAGGAGCCATGATGACGAAGTAAGAAGAGAAGACAAAGACGAGGTGTATGAACGATGGTCAAGCAAGACTGTACAAAGTTTCACTTGGATCTATAAACTCGAAGTTGTGGTTGTAGTGACAAGAAAAAGAAAGGAAAGCCTACAAAAGTCAAGCTTAAATAACTCCATTGCGGAACAATGTAGCGACCGCAACGGAGAGGGAAGGAGCAGCTTGAGATGCTCGCATTATTGTTTGACCCCAGATGTACCAAGATGGAGGAGTTCACGGATTATCTTTGATAGTCCGGGGTGAAGGGGTTGGAGAGCGGAGGTAACGGAGGCATGGTTTCGCCGTACTTTCGGAACAAATAAAAGCAGGCGGTGAAGACGAGGCTTGTCTGTCTTGTATGGATATGATTACGACATGTGGCCGTTCCTCGCAGATTGCTACAGTTTGACGTTAAGACTTTCAGAGCTTAATGGTGCACTCGCCAGAAAGAGACTACACAAGCAAGAGTGCCATATAAGAGATGGAGTTGGCAAACACGCTCACCCTGCCCAAGTCTCAGATACACTTCATTTGTCAACAGGACTCGGCCGAGTAAACAGAGCTCTCCTATCTGATCGGATGCAAAGGAATATTCGGATCGGCTTGATGCGCGAGGCAGCCTGAAGGAATAGGGAGAGATCACAAATGTGAGACGAGTCAACAAAGTCAAATCAACGAGATGATGACATGGTTCGGCTCCTGGATTTACAACAACAGTAGGGCGTGGTGCTCATGCCTATCTTGTTGAGACCCCCGTAGCAACAATGCGAGCACGTTGTCTGGTATGGTTTAATGAATTTCGCATGCGGTTGTGATCGGGTCAGACAAGTCGTTGCCGCGATGGATGATGGCTGTGGCTGTTGTGAAAGAAGGCCTGTCGAAGAAATGTAAAGTTTGGCAAGGAGCGGCAGGAGTGGATCTGTCGATCGCTTTGGCTGTCAGTCCTCGGCGAGGGTCGCGAGAATGTGGTAGAGGGCTGCATCTGATACAAGCGGTCGTCAATTGACAAAGCACACGCAAATTCGTAATGGTACGGCTCATGGTGGACTATTCTGCCACACAGCTTGAGTCGGTAATTTGGACAAGACTTCCCAGAAGAGCACGCATGTGATTGTTCGCTCGAGGCGGCAGCCAATCAAGGGAGCAGTTTGCGGGACCCTGGGGGTGCTTTGACCAAGACGAGAGTGCTCATCTCCTTTAATTAGTCCCCCGACCGCCGAAATAGAGAGACTAGAGTCGAGCAAGCGGGTGCTGCAAATTGTCTTCACGAGCGCTTGTGGAGTTTGACGAGCGATATGATGATCTTGGATGGAGCATCTCGACGTCGCTGGGCGTGTGTGGAAAGACAATCGTAATGCACTAACTCCTGGGCACATCTCTGCCTGACACTTTGTCTTCCTTCCTCTTCCTCTCCTTGTTGCGATTCCTACCTCCATCTTTTCGTCTTCATCACTGTCTTTTACTATTACTATCGCTCTTAATATTCGAGCAGCCATTCATTTAGTGTTTTGTCCACTCGCCGCACCGAGGCTTTTAATTACAATTGCGTGCCTTCCAGACCCAGACCTTCTGCGGCAGACGCCAGGGGCTTCATTGTTTTCTCGTACTGTTGATGCTACCACGAAACTATCAACGGTCCGGATCAGGAACTCACATACAAACAAAATCTCTCCTTTGAGCAGACCAACACTACCGGTTCGGCACTCGCTGGATTGATCCCGAACAAGGTCGATTGTTATCGCATCCTTATCCACAAAACCGTCGCTTCTGTTTATTCTTCCAAGGTCGGGAGGCATCTTGCAAAGCTAGACTCGACCATCACCGCCAGCAGCCATGGAGACCGAGCGACCATTGAGCATCCTTCCGTCGATCAAATGCTCCGACTGCGGTGCTGAGATCCAGATCTCTGCCATGGGAGAGCACGTGTGTCCATCACAGCAGAAGGAGGACCAGGTGTCGCCAAAACTCAGATCGCCAGTTGCATCACCGGCCACATCTCCCTCGATAGAGCAGCCGCGAGGTCTGCTACCGCCTAACAAGCAGAGCTTGAACAGACCGCCGTCGAGACCGAACAGGACTCCTCTTCCTCGTATCGATCCTTCTGTAGCGAGTGAGTCCCACAAGTCTTGGACAATCAGGACAAGGCAGCTGACAGGACGCAGACAAGCCGTACCAAGCGCGAAAGGAATTGCTTTCACCAGATGGATCCAGCAGCTCAGGACGTCGCACACCACTGACACCACTCACTGGCAGACCCGGCCGCTCCCCTGGAATGCGCAGTGCTACCAGCCCCAGCCCCAGACTTCCACGAGAACCATCACAAGAGCTCACTGGAAACATGGACTGCGCGTTCCCGCCCTTCCCTACAGCACGATCCAAGTCGGTAGCAAGAGTCAAGAGCCCCGTACCTGATGCACACTACGCACCTCGAAGCCCCATGGGCACGGGCGGTGCCAATGTCGTGCGCAAGCTGGACAACATCGCTTCTGGTCCTTTCAATGCTCGCAGTACCTCTAGATCGCCTCCCGCGAGTGCAAGTGCCCGAGCACCTCCTGCCATTACCATCGACCAGCCTCCGGTCGAGAGAGCAGCGTCGCCCATTTTCAGATCAGCGTCGCCTGTGAGTTACGAGAGACCTGCGTCTCCTCCAACAAGATCAGCATCTCCCCCTCAAGTCCCTGCTTCGCCCACCTTGTCCACTGCTTCGACCTCTCCTGGCGGCACCAACCGTGAAGGCCGCCCTATCCCACAACGTCCTGTCAGACCGGAGCCGCTGGATGGCTTCCTTGCCTTGCTCAAGAGCGAATCCGAGGCCGCTGGTCAACAACTGTCCAATATGACTATCCGCTCAAACACCTTCCCTCTTCCCCCGACTGCACCCAAATCGCCCGAAGTTGGCTCAGTCGTCAGAAGCCCTTCAGCACCGCCTACCAGACAGCGAAGGCCTACCATCTCTGGTGCTTCGCAGAGCGCTCCTAGTGACTTGCTCCCCACCATCTCGACCACTGCTCCCCCACTTCCACCACTTCCTACCATCTCTACCGCCGTGGCACCAGCACTGCCCCCACTTCCTTCGGCCGCCGATTTGCAAAAGCATGCGCACCCCATTGTACACGCTCCTTCAGATTCGGCCTCTTCGGCTTCGTCGACACGAAGCTTCAAGTCAGACATTAGCCCCCCTGTCTCGGCCTCATCAAGTGTCTCTATGCTATCATCTACTCTGGGCGACCTCTCTGATCCCTCTCTCGTTGTTCCCAGCCTGCAACTAAAGAACAAGCAAACAAACCGCTTGAGCCCAGACGATGCTTTCAAGCCCAACTTTGTTGCCGCTGAGCAACCCATCTCAATTGCTGAGAGGCTTGACAGTCCGACCGAGAAGATGGACCGCTTCCCTCTGAACCTTCCTCGTACCTCTCACGAGGTCGACCTGCCCGAATCGCCTGTTGTCCCTGGTTTCCTGCCTCAGCGCTCGCAAAGCTCCATCTCGGCCACATCTACTCCCATGGCATCTCCACCTACTGAACACGGCTTCTCTTCCAGACCCACATCTGCAAAGCGACCTGGCACTTCGTCGAAGCACATCTGCAGAGGTTGCAGCGAGCCTATCCAAGGCAAGTCTGTCAAGGCTGCCGATGGCCGTCTCACTGGTCGTTACCACAAACACTGCTTTGTCTGCAAGACCTGCAAGTCAGCCTTTGCGACTGCCGACTTTTACGTCATTGACAACAACCCGTACTGCGAACACCATTACCACGAGCTCAACAACTCTCTGTGTGCCCACTGCGACCGCGGTATCGAAGGACCTTACCTCGAGACCCAACAAGGACAGAAGTTCCACCCTAGCTGTTTCACCTGCATTGATTGCTCGAAGCCGCTCAGCGATGATTACTTTGAGATCGCTGGCAAAGTTTACTGCGAGCAGCACGCCTTTGCTTCTGTGCAACGTCAAGAGGGACTCGGACCCAAGAGAAACATGGAGAGAAGAACCACACGCTTCATGGTCATGTAAGCATGATCAAAGCTCTAATGCTTAGCAACGAGCTCCGAGCTCCAACCTCCATCCAGTTGCGGACGACTGAACGCGAACCATGCACATATCCTTTCCAGCTCTACCGTCCTCTGCGACTACACGCTGACCACGGACCTTCATCTTCATTCTGGACACATTCATTTGTCCCCTACCCTTCTGTCATTCGCTTTGAATACACCTGTTTATTTCGGAGATACCCACAACTTCATTGTATATACTTTTCTACATAGCATGCCAGGCTGTAGCTGTTGAAACAGCTTGTACGGCACTGCACAAAATCTATTGATAATAGACTTACAACCAACATCATTTTAACATCTTGATCGTATTTTGCTACCTTTCACTGCGACCGGAGAAAGAGGATCCATTCTCCACGTCTCCATTTTTGTTACGATCGACCTCGCGCCGGTCTCATAGCTTAAACAATTGCCCTAGTAGCTAAATGGTGCAACCGCGTAGACGGCACGACCCAATGCGGTGGGCATGTAGTCTCGACCCTGCGTGTGTATTGCGGCATTAGTGATATGTACCTCAACGTGTACCGCTCGGGAAGGGTCTTTTGTCTGGGCGGACGGAGTCAACGACGAGTCTTGCAAGACTCGAGACACAGGACGGTGGGAATGGTCGATGTTTGGAGCAAGATTGCAGTGCAATTTGCCGGCCGCGCGAGCAAGAGTCATGTCAGACGGAAGCGAGGATTTCTCTACTCTTGGCCAAGGCAAAAGCACGGTTGGTGGCTGGCTGTTCTAGTGGTAAGTATCTCACCGGTGTCTGCGCGACCGTTTTTCTCCTCTAGAGGGAAGTCCTCACGTGGAAATGGTGGAGCGAAAGAGCAAGCCCAGCGAGATGGGCAAGCCGAGATGACAGAGGAATACAAAGGTCGAGGGTGGCGTAGACATTCGCATTGGAGGTTTAGGCGCACAGGAAGCATCAGGTAGAGTGAGTGGTGCCTGTGTAAGAAAATAGCTATGTTTAGACAGTTGCAGGTTTGAGAGACAATCGCAACTTCGGTCGAACGTCTGCCAACTCGAGGACCTGATAGACGAGCGAGGGTGACGGGACCATGATTGACTTCCACAATGAGAGACGGACACATCTTTGAGCGTTTCAAGCTGTGCGATGGTCTCTTGTTCACGGTCGAGGACCTTCTTCTAGAAGATTGGGCTCTTCGGCAGCGCCTGGTTGAGTTAGGGCCTCAGCCTTAAGTTAGAAAGGTTAGCGTGTGGAGGTCGAAGCCTGTGCGCTTCCTATTGAATTGCACCTGCCTGCTGGGGGTGGTCTGTGTCTGGTCAAATCTGCCAGCTTTCGAGTCTGAGCTGGCAGATGGCTGGGAGGGCAGAGACAAGCGAAGGGAAAGCCGGAGAGATCTTTGTAGACAGAGACACAGCTGCGCGAAGAGACTCGGACTGGGACAGCAATCACCAAGAGATACGGGCTTAGCAAGCGTAGCAGACAGAGGCTCAGTTGATTGTCGTCGAGATTGCTTTGAGATCAGCGTTTGAGTGCGCGAGTCAACTCTTCAGTGTTGGTTTCGGGCTAAACGTCTTCCGCGGCCCAAGTCGCAGCCAGCCCCTTTTGATTTATCGCACGTCGTAGGGCGGCGCTGCTGAAGTTGATTCGTTTTGCCTTGCCAGCTCTGCAAACAACAGTCTCTCGGAGCCGTCGCACAGCAGACTGTTCCTTGCCTCTCTTTGTCTCTTGTTCCTTGACTTGATCTGCCGCACGCCAACCGCTGAAAAATTGCACACCAAAGACGTTTCTACGTTTCTGCGTTTCCTGCACTTTTGAATCGACGTCGGCCCTGCTGCACCACCGTTGACCTTTTCCGCATTCGCCGTCAATTAGCCTGCCAACGAGCGACGGTCAATCTATCGAATCCGACATCTGACCCATTCACATCTCGTCCGATTCCACATACACGTCCAATTCCTTGCTCCTCGACCAGATCTGAACTCTGCCTCAGACTCCAGTCTACGGCTCAGCGCAGCTTCACTCTCCTTGTCAGACTCGCCCCGCTGTCGCACCTCAAGGAAGGTCGGTACCCACTCACAGCAACCCTTCCCTTGCCTGCACCACCCTCTCTATTTTCGTCACCACCATCTGTCGATTCGTCTGTCTGCGTCAAGCAATCGCTCTTGTATGCAGACCCTGCAGGCGTCGCCCAGCATCGAACCCCAGCCACAGACTGCCAAAGCATCATCACGACCGACGCACTCTTCCATTCGCTGTTCGCGCCATCGTCGTTCGTCCGCTTTGCCTCTCACTTCCTTCGTTCGCCATTCGTTCGCGCTTCCTTTCTC
>Ga0268251_10000716_pt1 | contig 10262 bp, 12 predicted proteins | sample AgamicAsMae_FD_200527 | JGI IMG/M metagenome (GOLD analysis project Ga0268251, IMG submission 200527) | Agave microbial communities from Guanajuato, Mexico - As.Ma.e (v2) (version 2) | ecosystem: Host-associated > Plants > Phyllosphere > Phylloplane/Leaf | place: Guanajuato, Mexico | collected...
GGTTTGGCGAGAGTCGTCATCGTCGAGGTCGGCAGGGTCGTCGACAGGCATGTTTTCGTCTTGCAATCTACGGCGCACTGCCGATGGGCGCAGCGACAAAGCGTATCTGCCGCACATGGTGAATCGATGTAGTGTGGTGATGTGGGGAGAATTGGTGAGTTCACTCGGGTGGAAAGTCGAGGTGAGGGCGATGGTCAATCATGACGTCTTTTGAAACACTTTTGGCTTTTGTTCAAAGTGAAGCGGCGTTGCGATTGAGAAAGCTTTCAAGTTGCTACACACACACGACCGCCATGTTTTCACGACCAGCGACGAACGCCCTAAGGGGTGCTTTCGTATCACGCACAGGCAGTAGCCGCTGTATCTCATCCCTCGGACGGGCCAAAACACGCCCTCAGACCAACTTCCACGCTAGAACATGGCATCGAGGCCAACAGTCTCGCGGAAAGGCCTCATTCACCCGCGGCGCCAAAGAGCTCTGGACCGCTCACCCCTACCTGGTCTCGTTAGCAGCTGCTGCCATCCTCGCCGGCTCTGCTGGTATTGCCTACGCCAACTACCTCTACTCGTCCTACATCATCGCCTCGTTCCACAACTACCCCGAGCCCGTCGCCCAAAAGCTGCGTCGCGCCATCTACTATACAAACATCGACCTCGACCCCAAGAATGCCCTCAAGTACTACAAGCAAGCTCTCGAGATTGCCAATGATCTCGGCATGGATCCCTTCTCCAACGAGATCATCGGCGTCAAGATCCAGGTCTCGGCCCTGATGGAAAAGATCCAGAACTACCCCAAAGCCATTCAAGTCCTCGAGATTCTGAGAAACGACTGTCTAGCTTGGGAGGAAAAGTTCGGTCAACTCGACGACCACAAAGAGAAGCGCACACGCATCATGAAGCAGCTTGTTGCCATGTCCGTCAAGCTCGGCGATCTATACTCGAACCAATACGTACAAGACTCCAAAGCCGCAGAGGAGAGACTCGTTTGGGCTCTAGAGACTTCGCTACGGGAAAAGCAACGCAGACGAGAGCCCGCTGTGCTGGAGAAGGAGGGCGAGTGGATGTCCGACAATGAGATGGGTGCATCCATGGAGGCCCTCGCTCATAACTACGAGGAACAAAACAAGCACTACTTGGCCACTCCTCTCTTCCTCCAAGCTCTGAACTTCAAGGCCGACAAAGATTGCCATTCTGTCATCCTCATGAACAATCTTGCCATCTCTATCGCTCAGCAGAATCATCCTCAGTCCCCTGAGTCAAAGGCTCCGTCACGCGGTGTCTTGGTGGAGAATGCTAAGAGCTGGGCCCAGAAGGCTCTCGACCTTGCTGCTGATATCCAGCCGCCAGTCCGCGATGAGGAATGTGATGTCGGCTGTGCTGTTGCTCTACACAATCTTGGTACGTAACACCCAATCTCCGCTTGTACACATTGCTGACCCTTGTTCCTAGGCGAATTTGCCGAGATGAACAAAGACATCAAAGAAGCCAAGAAGCGCTACAAGGAGGCCATCAGCCTTGCTAGAGCCATCAACTTCGAGGATGGCCTCGAGAATAGCTCGGCTGCTCTCAGGCGACTATCGTAGACCACTGATCAACAACACCTCCTCACTCTTATTTTGATACCCTGTGCTGCGAGATTCTGGAGAAAAAAACATTATACACATACTCAATGTCATGATACTGCATTAAGACCTTTGGTCATACACATCCAACCAGCAATGTCTGTTTACTTCCTTCATTACCTCTTCCTTTGGTTGTCCGTCTTCCTCATAGCTTTGCATACACAGGCTTGGTTTTCTTAATGCCCGCTGTCAATGAGTCGGTGACATCTGCAGTGTTGCAATACGCCGCATTCCACACCGAGACGTATCTCAAACCTAGTGAATACAGTCAGCATACGATGAACAGTGAAAGCATTTTGGCATCAGACTTACCATCTTGCACCGAGTGATCTCTCGAGTAGTTCAAGACCTCTTTGGTACCCATGATGGCTACCGGACTCTTGCTAGCGATCAGTGTGGCCTTCTCGATTGCCTTTGCCAAAGCCTCAGCCTTGGTGTCGTAGACGGCAGACACGATTCCGACTGTCAGAGCCTCCTGTGCAGTGAATATCCTAGCAGTCAAAGCGACGTCTTTGATGAACGACATTGGAACGTTGGCCTTGGGTAGGCGTGTGAGAGTGCCGATATCTGCTGCAAGTCCGATATCGACCTCCTTGACTGCAAATTTTGTGGTAGAGACACAGATACGAATGTCGGCGCAGAGAGTCATATCTAGGGCTAGACCAAAGGAGACTCCATGCAGTACAGCAATCACGGCTGTTCCAACCAATGTCAGAATTACATTCCACACAATTTGAACAGCAGCAATAACTCACGTTTCTCGCACTTTTCGATTTGACTGATGCTTGCTTGGAACTCATCGATGTGGAGACGGAGTCGTTGTGCCACTCTTGCAGCATCGATTCCGTCGTTGCCTGATAACACTCCGGTCTCCGATGCTGATTGTACGTCGAGACCTGCCGAGAAGGCTCTGTCGCCAGCGCTGGTCAGGACCACACAGCGTACATCCGGGTCGTGGGATAGGCGCTCGAAGATCTGGCCGATGCCCTTCCACATGCTATAACTCCATCAGTCTGCAGATCATCTCGGGCGTAGATGCATGCTGATGATGGTTGATGGATAATATGATAAATGACTCGTGCAGAGGCGGTGATGATCAGAAACATGTTCTTACGTACGTTTCGTTGAACGCGTTCATCTTCTCGGGTCTGTTGATCTCGACCTGCGCGACGTATTCTCCAGGAAACGTAACGTTGAAGTACTCATAGCTGTATGATGGTGCCATGATTGCAGTGTGAAGTATGCGAATACTCAGAAAGTTGTAATGAAGCAAAGCAGAAAGAGAGGAAGGTATGTCCCCTTTCTCCAGAGAGCAGTCCTTGGCTTATGTATCATACACCCTCTGCTTCCCATCAAGGCTTTACCAAGACTCTCGTTTCGGTTTAACACTCCGTGTATCTTGGTGTTGGAATCGATGCTTGCTGCGTACGGCCGCAAAGGAGGGAGGAGCTTTAGTGAAGCCGAGAGATGCCGAGGTTCGTTGTCCGTTCATGCACCTTCGTTTTTGACATCTCGCAAGCCATGGCCTCTATGATGACGATATAAGCAAACGGCCAGACCGAAAACTATATATCTAGGGTAGTAACCGAGACTCAAGATGAGATATCCGTGTGTGTATAGAGATGTTGCTACGTTGTATGTATGGAAAAATGTTGACTCATCCGATACAATGGATCGGTGCATATGCATGACCGTTGCAACCCGAAGAACCATGATGGCCGTCAACAAATCACTTGAGGAAGGTGTCCATGCCGAATTGAACATCAACGGCATCTGCATTGGTAAAGTAGAGACGTTGAGGTGGTTGGAACTTGCCAGGCACGCGCCTGCATCCGGGTAACCAGACCGGTTGCACCACGTCCTACGATATCCACGTTGTCAATCGACCGACCCTCCTTGCTCTAACACCAAACACAATGAGTCCCGGCTATTGTCTGATAACACAACATCGGCTGTAACCTGGCTTACATAGAATGTATATCGTCCTCACAACGAGAGCACCGAACAGCCACCTAGGTGATGCACGCCGGCGCCAACACCGCTCTTCCATTGCATTGCTTGCAGTTTCCCACTTGCGATCGCAGTATCTCGAAACAAGTGCAGTCGTATCACCACTCTCTCGCTGGGTTGAGATCGAGTTCGGCCTGATGTTTGATGCACGCAACAAAACGACTAATTGGAAACTGTCCTCAAGGCCTTGGCCGTCGACGAAACTCGGACACACTTCTAGAAAGAATGAAGAACAATCATTTCATAACATCCTCCGCAAGCGCTAGACGGCCAACCAAAATCAAACACCTCAAAGGTCGAATCTCTGGATGAGAGATGACGCTTGCTACGTCACGATAATCGCGTCATCACGGCTTGTTTTGCAGCGAGAATTCGAATGATTTGTGCCTGAACACAGACGCAATTAATATGAAGAAAATAGGCATCGACACTGACCCGTCGAATATGGCAGATCTTAAGGACGACTTTTGGCTGATTGAGCAGTTCGCTGTCTCGGTTTCACGATGAAACAGAGGACGCGTGCCTTCCCCAGTGATGATCCTGGCAGGGCTCGTTTACGAACCTCGACTTCGTTTTCACGGCAAGTGTCGAAGCCTCTGCGTAGCAAACAACCAATCATCCCAGATACATGGCCTTTGACGAAGGAGTATATCACTGTGAGGAAACACCCTAACAACAATATACACCGATTCAGTCATCTCATAGGTCTCTTGATACAATTTTAGAGATGCAAGATCTGCACCAGGTTTGTGTGGCATCTTCCCACGCATCTTGCTGGTCTTGGGCATACCACAATGGGACTGTGTTCCTGGCGATCTTTGCCCATTGGAAACTTGGGTCGTGCAGATGCACACACAAGCCTCCGTCGTCAGCCGTCTTGTTACGGGCACTGGCAGGATTCCATCTTGTGCCGCTGCTCGTGTTTGGTGATCAGCAATCGTATCCTGATAAATCCTCTAAATGAACCTCAGCTTTAAAAGGCAAGTAACCAAGACTTTTGAGAAGTCAGGAGCTTTTGTCTCACTCGTCCTATCTTTGATCTGATCATTTTGCTACTATCACGTTCTCTCTTTACACATCGTTTCTTGAGATCGACCATACCACCACTCGTTTTCATTACCATTTCATCGAGTGCTGGCAGAGAGTCAGAGAGTCAGAATGTCCAGACACTCCCTGCTGGCAGCCACAGGGCTACTCGTTACCCAAGCTATTGCCGGAGGTCTCAATGTTCCTCTGCCGGACAACAACCTCTTCGACTACATCGTAGTTGGTGGTGGTCCGGCAGGTCTCACAGTCGCAAATCGCCTCAGCGAGAATGCCAACGTCCAAGTCTTACTACTGGAAGCTGGAGACGCCGACAACTATCCAGAGAGCATTATGATTCCATACTACCAAGGTGCGGCTGGATCCGTCGACGGAAGATGCGGTGGATTCAATTGGTACGAGGCACGATGCATATGAATACGGCCGGGCACATCACTGACGAAAGAGTAGGTGTGACCAAACTGTTGCACAAACTTATCTCGATGGTGGCAGTAGAACGATACCACAGGGCAAAGGCCTGGGAGGTGGTACTCTCATCAATGCCATGCTATGGAACCGTGGCGACCGCGAGGACTACGATATCTGGTCTCAACTAAACGATGCACAAAACGGTTGGGACTATGAATCACTTCTTGAATTCTTCCAAAGGGCAAGTGCAACGCAACTACCATCATGAGACTTTCTGCTAACAGTTGGCAGAGTGAGACTTTTAACCAACAGCCCTCAGAGGAGATCGCAACGACCTACGGTCAGGGGTATGATGCCTCTCAGCATGGCGAGGCTGGACCACAGAATGTCTCCTTTCCGGCATTCCAATACCCGGCAAGCCAACAGTTCTTTGCTGCTTTGAACCGCATGGGAGTACCGACACAACCTGATCCTGCTGCCCCCACCGAAAAGGGAGCCATGTACCTCCCTCAAGGCATTTCTCAATACAACCAGTCTCGTGCAGACGCCCGTCGCGCCCGATGGGACACAGTTGCCGGCCGTGAGAACTTCTACGTCTCCACTGGTCAACACGTCCGCCGTATCCTGTTTGACGATGGTTGTGCTGCTCCTGGAAACAATGGTGCCCGAGCTGTTGGAGTCGAGGTTACGGGTGGCGGGCGCGATGGCAAGACTTGGACTGCTGTGGCCGCTCGTGAAGTCATCCTCGCCGCCGGTGCCATACGTACTCCTCAGCTCTTGGAGCTTAGTGGCATCGGAGATAAGAACGTCCTCGCTAAAGCTGGAGTGCAGAGTCGCATCAACTTGCCAGGCGTAGGCTCAAACCTCCAGGACCACATGCTGATGCATATGACCCAGGGCTTCAACAATCAAAGCTATGTCTATCCGAATATCATGCAGAACTCCACCATCAACGACTGGGCACGATCGGTCTATTACAGGAACCGTACTGGACCTTACACATTTGGACCTCCGGATGGCAATGGCTTCTTCTCGCTCCCCCAGATCTCGGATCGAGCGCAAGAGATTGCTCAGAACGCCTCATCGTTCTCTGACGAAGAGTATCTGGCTGACGGGCTGGACGAGAGTGTCATCCGCGGCTATGCTCGTCAACGTGCTCTTCTCATTCCTGCTCTCAACAACAGCAGACGTGCCGTGATCGAGTTCTTGCAGGATAACGCAGGCAACACTCAGATCTCCAACCAACGTCCGTTCACTCGTGGAAATGTGCATATCAACGGAACCGATCCCTTCAATTACCCTACTCTCGACTTCCGCTATGGTAGCAACCCTATCGATATGGCTGTCATGACAGATGCATTGCGCTTCAACGATGAGTTGTTCCAACAGCCAGAACTCCAGATTCTTGAGCCTGTGCAGAAAGATCCACCCCACGCCGCTAGTGACGCTCAACTCCAAGAGTTCCTGAACCGTGCCTTAGGTACTGAGTTCCACCCATCTTGCACAGCGGCAATGATGCCTAGAGAGGACGGTGGTGTTGTTGACTCCACCTTGCTGGTATACGGAACTCAGAATATTCGTGTGGTGGACGCCAGCATTTTCCCCATCATTCCTTCCGCTCACCTTGAGTCTGTCATCTACGGTGTAGCTGAGAAGGCTGCAGATTTGATCAAGAAGTCTACTGAGACTGGTAGCGTTCCGTACCTACCCCTTGATCAGACACAGTGTACTACAGCACCAGTTGGCAATGCTAAGCGAGCTGTACAGGCTGGTCAATCACAGGCGTACAGTTCTGCCACGGCTGTCTACTCAGCATCTTCGTCATCATACTCGGGCTCTGCTTCCTACTCAACCAACAGTACCGCATCATACGACAGCTCATCAAGTGCGCCGGATCTTACTGGCTCTTCAGGAAGCTCAGACGATGGACCTATCGGTATGGTCGGTGGTTTCCCTGCTGTTGGTTATCCAAACTACAACCCTTCAAGCGTCAAAGGCTTCGATATCCTGGCACATGATCGTCCTGCGTCCATTGGTCTTCCAGTTGGTGCTGCATTGAAGTGGGCAGACTGTCTTATCCATGGTCTTGTTGTTGATCCTCTCGAAGGTCTTGTGAGCACCGTGGATCATGTTGTGGAAGGAACTGGCCAAGTGCTGAAGAACACGACTGATACTGTTCTTGGTGGTGTTGGAGATGTCCTAAACCACACTGTCGAGGCCACGGTCGAAACGTCCGGCCTTGCGTCTGGCATCTTGGATGGCATTGGTGCGAAGAATGAACGACGCTTTGTCGCTTGATTGCTATACTTGTTTCGTAGATGATATTTGTAGTACCATCCCTTTGCTTCTTGTGTTGAGTTTTGGACAAACATTCTTCGTGTGCACCCATGGTCCAGTAACTTGCACAAATAATGTCGCAACTTGTGAGGTTCAGGTATGCTTATTCACAGTCGTCGGTGTCGATGTTGAGAACAGCGGCGAAGACGCTGGAAGCCATTGGAATCTAGACGTGGACCGTGCACTGTGCACAATAAGGGACACGATCGATGTCATAGATTGAAACAGTCCAGAGTGAACATCTCACAATTGCTCAGACCTCTCTTCTTTGCCTCATACAACTCAATCCACCCTCACCAAACGCTCATACACTCTCACCACCACACACCTTTCTACACAACTTCTGAACCACACACCACACATCTCACATCCATCATGTCTGACTGGGATCAAGTCACCAAGATCGGCAGCAAGTCCCGTGGTGGCGCTGCTGGCCCTCGTGAGACCGTCATCAAGGGAAAGAGCGCTCTGAATGCCGCTCAGCGCAGCGGTGGTATCGTCGCCACTGAGAAGAAGTTCGCTACCGCCAACGTACGTCCAGCGTCATTGATCACTCTTCAGTCACTCCAGCCAGCTAACACACGACACAGGCCGCCAGCAAGGGTATCGAAGGCCAGCACTTGACAAAGGTCGACCGCAGCGAAGACATTGTCGCAACCAAGAAGGTGCCCGACGACGTCGCCAAGGCCCTCCAGCAGGCCCGCCAGCAACTCAAGAACCCCAAGGGCGCCACCATGACCCAGAAGGATCTCGCCTCCAAGGCTTCGGTCGATGTCGCCTACGTTGCTGCTCTCGAGCGCCCCGGTGCCGACTGGCCAGGCATGGACTTTGTCCAGAAGATCCAGAAGGCTGCCAACGTCCGTCTCACCGGTGCCAATGTCGGCGCTCCCATGTTCGGCCCCAAGAAGAAGTAAATGCATCACAGACACACAGAGTGGTCTTGTTTGCTTTACTCAATCCTTCTTCGCCGTCCTGCATCAGGACAACTGCATCACGAGCTCAACAGCTTCGTATCCGAGGAAGAGAGCGTTTCTCAAGGGCATGCGATGAATTCTTCTCTTGCATCGCCCTGTCCATTTTTGTTGGTTCAATCACGAGCGGGCGTTCCCATAATGACGAACAGGAATTTCATGACGGCACAAAGAAAACTGGACACAATTTGGGTTATATGGTCATGGGTCATGGAAGGGGGTTTGACTCGGTTCATCTCCGATGTCAGGAGGGCTTTATTGCCTTTTCTTCCTTCGTAGCTTCATAATGCACAGCCATGCGACTACATGTTGCAACCCAAAATACCTTTCACCTGACATCACCTTTCTTTTCCAGTGGTCTGTCATTCTCTTCATGTCTGATATGTCACTTGAACCACCCTGGTACTGAATCTTGCGGATTGAATCCCATCAGCCTGTTAATTCACCGTGACTTGATGCGGTGAATCATGTTGGAGCCTCCTTCATCTTTACCTTGAATTAATCTCCAAACGGATGACGGTCTGATTCTCCAACTGTAAAAGATCGTGATCCAATTCTTTCAGAGGCTTCATGACAACCAAGATGATACACCACAGGGTGTCGGGTCACGTAATCCCATTCGTTGTCTTACTGCTGTGAACTTTTGTGTCTCAATAGGACCAGCAGTTTTGTTAGCATAGCTACACGCCCATCGAAATATCAACTTGACATGCAGTCAAGGAGGCAGGTCCGAACCATCGTTATCAGATCCGAGCCACGAATGTGCCCAATCATCTTACCCCACCTTCCCGAATGATGACAGGAGAGGGGCAAAGCACGACCTTTACTTTACCATCACCACCAACACACATCTTTAACCTGGTATTGAAGCCTATACGCCTATATTACTATCAGAAGAGACATTTCTGTAGAGTGTCTTTTCCATGAGACGCTCAATACACACATGATTGATGGTTGTCTTTGTCGACTTGGACGACCCGGATGAGGTCGAGCATCAGCATCAACATGGACATGGACATAATACTCCATTCGACATGCGTGATTTGATCAATGCACATACTATTCGAACACCGCGATATCCTGAGATCGAGAGTGGCGAAGAGGATGAGGAACAAGAACATCCTAACTTGAATGCTCTTTCTGCCGTTTTGGGAAACTATCCGTTCGTAATCAACCCGAGGAAGATGATCAAAAAGCTGATGCATGGTATAATAGTATTATTTCTGAGATTGCAACACATCTGGATCTAAACTCTTTACACGATCTCTCACGGACGTGCCGACAGATTCGGGCCAACCTGCTCCAGCATCGAAGGCAATTGATCCCGCATACCTTACGATGTATATCCGATATCTCTGCTTCGTCACATAAACCGGGCTCTGGCGTAGAGGAAGAAGACACCTGGATTACACGTGGATCAGCTGGAATCAGGATACCTAAGTTAACAAGCGGCAAGTTCGGTGCTTGTGCTAGAGACATGGTAGGAGAATGTCGACGATGCGGGACTATTGTTTGTCGAGTAAGTACATAATAACCTCACAAACCCAGCGTAGACACCCACTAATCCACCATCCAGAATTGCACAATGAAAGCACCCTCCAGCACAGCTCTAAAGTCTCGCCATCGCAGACTATGTCGCACATGCATCAAAGCTCCCTTATCCCTCCACACCACCATCCCCTCAGAACCCGACTCCCACCACCACCACCACAACGACGACGCCAACTCCACCCCAGCAACTCCACCCCTCTACCGCAGCCCCTGCACCTGCACAACCCACACCTGGCTCTGCAAACCCTGCTCCACAGCCTCCCGCACCCTCGACACTTCCTACATGCGCGCCTGGACCTGGCGTTCCCGCTACTCAACC
>Ga0268251_10000722_pt1 | contig 10216 bp, 14 predicted proteins | sample AgamicAsMae_FD_200527 | JGI IMG/M metagenome (GOLD analysis project Ga0268251, IMG submission 200527) | Agave microbial communities from Guanajuato, Mexico - As.Ma.e (v2) (version 2) | ecosystem: Host-associated > Plants > Phyllosphere > Phylloplane/Leaf | place: Guanajuato, Mexico | collected...
ATAGATTATGTTGCACACAATTTCCAATCACACGTACTCGGTACTTGAGAGCCTCGTAGTCTGTGCCAAGCCAAATAGGTTGGAGCGCGTGAAGATGTCATACAGATTGTGACCAGTGGTGATTGGTCTAGACCGACACATGACATTGGAACATTGGCAGATCAGTGTTTACTTGTCGGCCGCAAAATGAGCGTTCGGCGATAGTATAGCACCATGACCGACACATATCACCCCGTAGTAGCAGTCGTCGACTTCCACCACCAGCGGTAGAGCTTCCCAGCAGCCAGTGGCTCGAGTAGACATTAGCTCACACTTATCTAGTGGTCCAGAAGTAGAGCGATGGGTAGGAGTGGACCAAGGATATGATCCTGCCATTGACAACGACTGGCATCTGCTGCCCTTCCTCGCCTTGTCTGACGGAGCCCATGCGTAAATCATCCACCTCTCGAGTGCGACCACCTTGATGCAAGAATGAGCTAACCGACCATGACGCAGTGCCACCGAAGACTTCTCGTACTTTACACTCGTGTTGAAGAGCACTCCCGAGCGCTCGTTATTCGGCATCAGCTGCACCCGCCAGCTCGACTCGAGAGAGCTGCTCAACAGACCCGCCGATGTCACTCGCAGCACCGTCCAGAAGGCAGTCGTCGTTATTACCGAGAATCCGCAAACATTTACTGCCATACGGGAGAAGCTCAGCTTTGTGACCAAGGCATGGTTCGCACAAAAGTACGCCATCTTCCAGAAAGAGACTTGGACAAAATGATATACAGGGATAGTGGCTGATTCTCGTCTAGAGACTTTGCAGATGTCGAAATTCTAGAGGTGTGTCAAGGTCTTGCTCTCATCGAGAGGCAGCATAGCTGACTTTCCTTTCAGCAATTTCAAGAGAGTCTGGATAAAGGCTTCGGCAGCCAGGAAGATGATAGAGACCTCTATTTTGGTAATTCTGCCTCGGCCATGTCTGCTGCACTGAATACTGACACTCCTCACAGGCCTGTCTATGCGCGAACTGATTCACCAGTTCAAATGGCAGACCCTGGTGCTTTTCAAGTGCCTGCTTCTGCAGCCAAAGGTATGTTATGGAAGTACAAAGAAGGAGCAGTACTGACTCGTTGTAGATGCTGTTCTTTGGTTCAAACTGCGAAAAGATGTGCCTCGTCCAGTTCTCTCTCATATCTCTCATACCAACGCTCATGCGTCACCTTCGCGATTGCGCCGATCCGCGCATGGATTACTACGCTACGCATGTAGAGAAGCCCACTTCCTTGAAGACAAGCGAACGAGCTTCACTCTTGGCCTATATGGGTATCCCTCTGCAGATCTTTGGAAAGGGTAGTTTGTTTGGCCCGTATACGCCACTACAACAGCTGGACACGTTGGCTGACCAAGACACAAAGTCGTACGTTGTCGGTTCTACTAACCAGCTACTTCTGCAACAAAAGGATCGTTACGCAGATATTCTGGTGAATCTTGATGATAACACCATCAACATATACTCGCCATCTCTGCGCAGTGCTTTGGCGTTATCTACAGCTGACAGGCGATGGATTGATTTCCTCACCCAGTCCGTCCACGACACCTGGGACGAGAATAACCCCAGTCGACCCAAGGATATGGGTTACGCAGGCAGCGAAGAATTTATCCGCCTCCAGTTCGAAGAGTACCTGCTCTCCTTACTTTCGGCTTCGAAGTACAGCCGCTTCGTCTCCAGCCACAAAGGCGACCCGAAAGCTTTGCTTTCGGAAGTCGAGGGCGATCCTTCTGCCGAGTTTGGCAGCGAGTTCATGACTCAATGGGCTTTGACCGAGAACTTTGCTCTCTTCGAACGTACGACAGACTCGCACTTATTCGATGTTGTTGAGCCCCGACACCCTTGTGCTGGTGGCTTGACCATCGAAGATGTGCAACGTAGACTTGCTGCACAAGTTTCTGAATTGCATCTGGATGAGCGTTGGAGAAGCAACAAAGAGGCCATGGGCAAACATATATCCACGGGTCGCGAACGTGTTGCTGGCGCCATCAACACGCTTTGGGCTGATATCGAGGTTATGCGAGAAGCTCAGCGCAAACGTGCGGAAGAGCAGAAAGCTGCCGCTGCAAACAATCCTCCCGCTACTGAAGAGAAGAATGCAAAAGGTATGTTTTCCTTTTTATATGTCCTGCCCGTCATCAAAGACTGTCGTCACTAACGCTGTTCGTGTTTCAGTGGCTCAAGCTCAAGCGTCAGTCCAAGCAGCCTCATCCCGCGCAGGTGCATATCTAAGCTCCTGGGGTACATGGGCATCCGAGAAACGCAAGAACTGGCAAAAGCCCGAGAACAACACCACCGCTGCTCCTACAACTTCTACCTTGCCTCCTACGCAGATATGGGCCGCAGAAGACACCAGACCTGCCGTCACTACTGTCTCGGAATTGAGCAAGGAACACACAATTCAGCCTGCTGCCCCTATTGCAACTAAGAGAAGCAGTGGCGCTAAAGGTGTGAACAAGGAGGAGCACACAGAGGAAGAGGATGTACAGAAGACACAGCAGGAGGATATCGCGAGTCAAGTAGCGGCAGAAGATCCATGGGTACAAGAGAAGATCTAATGTTATGCACATAGGAAAGCAAATGTACCAATCAATCTTGAACACTTTCCAAAAGGCTATATGGCGAGTCTCGTGGGCTGTAGAGATGCACGATGCTTTTTGAAACAACATGCCATCCACAGGGAGAATTCACTCTCATTCGACAAAGTATCGTGCATTGCTGCGCAGCTACACTGTGACAATGCATGGTACACGGAAGGAAGATGATCATCTCTCTTTCCCTCACACCTTGTTCTCCCAGTTCGCTCGTCCTTGAACAAAACTGCCACCATCCAATTCATACCTCGCCGGATCTGGAAAATCAATCCTAAGCATTTCCTCCAACCCAACCATTTCTTCCAACGCCAACATTTCCGGTCCTTCCTTCTTACTACTATCCTCATCCATCTCCATCTCCTTGTTTTGAACTTGCTTCTCCATATCCCCATGATGCACAATCTTTTCTTCTTGCATCGAGTCTTTGCGAGTACTTGTCGCAATGGTCGTGGTCTTGCGAATGTGGGAGTGGGTGTGTCGTCGTAAAGCGATGTCATAGCAAGATCTTCGTTTTCTGAATATCGGGATGAAGATTGCGGCGAGGATGAGGATGAAGAAGACTGTACCGCCTATTACGTCTCCAATGATTGCTTTGTTGGAGTGGGGTGTTGAGGTTGAGGTCGGAGGTTGAGTCGAGGAGGACATTGTTCTTGGGCAGACTTCTAGGTCTTGATTGCTATCACGTCGAGTTCCTTAGATGCTTGAACGGGAAGTGTGGAAGTGGGTGGAAGAGAAGAATGTTGCACGAGGGCAATCACGATACTTACTTGGCTCTCTTCCTTCCCTCTTACCCCTCCTGATTTGTGACACAAAGGCTTGCTGCAGAAGGAAGCATGTATTGGGAGATGGAAGCTGCGACTTGCCTAGTCTTGGAAGGTGTTTTACGATAACTTGGTTCATGGGTAGCGACATATTCCCAGACCGCCGAGACTGAGAACCATGGAAGAGGTCCTGCCCATACATAATGTCTTTCGATGCGTGTTTCTTGAAGTTCATCATGCAGTTCGATGGCTGCAATATGACAGACTTCAGCGCCTGAGGACGCTCGTGGACAGTACAGTAGATCCATCACAGCATGTGGTTACACAAAAGAAGCACGTGCTCGCTAAACAACCATAAGCGCCTCATAAAACAGTGATAGAGTTTTTTCCATGCATTTGCTCGTAAAAATTCCGACAGACCCTGCTTTGCAGATGGATAGGTGCATATTATTATTGCAAGCCTCAAAATCCTCCGTTCCGTATGTATCGAGCTCAACAGAAACCTCCACTGCAGATATAAGCATACACAGCATGAACACTAGACATGTCACATGCATATTTTTACATGAATTCATGATTGATGGCTCACGGCACTGCATAACGCTTGCCAGGGCGTGTTGAGACATAGGCTCAGTTGAGACAAACGAGTGGAAGCACGTGATTTTCTGCAGGCGCATCTCAACTCAGCCTATGTCTCAACACGCCCTGGCGAGCGTTACGTGACTGTGAGAGTGGAGAAGAGTGCGAGTTACTTTTTGCTCTTGATTATTGTGATATGAAGCTGCGAGTCTTCTATGGCGAGACTTGGTCGTCGACAGCAACGTCAATCTGCACAGGAGCTTGACTTTGTTGTTGCTGCTGTTGCATCTGCAGACCCAAGCTTCCCAAGGCTGACAGTGTTGCGCCAGCAGCACCATAGTCGACGAACCTCCTTCGGCCAAAAAAGTGGACTGCTTCTCCGTGTGGCCATGTGAGGTTGTTGTATGCCCAGAATGCTGCCAAGGCGATCGAGGTAGAGGTTAGGCCAAGGACTGCAGGAAGATATCTTTGAAGCAGACTAGGCTGACGATTGGCAGGCAGATGTACCAAACCTGAGCTGCTCTTTGGTAGGGGTAGATGGCTGAAGAGACTCTGTCCAATGTATCTGACAACGGCGATGGGACCAAAGGATTGCGGCGATAGCCAAGGGAGGTCTGCAGCGCCCTTCTCGGACTGTGAAAGAGCACTTAGGGCTTCGTCCGGGTGGGCGTCGACTCGGAGGGTATCTCTCAGGGAGCCGAGGTAGACGACGAGCTTCTGATACTTGAGGCGCATGGTGGAAGCAAGCCAATTCTGAGGCATCTTGGGGTAGAACATCAAGCTCATGTATCCAAAAGCCAGACAGTCGACAATGGCAGGTTGGTCGGTGCCAAGGAGGTTGGACTGGTTTTTGAGCAGGTCCTGCAGCGGCTCAAAGAAGTTGTCGGCCAGGGCGTTCAGCTTGAAAGCAGCAGCATGCTCAGGTTGTTGCAGTAATGTGCGAACAGTATCTCTGCGGCCCAGCAGTCTTCTGGCGTGCTTCTCCGTCTCGTGCTCGAAAGGCTTCTTTTGCTGTTCCGATTGCATGCTCGAGGGCTTATCGATTACATCTTCGTGTATGTCGTCGACATCAAGACTGGAGACTCCCAGGTGCTGAGTGCGTTGTCTTGCTTCATGGCGGCGCTGGGGAGGGACGACGAAGTTGGCGTACCACGGGAGGATCTTGGTAAAGGCAGAACGAGTGCGGTTGCGGTAGTTCTCAAACGAAACATATAGCGAGATGTCGAGTAGCAGTTGACCTTCTGACTTGATGAAAGTGGAGAGGCTGGATGAGAATTAGTGTCTGCTATTCGACGGAGGTTGCGGCTTGTCTCACGCTGTCGCATCAGCTTGTTGTTGTGCTGTCAGGTTGGTGGCCAGACCAGGGACGGTGCTACCAGATGCATCGACGAGGTACTGCGCTATCCTGTCGAAACCAGAGTATATGTCGTCGCCAACTTGGAGAAATGGAAATTGAGTGCCTGGCGCGGCTTCATGGCTCGCGACTAGAGCCCATGCCTGACTGCTGCCTTGCGTGTAGCGCTCGATCAATGCTACAGCAGCAATGCACTCTGCATCTATCGACGGCAGTCCAAATGCTGGTCCTAGAATGTGCAGCTTCATTTTGGAAACTTTGTCACCTTCTTTGCATGATCAAGGTGGCTGTCAAATAATCTGCCAAGCCCATCCATCATCGCAACCAACAACTGCCTGACTACATTCACTGACCACACCATCTCACTAAATATGAACTTGGCTGAAGCGCATACCCTCTCGAAGTGCTCGAGATATGGAAACAGACTGCGCTTTATCTTGACACAAATGCCAGATATGCCAGAATACATCAAGAAGTCAGTCACATGTGGTGCAAAAGAGCTCGATCATTCTTCAAAGCTGGAAACAAATCACCGGATCGCATCTTGACGGTCACATACAGACCTAGGGATACTGACCTCTGTTCACCACAAAAGGGTCAACTAGAACTATCACTGACTGTACATCCGAAGCAGATAAAGTCTATGGTTGTCGTCCAATGGCAGTTTTGATGATTTGAACAGTGGTTAATGGTATGACCCTGACATAAACACAACCTGCATCCAGATGAGGTTTTCCATTTCCATGTTGGTCAACGATGGTACACGGATAATGGATTTGTCAATCGAGCCTTCAGTTCCTCCCGCGACTTCATGTCTATGAACACGACCAAGCATGATCCACCAACCTGCTCGGCCTTAGAAATATCCTTCGACGGAGACATGTGTTTCCTATTTGGGTCAGCTATCTCCGTCCGGACGACAAACTGGAGGATCGAGCGCCGATATTCACCACATAATGTTCTCTAACAGCTTCACAACGTTCGACATCGCAGCTTGGTCAGCACATTCCAACTTTATGCTGCATTTACTCGTCCAACGCCCCTTCTTTACTTGGTAATCTCACTCGTTGCAAGGTATTGGATCACTCCGTCTCAAGACTAGGATCAGGTTGACTTTGTATTGTTTTGTAAGCTCAAGCATTCGTTCATGTATACCTCGCGAATTGGAAAGAGCGAGTAAGGCCGTTGCTGCTCGCGCCTCAGGTCAGCAACACATCTGATGGTACGATGTTCCTCCGAGGGCTCCTTCTCTATTGGTACGCAATGCGGGGATACCCTTGACGCATGTAAGATGCCCAGAGAAGGTAGGACATGTATATAAACCATCCCATCTCAAAGGTGAAATATTTTCTTTTCAACACATCCCTCATCACAAACACATTCTACAATACATCCACCAAAGCCCTTGCTTCATATCACCAAAATCACTTTCCATCACATCACATCAATCAAAATGTCCAAGTTGATCACCGTCTTTGGAGCCACTGGCAACCAAGGTGGTTCTGTCATCAAGCACATCCTCGCTGATGCCCAACTCTCTTCCGAATTCAAGATCCGTGGCATCACACGCGATGTCAACAAGCCCGCTGCCAAAGCTCTCGCTGACAAGGGAGTCGAGCTGACAACCGTAAGCCTCTATTTCATCTCTCGAGACCCACCTCGAAAACACTTAGAAAGCTAACACCTTCTAACAAGGCCGACATGAACGACAAAGCCTCAGTCGCAAAAGCCATCAAAGGCTCTCACACTGTCTTCCTCGTAACCAACTACTGGGAATCCGCCAACCCAGACATCGAACGCAGCCAAGGTATCAACGTCGCCGACGCCGCGAAGGAAGAAGGAATCCAACATATCGTCTTCTCCTCTTTGATCAACGTCACCGAAGCCACAGGAGGAAAACTCACCCACGTCCCTCACTTTGATTCCAAAAACGACATTGAAAATTACATTCGCAGCACTGGTGTTCCTTCTACTTTCATGCTGCCTGGTTACTTCATGTCCAACTTCGCAAGCATGTTCAACAAAGGCGAAGATGGCGTTTACAACTTTGCCATGCCGATCAGCGATAATGCTCAATTCCCTCTGTTTGACGTCGCCCAGGATACTGGTAACTTCGTCAAAAGCATCTTGAAGAATGCTGATACGTTGAATGGCAAGCAAGTGCTCGCTGCAACCGCTTACTACAACCCCAAGCAAATCATCGCTGATTTCGAAGAAGTGACTGGGAACAAGATGCGCTATATTCAGATCTCGGGTGATCAGTTCAAGTCTTATCTGCCTGAGTTCATGGCCGAGGAGATGCTTCAGAATCATATCTTGCTCGACACCACTGGTTACTATGCTGGTGCTAGCTTGGATGAGAGTTTGGACTTGCTGGAGGAGAAGCCCGTGACTTGGAAGGAGTTCATCAAGAAGAGTGGAATTTGGTGAGAATGTGGTCGCGTCAGGGGAAAAGAGCAATGAGTTGAAGCGTGTCTGCCTAATACGAATTTGGTATATGATTTTTTTTTGTCTTTCTTATGAAAGCTTTAGTATGATTTGATGAACAGAGCATTCTAAAATTGACCGAACTACTTCATATTTGACATGTCCACGAATGCAGTGAATCCATTCGAGATTTTCCCGACCCCCTTTTCCTATCGGGGCCAAACAGAAAGCCTCTAAACACAACAATTCTCTGACAAAAAACACAAGTGCATGTGTAATACTGAGCTCTGACTACCAAAAGTACATATTGGGAGTGTCAATATTGGCTGTCAACGTTGCATAGATCGCACACACGAACACAGCAGGAAACGTGGACACGAGAAGCTACCTCGAAGGAAAGTTCTTCAGGAGATGGTGAGATTACGCAAAGACGTAAGACTGATCTAAACTTGAATTGACAACGTCTGAAGCCTGGCGCGATGTGATCGAGGAGAAAAGATTGAATGATACGCTTCGAAAAAAAACCAAAAAGGGGTATTTATACATTAAACTGGAGAAGAGAAAGGCCAGTTCGACGAGACTTTTGTGGGTGAGAGAAACCTTGTGTTAGGACACTGCTCGAGGGTGACCTATCTCCTGAGCTGCTCACCAAGATATTCTAGCACCTTGGAGTTGATGACGCCTTGGTTGACGAGATGCTTGCTCAATCCCTTGACAACCTCCATCTGTTGATCCGGGGTGAGACCAGTGATGGCGGTCTCGATAACACTACCAACAGAGGCCTTGTAGACGGCGATGAAACTAAACGCAGTCAGCTCTGATCAAAAGTCATGTTAGAGTTCATCTACTTACCTCTGGTAGTACATGTAGGCAAAGAAACCCATGATGAATTGGCAGTCCATGCGATCAGTCATACCACCATGGCCAGGAATGGAATCACCAAAGTCCTTGATGTTGAAGGTACGCTTTAGACCAGATGCGAAGAAACCACCAAAGGGAGCAATCAGCGAAGCGAAAGTAGCGAAGATCATGATGTGGAACTGAACAGGGGCGACAGTGATTGTGGTAGGCAGGTGAGTCCAGTTGGGAGGAATGAAAGGAAGCTGGTAAGTGTGAGATAGGAAGACAGGGTTGAGATCGCATTCGAGGCCGGTAAAGATGTTTGCACCGAGGTTGTTGACGGGGCAGGTGAAGTACGGGTAGCGCATCAAAACATTGGAGAGGCCGAATGCAAAGATGATGGTGAAGATCCAGGCACCAACGAAACCTTCGACAGTCTTCTTGGGACTGATCTTGATGAGTTGAGTACGGCCAAAGGTGATACCACAGATGTAAGCGAAGATGTCGTTGGTGATGACCAGAGCAGCGGGGAGGAAGAACCAAATCATGCCCTCGAAGATGTTGTTCATGATGAAGTGGGCTTGGACGACAATCAAGTAGAGAGCCATGTGGGTCCAGGCGAACTGCTGGAACTGGAACTTGTAGTGGCCCTTTTCCAGGGAGACGACGAAGAAGACGAAGCCCATGACATAGAGCATGAAGCTGATGAAGCGATGGTGGGTAGCAAAGGGCAGGAGGACCTTATCGACCAGAATGATGTGCTTGAAGTAGTAGATGACGCTCTCGCCGTAGAGAAAGTACATGGTGGTACCGAGGAAATACCAGTTGAGAGTCTTGGTGAAGCGTAGCTTTCGGGCTCTGCTAGGGACGTTTGAGATGGCGATGACCTCCTTGAAAGAAATGATCTGGATTGCAGTGACAATGATGATGATGTAGATGTGGCCAGAGAACATTGAGACGAAGAAGAAGATGATCATGACGAGGGTCCAGATGGTTCTGGTGATGAATGTCTGCTTCTTCTTTTCATATTCGCTTTGCGGCGTGGGCTCCTGAGGCTTCAACGAGGCATGTTAGCGAGGTCGTCAGCAATCTGGGAGCGGCATTGGCTCGCCTTGTCGTCGTCGGTCCAGGCACCGTCGTAGGACATGTTGCGGCTTACTTCAGGCTTGGTGACTTGTCCGTTCCGGCTAGGACTCGACGTGTCTTTCGCGTCTTGGATATCGTTGGAGGACCTGCTGGGTCTTCTTGCTTCCTTGTGTTGGAACTTGACGTCCTTCTTCGGTTTCGTCATGGTATGCGGAAAGTCGCAGTATAGCGACTGGGAGACGATGGACGGAAGCTTGCGGCAGCTGGAACGAGATTTACAACAAGATGGGTGGGCTGGACGAGGTGAGACCGAACGGGGTTGGAAGGATAGAGTCGCGTGGATGCGAGAGGGTGAAACGACAGCTCCAGACGATCAGACAACACGCAGCAGAAAGAAATGGATGTCAGGGTCGTCTGCGAACAAAAAGGTTGGCAGGGTCGGGCTGGGAAGCGGGAGGCAGGCACGAACGAACTCGAACTTGGTCAGGATGAGAAGTTCCAAATGCCGTCAGCGGGGCTTGGCGGCATGTGAATGTCCAAT
>Ga0268251_10000725_pt1 | contig 10196 bp, 9 predicted proteins | sample AgamicAsMae_FD_200527 | JGI IMG/M metagenome (GOLD analysis project Ga0268251, IMG submission 200527) | Agave microbial communities from Guanajuato, Mexico - As.Ma.e (v2) (version 2) | ecosystem: Host-associated > Plants > Phyllosphere > Phylloplane/Leaf | place: Guanajuato, Mexico | collected...
CTCGATGAGACCTTGAAGTCGTCTCATTAACTTTGTGATAGATACCCTAGAAAAACCTTACGCCTGCCAGTTCTGCGACAAGAAATTCGCACGAGTGTACGGCCGCCAATTGATGGTTCAGGACTCCAGCTAAGATAAACAGGGATCTCTTGAAGCGTCACGCTTGTCGGCATGCTCCCTACGGCGATCCAACCGCCTCTAGGTGTCACGATCGAGTATTATCTCGAGTCGGCCAGGCGTGTAAGCCATGTGCTGCTTCGAAGATCAAATGTACTGACAGCAAGCCCTGCCGTCGATGTGTGAGCAAGAACATCACATGTGATGTTGATTGCTTAGAAGAGCCTGAGCCCTCTCCAGATAGGAATACGGCCGATCGGGAATCACAGAATATGCCGCAACAAATGCCAGATGTCTCGGCTCTTGGACAGGCCGACTTGTCAATTGAGAGTGATGAGCCACCGCTTGCACTCAACTCAGAAGATTCAGCATTGCTTGTCACCACAACTGACAGCGCGACAGATTCTCTCACGTTTATGCCCTCGCTGGACAGTAACAGTACCATGTCGTGTGGCTTTACGGTGCCGCTTACGCCGACCTCTGATCTGAACGCCACGGAAACTAGCGAGTTGTACGCAGATTTCTTGAAAACCCTACTCGACAACGGTGCTTCGGACAACATGTATCCACCACTTATGTCCGCTGAGGATCTAGGTGTTGGATTCTGGGACGACTATCTTGATGCAAATATGAGCTTGGAAGGCACGGTCGATGTCCAAAGCTTAGCGTCACCAACAAACATCAATACGTTCACAACGCAGACTCGTCCTGGAGAAGACAGTCGGTCCATAAACACGCTTGAGCAAAGAGCCTTTCATGCGGCCGCAAATGCCTTCGAACAGTCGGGATGGAACTGGTCTCCAAGTTCTCAAGACCGTCGATCTGCGGAGCATGGCGGTCTCTCACTACCCCATGACTGGGCGCACCAGGAAGGTATACCCCAGCCAGACGCTGACTTTTCGGCCAAGCAAATGGGGCTCACGGATCGTGAAAGAGTCATGGGGCTTTTGCTGGTTTACTGCTCAAAGCAACATCTCGCTAGGATGGTTTCGACCTTTCCGTCAATCGGCTCGCTGAACGGGCTTGTTCATCGCTTCCTTCGTTCTCACACCTCTGGTCAACCGTCGTGGATTCATGTACCTACATTTGATCCGACCACGTTACGTCCTGAATTGTTGGCTGCCGTGCTTGCTCACGGGGCTTGTTCGACGCCTGTCGAAGTGATGACAAAGCTCGGCTATGCAATGATTGACATTGTGCGCTCCGCTGTGATTGACAACGTTAGTACAAGACTCTTGTGTACACTTCAGACGTGAGATGTTGATCTGCGTGACAGTGGCATGGCGACAATAGTCTATCGCGAGATCTGCAACTTCTACAAGCACTGCGTAAGTTTCCGGGTCCTCGATATTTGTTTCTGCTACGGAAGAGACTCTGACTACTCACTAGTGATTGTATTGGACCTGGCGATTTGGAGTGGTAACAAGTGTATGATGGAAATAGCAGAGTCTACTACGGGTCCCAGCATTACCATTATACGACGTGCTGGATGGCTCCGCGAAGACGTGTATCCGGTCATCGAGCCCCAAGAGACCGACGAAGGCATGCAGTTGCATCAAAAGTGGGTGGCATGGGTACAGCAAGAGTCGAGGAAACGGTAATCACCAGCACTCCAATCAGCCGATTCGAAGGCCTTAGCACTAATACATCATATCAGACTGTGTTACCGGACGTTTCTTCTCGACGCGCAGATATCCATGACACGAATGACGAGTCCTACGATGTCGTTCGCGGAATTGTCTTTGCCCTATCCCGAGCGAAACGATCTTTGGTCAGCCACCAACGCGACAACTTGGAAAGCTTTATACCTTGAGCGCTCGCAACACAAGCGGCCACGTCCTGAGCTTTCACTTGCAGAGGATATACGAACGCTGATGAGCGAAGGCAGTCGCCACGCAGACGGTGATGCTATATGGCGCAACACCATCTTATTGCATGGAACGTGGAGGCTCATCTGGGGACATCGCGAAGTCGAGGATTTGCTGCGAACAACGACTTCAGACGGTAGTGATGCATCTTATTTGCTTCCTTCGCGTGGGGATGGGCTGTCCAAGCTACTCAACAAGACCCGACAGGAAGTCGAGTCGACGTTCACCCTAGAACCAAGCCTCGCAACCGGAGACACGACCTTGACTCAAGAATTCCTGAACATGGTGTTGCATGCACCCATACAGTCGCTCCAAGCGTTTGCAGGCAAAGACGGCGTGGCAGCCGCCCAGCGCGTCTACCCCATGCTAGAAGAATGGACACAGTCAAAGTCAGCAAGACGAGCGGTCTGGCATGCCGGCCAACTGATCCGAGCCGCACAAAAGCTCCCCACGAGACCGATTCGAGACTGGCGCGTCGTGATCATCTACCACGCCAGTCTGGTTTTCTGGGCATATGGCATCATAAGCAGTATATGTCAGAAGCGGGACGCCATACCGGAGACCGCGTTACAGGTCAAGAGCATCGTACGTCTTGATCAAGAACACGACAGTACGACACGGCGTTTTATCAATCTCGGCGAAGGAGAGCCCTGTCTGCTCGATTCTGCACTTTCGGAAGCAAGTCAACATGACTCTACAGTGTCTGCAAATGTGCCATTGCGCAAAGCGAGCAAAGTAATGCAGGTGATGGCACGTGTGTTGACAGAAAATACGACCGAGGAAAAACATATCATGTGCCCTCCCTTGACGGAGAGTTTCGCACGATTGATGAACGAGCTCGCCAGATCTGCCAGAGTAATAGGTCTAGGTTAAACCATGTATATCTGACGACCGTGACTTTCAGCCACCAGAGGGACAACTATTCTTCTCCATCATGTAACCCTCCCAAGCTTCGTCCAGAGATAAGCAAGAGGTGTGATGCGGAGTGTTTAACGTCAAGTCTTGAGTTGCACACGAGAGAAATTTGTAACTGGAATCACTGTTTTGAACAACAGGCTTCGTGGCGAGAAACAAAGATACAAATCTTTACAAGACAGTCGCCGTGCAAAAAAAGATAATTGGACGCTTCTGTAGACCATGTCTTTGCAACAACTGAACGTGATTCTCTTTCTGCTTTTGCGTACCCGCTACCTATGGAACAGAAACATCTTACTTCTCCTCGACATCGAGGTTCTTGAGACCCTCCTCAGCCTTACCAACATTGACCTCGGCGCTGTCAGAGCCTTCAACATGACCATCGGGCTGAGCAACAACATCCTTCTTGGCAGCACCAGGGAACTTGCTGCCCTTGTCCTTCTTAACCTTGACCTTCTTCTCAGGTGCAGGAGGGGGAGGGTAAGCCAACTTCTCAACCTTCTGCCACTCCTCATTAGCCTGGAAGTCAGCTTGAATGGGCTGCAGAAGCTTGTTGAGTGCTTCGGTGACGGCGGGCTTGAGGATTTGAGGCGAGAGGATGTCCTCGCGGTAGTCGGAGTGCATCTGAGCGATGGAGTTGTAGACGAGGGGTTCGCCTTCTCTGCGCTCCACGACGAAGCGGGGCTCGCCGGTTTGGAGAGCAGAGATAGGGAGGAGGACGAATTCGACGAAGCTGAGGACGCCGTTTTCTTCGACGATCTTGGGAGCGGCGACCTGAGGGAATCACATTAGCGCAGATTCGACGAGACGAGTGATTAGATATGTATGATGGACACTCACAGCCTTCTTGAGCTTCTTCTTGACAATCTCGGGACCGTCCAGAAGATCGATCTTTGAGTCAGGGTCGGAAGCCGACATCTTGCCACCAGTAAGACCAGGGACCATCTATAAAGTGGGAGTTTAATTAGCATCCTCCTTTTGTTTACTGATCATCAATAATGTCGAGTACGTACCGAGTTCATCAAATGTGCTCTCTCGCGGAATCCAACCTTGGGAAGGACCTCCTTTGCCAGAGCAAAGATTTTCCTCTGATCGACACCACCGAACTGTGCGTCGACGTCGAGGTACTGTTCATCCAAGCACTGCATGATGGGGTACTATTTCGAAAGTCAGTCATGACCATATTTCTACATGTCTAATGTAGAGTGTTCGTACAATCAATGCACTCAAAGGAGCACTATCTGTATGATCGTTAGTCAAGTTGTATTTGGCAGGATCCGAGATGTTACTGACCAGTCTGCTTGACAACTTCGGCACCTGCTCTCTTTGCGTCGTGTGCGCTGACAATGCTGTGGAGACGGTACTTGATGCACAGTTAGCGAGCTCTATCATGTGTTGAGAATTTTGCAACTTACCATGTCCATGTTGAACTCGGGAGTGAGCCTGTGTTCGTCAGTAAACTATGGAGGCTGCCTCAGGAGTATGAAAGGGGGCCGTCTAGCCAGTGATGGCGACTCCAGGCTCGCAGAAGCTGAGAATCGGTACCAAAATCTCGCTGTTTCGCGAGGATCGGCATCCACAGGCGTATGGATTGCTGTGATCACTGGGTGGAGACATGATATCAACTTACTGGTAAGAAGAGCCGAGGACGAACTCGAGCCTGAAAGAATGAACGTCAGTATATGATTTCGAATTGTCCAGTACCATGGAACCAGATGTTTGGGGACTCTTGAAAATTGTCCGACACAAGACTTACTTCTCAATCGAGACACCGACAGCCTTTAGAAGACTTGTGATGCAGTGGCGGTAGCTGTAGAATAATCAGAATCAAGCAGATCAGAGTTCTTAGATAAAGCATACTATTCAGCACGGAACTTGACGAGCTCGATGGGAGCCTTGATGAGAGTTAGCCTTATGCTTCCGTAGGTGTAACGAACGAGCAATTACCTTCAAGTTGTCGAGGAAGCCATGGATCTTTCATAAATGTTAGCAGAACGCAACATTGAAAAGTCGGGATGTACGCACATCGGCAAGCAAAACCTTGACACGGCACCCAGCACGAAGGAAAGAAGCGATCTGTGTTGCGGGTACTAGGTAACCACAGTGGGGACTAGGAAAACATCAGCAAAACTCATCGAATCTGTCACTACTGCACCTACCGTCCGGTTGTTGCGGTTCCCCAGTAAAGAGATACAGTTTCCTGTTCAGAGCCCATCAGAGATGTCATACGCTCACTGATTTGAATATTGACATACGCCTTTCTCAAGCTTGGCCTTGATAATGTCGGCGCCAAGCACTTCCTGGAGGTCCGACACGACTACATGAAATTGATCAGTAGGCGTTGATTAGAAAAGAGAGGTTTCGCGATGTTTAGATTGTGTTGTGTTGAGTGGAGTGAACTGGATTGAATTGGGCGACATTTTGAGAGATTGACTGTCTAGGAAGGAGCGATTAACGTACTCAGGTCGAACTTCTCCTGGGGAGTCTGGGGGTTGATGTTGACGCTGGGCATTTTGCTGAGTTGGGCAGACGAATGAGTAGCGGTAAATATATCAAACACAGACGACAGCTGTATAGCGGCTCCAAAAAATTGCGGCAATGAGGTCGACCGAGGAGAACGCCAAGAAGTCGAAACAAGTGAGTCAAAATTGTGCAGTTATGCAGGAGACGCACAAAAGATGCGGCGAGTTGTGCTTGAGCAGCGGAATGTCGCGCGAGTCGTGTACGCGTAACGGGTGCAGGTCAGGGACATGTTCATCATAGGCCATGTTGGTGAACAGTTACAGCCGTTTCAGGAGCTGTCGGAACATTTCTTCTATTATAATCTCCCACCAGAGAGAATGAAACACTGCCGTCTCTCTTCTATATAAACACACCCGCATGAACGACAATGGACGATACGCAGCACGCGACAGCGAATCCGCCGCTTTCCATGCATGACGCTATGCAGAATATCAACAATAGCCATTTTGAAGAGCACGAAACGCTTGTCCATGACAAGGTGACGCCAGTCGAGCAGGATGATACAAAACCCGATGTCAAGCAGTCGGCTGCAGAAGTAGCCTCAACTGCAAGTATACAGCTCCAGGACATGGCCGACAAAGCTCTACACTTTCTCTCGCATGCAAGCAACGAAACCCTCGGCGCGTGCATTGTCGGACTGGCCGCCACGACCTACTTTGTATTAGGAAGAGTCGGCCTCGTCTTGATAGGGATCGTTGGAGGTGTAGCACTGCATGCCACCTGGGAGGCTTCTCACTCTTCGCCCGATAGACTGGGTGTGAGCGAGGCTGAACAGAAGAAGCGACGAGAAGTTGGTCTGGACGTTGTCCACCGTCTTTTGTTGTCGAGGGAGAATCAGAAGAACAAGACAGAGGCGGAAGAGTCGGATGACGAGCTCAAATCATTGACTGCCACCAAGGCCGACTTCTCGTCCTTCCGTCCTGACACACAGGCTGCTCTGAATGTCTTTACCAATGCCGTCATTCGCGATTATGTCAAGTACGCAAACCCGTCTCTCTCTTTCTTCTCTATCCACGACTGACAATGACACAGCTGGTGGTACTCGCCTGTTCTCCCTGGCGAAGACTCGTTCCCTTCTGCCTGCCGTCAAGTCCTTGTCGGCTTCATCGTCTCACTCTCCAATCACCTCTCCCGCAAAAGACCGGTCGACACCTTCCTCGATTTCGTCACAAACTCCTCCTCGATCGTCATCGTCTTCCTCAATGAGCTTGCCGCTGCCCTCAACGCATCGCCCAACTCTACTTCCGAGGAAGCCGTTCATGCCTACCTAGAGATGAAGCCCGACAGCAGTCTCGCCAGTATCATGGACTCGAAACATCAAGAGAAGAAACTCAAGGTCGTCGCAAATGATATCCTCCTGAAATATCTCGACAACAAGACCTACATGTGTGCCCCTGCCCAAGTCTTTCTCAAGCAGGTTCTGGCCAAGCTAGTCTTATCCATGACCGTCGACAGCTGTTCGAAGCCAGAATTCATCAACCAGTGGATCGTCTACCTGCTTGAAGATGGCGAGCCCGAGCTGATGGAGGTCATTGACGCTGGCGTCGAGGGCTCTGCCGTCGTCAACAAGAAACAGGTCTCTATGGACGAACAGCCAGAAAAGTCCGCATCCAACCCTGAGACCGTCCGCGAACACAGACGTAAGGCTAGCCGCAACAGAGCTGAAGAGGCCATGGACGAAGCTATGAAAGAAGCGCAGAGGCTTAGTCAGCTGATCGCTGAAGAAGATGCGAAAAAGTCTATGGATGAGCCGTCTGCTGTTGTCAGCAGTGGCGACATATCAGAAACTACCACTCAAGGCATCATGACTCCTTCGTCGTCCCAAGGTGATGCTGATGAGAGCTCCAAGCCGGACGCATCCAAGTCATCACCTACTAGCAATTCCTTGAGACAATCCGAGGACACGAGGAAACCTTTTACCAGCTTTGACCAAATAGTCCCAGTCACAGGTCCTACTGCGTTGGCTAGCCAGGAAGAGAAACTCCGTCTCAAGCCACCGCCGGTATTGACTCTGCACAACGCTTCGATCAACATCTTCGACGATGCTTCTCCTGGTAACAATACAGTCATGCGATCCAAACCGAACGTGGATTACATGATCCAGATCGAGCCCACGTCGTCAAGCTTCCCTGGCTGGATGATTGTTCGCAAGTATACCGACTTTGAAACTCTGCATGAGGTTCTTCGTCGCATCTCCGTTATTACCGGCACTCGCTTCACCGACTCTCATGCCAATCTGCCTTCGTGGAAGAACAACACCAAGCATGCACTCCGTAATGATTTGGAACGCTATCTGAACGATGCAGTCCGCTTGCAACCGCTAGCTGAGAGCGAGGGCATGAAGCGGTTCCTGGACAAGGACGGTGGTGCTTCTCGCTCGCCTGGCGGTAGCAAAGGCTTCGGCTGGCCGACTCCGGTTGCTTTCGATCAGATGGGCAAGAGCATGATGGATACATTGACCAAGGCTCCTACACAAGTCGCCGGAGGTGGAAAGGCCATCTTCGGTGGTGTTACTAGCATCCTCGGTGGCAAGCGCAATTCTGTCGCCACGAACCACAACGCCAGCCGCTCGTCCATCTCGTTGAACCCTGCCAACTTCCTCGAGGACAGTTATATGGGTAGCGTGAGTAATGCTGGGGTCGAGAGACAGAGTACCGACAGTGTCAGAAGTATTCCCGCACCTCTATCACGCACGCCATCGATGACAAAGCGCGTTCCGTCAGCTGCTCAGTCGGGTCACAAAGTCGATCAATCAGTCGACTGGAAGACCAGGCCCAGCTTCTCCACTCCTCGCACATCCTACCAAGGCACAAGAAGTGGAGAGCTCAGTCGTCCTTCGTCTTCGACAGGTCTGGCGAAGCTTGACACGGGACTCAATCTCCCCCCTCCACCTTCGGACATTCCTGACGATTATGCTTCACCAACAGCAGTGTCTCATCAACCCAGCAGAATCAGCGACGATATGACCTACAGTTCTCCTGATACTCGCACACCAGCCTCAAGATATCCCACTTCTGGCACCCGATCACGACGCACGTCTAGATCGCCAGAAGCCACTTCAACACGATCGGCATCGATAGCGATTCCAGCAGCAGCTCCAACTGTAACTCCCGCCGCCGCCACCACAAAGCCAACAAAAGCCACACCACCAATCTCGGAACAAGAAACACAAGTAGCAGTCGAACTCCTCTTTGCCGTAATCACCGAACTCTACACCTTGTCCTCCGCATGGAATATCCGCCGCACCCTCCTCAATGCCGCAAAGTCATTCCTCCTTCGCCCCGGAAACCCACAACTCGAAGCCATACGCCAGCTCATCCAAACCAACGTCATCGAAACTTCCACTGCCGATTCTTCCATCGCTGCTCATATCCTCAAGGTTCGCGAAAACTCATTGCCTACTGAAGAGGAATTGAAGGCGTGGCCGAAAGAGATGAGTGCAGACGAAAAAGAGGCGTTGAGGGTAAAGGCGAGGGGGTTGCTTGTGGAGAGGGGTATGCCAGCTGCGTTGACTAGTGTTATGGGGCAGGCTGCTAGTGGAGAGGCGCTGGGCAGGGTATTTGATTGTTTGCAGGTTGAGGGCGTGGGGAGGGGTGTTGTGTTTGGGGTTATGCTGCAGGCATTGAGGGCGATTGTGCAGTGAAAATCATTGCGTAGAGATACCCTTTTAGTTCTTCCGGGGAAGAGTAGTTGTAATGATAGATGTGGTATGAAAGTATGAGTAGAATTCACTAGACTTGATCAAGTATTATGGTACAAAACTTCTTTCATCATTAGATATCAGAGCTTTATTGTGAAATTTACATCATATCTATACAACTCCTTTCTCTGGACTTCCCTCTTTACATTCTGTTCTGCTTAAGGAAGCTTCCAATGAACTTGTAAGCATCCAAAGCTGTGTAATGCAAGTTGAGACCATGTCCAGTCAAAGGCGCAAGATAAGTGCCATTAGCACTAGCAGCAGGATACAGCATACTGATAGCAGCCTCAGCCTTATTCATAGGATAACTGCAGTTTCCATAGCAGAAAGGCAGATCGGCATCACCGTTTACAATAGCAACCGGACCAGTGAAGTTCGAGGCCACGCCAGCAATGGCGGCTTGAGTAAACAGCTCGCCAAAGGTAACGCTGCCCTTTGAAGCTTCAGCTGCGGCAAGAACGAGAGGAGAAAAATTGGGAGCGCGGAAAAAGCCATATTGGTTGCTGATTGCGGAGTAAGAAACCAAGTACCCATTGTTCAAAGTGCTGAAACGGTAGGGTTGGTTGATGGATGCGATTTCCAGGTTCAGAGATGTGAGAAAAGGAGCGATGGCCGACTGGTTGGTGGAGAAACCGGTGAGGATAGCGGCATCGAAGGTGGAAGGGTGAGAGTGAGTGACGCTTTGGGTGATTGCTGAGCCGAACGAGTGGCCCACGCCAATCACGGAGGTGAAGTTTGTGTTGGCGAAGGTGCTGCTGCGGAGCATGAGAGCCAGCTGGTTGGCGATGCTGACTTCTAGGGGTCCTTGGACGGTGGTGATGGGGTCGGGGGTGGAGGATTGACCGACGCCCAGGCGGTCGTAGCTGAATGTTGCGTAGCCCTGCTCGATGGCATAATCGACGTATGAGTAGCCAGGAGCAAAGTCCCAGTAGTAGCGATCGAAGCCGATACCATGAGTGAGCAGCTGTACTGAGCTGGGCATGGTGCCGTTGGCAGGCATACACAAAGTAGATGCAATGGTGTAGTTGCCAGAGATTGTCTGCATGCCTCCCATAATCTCCTGCATGAAGGGA
>Ga0268251_10000728_pt1 | contig 10173 bp, 7 predicted proteins | sample AgamicAsMae_FD_200527 | JGI IMG/M metagenome (GOLD analysis project Ga0268251, IMG submission 200527) | Agave microbial communities from Guanajuato, Mexico - As.Ma.e (v2) (version 2) | ecosystem: Host-associated > Plants > Phyllosphere > Phylloplane/Leaf | place: Guanajuato, Mexico | collected...
CGACGCTCGTGCTTTGGAAAGTGCCGAATGAGGGGATGCGCTCTGGGGGAGTGGCGATGGATACGGTCGAGATTGTTCCAGGGCTTGCACCGCGCGAATGGCTTAGGTTTGGTGAGTAAGGGACATTACCGGGAGAAGCGCTGTCGGAGGGAGTCGCTTCTTGGAGAGGGATATCACCATCTTTGTCGTAGGCCTTCAAGATGGCCGAGATCAGATCGTGGTAAAGCTCAATGGCTGACAAGACACCTGGCCAGCGCTCTGAGCCGAGTCTGATGGCTTCCATTGCGGTCTGGAGATGTTTTTGAACGTCTTGTCTCGGGTTCTGCTTGCGCACTTCGGCGAATGATAGGGACCACAAGAGAGCGTTGATGGCCATGAAAATTGCTTGGGTGAAGATCCAGGTCAGATCAACGTTGCCCAGTGCTATCTGTTCTCGCTGGAGGTATATGTTATAGCGGCAGGCTTCGAATACCTTTAGCGCAGCCGAAACTGATGGGTTTGGTACTTGTGGGGAGGGTCTGTATAAGAATACGATCATGGTGTTGTATCTGCCGATGAACCAGACTTTGTTGAGACCGCTGCCCTCGTCCTTGGTGGGACTGGCATCTCTCCAGGATTCGAGCTTCGCGTTCATCTGCAAGAACCAAATGTCCTTGTCGTCCTTTGGAGTAGCTCTCTTCTTCTGGTACAGTTTCCTTCGGATCTCGAGTTGCAACATGCGCATTTTGAAGAAGTGGATGGCGATCCATTTCTTGAGACTCGGTCTAGGGGCACCTGGAAGGATGCCATCTGGAGTGATGTATTCGTCGCTGACAGCCTCGAAAAACTCAACATCAATGTGGTCTTGATGGGTAGCCAGTATAGATGGACGGCCCAAGGCGTGCGACAGACCGAGTTCCATGACAAAGGTGCACCAGAAGAGGCGACGACGCATGTCAACTTCCAGACAGTCGGCGGTGCCACCGGTGGGAGTACGAGTGATGGTACGCTCCTCATTGATACCCAGAGATTGAGCGAGACGGACAGCAAGACCCATAACATAATAGATGGCAGTGCGAGTAGGGGTAAGCAAAGAGTATTCGGCAATCAGGGCGAAAGCTTGAAGGGTCCTGAGATTCATAGGCTGAATGACTGGGGCCAGATATTGAAGGGCGGCCAAGTAGTAGCTGTCGGCAAGACCGGCGTACTGGGTATCCATCTTTTGCAAGCTGATGGCAATGACCATGCGAACAATATAATTTTGATAAGGATCCGGACTGCCATCGTAGACGACTTCGACGTCTTTTGCGAACGAAGGCTCGTGGAGGGCAGGGTACATGGGTTGGACCTTAAGGTTGTATAGTTGGACGAGGAGTTGGGTCAGGCTACGGTTGGGTAGCTCCTCAGCGGCGACATGGCTGGTCAGAGGATAGATCTTGGAGGTGGGCTTGGTGGCCTCTTCGGCATACAGGGCTTTGACCTGGCGGGCCTTGGTCTCGTTGACAATCTCCTTGATCGAGTTGGAGTTGGTGAAGTGTTTGGCCAGTTGCATGACCAGACGAGTGATTTGGGTGCCGCTCGAGGGCCCTAGGTATTTGGTCTCATCGTGTTCTTGCAGCTTGACGCCAGCGCCGCTGCGCACCATGACCTCGGGGTCGTCGTGTCCTTCGTCATTCTCGGTCTTTTCCAGCTCCAGTTCGAGCTGGCGCACGCGCTGTTGTAGATAGATGACATAGTCGCGGTTGACGTTCTTGCCCTTTGCCGGGTCCCAGTACTCGCACACCGAGTTTGTCCGCTCGCAGGGGCCGCAGCGTGGAAGGCCAGGGTCGCATCGTGTTTTGCGCTATAGACGTTTAGTATGGTGACAGCAGAGGCGTCTTGTATAGATAGGCTTGGCCGTACCTGTCTACAGCGCGAGCATGCCGTCAGTGTGTGTGCTACGCGCGACGAGCTGTCTTCAGCCGCACTGTCTTTGGCTTTGCCCTTGGCTGGCCCTCCTGCTGGGGCTTGCATCCCGCCGATACTCGTTCCAACAAGGCGATGGCTGTCTCTCGTACAAGGGGCGTATTGCGTGAGAAGTGCGCCTCATGCCACAGATCACGCCCGCCCACGCCTATCCGTCGTGTCTCACAGAAGGCAGATTCGCTTTTCGTCCTGTAAGCAGCGGATCCACTTCTCAGCTGTCGTCCTTGCGGGGAGACGATCTCGACCAGGAAAGAACACTTGCAGGGTCCCGAGCCTCAATCGACTCTTGTCATCGGTATTGCTTCGACTGAGAGGCACTCTGCCTGTCTGTATAACCACATGCCAATACTGCTTTGTCAGAAGCCGAGCCCGTTCTTGTTCAAGACTGATTGCCTCCAAATACGCGAGCAAATTCATCATCCTCAGCAGCGCCATGTGAAAAAGCCGTTGGAAATCTTCCGGCACACTGTCTAGCACCATCCAGCCTAACCAGAAACACCCAAGCCTGCCTCAGAAAGCCCCATCTCTGCCATCCGATTTGCTGCCCGAAAGAAACAAGAAATCAAGCAGTGCGGAAAGCGCAAACTCTGGCTCAAAAGCTCCTCGGCTGCCTCCCGGACAAGCAAGAGAGGGGTCTGGCTCTTGAAGCGCCGCACCCGATCAATTCCACCAAGACCACCCTCTCCCCCTCGACCATCTTGGTCCTTGGCCTCAGCTCTGACAGCTGCTTTTGACATCGTCAGCCGCATCTGGTCCACCGTTCAGGGCCTCTCCCTCCTTCGTCCGTAAGCACAAGTCAGCTGCCTCGACCTACCCCACGGATCCAGTTCCGTCAGGTAAGCATAAGCTGCAAGCCAAAACAAGTCCTGACTGACCATGCGTAAAAGCCATTTCAAGCCACAATCTGCCATCGAGATCTCATGGTTTTCGAGACGCCCTTACTCAGGGTCAGTCGTCCCGTCGCTGCCTGTTCGCGATGTAGATCTGCCAAAATCAAATGCGATGGCAAACTTCCGGTGAGCTTGCCTTGACCAACTCCTGCTTCGCGTCTTGCTGATCAACTCAGGCATGTACCGCCTGCGAGAGGTCTGGCAAACAGGTCGAGTGCTCAAGTACCAGCGACCAATTTGCTAGAGGCAAAGAGCGAAGCTATGTTTCTACCTTGGAAACAAGAATAGAAAAGCTTGAGCGCCGACTGCAAGAGTCTCAACACAGGAAGGCTTCTGTTGTAGCCGCTCACAACCACACCAATATCGGCGCTGTACAGAAACATGTTCCCTCTGAAGGAAATAACAGGTCATCAAAGAGACTCGAAGCCCAGGAAATCGATGATCTGGTGTCCGATTTTGGCTATCTGTCAGTAGTTGCACCCTTTTGTGCATCTTTTCCACGCTGACTCTCTACAGGACTGTAAATGCAACCGCACGGGATTTCTATGGATTCACATCAAGCATGTCCTATGCTCGCATGGTCCTTGCCGCTTGCACCAAAGACTCTCTCCCTCCAGGATTTGTGACTCCACTGCCACCACGAAATGAGGCCATGATCACCATTAGACATTATTTCGAAAACTTCTTTGTCATGTACCCTTTTTTCGAGGAGTCGAGTTTCTATGCATCCATAGATGCGGTATACAACTCGGAGACCTCTCGTAATCCCACGGCGTCACCATTCGATCACTTCTCTGTCAGATTGGTACTTGCAATCGCACACTCTGGACGTATGGAGCAACGAGGCGACCCCAACTACATGGCCGCGATCGGACACGTTTCTGCTGCATTGGTTCATGCCGAACACGTCCTTCGTCCCGGGTCGATCGCAAGTGTGCAAGCAATGCTGCTGCTACACGAATACTCGATGATCGATCCTCATCACTTTGATAGCTGGGGCTTGATAGGTGCAGCCTCGCGCGCCATGGTTGACTTAGGACTCCACCAAGATCCTCCTCGAAGCACTTCCATCTCTAGGGCAAAGCTAGAGTTGCGGAGACGAGTTTTCTGGTGCGTTTATGGGTTTGACAGGACAACGAGTCTAATTCAGTCGCGAGCTTTCTCTTTCTCGGACGATTCCGCAAATGTTGCTCTACCCTTCTCTACCGCGCAGACATTAGTCCCACCAGATGCCAAGGACGACTCGAATCACATCCTGTTTAAAAGTTTCGGTCCGGCGGTCGATCTATTCAACTTGAGACGGATACAGTCTGATTGGTACACCGAGCTGTTCCAGTCAGGGCGGATACCTCTGTCAGACCCTTACCCCTTGGTATGGCGATCTTGCGAGGCCATGAGGAATTGGTTCGCCGGGCTGTCTCCGAGCATGAGTCCACAAGTTCGCAACTTCTTCGAACTCAACTTGCTCTACTCCTACATTTACATCCTTGCTGCATCGCCGCGCATGCCATTTGTGGCACCCTTTGCGCAGAGTCTTATTTTCGAATATTGCATTCAATACGCGGAGAAGATGACATCTCATGCGAACGAGCGTGTTAAGACAGCTCCACTGAGTTTCTACGACGCAATGCGAGTGTACATGACCGGCCGCCAATTCATCGAAGTGCTGCAAGGCAATGAGGACAGGTTGTTATCAGGCATCATCCCCGATCCACCACACGTCCCTATCGACTCAGCGCCGCCACCGCCGGCACCTCACACGCCCAGAGACTTCCAGAAGAATCTCGCGCGAAGTATTACCTGTATCAAGCGTTTGACAGACTGTCTTGGTCTGTTTGGTTTGCGATGGGGATATATGAGCTGGCGCGACCGTTTTCAACGCGACACTGAAAGCCTGCTATCTTCTCTAAACCAACGAGTATGGAAAAGGCAAGACTCAACGAATGGTCCTGCTCGGCCTATCTGGAACTATTCTGATTCGACTGGACCTCTTCCAGAGAGCATGATCCCACCTCCTGGCCCGCATCAACATCTCCAACCACTCATTACTCCGACATATCCTCCAGAATTCCAGCAAAGTACAGAGTTCTATCAAACACACTACAACAGCGTTATACCCCAAACAGGACATCAATACCCAGCATGGCATGACCCAACCGGTTCAGGTGGTGAGCAGCAGGAGCAGCTCGGCATGCCGCACACACGTACTTACTGAAAAGAACATGTTGGATGGCATGCAATATCACGACATCTATGACTACCAAACATGTACAACCACCTGTCTTTCAGGATATGCAGTCCGTGTTTGTTCCCTGCTCCTGAAGCTTGGCAGGATAACCTGGCTCGAAAGACCCATCGGTAGAATGAAAAACCACAGAGGCTGAGCTCGTGTTAAGACAGGGGCCATATAGCAAGGCATTTCCAGAATGTCTGAGAAACACAGGCACAAAGCTCTGATTGGGAGAGCGACGGGCTAGAGACGAACATGGAAGCCTTCGAAAAACGAACCACGAGCCACAAGTCATGGCTGTGGGCCGTGGCCTATATTATTGTACCACCTACCTCATGGTACTTCACACCATTCTAAGCGAAAAGATTGTCCCCCAAGCCAACAAACCCCGGCGTTATCGAAGGCAAAAGTGCGATGGTGACACTGTGGTAGAGCACATCTATGCACAATGGCATCAATAGTGGTGATCAGTGACTCCATGCGTCCTCGAGAACCTGCTTTCTGAAGCGGGTTTTCTCGAGCTGAGCCGCTGTGGGTTCTCTTTCAGGACTTTATCATGATGATCATCATGACGCTTAGACGTGGCTGTGCTCCTAGCGCCACATGTACCCCTCTCTTGTGGCTGGGATTGAGGCTTGATAGGAAGAGGCAGGACAACTTCACATGGATTGCTTTGCTCGTCTATTGGATCGTCGCTTACAGCACGGTCTGGCCTTCCGGGGCACAATGTACCCTGCAGGTCGTCCATGGGAGGAATTGACGTGCTGTAGGTTCGAACCATATGGAAGAGTGCTTTTGACGGCCCCAATGGCTTATTCCCAGGTTCTTGCTTTTGACAGTCCATCATTGTTCTTGACTATTCTTCCTTCTCGTCTTGAAACCCACCTCCTTTCCTTCCACTCTATCGAAAAAGCGCATATAATCCTTAGCCTTACTGAACGTCGTTATCCCAAGATACGTTACTGCCTGCGATCATAACCTATTCTTCTTACGAGCTCTTGCTTGCCTATTTTGCACAAGATGGGCATCAAGAACAATCTAGCTGTTGTTCTCCTGTTGGGACTTGCAGCTGCTGACGACCAACCAGCCGGTCTGCTAAATGCTGTCGAAAGCGTAGTGACAGCAAACGCAAGTCCTATTCATAATGGCATCGAATCGCTCCTGTCACAAGCCGGCTCTCTGCTTCAGAGTCAATCTCCTTCAACGACCACCGATTTGGCTTCACTGACAGGGCCCACGACGGTGGTCATTGGATCACAAACCTACACCATACCATCATCTGAATCATCGCTTCCGACTTCATCTTCCACAAGTCCTTCATCAGCAATCGCATCGACTACTGAGAACGCGAGACCGATTCTGACATCCACGGCATCAACCACGCTATCTAGTGCAACTTCCGCATCGTCGTCAAAGCAGTCTTCACAAACGAACAACAACTCGGGAGACAAACGATTGGGCATCATTCTCGGCGTGGTTCTGGGCTCGATTGCAGTTGCCATCGGAGCATTTCTGATCTGGTTCCTGCACCGACGTCGCAAGAACACGGGGACATTCTTCAAGAACAGACCCTCGAGTCCTTCAGACACTGAGGTCTCTTCATGGCGCACCAACGGAGAAGCCGAAAAGTATGGCCGCCGCAGCGATGCACCGCCGTTGCTTGAGCCTCAAATGGCTGCTCATCATGGTGGTGGTGGCTACGCGACCAGAACATGGACCAACGACGACGATGACATGGATCTCGGCTACCACGGCTACAGACTCGACGACCACCACCACCACGGACCCGCCGAACTATCTGCCGAGCGATCCGAGCGTGGATCCTTGCAACGAACAGCAACACTGGAAGACAACGACGCATACGCCGCACACAACAGCAGACAAGACCGACCACCCACGCCCTTCTCTCCAGACTCCTTTGGCGCCACAATCGCCAGCCCCGTCAGCCCCATCGAACAAGAACCCCAAAGACGTCGCAGCAGCGGCTTCTGGCCTCCTGCTCCTCCCCGCCACAGCGCAGAAGGATACCGCAACCTCGACCGCTCCCCCGTGTCTCATCAACCCTCACTTGCCGCTTTGGCTGGGTCGGTAGCGCAGGATTACCCTCACCCTTACTATCAGAATCCGTTTGCGAGTCATGAAGACTACGATCATCAAGATGGATATGCGGATGTTTATCACCACGAAGGGCCTTTGACACCTGATATTCCCTCGCGCAGCCCCAGACGTCAGAGTACGTCGATGGTGTACTATCCGAGTTCTGACGAGTTGGGCAAGTTCAACTTTGGCGTTGCTGCTGGAGATGGCAGACCGCAGCGGAGACCGAGTGAACTTGGAGCATGAGAAGTAGTGGTTTTTTGTGATTTCTGTTTCATGTTAGTTTTTGTTTTTTGGTCAAAGCATATCTGGCATTTGTGATTTCGGATACCCCCTCTATACAGCACTCACTGGCTGGAATTTATAACAGAGTGTTATTACTTTTTGCTTTGCCCTTTTTGCTGCTCTCTGCCCTCCCTATTGCCCTTCGTGTGTAAATAAACCATACTCAAAAGAATACCAAGCGAATGGGATATCTTGTCGCTGAGAGCTATGCATCTCGTAGGATGCTATATAAACCATATCCCTTTGACTCGGGAAAACAAATATACATATCTGTTTTCCTGTATAAGAGTGTTTTCTTTTGCATCCGTGTTTCCACTCCCTAGGGCAAAAACTGGCTGGCTGGCTATAGAAAACGCAACAACCATCGAATCCAGCAAGCTCAGCAAATATATCTATGGATAAGTGATTTTCGCCGTATACTTTTTTTGCTAGGCAAAAGTAACAGTGGTAAAAGCACAAAAACGTCTTGGGGACAAAGAAGACACAGGGGCAAACCACCACGGGCAAGAACTGATATCTGCAAAAGAAAGAATTTGGATACTAGAGGGTGTTTAGTACATGTTTGCCCTGTTTCAAGGCGAGTGGTAGGATAAGAGAGAGAAGTATGTTTGCTTTCTTGGGGTGATTCTGCATTATGTACAAAACAGAAGAATTATTGTTACAAGTATATCTACAAAAGGCCGGTCGAGCTGTGGGAGATGCCGCCGCCATATCATACACTCATCGCTCGCACGCCTTCAGCGAGCTCATCCGTATCCTGACTCTTGACCTCTTCGTCTGCGCTCTGTGCCATTACTCCTTCTTCTTCTTGCTCCTGTTGATCCACCTGCTGTTGCTGTTGCTGATTCGCTGCTTGCTCGTCCTCTTGTTGTGCCTCTCCCACGTCCCTGATGCTCTTGTTCCACACACTCCTCGCCACCCCGTCGAGTTTGATTTTTCCAAAATGTCTCTTTGTCACTTCGTCAGCTTCGAACCCACTATCCCTCATACGCACAAACGTCTCCACCGCCTCGCTAGCCTTGCCCATCCTCGCATAGCCACCAAGCAAAGAGTTCCAGGTGACTTCATTGGGCGTCTGATTCCTCTCTTTCATGTACTTCAGCACTTGTTCTGCCAATTCCATTTTGCCGTGTTTGGCAAACGCGTGCAGGAATATTGACCATGAGCGCACGGTGGGTGTAGTCTGAGAACGCTCGTGGGAAAAGGGCGTTTGCATGTCGCGGATCACTTCTGCGGCATAAGGTAAGCCGGAAATGTCGGAGGAAAAGGCAAGCAGGAAGGCATTGGAGACGTAGTCTTTGGCGGCGAGAAAGACGTAGGGGCTGACGTTTCTTTCGGCGAGGTACCGGTAGCGGCGGTAGAGGTCGTGGATGTGTGACATGTTTCTGCTGTGAGATGAGGTGATGTGCCGGAGGTGAGCGCCGATCATGATGCCCATGACTGATATCGTGGGTCTTTTTCTGTTCATGGTCTTGTTTGCGTATTTCTGGGGCAGTATTCCGAGGTTGATGAGATCGGAAGTGTCGAATAGTTGCATGTAGGCTTCTGTGACTGTGGAAAAGGCGTTCTCTGGGTCGATCTGGAAGTGGTGCAGGTAGAGACAGTGTATAATCTCTGTCCCCACGACATAGAGATTTTGTACTTGGACATCAGCGATGGCTTGGCGGATAGTGGTGTTGAGAGTGTCCGAATCCTCAATCACGGTCTTGCAACCTTTGAGCAGAATGGCATGTGTATATTCGTCTGCCACGAGATTGTTGTCGACAAGAGAATGATAGATACTGAAAGCCGTCTTGAGATCGCCGGCTTCGACGGCGTTGAGCATGACAATGTTGCAAAGTTGGACATTGAGCTTGACACCTATATCGGACAGGTTTTGGACCAAACGAAGACTGACACGAAGTCCGTCAAGCTGACCGGCAGCTTTTCGCAAGAGGGTAGCACAGCAGCTCTCAAACTGCTTGGAGGTGACATCAGCTCCTTCCGTGACTGCATCAAGAAGCGTATCCAATGCCTGATCAAAGCGACCGTGACAAGCTAGATATGTGGTAAAGTGTAAACGCGTATTCCAATGCAGAGGTGTGCCGCTCACGGCGATAGTCTCGAATATCTTCAAGACTTGTTCTTCGTTGCAGTAATGCATCATTTTGCGGAAGGTGCTACCAGTGATTTGGAGTGGAGAGGTGCCTGGCCGATCCATAAGGGTGCAAGCGACACGGACTAAACGCTCGCGGATATCGTCAGGCGGAGGGTTCTTGTAGTAATGTCGGATGATGAAACTCAACGCATCGGCAGTGTACGCAGCAGGCATGAATGGAGAGATGTGAGTGATTTCTAGCAGGCGAAGAGCGTCGTCGATCCGGTTGCCCAGTGTCCAGAGCAAAGCATGAATCCATCTCCTACGCCAGTGGTTACCCAACATTGTGGCCAGATATTCCTGACTCTTGGACTCTTTGCCCTTCAGTATCCGAGCGGCCCATTTTTGTGAGTCAAAGTTGAGATTTGGCGTGTTGGCCGGCTCAAAGCGGTGGGTCAGATTGGTATCGTAGCGAGCGTTCAATTTGGCAAAATGGTGTTGCCAGTACAGAGTGTGGCCATCTGCAGAAAAGACCAGTTCCTCGGCCTTGTCGTCGGCAGCGGCTTCTCGGACCTTCCGCCTGACGGGTCTGCCTAATGTAGTATATTTTGTCCTAGTGATTGAGGAGCTTTTTGCGGCAGTCCAACGAG
>Ga0268251_10000729_pt1 | contig 10162 bp, 6 predicted proteins | sample AgamicAsMae_FD_200527 | JGI IMG/M metagenome (GOLD analysis project Ga0268251, IMG submission 200527) | Agave microbial communities from Guanajuato, Mexico - As.Ma.e (v2) (version 2) | ecosystem: Host-associated > Plants > Phyllosphere > Phylloplane/Leaf | place: Guanajuato, Mexico | collected...
CGCTGGAGGCGTATAGGCGGACAGAGGTGAAGTGGCCCGGAAGCGAGGATAGCTTTTGGAAAGCAGAGACCCATTGGGCTTGTGTTTTGCAGGAGCCGTCTGGGTTCTCGGCAGCGACATTGAACCCCTTCCAGTATGCTTGGGTAAAAGGTACTGCGGCAAGTAATGCAGCGGCTGCACTGAACAACCTCATTGTGTATATGAAGCTTCGGGATGTTTTTGAGGGCGAGTATATGCTATACAGAGCAATGGACGCGTATAGGTGAAGAAAATGCGGTATCCGATGCAAACGAGTAAGTGTAGTCGATGGAAGAAGACACAAGGTCTGAGTATTTCGATCAAAGCAGCAGAACAGATGAAACAGAAGAGAAAGAGAAGGAACGACTACTGATAAGACCTGCCTTGTGTTATGAATTTGGTGGATCCAAGGAAAGTAGGGGGGAGGCGCGACTATGGCTGTAACGGCGGGAAAACTTCTTGTACACGCGATCGCGCAAGAAGTGTGCCATTGGCTCTTTCTCATGGGCAGCGATGGAGACATTAACGCCTGTCTCTGCGAGAATCCGTACCATGTTGGGTGGAGACTCAGTCCGTTAATATCAAGATGAAACTCGGACACTTCTTGTCGTCCTCCGCACTGGCACAAGCCCAGGCCGTTGGAGTTGTGGTCAGTGGAGGCGCCTGCGTGATCTTGTAATCACACGAGGGCCGTGAGACGTGAAGTCGCTGTGAATTGAACAGATACATCCTCTGACTTAAGTAGTATGTTCTCCAGTCGATGCATTTCTCAGGGTGCGTTGGGAGTGTGTATGAGAGCAAGAGAGGTGAGATGAAAGGATCCATGACGATGGATGGATGAAACGTCACTGCACACGCTACTATTCCTGTCGACTCACATCTCCAATCATGAATTGCCATCTTCACCATGAGCAGCTACACTCCAGCTCAGATCAACCGATACTACGATCGTATCAACCTCCCTCAGAAATACCGCCATGAGCCCGGCAATGTCAGCACAAAGATCGCTTCCAATACGTCGACTGGCCTCGACTTCCTGAGCGCTCTCCAACGCTACAACCTCGCCCACATTCCATTCGAGAACCTGGACCTGCACTACAGCTCCCACCACAGCATCAGCATCGATGCTCAAGACATATTCAACAAGATTGTAGTCAATGCAAAAGGAGGACGTGGTGGATACTGCATGGTCAACAATGCCCTCTTCGCCAACGTCCTGCGTGGGCTCGGTTTCACCGTCACCAGCCACGGTGCCAGGATCAGCAGCTCTGTGAGCGCGGCAAAGGATATTCCTCTCGACCAAGTCACTTTCTCAGGCTTCAGCCACATGGTCAATCTCGTTTCGTTTCCAGACAACCCAGACCTGAAGTACCACGTCGATGTCGGATTCGGAGGCGGTGGTCCTACCTTCCCCGTCCCTCTCAAACACGATGAGCATGGTATATTGAATGTAGAACCGAACCAGTGGGCCAGAGTCATCCACTCGCCCATCCCAGGCACTGCCTCGGACCAAAAATTCTGGGTCTATGAGAAGCGCAATACCGATCAGAATTGGTCTCCTTGCTACTGCTTCTCAGAAACCGAGTTCCTTGAAGCTGACTTCAAAGTCATGAATTACTGGACTAGCACTTGCAAGGACTCTTGGTTTACGCATATTCCTGTTTGTCTCAAGATGCTCTTGGACGAAAGTGGTGATAAGATTGTGGGGCAAATGCATGTTCTCAAGACTGACTTCAAAAGACGAGTTGGTGAAGATGCGTTGGTCAACACAGAGCTAAAGTCGGAAGATGAGAGGATCAAGGTCCTCGAAGAAGAGTTTGGCATCTCACTTAGTGAAGAAGAAAGAAGTGGCATACACGGCAGGGATTCCGAGATAGTATAGAAGTGATGCATACAAGCTGTCGCTGTAGATATGAACCAACGAAAGAAGAGCAATGATTATGATATCGAAGAAAGCTTATCAACCCTCTTTACTTCCTCTTCGCACTCAACGACTTTAGCGGATCCGACTTTTTCCTTCCCTTGCCCTTGCCCTTCATTCTATTCTGCATTCTCGCTTTCCTGATCCTGTTCTCTCCACTCTTGCCAAAGCCAACAAAGCCTCCATCACCAGCACCCTGTGCAACCGCCGAGTTACCAGGCAAAAGATACTCTGGCACGTGTTTCAAATGCGGCTGCACGCGAACAGCATGGCTCTCCTGATCGTGCCTCAAATGCTGCAGATCCGTCGGGTTCTCCTCGAAATGGCGTTTCAGCTTCTCCGACTTGAGTAGCTCGGAGCGAATCTCGCGGATACGGGCTTCACGAATGGCGATACGGGTGACTGAGCGTAGGGCATCCGTCATACGGTATCTGAAGCCGTCCAGGCGCTTCATGTCAAAGTGGTATGGCAGCACCTGCTGATTCTTCTTTTCCTGCTGGCGTGTGATTTTGGCAATGACTTCTTCGTCGTGTTCGGCTGAGGGGATGGTGGTGGGTTTGTGCTTTCGGTAAAGAGTTTTGGGGACGACAAAGGAGAGGGCCATGCCCGACTTTCCGGCGCGGGCGGTGCGGCCGATGCGGTGGGTGTAGCTGCGGGATGAGGTGGGCAGGTCGAAGTTGAGCACGCAGGCGACGTTCTTGAAGTCGATACCGCGGGAGACACCGAATTCCTTGTCGAGCTTTGAGCGCTTTTGCTTCTTCTTTGGCTTTTCCTCTGTTGTCTTGACTTCCTTCTCTTCGTCGTCGTTCTCGGCAGCTGTCTCTTCGGGAGCAGCTGCTTCTCCGTCAACAGCAGTGGTTTCGGCGTCATCATCTTCTACAACCTCGACCTTCCTCCTCTTGTTGCTTGACTTTTCCTCGTTTCCGACGATTTCACTGTCGTCACTAGCGATAATAATATCGTAAACGCCACGGTTGAACTCGTCTACCACGTGCAGTCTCGAGTTGACGGGCAGCTCCGAGTTCAGAATACAACTCTTGATGCCAAACTGTTCGAGGAACAGCTTAAGTCTGTAGCAGCGGTCGATGTCGCTGACAAAGACGATGCACTTGCCCTTGATCAGCTTAAGCATGAAGATGGCGTAGATGAGCAGGAACTTTTCGTCTTCTCCGCACTGGACAACGTATTGTGTGAGAGCCGATGATTCCTTCTCTTCCTGGTCCAGTTCGAGTAGAACAGGATCTTTGCAGAACATGCCCTTGAGTGTGTCGACTTCGGTTCGTAGCGTGGCGCTCATAAGAACGGTTTGAACGGCTTGAGGGATGACTTTAGACAGATTTTGCAGGTCCTCATCGTGACCATATGACAGAACAAGGTCGGCCTCATCGATTACGAGGTGTGTGAGGGTTTGTAGTTGCAGGAGAGAAGCGTTGACCAGGGTAGTCGCTCTCGAGGGTGTAGCGATGACGACATCGGGTGCTTCGATGAGACGGGCGTGGGCAACCTTGTCGTCCTCCTTGCGAGTCAAGTTCTCGATGCGAATTTCTTGGCCGCAGAAGGCAGCGAACGACAGGGCGACCTTCGCGACCTGACCAGCAAGTTCGCGGGTGGGGACCAGAATCAGAGCCGAGGTAGATTTCGTTGACGAAGGCTGTGCGGATTTGCGGTGTAGGATGGACTGGAGGATGGGGAGGAGGTATGCTGCTGTCTTGCCTGAGCCGGTTCGTGCTCGCGCTGGGTCTCGTTAGTCCTGCAACTGGGATGTTTCGAAGTAGAGAGGGTTACCAAGGATGTCCTTGCCCGACAGAGCCAGAGGAATGGCACGGGCTTGCACAGGCGTGGGAGCAGCAAACTTCTCCTTGTTGATGGCCTGCAAAAGGCGGGCATCCAGTCCCAGTTCGGCGAATGTCTTTGCTGTTGGCGTCTTCTTTTCCACCTTTTCCTCGACTTCGGTTTCGACGTCTGTCACGGCCTCTGCCACCTCGGGGACGTCTTGATCGTTCAACTTGCGCTTCATTGTGATTGTGTTCTGGTTGTGATATGTATATTTGTTGCGCTTGTAAGAAATAAATCGAGAACTTTTGGAAAACCCGCCCGCTCGGACTTTTGCCCCGGACTTTTGCGATGCGCCAAGTCTCCGCCTTCCCTTATTCTCTCTCTCGCTGCATTCCTCCGTTCTTCCTATGTGCTATTGAGCATATGAATTTTTGTCACTACCGCACTCTTATGAGAACATACAGGCAGCAGCAAAGCCATCAAGTTGCACAGTCTCTTTGTGACGGTAGCATAGTCCACCGAAATCCGACGGCACTACGACCCTCAGTGGATGCTGCATCTTTACTAAAGGAACTGTGCATTTTCATAGCTGCCAGCGAGACAAGTTTTTGTACGTGGGAGTAATTCATCCGTGTCTATTAATGCTGTTCTGCTTTTCAATGCTAGTTTGACTTCTTAGAAGTCTTTCCTTTGGCTCCAGCTTGTCCTTTGGCTGCACGCGTTGCCTGACCGTGCTCGACCTTCTTTAGCTGTCTGTACTCGGCATCCCACATTTGAGCTCTGATCCATGCTTCCAGTTCATCATCATCCTCAGGAATACCTTCCTGCTGGGTCAGCTTCTCTTCCTTTGCCTTCTTGATCACTGCTGCCGCAATCTTGACACTGATCTCGCGCACGTTTGTCACGTCAGGAAGAAGTCCCGCCTTCTCGTCCTTGAGCGCCGGTGCTTGAGCTGCGAGTGCTTTGGTTGCTGCAACCAACAAGGGCGGTGACATGAGCTTTGTTCGACACAAAATGGCTCCCAGTCCGATCCCGGGGAATGTGGTACTGTTGTTACATTCTGCAACCTCATACTTGGTTCCGTTATACTCGACAGGATCGAATGGAGATCCCGTTGCCATCAGAGCTTTGCCGTCTGTCCACTTGAATAGATCACTAGGGTTGGCTTCGTGTAGCTTGGTAGGGTTCGACAGAGGGAAGATGATAGGACGGTCAGTGTGCTTGGCCATCTCCTTGATCACTTCCTCTGTAAAGGCCTTGGGTTTGGTAGATGTGCCAATCAGAATGTGAGGCTTGACTTCGCGGACGATTTCAAGCAAATCATCGTGCTTCTTGCCGTCCCATTCCGAGTCTTTGCGTGCGTACGGGTGTTGAGCTGGTGTGAGATCGTCCTTCATCGATTCCAGGAGAAGACCAGGCTTATCGACACACCTATATTCATAACGTCAGTCTAGGAATAACACAACCATACTCTAGCCAACTTACCAGATCTGCTTCAAAGCATCCTCCTTGGACTTATTAGACTCGACAGCGATCGCGTCAGACACCTGATCTGCGATACCAGTACCAGCAGTTCCGGAGCCGTACATCAAGACACGAATGTCCTTCATCTCGAGCTTCGCTACCTTGAGGGCAGCGTAGATTGCAGCCAAGGTAACACATCCAGTGCCTTGAACGTCATCGTTGAAGCAGGCAATCTCAGGAGTGTATTTGTCCAAGATACGGCGAGCGTTTGGCAGACCAAAATCTTCAAAGTGGATGTAGGCATTGGGGTACTGCTTCCTTGCAGTCTTGACAAAAGTATCAATGAATTTGTCGTACTTCTCTCCTCTGACTCGTTCCTGTCGAAGACCCAGATACAGGTCATCGTCGAGCATCTCCTTGTTGTTCGTACCACAGTCCAGAACCACGGGCAGCGTACGGTGAGGGTGAATTCCAGCACAAAGTGTGTAGATGGCTAGTTTTGCGGTCGAGATCAGGATACCACCGACGCCTTGGTCACCAATGCCCAAGATCTGCTCACCATCACTGACAACGATGAGATCAATGTCTTCCGGTCCACCCCACTGGGACATGTTGCCCTCAACCTTCTCGGGTTCGTTGACGTTGAGGAAGCAACCTTCAGGACGGCGAAACAGTCTCGAATAGTTGCTGATGGCCTCGCCTTCCGTGGGTGTATAGATGATAGGGAACATTTCCTTCAGGTGATCCTGGATCAGCTTGTAGTACAGCACCTCGTTCTGCTCCTTCAAACTGGTCATGAAGGTGTTCTTTGCGAGATCGTCTGATCTGGACTGAAATTGAGCATATGCCCTCTTGACCTGCTCATCGAGAGTCTGAACATTGGATGGGAGGAGGCCGGTAAGATCAAATTCATCACGCTCCTCTTCGGTAAAGGCACTGCCTTTGTTCAGATAGGCGCAAGATAGCAGCTCAGAACCCTATAGCATTCGCGGTCAGTATAAATAGAAGCTGTCACAGAATGTTATCATGTCCTTACAGTCAACGCACACTCCATGGCCTTGTTAGTTGCCAGAGGAAGGTGACTAAACTGGGGTGATTTGTTGCCAGCCATTTTTGTTGTGCTTCTGAATGCTCGATTAAAGCTAAGCTGCTTGGTAACTGTGCGAGCAGCGAGTGTAGATTGACAGGATCTTAGCAGCCTAGCGGACATTGACCGCTCTTTATGTCCTTCTCAGTCGTCTTCGGGTGGAATCGCTTGGAAGTATTGTTGGACAAAAAAGTGTAATGCCTTGTCGTTATCCTGATTCTGTGAGCTCTCCGTGACGTGGACTTTGGTTAGGGCCGACTCGGAAGTCGTGCAGGCCCGCGGACGAAAACGGCTGGCTTCTGACGTTTTATGTGCTTGCACATGCTACTCGAGTACAAGTGCAACTAACACGGTCTCTAGCACGTTGACAAGACTTGATAAGCGTCAAGAAATGCTTGTTTTATGGATTTGATTCGTTGCTGATAGTGTCTACCAAAAGTTGGGGTATCATAGGTCGTAGCAGTACAAAAAGACGAGTCGAACAGAAGACGCCCGTCTACAGAGCCTTGTCCATCGTACCCTTCTTGACAAAGTCGCCAGTCTGGAACTCTTGTTCACCACCACGTGCGACCTGTTCGTTCTTTGCCATCGAAGCACTGTCGCCAGTGAAGCCGTCAATTGCCGAGTTGATGTTGCCGCGGATAGACTCGCCAATGCCCTGGATGTTCTGTCAGATAAGAACTTTGAGATGGAGAATATGCATAAAACTAACGTGGCCTTTTGCGAACACTCCCTTCAGACCTTGTCCAGCTTCGGCGCCCTTGGTGCCGCTGGTGGTAGTCGCTGTGGTGTGTGTACTTGTTGTGGGGTGGTTGACGCCCGAGGGGTTGGTACCGGTGAAGTTGTTTGCAGACATGATGGAAATGTGTGAATATGAATGTGATTCAAGGTATGGAGTTGCTGTTATGAGAAGAGTATGTGGTCTACTTCTGCTCTCTTTATATTCGTCTTTTGACAGACAAATGATGAGCGAAGTTTATCATGACGTAGGCGTCACATGCGAAATCAAGGTTGACTGTTTCGCAGCGCTGACAACACAATTCATCTCGACAAGTCGATCATCCACATCATGACGGACTACGAGACACGTCGATTGGAAAACATCAAGCGCAACCAGGCCTTGATCAACGAGCTTGGGATCCAGAAGGTCAAGCAAGAAGCCTCGACCAAACGACCCCCACCCAAGAAGCGTAAGCTCTCACCTTCGGCCTCACGACCCACACGCGTGTCGGCGCGTATAGCTTCGACCGACCGCCCAATCTACAATGACGAGCCTTCAATCACCAGCAACACATCTAAGTCAGCACGAAGAGGTGGAGTGAAGAGAGTACAGAGCGTCACGGCAGATGCAGTCGAGACCAAAGCCCAATCGCCTCCACCAGACCTCGAAGACATACGGAAAGGATGGACATCTTGGGAGTCAGTCGCGCCCCCACCTACACGAGATGAAGATGGAACCTTCCACTTCGAGGGCCACCCAACGTTCCTACCCAACAAATCACCAATGGAGATGCTAGCCGAAGGTGCATTTGGAGGCTCCTACTATCGCCCGCTATATTCCAAGAGTCTGCGCACTACGATAGAGGACGACTGGAAGGAGTTGCCCGAAGAATGGCTCAAGGATTTGAATGTTGAGAGATATCTCACTAGCCCAGAGTACGACCCAGAGATCAACAAATTTAGGGTAAAGTGCGGACAATCGATAGAAGAATGGGAGGCAGCTGGATGGATCTTTCACGCCTACGATGTACGAGGCTGGTTCCAGTGGTACACAAGGTTCTGGCAGGGACGTCGTTGCGATGATGACGATAGGCAGATTGGTAGATGGGAACGCTGTGTTGGCGAAAGAGGGCGTTGGCGCCGGATGCTCTTGAAGAAGTATCTCCAGGCTGGGGTTAAGACAGTTGCGGACGAAGGGGTTGATGAGGAAGAGGTATCGCCGGTCATGCATCAAACCTGCCACCAGTGGGCATGGGAGGTTCGTCAACCTTCTTTAGACGAAGCGTGGGCTGGTCGCTTGTAGATGGTGTTACTATACTCTCAAGCAAATGGAGAAAGGATGTGCTCTGTACATAATTACCCCGAGAACCCTCGGCCGTGCTCTTGCCCTGCCACAGACTTGTTTACCCGTGGAGAGGTTTTTTGAGCCTAATACAAAATGTTCATCAACATACCTTACTCTCTGCGTCTGTCTTCATAGATGACCTGATGGACCTGGTTGCTAGGAATAAGGCGAGAACGGTAGTCTGCTGTTTGGTGTGTTGGGTCGTCACGTGGAATTGGCGCTCGGTGAAGCGAATCCACTCCGATGCAATTACGTCTGCAAGCCCAAGCAAGCAAGCATGCTACATCTCTTTGCACATAACACCAAGTCATCAACGTTCGGGTGCCTCCTCCCTATCGTCTGACGGTTGGACACAGGTCAGAAATGATCCCGAAAGCAGCTCTGTACTGGTTGAAGCGACCGGTCTAAGCAGCAGAGCGTATTGGGCGTCCTGTTGTTTGTCCGATCTCCGCCCTCGATTGCCATGACCGTATAGTCCTGTTGACGAAGTCTCGAGTGTAAAAAGCTGACAGAGTCGTGTCCGCACCACCGCTGCCGGCGACCGCCCTCTCGCACCCTGAAGCCCTTCCCTGGCGACCATCTCAGCGAAGCCAGCGCTTAACGAGGAATGACCGATCTTCTGGTACCCACGAAGATGTCCCTGCTATTGGAGTACTAGACAGCGTACAGTAGCATCCCACGCGACTGCCAGGAATGCAAGACTCTGGAGATAAACCCGTATCAGAATGCCACCGAGGCTTCGCAGTCTCGATAGCTGACTGCAAGACAAGAGTGTGAGCAAGAACCAAGATCTATACACAGCACTGGATCTATATGTATCTCTATACTGTAGGTGCCCGAACTGGCAAACACCAAAAGTTCTTTCCATCCACGAAAAAGTCATTTCTTCTCTAAACAAGCTATACACTGAGTCCCTTGCAACGAATACCTCTTCATTCCATTTTTGCATGAAAACACGCGGTCTCCATCGTCACTACCACACTTCGAAAGAGCACGTACAGATGGGACGCAAAGGCCCTCGAGGCGACTCGACCCGACTCTACGAGTGATTTGTTCCCAAGGCTACAAGCAGATGTTTCATCAGCCGCTTTCGGCAGAATAGCAACTGGCATTTTGGCCATTCTATCATCCGACCCACTGCACTCAATGGCACAACCAAATCGAGTCGTAGGTCGTTGACGATCGCGACAAGACTCGAGAAGACGAAAGTGCCACACGACTCTTGGGCTGTTGGCCGAAGTCTCTCGAAGCCTTCACAATTCTTCTTCACAAGCTCGGAACAGGAACAAATCATGATGGGTTTTCGGCGTTGCTTGGCCAGCACTGAGCACGGATCTCTGACGTGTCGCGAGTCGCGGCTTCCCGTTGGCGTCGCAGCGCGTTGATGGAAGAACACACACACTGCCACACCATAATCTCTCCACCGAGGCCTCGAATCGCTAGAGAACTTGACGAGGAAGGTAAGAGAACATACATCATCTTCATCGTAGGTATCCGCAAACCAAAAGTGGTGGTCTTTGGTGAACAAACGATTGCTGCCAGGTCACGTGGAAAGACAGAAGGGCCTTAACGAAGCCGAACTTCTTCTGAAAGCTCGAGCTTCGCGTCCATCTTCTCCTCAACACAACTCTTGCACCACAACTATTCCATCAATCTCTGCGCACTTTATTGACAACCATACAGTCGACACCCTCGCCCATCCCATAGCATCTCCCGCACCGTTCAATACCCTCCAGCGCGTCTGTCGCGCCATCAACGCGTCTATCTACTACGTCACCACGCCCTTGTCGCACACCCCTTCACATTACAATGGCCGAGGAAGAGCCCAAGG
>Ga0268251_10000730_pt1 | contig 10162 bp, 6 predicted proteins | sample AgamicAsMae_FD_200527 | JGI IMG/M metagenome (GOLD analysis project Ga0268251, IMG submission 200527) | Agave microbial communities from Guanajuato, Mexico - As.Ma.e (v2) (version 2) | ecosystem: Host-associated > Plants > Phyllosphere > Phylloplane/Leaf | place: Guanajuato, Mexico | collected...
CGTCGGATACGGTAGGCGAGGGCGGCGGCGAGTCAAGGATGAGCGGCATCTTGTAGGACGACAATATCTCAGGAAAAGGTCAAGTACGAGAGTCCAGCTGGGTGAATCTAACAATGCGACAAAGACCAACAAAAGATTCAGAAAGGAGCGATTGTCATACGATTGGGTTGACCACTCCCGGTAAATTTGACAGGGTCTGCAACCGCCTCATACGTATTAGAGTCACCCCACCGCATCGCACATCAGGCCATTTCCGCTGCCCTTACGAAAACACTCTTTGGAAGAAAGTGATCATATTCTTGGTCGATATGGTTTGCTTGTGAAAGAACATGATACAGATCACACAATGTTGTGCTTCGAGGTGAATAGCTAAAGATACTCCCGAAGTGGCTAGGCGGAGGCGAGCGGCAATCGATTGATCAATGTGCTATCATTTTCTTATACGACAGTCGCTCGCTGAGATTGCCCCCATCCGACAGAGACCATCAGGAATACGTGTCTCTGTGGTACCCGGAAGCGAGCGAATAGATGATGTACTTTTCAAGTTTGGACACGCCTGCATGCTCGAGGCTCGGGCAACTGCACCAGGTCGAGTGTGCTGGGAAGCCAGATAGGGGACGTGTTTGTTGTTTTTGTTAGTAACGACCCTGGCCATCTGTTGCCATCTCTCTGGTGACGTCGAGATTCCCCTCTCATCTTTAGCAAATGCATCTGATGTTGCATTGCTGCTCATAACCAGCTATTTCATCTTATTGCAACGGAAGAAAAGTTAGACATGGCGCCTGATCTTAGCAACTGCAGAGTGCTCAAAGAAGAGCCGCTCGATGCCTCCGATGCCAAATGGACTCAGCTGAAAAAGTACGCTTTCCAAACATCAATTGGCTTGCACTCGATTACTGAATACAGCCAAGAATTACCTATAATAATGCGGAGAACGCCACGAAGATATGGTAGGACCACTACAGAAGCCTCGTACTGGATCGGGGGTTCACCGAGAATAGGGAATCGGCCGTGAGACCAACCCGGCCATCTAACAGCTCAATCGATGCTGTAGGCATCGTCGCTATTCTGGAGAAGCCCAGCGGCCCGGAGCTACTCTTACAGAAACAGTATCGCCCACCCATCGACAAGATATGTATAGAAGTTCCCGCCGGCTTGGTAGATGAAGGGGAAGATGCCGAGACTTGCGCCCTAAGAGAGTTGCGAGAAGAGAGCGGCTACGTGGGAGAAGTGATCAAAGGTGATCTGGGTGTGACTCCTGTCATGTACAATGGCAAGTCTAACCTTGCTGAACATTGCGGTGTCACGGCGACTAACTGTGCGGTTTGTAGACCCAGGCTTCTGTAACACGAACCTGAACATGGTCCACGTTCGTCTGGATATGTCAAATCCCGACAATCAAAACCCACGACCGCAGCTCGAGGAGAACGAGTTTATAGAATCGTTCACGGTCCCACTGAAGACGCTCTACGCAGAGTGCAAGAAACTCGAGGCCGAGGGATATGCTATAGACGCCAGGGTGCTCACACTGGCCGAAGGCATTGAAGTAGCTCGACAGTTTAGAATTGTTTGATCGAACTTGGAATCCTCCGTAGCTATCGCCAAAAACACCACTTTTCTCCAGAATAGTGTAAATGACCACCGTGGTTTCGCTTTGCATCTTATCACTAACCAGTGGCCATGGATGTCAAGCGACCATGTCTGCCTTCCATCGTATATTGCTCTAATGAGGGAGAGCTCGGATCGAATGCGATACCTACATCGACAGCTCCTAAGTCCCAAGTCTAGGTCATCCTCCAAAGCTTTCAGGCGCGGCGCGCGGAAGTAAGTATTAGCTTCCTGTACCCGGATTCGTTCGAGGTGGATTGTTTTTAATCTCTATGCGACTGGCGATCCTCAACCACCGTGCCGCTTTTGCTTGCCATTTTTTGGTTCCTGAGCATGGAGACGGCAATATATTCTTAAGAGGGTATCCACAGCTGGGCTGGCTGTCAAGCAAAAGGAGGGAAATGAGGGTCTAGCCAATGGTGGTGCAGACGATTCGGGAAGGCCCGCTGTCGCCAACGGTTGCGACTTGGAAGCACGTTTCGCCGAAAAAAAACTTGATAAGAACAAGCTAAGACCACCCTTTATGCACCATCTGCGCGAATCACGAAAAGCTGTGTGTGAGATGCAGGAGTTCTCTGCGGTGTGATTGGGTGGCTTGGCTGTCATTCTTGCTATCACGCATTACCGATCGTTTGGGGAGGGGGGATGACTCGACGATGCAGCACAAGGTATATTGGAGACATGGTACAAAACAAGACCAGGATCGATGGTGACATCTCCAGAACTACTGTTCCCGGATGCGACTGCTCATGACAGACTACAGTATCCAAGAATAAACAGGCATCCCGTTGCTTGTTTCTGGAGAAAGACACATGAAGTGCTGCGGTATAGCTAGTATGCAAGCACGGACGGGGGGGCTGAACCACCTCGGCTCGACCAAAGCAGCTGCATACCTCTCCATTGTTCCGGTACCGACTAACATGCATCCCCACTTCCATTTCGACGCCAAAGGCCATGAAAACCGGGCTCTCGAGGTCATCAGCATGAGAGAGGGATTTGGGTGGGTTTGACACCCTTGTCCGGGTACGCATCCATGCACGGGCAGACAGGGCTCGTATCACAGCGTACCAACAAAACGGGCGACGGACGAGGTGAGACTAGCAGCCGAGCAGTCTAATGAAATGCACCACCTTGGTGTGAAGATCTACTCGAGCGGCGTAGGAGCCAGCAGGTCCATAAACTACCATCGCCAGAAGACCCTAGGCGCTACCCGATGGGTCAATGCGACTTAAACCAAAGCGTGGACGTGCAGATGCTCTCGCGTTAGCTGTACTCATTCCCACCGTCAGACATTAAAGATAATGGGCCTTTCATCCACCGCTCTCTCCTCTCCCCACCCTCTTTTTGGGATGCAAGGATTGCTTGCATTTTTGCATGTATTTCTCGCAATCCACGCATTCGCTTCCCTCTCTACCTCATCCTTGTAAGGCAAACTCTTCTGGTTCGGAACCGTAACCTGGCTTTGGGATTGTCTCGCAGCTGCAGTGCTCGATCGCCTCGCGCCCATTCATCCACGCCGATTGGGTGGCCGAGCCGTATGTGACAGGAGCATGCACGGTATATCAAATTCGTTCCGTTGCACTTGTCCAAGAGATTGCCTGTATCACGCTCTGACGGACATTTTCAAAACCACCCTGCTATCTCTGCATATCCCTTCGCATCAACCTCGCTATTAAGACATCGGTGGTATACCCCAAATGCAGTTGTGATATTTTCTGGGTCGACAACACTCTTCAAATCGCACGACCACACGTATGTCCGGGTCGCGACCTCCTTCGCCTGTCCATCCGCGCATTGTCAACACCTCCTTCAGAGAGATGGCGGCGGAGGCTCAACGGCCACATCACTTTGCCGTCCCGGAGTTTCTTGGACATCCCGAACGACACAACTCTATTGCATACCAGTTTCCGCCGATATCTGGACAGGAACGGTCGAGTATATCATTTCATCCTCCGTTCGCCACTCTGCCACCGCCTTCGTCACGTCCAGGCGCTTCGACGAATCCACAGAATTATGTGCAAAGATCAGTACCAATAGCCAAGTTGTTATCCGATGCCCCCCAGGAACCACCGCTTCGTCCTAGACAGATATCCGTCCCCGGTCCCTTCTCTCCTGGACTGCCGTCACCGCCTCCTCCTGGGGTTTATCAGCGAACTGCGGGTCACCCATCACAGCACTTGCCACTGCTGCCAAACGTGCGGACGTCACCCGTCTTCCGTGTACCACAATACCCGCCCCAGGCTTCGAGTCCTCAGAATGTTTCACAATACCCGACATACAGTTCGCCTGTCGCGTCCAACAGCCCCTCCTCGGCTTCCCATGACTCAGCAACCTCGCCACGAGAAGGTCCGCCTGCTAGCTCGGAAAAGTTCAACCGTCTGCCATCATTTTCTGCGCCGTCTCCGAATTTGAGGTACGAGCTCAACATGCGACAGCAACCTGTAGCTGCCAGAGCTTGTGGTTTCGGAGAGCGTGACAGACGCGTTGTTGACCCACCGCCTATCCTCGAACTCAAAGTCATCGATGCCGTGACGGGGAAGGTCGACAGCGAGAACACTCCTTATGTATACACGACATTGCATTGTACCCTAATCAACTCCATGACATACAAAGACGAATCGCAGATCGAGCCAGCACACCCGAACGCGCCAGCCACGCAGCGCCTTATGGGAACTGCAGTCGCATCTCCATTTTCCGGCACCGACGAGACGGGAAGAAGAGGAACGTTCTTCGTGTTTCCTGATCTGTCCTGCCGCAATCCTGGAAAATATCGATTCCAGTTTCGATTGCTGATCGTAGACCCGCTGAACCTTTCTGTCGGAACAACCTCGCGTATACAGAGCTCGATCATCTCTGAACCATTCGAGGTCTATACTGCCAAAGAGTTCCCAGGCATGCGAGCCAGCAGTGCTTTGCTCAAGGCGCTGAGAAAGCAGGGTCTCAATGTGGCTGTCAAGAAAGGCCGTGAAGCCACGAAGAAGGCGACCAGAAGACCTGGCCTTATTGACGACGACGACGACAGCAGTGGTGACGATGGAGACAACGGTGCGGATGAGGATGATCAGGACAGCGACGACGCGCGCTCTCAAGTGGCCACCGGCAGCAAGGATCGAAGAAAAAGAAAGCGAAGAGAGTGAACGAGACCACGAACTTGCGACACGTCCCCCAAATAGATGTATGATTTCCTTTCAAGTACCTTATTTTCGGTTGTTTATACGGGCATCTCGGTCGGCATATCTTTTTTTTTTTTCGATTGCAGCTCGGTATCTTTTGCGCTTCTCCCAAATCTCAGTAATCCTCTGTCCCAACGACGACGTTTTTGGCGGCTGCATGTAGGCACTCTGAGTTTTCAGCTTAGTTCAACAAGACGGCATTTCGGTTGGCGGAAGACATATCATTTCTGTTTTGACCACATGGCTCAGGATTTCGTCTAAGCACAAGACCATCGTGGTGACGCTCAGTTGAATGATATACAATTGTCAGAGGGGCCCTAAGCCTATACGCCTTCCAAGCCTTCATACAACTTCACCTTCCACCCCCTACTCGGGTTGTTGAATCTGAAGGTATGCTTGTGGCCCAGTTTTGCAAGAACTTTTAGATCATCGGAGTCAAGCTCGATGTGCTTGCTTGCCAGGTTCTCCTCAATCCTCTCCGCATGTGCGCTCTTGGGTATGACACTCGTGCCTCGACTCATGCCCCAAGCCAACGAGATTCCTGCAGTGGTGGTGTTGTGTTTGTCCGCAAGTTTGATCATGGCCTTGTTCTTGAGCAAAGGAGGAGGCATGTTCTTTGCTTTTCTGTGGTAGGTCGGGTTGGTTCCTCCAAGTGGTGAGTAGGCAGTGACATGGATACCACGCATTTTGTGGTACTGGATCCAGTCTTCTTGTTGCAAGTACGGGTGAAGCTCCATCTGATGAGCATATGGGATATGAGTTGTGTGGTTCAACAAGGTGTCGAGTTGGGCAGGTGAGAAGTTGGAGATGCCAATGCGTCTAGTCTTTCCTGACTGAACGAGTTGTACCATGGCTTCCCAGGTGTCGAGAAAATATATCTCGTTCCCCTTGCTCGTCTCAGCCACTGGCCAATGCATGTGGTATAGATCCAGGTAATCAAGGCCGAGGTCGGATAGGGTCTTATCGATGGCGGCTCCGACTTTACTAGGATGGTGATGATCGTTCCAGAGTTTTGACGTGACCCATATGTCATCGCGAGACAGTCTAGCTTTCTTCAGGCCTTCAGCGATGCCTTTGCCCACAGTTTTCTACAGATCGTTATGGCTTGTCTAGGAGAGATGGGTGACTCATTGATACCTCGTTGCCATATATGGCGGCACAGTCTATGTGCCTGTAGCCAGTGTCGATTGCATGTGATACTGCTTCTGTAGCATTATCCTTCAGATTCCAAGTACCAAAGCCTATGATTGGCATTTGCCAAAGAGTAGATGGACCAAGAGGTTCTTGACCTTGGGGTTGTTGGGCAGCAACAGCTGCGAGAGCAGTTGCTGCAAATGGTAGAAGCGAAGGCAAATGCATCTTGTAAATGTCTTGCAAGTGCGAGAGTACTGTCAAGGTCAAGCAGGTGCGACGATGGCTCGAGTCGATCTTTATATCTGTTTAGCACCCCTGCGATATCTGATGTCATGAACGGCTCAGATACTGTAGCTTTCCCCGCAGTTCATGTGCCTCTTGAGAAGGTGGCTAGGGTGGAGCTGCAGGGAGAGAAACACACATGTGCGGCATGCGTTATGAATTGGTACATTGTATTCTGCGAGATCTGACCAGGTCCTCGGAGAGTCGGTAGTCTCAAGACTGCGCTCGAGGTCAGCGGTATGGACATTCAGAGTGTGGACCAACTCCACACGACCTGTCTAAACCCCACCATGTTTGTTTGGTTTGTTTGCTCGGACAATGCACATGTTGGTATCCGCTGGTGTCAGGATTAGAGAATCATTGATGAATTACGCCAGATTCTCGAGATATGTACAAGCGGCTGCTATATCACGTATCGGAACAATCGATTATGTAGAGTGAAGAAGCAAAGACGGACATAGAGCAGAAGACGCTGGGACCCACAGGGTCTCTTTTGAGTCAGAGTGCTTCCCCGAAAACTTGGGAGCGAACGCGTTTTTCTGGCGTTGTCGCGAAAAAAATTCCACCTTCCTTCCTTCCCGCTGGCATAAGCTAGTGAGGCGACCCTAAGGTGTTATCTATCCATCGCAAACATGAAATACGTATTGGTATCTGGAGGTAAGAAGCAATGCATTAGCAGTCGAGCCTCGTATGGGCACTAATGGCTCGTCCAGGTGTTATCAGCGGTGTCGGCAAGGGCATTATTGGTATGACCTGCGTCCCTCGACAATGCACGCCGGGACTGACATGATTGCGACGTCAAGCCTCGTCGACTGGCCTGCTGCTGAAGACTATGGGATTGAAGATATGTCTGACCCGTGCCACGTGCCTGTTCCCGTGCTGACAAGACGCACGTCTCTTCCATCAAGATCGACCCCTATCTCAATGTCGACGCCGGAACCATGAACCCCAAGGAGTATGTCCTGTGTCCCTGTACTGCAACCCTGCAGCTCTGACGTATTCAAGGCATGGTGAAGTCTTCGTTCTCGACGACGGCGGTGAAGTCGACCTCGATCTCGGCAACTACGAGCGCTACCTCAACATCACCCTGACCCGCGAAAACAACATCACCACCGGCAAAATCTACCAGCACGTTATCGAGAAGGAGCGCAGAGGAGATTACCTGGGCCACACTGTCCAGGTCGTTCCTCACATTGTCGACGCCATCCAGGACTGGGTCGAGAGAGTGGCCAAGATCCCTGTCGACGACACAAATGAAGAGCCCGACGTCTGTATCATCGAGTTGGGTGGCACAGTCGGCGACATTGAGAGCATGCCTTTCGTCGAGGCAATGACTCAGCTCCGCGCCCGCGCTGGAAGAGACAACTTCATGCAGATCCATGTCAGCTACGTGCCCATGGTCCACGGTGAGCAGAAGACGAAGCCCACGCAGATGGCCATCAAGGCTGTGCGCAGTGCCGGTTTGATCCCCGATCTGATTGCTTGCCGTTGCGAGCACCCTCTCGACGCCGGCGCCCACCAAAAGATTGCTCGCTTCTGCCAGGTTCCCCTCCCTCAGGTCCTCGTCGTCCGCGATATGCCCACCACATACCAGGTCCCTATTCTTCTCCAAGAACAGGGTCTCTTGCAGAGTCTGAAGGATATCCTCCGCATCGATGCTTTGACCATCTCTTCTGCTCTTGCAACAAAGGGTGCCGAAATCTGGAGAACCTGGAACGACCTGGCCTCAGGTCTGGCAACCGTTACCGATATTGTCGAGATTGCCCTGGTCGGAAAATACCTCGAATGTCCCGACAGTTACCTTAGTGTCGTCAAGAGTGTCGAGCACGCCGCTATGAGATGCAAGAAGAAGCTGAAGATCGTCTGGGTCGACGCAGAGCACCTCGAGCCTCAGTCCGAGAAGGCAAACCCTGCCCAATACCACAAGGCCTGGCACGATGTCTGCACCGCTTCCGGTATCCTGGTCCCTGGCGGTTTCGGTCAAAGAGGTACCGAAGGTATGATGAAGGCTGCCAAGTGGGCCCGTGAGAACGGCACACCCTACCTCGGAATCTGCCTCGGTATGCAGATTGCTGTCATCGAGTTCGCAAGAAACGTTTGCGACATTCCCGTTCCTGTCTCGACAAGTCAGGAGTTCGACGCTCGCGATGAGGACCGTATCATTGTCTCCATGCCTGAGCACCACCCTGGCCAGCTTGGTGGAACCATGAGACTCGGTCTGAGACCTACCCTCTGGCAGCCCGACTCAGAGTGGAGTCGCCTGCGTGCCCTCTACGCCTCTACCACTTCCGCCGATGGCCAATCGCAAATTCTGGAACGTCACCGTCACAGATACGAAGTCAACCCCAACTACGTCTCTACTCTGGAATCAAAGGGTCTGAACTTCATCGGCAAGGACGAGACTGGAGTTCGTCAAGAAATCATCGAGCTCAAGGATCACCCCTGGTTCGTCGGTGTCCAGTACCACCCCGAGTACCTTTCCCGCGTTCTCCACCCCAGCAAGCCTTACCTCGGATTCATTGCTGCCAGTGCAGGCATGCTCGACACAATCACTGCCGAGATTGTCAAGGAGAAGACGGCAAACACCTCATTCTAGAAATAGAAGGGAAAGAAATCACGAGTATGAATGGTTGGATGCATCGCAAAGAAAACAAGATGGAATGGGGTTCGAAAAACAATGCATTATCATGGCGTTTGAAGGCGTTGTCGCACGTCAAAGGATGGGATAGACAATTCCTTGCAGTAGATATCACAGACCATACCATGTTCGACTTGGATCTGGGACGGTGTTTCATCAACAATAACAATAACTTAAGCCAATTTGTCTCTACTTGAATCGTGCCCGTCAGTGCTCTGCAATCCAAGACTTGCAAATCACGACGCTCGTTTCTGTACGGCACGCTTGGTTGGTACAATTGACACATGAGTCCGTTCTCGTCTGCTGGGTTTCGAATAATCATGACGTGCAATATCCTACAGTAACAGTAACAGTATTAACCTTCCAAACGACTTTTGAGGCTGGCAACCTCTTTTGTCAAGCTCTCGATGCGCTCGGCCTGGGTGGCCATGTCCTGAGCTTGTTGCAGCAACAAACCTCTGATCTCAGACAGGGCTCCCTTGATACCCTCGGCGGCACCCTTTGCTGCGCCTGCAGCTGTAGTCGGCGGCTCTGCGCTGCTAGATGCAGGCTTAGGAGTCTCGGCAACTGGTGACTTGATGTCGTTCGACTTTGGCTCGGCGATTGGCTCAGGAGCCGGAGCAGATGTCGTGTTCGTAGGAGTGTGGATCTGCGGAGGTGTGCGGACACCGGTCTTTTCCTCTTGCTTGGTGGCAATGGTAGAAGTAGGGCGCTGGACGGGCTTAGGTACTTCGTCAAACTCGTCGTTGGCATTGCCTCTCGATTGAGTCACCTCGTCCTTGTCGGCGAATCTATCAGCCATGGCGGACATGCTGGCCTGGTTGTCCTGCATGGAACCTCTGTTGGTGGATGCAGGAGCAGGTGTGGGTTCAGGCTTCGCAGGCGAGGCAGGAACAGGGGTTGGGGCAGAGGAGGACGACATGGAACCAGGAGCAGGGGTGCTCTTTACCTGGCTAGCAGAAGGGATCCTCTCAGCGGGAATCTCAACGGGAGTCTCGCCCTCGTACAGACTCTCGAGAGAAATCTTTGGTGGAAGAGCGGCTTCCTTGCCTGAGAACCAGTCCTCGCTAGACATGGAAGGCTTGCTGCCAGTGGCAGGAGGGTAGATGTCGGTTTGGAAGACCTCTGCACGGCGAGGAACAATGAATGAGATGGGCTCAATCAGATTCTCGTTGACAGTCTTGTAAGCACGCATAACCTCATTCTGGTGCAGGTTGACACCACGCTTTGGCACAAAGGCGACACCGCGCTGAGGGTCGGCCGACTTGTACTCGGAGAGATACTCGAACTTGTCGTTCTCGTACTCGTAGTAGCGAATGTTGCCGTC
>Ga0268251_10000732_pt1 | contig 10134 bp, 6 predicted proteins | sample AgamicAsMae_FD_200527 | JGI IMG/M metagenome (GOLD analysis project Ga0268251, IMG submission 200527) | Agave microbial communities from Guanajuato, Mexico - As.Ma.e (v2) (version 2) | ecosystem: Host-associated > Plants > Phyllosphere > Phylloplane/Leaf | place: Guanajuato, Mexico | collected...
GGTCGATCCGGAGCCCGTCGATGCGGCCCTCGCGGACGTGGCGGAAGATGGTCTCGTGCGAGCGGTGGAAGATGTCGGTCTTCTCGACGCGGAGGCCCGCGAGCGAGTTCACGTCGAAGAAGCGCCGGTAGTTGATGTCGCTCGCCGCGACCCGCCAGTGGGCGAGCCGGTAGGCCTGGCTTTCCAGAAGCCGGTGCAGGGGCCCGAAGCTCTCGGGATGGCCCTTGCGGCCGTTGAGGAGACGCAGGGTGCGGGCCATCGCCTCGCGGATCGCGGGCGAGGCGCCGTAGAGGTCGGCGAGGCGCTGCTTCAGGCCCTCGGCCTCCGCCGGGAATGTCTGCCTGCGCTCCGCGTTCGTCTCCTCGCCCATGGCGCGAAGCCGCTCGGCGACGCCGAGCAGACCGCCCGCCGCGTCCTCGTCCACCTCGACCATGGCGGCGAGCACCCGGTCGAGCACCGTCGGATAGTCGAGGGGACGGATCGGGAACTGATGATCGTAGTGCCAGACGCTGAAGGCGCCTGACGCGGCATCGAACTTCAGCTCCAGGTCGCCCTTCTCCAGCGCCTCGCCGTAGCGGTCGCCGAGGAAGGGGATGACGAGGTTGCGATTGGCGCCGAGCCGCTCCCAGTCGATGTCGAAGGCGTGGGCGAAGGGCGAGAGCGGCCCCCATTCCAGCACCGAGAGCCACCAGGGGTTGTCGGACCCGCCGACGCCCATGTGGTTCGGCACGATGTCGAGAAGGAGCTTGAGGCCGTTCTCCTTCAGCGCCTCGCTCAGCGCGATGAAACCCTCCTCACCGCCGAGCTCGGGGTTGATCGCCGAGTGGTCGACGATGTCGTAGCCGTGCGTCGAGCCCGGCCGCGCCTTCTGGAGCGGCGAGGCGTAGACGTGGCTGATGCCGAGCCGCGCGAGGTAGGGCGCGATGCGGGCCGCGTCCGCGAAGGTGAAGTCCTTGTGGAACTGGAGCCGGTACGTCGCCCGCGGCGGCGGCACCGCGAGCCGCGCCGCGCCGGAGCGCGGCCCGCGCTCCTCGGCAGCCAGCGCCGCGGCGAGCTTGGCCAGCGGCCCGCCGGGGGCGGCGATGGAGTCGAGCGTCCGGTCGAGCTTGCGGCGCCAGTTCGGGTAGCCCTCCGTGGAGCCCGGCACATTCGCCTGGCTCAGCTCGGAGACGACGTCCTCGTACTGCACGGCGGTGAGCATCGAGGGGGCGCGGGCGAGATAGCGGGTTGCCGCCTCGAAGGGCGCGGCCTCCGGCGGGTCGTAGCCAGGCAGGAGCTGCTGCGAAGCCAGCGCCTCGGTGAGGCGGGCGCGCTCGGTCACGCGCTCGCGGCGCTCGGCCTCGGCGCGGTCGGCGTCATAGAGGCCGAGCGACTGGCGGGTGTCGGTGTCGACGCCGCGCCACCAGCCGACGAAGGTCGGCAGGTCGTGGGTGGTGATGGCGGTGAGCGCGTCGCGCGGGTAATCCTCCGGCGCCTTGAAGCGGCCATCTCCCAACCGCTCGAAGGCGAGGATGCGGTAGCTGAGGATCCCCGCCGCCATCAGCGCGTCGGAGAAGCCCTGCGGCGCCGTGCCGAGGTCCTCGGCGATGACGAGGCACTGGTGGCGGTGGCTCTCCAGGCGCAGCACCGCCAGCATCGCCTCGAAGGGCATCGCGACGTAGGCGCCGTCATGGGCCGTCCCGTCCGTGGGAATCAGGAACAACCGGGCGAGCTGGAAGGCGTGATCGATACGGATCGCGCCGGCGTGGCGCATGTTCGCCTGCACCAGGGCGCGGAAGGCGGCGAGCCCGTCCCGTTCCATCGCCAGGGGGTCGAAGGCCGGAAGGCCCCAGTCCTGCCCCTTCGGCGCGAGGAGGTCCGGCGGCGCGCCGATCGAGACATGTCCGGCAAAGCGCTCGGGATGCGACCAGACCTCCGAGCCGCCCCGGTCCGCCCCGACCGCGAGATCGCGGTAGAGGCCGAGCCGCATGCCGGAATCGAGGGCCGCCTCGGCAGCCTGCGCGAGCTGCCGGTCCGCCAGGAACTGGAGGAAGGCGTGGTAGGCGACCTCCTCGGCGTGCTCTTCCGCGAAGGCGCTGACGGCCTGCGTGCCCGCCCGGCGGTACTCCTCCGGCCAGTCGCCGAGCCAGTGGGCGCCCTCGGCCTTGAAGTGCGCCGACAAGGCCTCGAAGGTCGCGTGGGACCGGAGGTCCTCACCGCCGGCCTCGCGGAAGGCGTCGAACGCCGCATCCGCGCCGGAGCGCGCATCCGAATCCTCCCAGTACGCCCGCAGAACAGGCGAGAGCACTTCCCAGATACCTGCGTGGTCGACGAGGGCCGCGTCGCGCAGCGCGTCGACGCGCGTCCTGGCCTTCGCGAGCATCGCCTCCGCCCGTGAGCCCGCGAAGCCCGGCAGCGCGCCCGGCTCGATGAACAGCGTCTCGAGGAAGAGGCGCGAGGAGGGCGAGTAGGGCGAGATCTTGGTACGGTCGCTCTCGAAGAGCGCATGGACCGGGCTGAGACCGAGGAAGGAGGCGCCGCGCAGCCCCGCGTCGCGGGCGGCGCGTCCGGCGTCCGTGTAGCTGCCGATGCCGAGATTGTGCGGCGAGCGCAGGCCGTAGAGCTGCGCCGCGAGGCCCCAGTCGTTCGAGCCTTCCTCCGCGTAGGCGCGGGGCCGCCAGCAGCGCTGCTGGCGGCGACGATCCAGCCGGACGCGCTGCGCTCGCCGACCGTCACGGTGATGCGGTGATAGCCGGGCGTCAGCGGCGGCAGTTCCAGGATGCCCTCGGCCGAGACGGCCTCGCGGCCCTCGCGGACGCCCTCGCGCTCGTCCTCGATGCGCCAAGCGGCGGTGCCGCCCTCGGCCCGGACGGGCACCTCGGAGGCGCGCCGCGCCTCGACGGCGATCAAGGGCGGGATCAACCCCTGCCGAAGGGCCTGGACCTCGGCGAGGCTCGCCGCGATCTCCTCCTCCGAGCCGACCGCGAAGCCGAGGGCGCGGAGCATGCCCTTTCGGGTCTCCAGCGAGGTCTCGACGCCCTGGCCGAAGGCGTCCGTGTAGCCGGAGGCGACGCCGACGAGATCGGCGAGCCTTTGGAGGGCGCCGCTCATCGGGCCGCTCCCGTCAGGAAGACTCCGGTCCAGGACGGCAGGCGCGTCCCGCCGGGATCGGGGGCGTTCGTCCACAGCACGCTGTCGCCGCCGGTGTCGACGGCATGCTCCTCGGTGCCAAAGTTGGCGACGAAGCGCAGGGTGCCGTCCGCGAAGCGCCAGGTGCAGTCCACGACGTCGGGCTTCGGCAGGCTCGCCGAGGCGCCGCGATAGCCGGACTTGAGGAGCGGCACCACGGTGTCGCGGCGCAGGCCGAGCAGATGCGTCGTATCCGCCAGGACCTCCCGATGCGGCGAGCGCTCGCGCTCGGCCCAGTCGAGCTTCGAGGCGGCGAAGGTCGCCTCCTCCGTGGGATCGGGGATCACCGAGGTGTCGTCGGCAAAGGCCGCGAAGCTCTTGAACTCGCGGCGGCGCCCCTCGCGCACCGCGCGATTGAGGTCCTCGTCCGGCGCGAAATCCACGAAGAACAGGAACGGCGCCGAGGCCGACCACTCCTCGCCCATCCAGAGCATCGGGATCTGCGGCGCGAGCAGCAGGCCGGCTCGGGCGAGCGCGAGCTTGGCGGGATCGGCGAGCTGGCTCAGCCGCTCGCCGAGCGCACGGTTCCCGACCTGATCGTGGTTCTGGAGGAAGGTGACGAAGGCGGTCGGCGGCAGGTGCCCGGAGGGCTCGCCGCGGGGGTGGTTGTCCAGCGTCGGGAAGGGCTCGCCCTGGTAGGCGAAGCCCTCGGACAGGCAGCGCGCGAGATGCTCGACGGGGCGGTCGGCGAAGCTCGCGTAGTAGCCGGCGCTCTCCCCGGTCAGCAGCACGTGCCAGCAATGATGCAGGTCGTCGGCCCACTGCGCGTCGTGATGGCGGGCGGCGCCCTGATCGTCCCGCTCGAGCCAGCTCGCCTGGTTCGCCTCGTTCTCCAGCATGAGGTGGATGTGGCGATCGGGGTGCCGCGCGCGGATCGTCTCGGCCAGCTCGCCGAGGAAGTGCCGTTCGGAATCGTCGAGGATGGCGTGGACGGCGTCGAAGCGCAGGCCGTCGATGTGGAACTCGTCGAGCCAGGAGAGGGCGTTGCCGATCAGGAAGCGGCGCACCTCTTGCCCACCCTCGCTTCCGTCGAAGTTGATGCCGGCGCCCCAGGGCGTCTGGTGGCGCTCGGTGAAGAAGCTTTTCGCGTAGGCGTGGAGGAAGTTCCCAGTCGGCCCGAAGTGGTTGTACACCACGTCGAGATAGACCATCATCCCGAGCCCGTGGGCGGCGTCGACGAGGCGGCGCAGATCGTCCGGGCGGCCGTAGGCGCTGTCCGGCGCGTAGGGCAGCACGCCGTCGTAGCCCCAGTTGCGCGTCCCCTTGAAGTCGGCGAGCGGCAGCAACTCGATCGCGGTGACGCCGAGATCACGCAGCGCCGGCAGCCGTTCCTGGAGAGCGGCATAGGTGCCCTCCGGCGTCGCCGTCCCGACATGGACCTCGTAGATCACTGCCTCCTCGAAGGGCCGGCCCATCCAGCCAGAATCCTTCCAGGCATAGGCGTTCGGATCGATCACCTCGCTGCGCCCGAAGGCATCGTCCGGCTGGAAGCGGGAGGCCGGGTCGGGCACCTCCAACTCGCCGTCGATGAGGTAGGCGTATCGGGTTCCCGCCTTCACCTCGGGCAGCGTCAACCGCCGCCAGCCGCCGCCCTGGTCCGGCATATCGTACGTGTCGTCACCGACGAGGAGCGTGACGCTCTTCGCCGTCGGCGCCCAGAGCGCGAAGTCGGCGCCGCCGGCAGTGAGCGTCGTGCCGAAGCCTGTCGCCGCGGCAGTCTCATGGGTGCGCTGAGTCAAGCCAGCGTTCTCCTCGTCGGCGCTTTGAGACGATCGTGGCCCGCCCGGAACTTGGCCGTCGGGTCCGTTGCCTGGGCAAGTCCGCTTGCCGCATCCGGTTCCAGCTCGGACTTAAGGCGGTCCGGACATCCGGCAACCGGCTCTCAGACGGTCTCGGGGCTCGAGAGAAAGACCTGCACGCTGCGTGGCGGAAGAGACACCTCGCCGTCCGCCTCGACGGGTTCGAACCCCACCGGCTGCCCATCCCCGGCGGTCGAGTCGAAGGCCGCGCGCCAGGGGCCGCCGACCACCGGACTCAGCGCGAACGCGCAGGGCGCGTCGGAGCCGTTGACGAGGATCAGGACGCGGTCGTGTCCGGCATCGTCGTTTCCGGCCTGCATGCCGAAGACCCGCCGGCCCTCGTCGGCCCAGTCCTCGGCGCTCATCTCGGCCCCGCCCGGCGCGAGCCAGTGGATGTCCCGCTGCGGCTCGTCGGGATCGATGCGGGCGCCGTCGAAGAAGCGGGTCCGGCGCAGCGCCGGCTGCGCCGCCCGCAGGCGTGTCAGCGTCGAGACGAAATCCGAGAGGGCCGGGTCGGGGTCGGTCTCCCAGTCGACCCAGCTCGTCTCGTTGTCCTGACAGTAGGCGTTGTTGTTGCCGCCTTGCGTCCGCGAGCGCTCGTCGCCCATCAGCAGCATCGGCACGCCCGGCGCCAGGAAGATCATCGCCAGCATGTTTCGCACCTGACGGGCGCGCCGGGCGCGGATGTCCAGATCGTCGGTCGGCCCCTCGACGCCGTGATTGCAGGAGAGGTTGTGGCCGTGACCGTCCCGGTTGTCCTCGCCGTTGGCCGCGTTGTGCTTGGCCTCGTAGGAGACGACGTCGGCCAGCGTGTAGCCGTCGTGGCTCGCGGCATAGTTGACGCTCGCGAGCGGCGAGCGGCCCGAGGGCTGGAAGATCTCCCGCGAGCCGGTGAGCCCCTGCGTGAGCTTCGGCAGCATGCCCCGATCGCCGCGCCAGAAGCCGCGCACGCTGTCGCGGAACTGGTCGTTCCACTCGCTCCAGCCGCGGGGGTAGCCGCCGAGCTGGTAGCCGCCGGGGCCGATGTCCCAGGGTTCGGCGATGAGCTTGACGCGGGCGAGCAGGGGGTCCTGCGCCACCGCCTGGAAGAAGGCGGCGCGGGGCGAGAAGCCGTTCCGGTCGCGCCCGAGGGTCGAGGCGAGGTCGAAGCGGAAGCCGGCGATGCCGTAGGCGCTCACCCAGTGGCGCAGGGAATCGAGCACGAGCTGCATCACCCGCGGGTGAGCGACGTTCAGACTATTGCCGCAGCCGGTATGGTCGACGTCCCGGTACGGGTTCTCGGTGTCGAGGACGTAGTAGGAAACGTTGTCGATGCCGCGGAACGACAGGGTCGGCCCGGTCCGGTCCGCCTCGGCGGTGTGGTTGTAGACCACGTCGAGGATCACCTCGATGCCGGCGGCGCCGAGCTCCCGGATCGCCGCCTTGAGGCCGCCCACCCCGGCCTCGCCGAGATAGCGCCCCTCCGGCGCGAAGTAGCCGAGCGGCGAGTAGCCCCAGAAGTTCGACAGGCCGCGCTCCACGAGGAAGCGGTCGTCGACGAAGCTCTGGATCGGCAGAAGCTCCAGGGCGGTGACGCCGAGGCGCAGGAGGTGCTCGACGATCGCCGGGTGCGCCAGCGCCGCGTAGGTGCCGCGCTCCGCCTCCGGCACCGAAGGGTGCCGCATGGTCAGGGCGCGGACATGCGCCTCGTAGATCACCGTCTCCGAGAGGGATCGGCGGATCGGATGCAGGGCGAGGTCGGCGGCCTCCGGCGCGGTCACGACGCCCTTCGGCATGTAGACGGCGCTGTCGCGCCGGTCGATCAGGTTCGGCCGGTGGGCGTTGCGCCGGTGCGCGTGGAGCGCGTCGTGCCAGCGGATACGGCCGGCGATCTCGCGGGCGTAGGGGTCGAGCACCAGCTTCGCCGGATTGAAGCGGTGGCCCTGCGCCGGCTCCCAGGGGCCGTAGACCCGGTAGCCGTACATCTGGCCGGGGAGCAGACCCCGCAGGTAGCCGTGCCAAACGTCGTCGGTGCGGGCGGGCAGCCGGATGGTGCGTGTCTCGTGCCGCTCGCCCGCCTCGAACAGGCAGAGATCGACGGCGGTCGCGTGCTCGGAGAACAGGGCGAAGTTGACGCCGCGGCCATCGAAATGCGCCCCGAGGGGAGCGGCAAGGCCGTCATCGACCGCGATCATCGAGGTCTCGTTTCGGGATCGCGGGTCGGCGCAGTGGCGGAACCTACTCGGCGGCCGCCGCCGCGGTCGGCGGCTCGCGCTCGACGGTGCGGAAGTTCTCCAGTTCGGAGAGGAAGTTGCGCGCCCACCAGTCCACGTCCTCGCGGGTCATGCGTTCGACCATGGGCTTCCAGCGGGCGAGGCGCTCGGCGCGGGGCATGTAGAGGGCGGTGCGGATCGCCTCGGCGACCTCGAACCGGTCGTAGGGGTTCACGAGGATCGCCTCGGGCAGCTGCTGCGCGGCGCCGGCAAACTTCGAGAGGATGAGGACGCCGGGATCGTCGCCGCTCTGGGCGACGACGTACTCCTTGGCGACGAGGTTCATGCCGTCGCGCATCGGCGTGACCAGGCCGACACGGGCGGCGCGGTAGAGTCCGGCGAGCACCGGGCGCGCGTAGGCCTTGGTGACGTACTGGATCGGCGTCCAGGTCGGGTCGCCGGTGTTGCCATTGATCTCGCCGACGGTCTCGTTCACCTCGCGGGCGAGCTGCTCGTACTCGGGCACGTCGCTGCGGGATTTTGGCGCGATCTGAAGGTAGACGACGTTGCCGCGCTGGTCGGGGTTCGACGCCAGGAAGCGGTCGACCGCCTCCATGCGCTCGGGCACGCCCTTCGAGTAGTCGAGCCGGTCGACGCCGATGATCAGCTTGCGGGTGCGCAGGCCGGCGATCGTCTCGCGCACGGTGCGGTCGCTCGCGGCCTTTTCCGCGGCGTCCTTGAAGCCGGCGACGTCGATGCCGATCGGGAAGCTGCGGATCCGGGTGCGGCGCCCGTCGACCATCAGCGACCCGGCGCCGAGCGGGATCGCCCGCAGCGTGTCGCAGAGGTTGCGGGTCAGGTTCTGGACGTCCGGTTCCGTCTGGAGGCCGATGAGGTCGTAGTCGGCGATGGCGCGCAGGAGGTCGCCGCTGGCCGGCAGCGAGTTGAACACGTCCGCCGCCGGCCAGGGGATGTGGTGGAAGTAGCCGATCGGATTGGCGATCCCGAGCCCGCGCAGCTCGGAGGCCAGCGGCAGCAGGTGGTAGTCGTGCACCCAGATGATGTCGTCGGGCTCGATCAGCCCGGCCAGCGTCTGGGCGAAGAAGCGGTTGACGCGGCTGTACCCGGCATAGTCCGAGCGGGAGAACGCCCCGAGCCCGAGCCGGTAGTGCATGATCGGCCACAGCGCCCGATTGGCGAAGCCGCTGTAGTACTCGCGGTGGTCCTGGGGGCTGAGATCGACGAGGGCGTACTGGATGCGGTCGCGGTCGATGATGGTCGGCTCGTCGGAGGGCTGGTCGACGATGTTTCCGCTCCAGCCGAACCAGAGCCCCTCATAGGCGGTGAATGCCTCCTTCACCGCGACGGCGAGCCCGCCCGCGGCCACCGCCCCGCTGCCCTCGGCGGGGACGGCGACGCGGTTCGATACGATCACAAGGCGTGCCACTCAGCCGGCTCCGATCCACACCCCCTCACCGCAGGCGAGGCGGTACAACCCTCGTGTACTGGGAACGCGCGGAAGCCGAGCGCGATCCGTTCCGCCTCAGCCAAGCGCGAACGCAGGGCGGTGGTCAAGACCTTTGACGCCTCCGGCTCACCGGGAAAGGCCGCCGGCCGCGCCGGCGACTCGCGCTTGGCGGCTCAGGCCCAACCGGCGAGCGCACCAACCTGCCGGGCGGCTCCTGAACGTGGCGTGACGGAGCAGCGCAGGAGGGTCGGAACTCGGCCTCCCCACCGAAGTTACTGAGCCGTAGACACCCGAGCGAGAGGCGTACCCGATGACCGTCAACGAGCCCCTCCATCCCGCGCCGGACGCGGCCGCCTCGGCAGAGCGCGAGGAGTGGCGGGGGCTGAAGCGGGACGTTGAGGGCATCGCCGACGAGGCGGCCGAGCGCGGACGCACCCTGCTCGACGCCGCCCGTCTCCAGGCCCAAGATTTCGCGGAAGGACGCAAGGCGGAGGCCGCCCGCCAGATCCAGGGCGTCGCCACCTCGGTCCGCGATTCCGGCAAGAGCTTCGAGGATCGCCCGAACATCAAGGCCTTCTTCGACAGCGCCGCCGACGGGCTCGACCAGCTCGGCGGCTCGATCGAGAACCGCAGCCTGTCGCAGCTCTACGGCGAGGCGGAGAGCTTCGCCCGCCGCGCGCCGGTGGCCGTCGCGGTCGGCACCTTCATCGCCGGCTTCGTCGCCGCCCGGTTCATCAAGTCGTCGGGCAGCGCCAGCGACCTTCCCGCCGCGCCCCGCGGCGAGGGCATCTGAGGCGGCCATGGCGAACGGTCCGTCCCAGGTCCCACCGGGTAACATCCAGACGCTGCTGGGTGACGCCCTGCGCGAGACGGGGAGCCTCGCGCAGAAGGAGATCGCCCTCTTCCGCGCGGAGATGACGAGCAACATCCGCACGCTCGTCCTCGGGCTCGGCTGCTTCGTGGCCTCCGCCGTCTTCGCGGTCGTATCGCTACTCGTGCTGATCGGCGCCTTCGTGAAATGGCTCGCCACGGTGGTCGGATCGGAATGGCTGTCGGCGCTGATCGTCGGCGGCGTTCTGCTCGTCATCGCCATCGGCCTCGCCCTGTGGGGACGCAGCGCCATCTCCCTGTCGACGCTCGCTCCGACCCGCACCACCCGGCAGGTCAAGCAGGATGCGCGGGCGCTTTCCGAGAGGGTCTCCTGAGATGAGCGGCATGAACGAACTTGAGCGCGAGATCGAGGAGAGCCGCGCCCGTCTCGACGAGACCATCGACCGTATCCAGGATCGGCTGACCGTGCCGAACCTCGTGGACGAGATGATCGGTAACGCCCGGCGGACGCCGCTGAGCGAGGTCTACGATTCGGCCTTGGAGACGGTGCGCCGCAACCCGGTGCCGGTGCTTCTGATCGCGGCAGGCGTCGGCTGGCTGATGCGCCGGATGGCGACGGAGACGAAGTCGCACGCCTTGCGCCGGGAGGCGGAAGCCGTAATCCTGGGCCTTGTCG
>Ga0268251_10000733_pt1 | contig 10126 bp, 16 predicted proteins | sample AgamicAsMae_FD_200527 | JGI IMG/M metagenome (GOLD analysis project Ga0268251, IMG submission 200527) | Agave microbial communities from Guanajuato, Mexico - As.Ma.e (v2) (version 2) | ecosystem: Host-associated > Plants > Phyllosphere > Phylloplane/Leaf | place: Guanajuato, Mexico | collected...
CGGTCAAAGGGTTGCCGGACATTCGTGGTGTCAGCTTTGCGAGCGTCTGGATCTCCGCATGTCGGGAATTTGTTTGGTGCCATCAATCGATACCAAGGAGTGGCGTCTTCTTGCCAAGGATGAGACAGAGCGTGACAAGAGAAAGTGGAACCCAACATTGATTCTGCCAAGGGCTGCCACTTATATAGGTATCCAGGTACTCAAGGCCGAAATGCCGAAGTGCCTTTGCGTGGATCTCAGCTCCATACCGAATCTCAGCTCCACAACGACCATCACATTAGTCGGCAAGTGGAGACATCCCCATGGGGTATCTTGTTGCGGGGCGACCCAAAAGAGGCTGATATATAGATCGTCTCCCCCAAGGGTTGACAAAACACCTCATCCATCTCATCGATCTGCTATCTGTAAACTCCTAAAGCTCACGAACAATGGCCGCTCCACACCAGACCGTTGCCATCGATGGCCTCGAGAAGAAGAGTCTGTCTGCAGAACATCTTGAGATCGTCGGTGTTCAAGAACATAACATTGAATATTTGGCTCGATACCCACTCATTGCCGACAAGTCGCCTGAGGAACTCCGCAAGATTGAGAAAGGATTGCTTCGTAAACTCGACTGGATCTTCCTGCCTGTGGTACGTGGACATGAAAAGATCGGAGTTTAGTATATATGACTGACTGTCCCAAGGTCACACTCATGCTTTTGATGGGCTACCTTGATCGTATCAATGTTGGCAATGCTCGTCTGGCTGGTATGCAGGATGATCTCCGGATGAGCGACACAATGTACAGTCTCGGCATCAGTGCTTTCTACATTGGTAACTATACCGGTCAGGTATTTCGCAGTCCTCACTGACGAGCCATAGGCTACATCGTCTCTCAGCTCCCTGCCACCGTCTATCTAGCTCGAGGCCGACCTCAGATCCAAATGCCTGTCCACGTCATCATCTGGTCAGTCATCACGGCTTGTATGGCCGCCATGACCAGTGGTTGGTCATTCATCCTCTGCCGCTTCCTAGTCGGAGTGGCCGAAGGTCCCTTCTTGCCAATGGTTAGCTTGATGAGTTCCTCGTGGTACACAAAAGAGGAGGCTCCCTTCCGTATGGCCATCTGGCATGCAGGCAATATCGCGTCCAACATATTCTCTGGACTGCTCGCAGCCGCCATCCTGACTACTATGGAAGGAATCTCTGGCGTGTCCGCATGGGGTTGGTTTTTCATCATTGAAGGATGTGTTGGTGTGTTTGTTGGTGTGGCAGGATTCTACTGCATCCCCAACTTCCCTCACAATCACAATGTCAGATGGTTGACTCCGGAGCAAGCTCAGATGGCTCAATACCGTATGCTCGTCTCTTCTGGCGGAATCTCTGAAGACGACGATGTCTCAGCTTGGCAGGGTGTATGGCTCGCTTGCAAGGACCCCTTCACTTGGATCTTTACAGTCTTGCACTTTGGTCTCATTGTTGCTTTGTCTCAGAAGGACTTCTTCCCTTCGGTATGTGCTCTGCCAGTACCTGCATTCCTCGCTGACCATGCTAACCTCGTCCAGATTGTCAAGACTCTGGGATACTCCAAACTGATGACATATTTGATCCAGGCCCCGCCCTACGTCTTTGCTTATCTTGCGACATTGCTAGTCTCGTGGTCAGCAGGCAAGTATCAGGAGCATTGTTACCACATCATTCTGTCAGCCGTCATGTGTATTGTCGGAACCGCGATCGTCATCAGCACCCTGAACCCTGGAGCTCGGTATTTTGGAATGTTCTTCATGTGTGCAGGTCCCTTCATTGGTCTGAACGTAAGACTCACGCTCATCAATACCGTCGGTGGAGAGCCGTTACTGATCATATCCCAGATTCATATTCCCTGGGAAACCACAAACGTCTTCACACCCCGAGCAAAGCGAGGTGCAGTGGTCGCCATCACCAATTGCATCGCGTCAGTTTCACACTGGTTTACTCCCTACCTATTCGTAAGTGACATGATGTCTCTCTCTTCTCATCAAGCCATGCAATGCTAATCGACCATCTGCAGCTTCGTGAACAAGAACCACTCTATCAGAATGGCGGTGCTGTCATCATTGCAGGCGCTGCTATGGGTATCTTTGGTTGCCTGTGGTGCAAGTGGTATGTGAAGAAGCTCAACAAAAAATTGAAGGAAAGTGAGCAAGTGAACAATCTCCCCAAGGGATGGCGCTTTGTCGAGTAGAAGTCTTGTCATTAGCGACACGGGACCAGTGTACCAGTCGCGAGAAAGATGTATCGGGCGTTGTGCTTGTTAGGATGATTTTGTCGTGTGCTAAGGGCATTCCGTGTATATGGACTTTTCTAATGGAGGCTTCAGTTTGTGATTGTTGCCCATAAGATTCATTGCCTAGGGTTGCTATCGACTGAGCCAAGCAGAATCTGATTGACGGTGCTCTAGGATGTGATGTCTGTTTTTTTTGTTCATCTCTCATCATGAGAGTCGTATCCAGACCTGGTCCAGACTAATTATCATGGCGCACTTGGCTGGTCTTGGTAGCCGGTTTATAGAATTCCTCGAATAGACTTCGCATAGCTAATGCTTAGAAGCGGACGGTTCTGGCAAACGGCGGCAATTCGGCAAAGTTCGGCAAGAGCGAGAGGAGCTTCGGCGACAAGTCTCATTCGATCACGCCTCCACACACCGCGCACCATTCTTCACCAGAATACTGAGTCGGTGCTGCACCCAGGATGTCGGGAAAAGAGTCGTACATACAGGCGTGCGCGCGCTGCAACAGCAAGAAAATCAAATGCCGAATGCCCGACCAAGGAGGCACATGTGAGCAATGCGAAGCTGTCGGTGCCGAGTGCGCGTAAGTAGCCAATTACACATCCTGGACGATCCACCTACAAGGCTGCTCTAACAGTCTGCAGACCTAGAGTTCGCAAGAAGCGCAAGACAGCCAGCACGCGGCCTGAGAGCCCGTCCGCAGCTGCTGATTCGATGCCGCCAGACCACTGGCATGTGCATCAAGTGTCTCTTGATGGAACTCCGCAATTGACCGCACCCCCAGAAACACATCTCCCCGACAACAGTCCTGTCGTCACGCGCACAGTGCTCCAAGAGGACCCCGGTACCGGTGGAAGCTCGACGTATATCGGACGGCATCATTTCGGGGATGCCTCTATAGATGAAGCTTCGGCGCGTGAATACGGTCAGTCGCGACAACAAGGACTATCTGATGTAGAGCAAAAGACCCTTGAGCTTTGGGATGTCTTCTCCGTGCCTCCTAGGCCGCTCCACGAGAGCCTGTTGGAATCTTTCATGCAGTATTGCTTTCCATGGATGCCAATACTGGAACCGTCAGAGACATCCTTTCGCGACGTTCAGCGAGGCTCTTTGTTCTTGTCGCAGGCCATCTTCCTGGCCGCTAGCCGAGTCAATCCTTCTCCCCCTGTTCGCGATTATGCTACACCCGCTCAGTTCTATCAGCGCGCCAAGGCGCTCTTTTGGGTGGGACACGAGAAGAACCCGCTGACTGTCATAAAAGCGACTACGATGTTGCATTGGTATACACCAGACGGTGCCGCCTTTGTCTCCTACGACACCAGTGAATATTGGCTAAAGATCGGAGTTGGTCTCGCATATCAGATAGGTTTGCACAAGGAACCTCCTGCAGGCCCACAAAGTGCCATCAGACGGCGACTGTGGTGGAGTCTTGTGGTAAGTCAAGCTATACCAGATGACATATCTTTTCTCACCAACAGATATAGGTACGAGATTCACTGATCTCCGTCTCGAGAGGCAGGCCACGAGCTGTGAATCTGGAGGATTCTGATGTTTCACCTCCGACCCTAGACGATTTTGCCGACAGACCAGAAGCTGCAGATCTTTTCATCGCCTACGTTGAAATCTGTTGCACCTTGGGAGACCTTGTACAGACTTGTGCAAGAAGACGCATTGTACCTAGCAAGTACACCGAGGTTCTGAATGCACTGTTCAGATGGACGCGCATGCTTCCGCCGAGACTGATGTTAGCACAATACTCAGTCGAAACGCAGTCCTACGAATCACGCCCACATGACTTCCCGGCGCGGCAGTTGCATGTGCCATATTTCACATGCATCATCATCTTGGCAAGGGTAGGTGCTGTAAATGAGACTGTCAGTCCAGCTGCAGTCATAGCCGCCTCTTTCGTAGCAGGCATCTACGAAGACCTCTTAGCCCGTAACTTGGTCGGCCTTCTATCACCTACCTTCACAACCTTTGCATTCATCTCTGGTCTGGTATTGAGATCACTCAGACCATACCCTGGGCTTTGGCCCACGGCACGCAAGGACCTCGAAGTCATACTCACCTCGCTACAGCAGTTGTCCAATCGATGGCGCTCCGCGATTGGAGCCTACAAGGTCATTCAGAGAGCTCTTGACCAGCCTCTACCTGCCAGTACTTCACCAAACAGGCCACTGCCGCCATTGAATCGCAATGAAGTACCATTGTTCGAGGGCTTCCCGCTGCAGATTTGCGGGATGTGGCACGCGCTTGAAGCTGAACGAGCGACTCGAGACGTCAACTTCAATCTGGCGGATATGCTGCCACCGCAACTGGAGCTTGGTGCCGAGAGAGGAGCCAGCCATCAGCCGTTGATGACGAATTTAAACCTTCTGCCCGACGAAAGTTTGTTTAACATTCCTTTCGATGATATTTCCGACTATTTCTGGGGTGATTGGACATTCAATGGCTAGGGCATTTTAGATTGTGGTTTGGGGATTCGATCTAATCTAACCGCGGCCACTCTCCTTGCAGAATGGACCATATACTGGAGTCACGCCAGTATAAATTTTCTCCCAATGGCATTTCGGCAATCGTTCCATACGAGGGATATACGGGCTTGGACTCTTGCTCATACAGGCTGTCTTCGAAGTATCCCTGGCTAAGATCTGGAGGCGTGAGCACTGATACATCACTCTCTGTGTCGCTGTCCTTGGAGAAGCATAAGAAGCCATCGCAACCATAGTCATCCGGCGACATTTCAAGGACTTGTGGATACGGTGGCAGCTCTGCTGGTAAATCCAGATGTGTATATGCTCCTTGAAAGATATCAGAAGGAGTCATCGTCTCGGCTTCTGTGCGAGTGTCGGTCGCAGACAAGGAATCAAGAGTTTCATCGAGATCTATGTGTTTGCTGAAAGTAGGCGCAGCCTAGAGAGTATCAGCAAGTGGACCAATTTCTGCATCCTCAGAGCTTCAGGCTTACTTCAAGCTCACCTTGCCCCGAAAGCGGGCGACCTCGATCATCCGGCACGCTTTGTAGCGGACTATCATACCTTGTCAGTATACACGCTCTCGAACATGACGAGTATCACTGACCTCGTGCCAGCTTTCCTGCGATTGACCACGCGTTTTCTGGCCACAATCATGCATTCCGAAGAGTCCTCTCGGCAAACTGTGCACGGCCAGCCGTGGACGTTGATGTCGCATCGGACTTTGCGAGCTCGGCAGTGAACGCATGCCTTTTTTGCCCTTTGTCTTCGCGATAGTCGACCCTTTTTCGAAACTATGCGATCGCCCAAGCTTCTGGGGCTGAGCTCTGGCGTGTGCGAAGAATCCATGCTGACGGTATCGATATCTTTCGGAGGGTCTAAGAAATGACCGATGGATATGAGATGACCTGCTGACAACAATGGCTTTTGAGCAATATATTCGTCGTATTGTATAGGTTATGTGTATACCGTTCTGGTTCATTGAAGGATGGAGCTGCTCAATGTGGTAAATCACCGAAGTACCGAAACACCGAGATGCTTTGGTCACACCTCCCCGCCGGAAATCATGCTCCATCTCCGCAACATGGCTGCCGAGGCAGACACGAAGGGTCATTGAAGGGTACAATCCCTCTTAACTCACGACAACAATCTACCCAGAGCAATCGGCCACAACACCAAACTGCAAAACGATGTCAGACACGACCGATTTACCCTTGGAGCAATGGATCACGCTCGAGTACCAAGATCGCATCGCCATCGTCACCATTGATCGTCCCGAGAAACTGAATGCTTTGCCCAAAGATGGATTTTACCGTCTGTCGCAATGTCTCCGAGAGATTGAATCTCATGATGAGGTTCTGGTCACTCTGCTCATAGGCAAAGGACGTTTCTTCTGCGCGTAAGCGGACCTTGTTTGTCGCGGTAGATACAACATACTGATGAAGACATGGCAGCGGGGCGGATGTTTCCATCAGCCGTAAAACACCCCCAGGAGTAGATGTCTGGCGACACGGTCTCAGGGAAACAATCGCAAACAATCTCAACAACACACAAGCCTTTTACTCTCACTCCAAGATCTTGGTCACGGCTTTGAACGGGCCGGTTGTTGGTATTGCAGCCGCTCTCATCAGTTTTTCGGATTTCATATACTGTGTGCCGCACACTTATCTCCTCACTCCCTTTTCCAGTCTAGGTTTGATCGCAGAAGGCGGTGCTTCCGTTGGATTTATCAGAAGGATGGGTGTTGCAAAGGCCAATGAAGCTTTACTCACTAGTCGACGTTTATCTGCGGAGGACTTGGAGAGATGCGGGTTCATCAACAAGATCTTTGGTTGTGGAAAAGGTGAAGATGAGCGCTTCCGAGAGCTTGTGCTTGATCATGTTCGTGATATCATGGGGGATCACCTCGTGGCATCTAGTTTGATCGAGACAAAAGCTATTGTGACGGCTTCCATAAGGAGAGATATAGATAGCTCTATGGTAGCCGAGTTGTTTGGAGGTTTGAAGAGGACGGCTTTGGGTATTCCGCAGAAGGAATTTGAGAAGATCAGGACTGGGGCCAAGAGGCACAAATTGTAGATATGCACCTCTGGCTAGATCCAATGCAAGTCACGGATGTATGCTAGCCTTATCACGTCCTGTTGCTGTAATAGTAAAACAAGATGACTTGTGCTTCAATATAGTATCACGAACATGCAATGCGCTGAACTGATAGCTAGAGGACATCTTTGATTGCGACAGCTACAGCTTGACCAATGCTCGTCTGTTGGTCTCTCTCGAATGGACATGACTTATCAACGCGAATGCCTTCGAAGCTTCACCGTAAAGCTCATGCCTCAAGACTCCATACACGCCTGCCTTTGCTTTCGGAGCCCACTCCCCAGCAATTCTCAACGCCACATGTAGCATCTGATCTGGAGGGGCAATCTCATCCACCACGCCATCAGCAAGAGCTTCTGTTCCAGTCCACTTGTGCGCTTGAAGCAACATCTTGCGAGCGATCTTCGAAGACAGCTTCAGACTCAAAAGTGTCCCCATGCCTTGGAAGTGCATACCGAGATTGACGGGTGGCTAGTGACATCGGTTATACAAAGCTTTCCCAACAAAATTTTCGAAATTCCCAAAACTCACCATAGATATAAACCCCCTCTCACTGTTCATGACTCTATAATCATGACTCAGTGCAAACGGACACGCACCCCCAAAGGTATGTCCCGTCAACAACGCAACAGTCGGAAACGGGAAATCCAGAATCGTGTGTATCATGGGGAAAAACCCATCAGAGTTTGCAAACGGATTGTCGTCGCGTTCGTCCTGGTCGACGCCTGTGCACCAGAACTTTGCGTTGTGGCCGCGGGTGATGACTGCTCCTTCAGAGTTGGAACCTAGGGTACGTTGGACGTGGTGGAATGCGGAGATGACTTCGTTGCATAATGTCGTGTTCAAACGGTTCTCGGGACCGCGTTGCAGGGTGATTATGAAGATGTTGCCTTCTCTGGAAAGAGATAGGTTGGTGAAGTTGGGAGCGGGACGAGACATTGGATCTGAGTGTAGGTTCTTGGACGTGATTTCCATGAGCACCTTCGACGGATATGGTCAATGAAGACAGGCCGTTCGATGCTGTACATGATCCGGGCCAGGAAAGCATCGAGCGGGGTATGGGGCATCGAAAGGCAGAGAGGGAAGAAGGAGAAAATGCCGAAACGCCGAACTCCCCAAGCTCCCCTTTCTTGGATGCTGTACCCAGTCAATCGTTGCTGATCGCGAGAAGACCATGCGGACATTCATGTCGAGATAACCGACAGTCAAACCTTCGGCGCGAACACCCTAGTTGAAATATATCTACAGACCCCACTGTCAAACTCTTGGTTCACCACCACATCAGAATTTCAAGCAATATCCAACATGAAGAACGATCGCAATGAGCTGTTTGCTCCACACAGAGGTCCGAACGTATTACCCAACAGTCCACTGTTTGGCAAACTCATCCGTCATGCTCGAAGGGAAAGAGTGGCCGTGAGAGACCTCCAACTTGGCCTCGAGAAGACATACGGAGACCTTCTTGATGCAGTCTTGACATTCCGAGAGGTCGTCGGCGCTTCTTTGAACCCGAGCACAAGGACTGCTTTGGAGAACGGCGATGAAGTCTATATCGGCGTGCTTGCCGCGGGTGGCTGGGAGTTTACCGTCGCAGTCCTGACTGTATTGGCTTTAGGAGCTGCTGTCATCCCTATGTGTAAGTCAATCGTGACATGTTCCAGAACTAAAGGCTGACAGAGGTTGAAGTCCCTTCAGCACCAGTGGACGAGTTGGTGTACTTCATCAACAAGTCGAGCCAAAGCGCATTGCTGGTTGGGGTCCCGGCAACGTCGTTGGGCAAAGATGTCGTTGCAAAAGCCAAGAACGATGACCCTCACCTGGTTGGCATCTCTATCCTGCCCAACCTGCCTGTCGTACCTAGTCGGACTGCGGCAGATATCTCGATGTCCTCAGACGCACCATGGGACGAGAGAGCACCTGGAGTTGTCATTTTCACGTCCGGAACCACTGGCCGACCAAAGGGAGTCGTTCATCGACGCGGTTACACCCATGAGACAGCACTTGCCATTGGCGAAGGCTACGACATCAGTCACGACGATGTTCTGCTACATGTGCTTCCGGTACACCACACGACCGGATTTGGAACCTCGTTCTTCCCCTTCCTCTGCGCAGGTGCATGTATCGAGTTCAGAGGCGCAGCGAGCTTCGATGCAGCATGGGTCTGGAACCGCTGGCTTGAAGGCGGACTCACCGTCTTCTCCGCTGTACCAACCATCTTTATGCGTCTCAAGTGGTACTTCGAACGTGAAGTCCAGAAACTCCCTCTCGAACAACAAGTCCAGTACGTCAAGGCAGCTAACCAATTTCGGGCTTTCATGTGCGGATCGAGTGCTCTCCAAGATCCCGTTCAGGACTTCTGGACTGGCTTGAGAAATGGTCTGCCCATCCTGACCAGATACGGCGCAACCGAGTTTCCGGGATGTTTGAAGGTGCCAGCCGAAATGGATCACAGACTTTTGCCCAAAGGCTGTGTTGGCATGACAGTTCCTGGAGTAGAGATCAAGCTCTCTGGTGGCCACGAAGGCGAGCTGTTGATCAAATCTCCTTACATGTTTGCGAAGTGAGCACACCCCTTTGAGTACGCGAGTGATAACTCTTACTGACCACAATCAGATATCTCGGCGATAGGGAGGCGACTCTGAACGCGCACGATAAAGATGGCTGGTTCAAGACTGGTGACATCGCTCGCCGGGATGGAGACTACTACACCATCATCGGCAGAGCCTCAGTCGACATCATCAAGTCGGGCGGATATAAGATCTCCGCGATCGACATCGAGCGAGAGCTCCTGGCACTCCCTTACATTGGCGAGGCGATGGTGGTAGGCGTGGAGGACGAAGAGTTTGGCCAGCTAGTCGGCGCCGCAATCAGCGTAAAGCCATCAGCCACCGTCTCAGCTCAGAACCTGACGCTCAAGAGATTACGAGACGACCTGCGATCGAAGCTGGCCGGCTACAAGATGCCAACTGTGTTGCGTCTTGTCGAAGGAGAATTTCCGAAGGGGGGAACTGGTAAAGTCCAGAAGAAGATCCTGGGACCGCTTTACTTTCCTACACCAGAATACATGAAGATGTCCGAGATCCAGACTTTGAGGAAGATCAAGCGGTCGAGTCCTCAAGCTAGACTGTAACATTTATGAGGTACTCCAGCACGTCGATAGCGCATCAACAATCAATGAACAATTCCGTGTCTTAGATATCCATTCTCGACAATGACTTTAGTGAGTAGTTTGGCCACAGGAGGCGGCACTAATGTTTCACCATGCCTGGAAGCTCTACTAGATATAAGATGTTGTACTATAG
>Ga0268251_10000736_pt1 | contig 10080 bp, 7 predicted proteins | sample AgamicAsMae_FD_200527 | JGI IMG/M metagenome (GOLD analysis project Ga0268251, IMG submission 200527) | Agave microbial communities from Guanajuato, Mexico - As.Ma.e (v2) (version 2) | ecosystem: Host-associated > Plants > Phyllosphere > Phylloplane/Leaf | place: Guanajuato, Mexico | collected...
GACCTCAGGCTGGACCACTCCGCGTCAGAGGAAGAAAAGAAACAACCAGGGCCACGTTTCTTTCCAGGAACATGCGCTTGGCAAGGTCCGATCAAGGCTGATCACTCATTTATCGCTCCATGCAACTTTGAATCCAGCATGAGCCGCAAGTCCGCAAGGTTACGCGATAATTCTCCTTCTCCCGGACCGTGAGACTGCCATGCACCTCCTTCCTACAATGCTGCAACAGGAAAGAGACGTTCCACCATGCTTCTGTGGCTTTTGTGGGAGAATTGACAGTCTTTCCGTCCCCTTTATTGCCAGTTGCTCCGTCTCGTGTTTGGCATTCCCGCAAGTAGTCTTTCTCGCTCACGTCCCGGAATCTGCCCATGGCCGGCCATAGGAAAATAGAAACCCATTCTCGGGTCCGAAATCTCCTCGCCGATGCTCGAGAGCCTTCCCAAAGACGACGATCGAGCCTTTGCGAAGCTACAAATTCGAATGATCGGTGATCGGGACCAAGAAGGGGTTCTTTACCTTCGAAACTTGCCAGAGCAATTCCCTTTGTCCAGAGACACCTCTCTATGGTCACGAATGGTCATGAGTTGTAGGTCCAAGCTGCCGATCCGGCCCCACGATCCTGTCAACGACGACCGCCACTTTTTGGAAACAATGACCCGCCAGCAGCAAGTAATGGAGCTTAATTGAGGCGTTTCAGGATCTTCCGGCAGGTACACCTGCATCGTCACTTACGTCCTCGAGCTCAATAACCGTCGAGCTCTTGATTGGTCTAGGTGTTCCCTCTTGCCGCGCCAGCTCCTGGCTATGCCCACCCTCGCGCAGAAACCGCTGCCTAGAGAGCATTTAAACACGAGCTTAGCACGGTCGAAGCATGCGCCATCCCGCAAACCGTTGCGTACACGGTGCAAGTCGGTGGTTGTTGTTGCCGATGCATTTGTGGGCGTTCAATGATCTACTGCCCTGCACCATCCAGCTGCGTCTGGCTGTAGCGATGTTGTCGATATGCCAAGAGATGGTGGAACCGACATGCACAGGCCTAACTCATGGGTTCTCTTTCAAGGGCTTGGTGACCCCGATGAATCGTGTTTTGGGCGGCGCAATGGTGGGATTCCCGCCCTGTCAGCGCCAGAGGGAGAGAGATGTGCGGTCCATATGTCATGTCTGCAATCTTTGTTATGCCATCTCTGTGCGGCTTTCCCCATGATCCAACCTTAGTTCGCGCGCATTACGCCATGACTGTCTGGGCTGTCCGACGTGTGTTGCTGCTCCCAGTTCTTATGTACGAGTCTGTGCAATCCTAACCCAATTCACGGGGCTTAGTGCGTCGTCTCTCCGTCCATCCCTCTACGCTTTCATCTCATCTAGGCTGGATGTCCAGCTGCATCGGTGTCTCTGCTTTCCATCTTTGTGTTTCGTTACTCAATGTCAAAAGCACCAACCGTTTGATTAATCTACAACACTCGCTTTCAGCTCTTTGTCAACTGTTCGGATCTGTTTTCTCGATCTCACTACGACCAACTCCGACTTTCAACGTTCATACTCCGACCTCCGCAATTCTGTATAATTGTCCGTAGGCAGAATTTGAACAATCCACAGAGATACTCATGGAGAACGATTGAATCTCTTGACAAAGGAGCACTCTGCAATCGCAGCTAAACAGAAAAAAAGCTTGGAGCTCGATTCTCGATCTGCGTCCAATTGAGCTCAGTGTGAGCTTCAGTCATTCGCTCCTCCCCCACTCGGCTTCTCGATTCTCAATTGATTCGTTTTCGGGAAAGTATGACCGGGTCATCACAGCCCAATTCCTTCTACTTACCATTCGAATTTCGACCTCAAATCGATCGTTCAGACCTTGCTTTTGCACAAGGCGGGTCTCCGCCGTGGCAGCTCATTCCGTCGTACCCCTCACCGCCTATGTCCAGCCCGCCTTCCCCACAGAGGAAGGTATCTGATATACAACCTCCAACAGCTACAACATACTTGGAGCTTACACACTCTGGCGCCGCTACCTCGTCCGAGACATCAATTTCAGGTACAGACTTTACTTTGCCTCCTGTCTCGGCAGGAGTACTTGCATCTACACTTCCGAGCATACCTCAATCTCTTGCTCCCACAACAACAGCAGCGTCATCAGAAGTGCCCCGCACCCTATCGTCGTCTTCCAGTGAAAGTCTTGCTCTGCTCCATCGAACAGAATCTGCCTCGAGTGCGAGCAACGTGCCGGACCCTCTTGCTACTGCTGGCCCCAGCATTGCACGGTCATTTTCTAACATAGGTCGGGGCGGGAAGAGAGCCAAAGCTCATGTCGCTAACGCGTGCAACAACTGCAAGCGAGCACATCTTAGCTGTGATGTCGAGAGACCTTGTGGGAGATGTGTCGCTACAGGCAAAGCCGTAAGTCTGTCTTGGCCAAGCATCAGGATTGAAGCTGACAACTCCCAGGAGACGTGCCGTGATGTACCTCACAAGAAGCGTGGTCGACCACGTCTGCGCGATGAAGGCCAGTTTAGTCTACAGACAGGTAGCTCTGAGGTAGACACGGTGGAGAGTCCGGTGACCGGTCCCTCGACTGCTAGACCAATGGCTAGGCCAGGTCATCGGAAAACTGCTTCTTTACGGACACTGGCCGCCTTTGCTGCAGAACAGAGTCACCAGCCTTCGATTGGTCAAGGAACTTCAGTGCGTGAGCGAGCATACTCGTTCGGAACAGCTCCGTCGACAGGACTCCTGCCCCCATCCAGACATCCCCGCTTAGCCCCTTCCCCTGAGGTCCCGATCGCCTTTCTCGACACCGACTTCGTGGTCTTGAAGGCCAACACAACTTTCCAACGCCTCTTCTCGTGGCTACAGGAGATCAAAGGCATGCGTTTGTCAGACATTGCAAAGCCGCTAGATGGAGACAGTTTCCAGAATGCTCGGAACAGGTTGAGGGAAGAAAGAGAGGTACGCGAGCCAGCATACCTACCTCCGATATTACAACCAAGACTGGACCCAGTGTCAGGCATCGGGACAACGGATCATGATGTGGAAGAAGTTACCAGAGGATTTGCCGACCACCAGTTCGCCTGGACATTCCGTCTAGGAGGTGGCGTTGACCAAACACTACCAGTGCGTATGCGTTTAGCCAAGACATCTGTCTACTTTGTCACACTGTTCCTGCCTCCTCTACCACCTCAAGTCGTCGAGCAGGTTATAGCTCCTCGGCCACCACCACTCATGTTTCCCGCACGAGCCGCAGCGCCTCCTCTTGCACCCTTCCAAGGCAGTCCTCGCATGATGGAACAACAACCAGGCATCTCCGAAGCTTCTCAAACCTACTACTCATTTCCTACCGCCGACCCTGGATCCCAAAACTATACACTCCATCCCCGCTACCAATTCGGTGAACATTCATATGCCCACAGTACACACTACCAACCTACATTCCAACAGCATCAGCAGCCACAACAACCATCGTCACAGCAAATGCTTCCACCACCCCCAACACATCCCGATCAACTCCCGGGCACAGCAGGGTCAAGTTCGAGCAGTCACATGACCCAACCTTCGTTCTTACAACCGCCCATGCCACCACACCGTAGCCGTCCACGATCAGACACCATGGAATCACTAGGCAGACACATACAAACCAGACTACGAGCAGACAGTGGTGCTACGGTACCAGTCTTCCAGAGCTCACCCATACGGCAAAGTCACCCTACTGAGGGTGCAGGCAGCGAAGACGACTTTGAAACAGGTGAAGGGTCAGGGAGCCCCAGGAAAAGGAGGAGACTCGACATCAATGAGATGTTGCAGAGATGAGCGAAAGAAAAGGAGCATAGCATGGCGGAAAAATATTTTGATCACTTCTGTTATCATCACAAGTTTAGAAATGTTTCGAATTTCGGGAAGGAACGTCTCATGACGAATTGTTTGAACAAAGAGTTTTGCATTCTTATACAATTTACATAAAGAGATTTAGTTCTAATGTGATTGCTTCTTACCTCGATTTGCTCGAATTGTCGGCAAGTGTCCAATCTCGACATATCTATCGAGTTGGTCTTGCCTCGTCCAGTCACTCAACACCAGATTTCAAGCTCACCACTGTTCAACGCCGAACGCACCACTTTGGGCCTCAAGAATGCTAATGATTCTTTCGGACCAGCATTTCAGCACGGAATCTGCCACGTCTTGTGTACCTTTACGCGTATACTGTGTCGCAAACCCAACGCGTCTCTGCCAGCAAATCTGTGTTGCCAATATCCGCATTGCAGTATTGAACGACGCAGTGGCCCAGTATAACCACACCTCAGTCCCTTGGATATAGATCCAAGCAAGACGGAATATCCCATATAGACTGCGTTGACACTTACGCGGCCCCTGGTCACTTGCATTTTACAGACAGTATGCTGTACATCTCTGTACCTCACATGAATCGGAATTGTACCAAGTCCCGCAGACACACTCCGATGGTCCCAGTGATTTGGTTACGGAAAGATCGCGCTGCAATGGCGGAAGCAGTCAGAATCGGAGGCATGTTGTGAGATGTAAGCGACATCAAGCAATCCTGCAATGGTCAATGTTGTCTCCCAACTGCCGGTATAAGAATGGGTGTCCTAAGAGCCGCGCGGCAGCGTTTCTTTGCGAGCCTCGTTCGTAATGTCGATCCGTAACCTACATACCGAGGGACAACAACCGTGAGATGGGTTTTCCTCTCAAAGCTTGCGGTATAGTCGAGGGAGATGGAGTTGGAGACACAAGACAGGACTAGGGTGGTCTGGAGCAAGCTTAGTTGCCGGAAACGGTATAGCGCAATGCTGAAGCCTCGAACGCTGAGAGTCGCCCGAGGTCTACCGGACTCGAGCCAAACGTTCTGGCTGGGCGGAGTAGGTCTTGGTAATGACTCCCACGTATGACCGACTACAGATGGATAGACTGACAGACAATGTCACTATCGACTGTTCCTGTGGTGTTTGTATAATATCATGAGCACGCCCGCAGTATCCAGCGCAGCGCGACGGTCACAGGCTGCTGCGGAAGACAGCTTGGCATGCAAGGAATGCCGTCGTCGCAAAGGGAACTGCGATCATAAGATACCAGAGTGCTCGGCTTGCAAGCGGTATAAGCGTCACTGCCTTTATGATAGACTCGGAAAGACACCGCTCACAAGAAGGTGTGTGTCAATCGAAGCTCGTCATAAACTTCACGGCTGACATCGAGCTTCAGGCATCTTACGGAGGTCGAGCATCGACTGTCGCGTGCCGAAGCAATTCTCAAGAGACTGTTCTCGGATCAAGAGGTTTCGTACTTGCTTGATCATGAACGTTCCGGCGACGTACCCGTGTTGCCCTCAGTAAAAAGTGCTTCGCAGACGACTCCACCGCGAACGGCTAGTCCGGCTGGTGGAAGCATCAATTCTCAGTCTTCCTCACATCAGCAGCAATCGGTGACCTCTCAACCTCAGGCGTCGATCCGGGGAAATACTAGTGTCGAGGATCATGCTTCATCCTGGAGCTTTCCCACTACCGATATCGAGCCAGATCCTACAGCGAGCTTGTATCCAGACGGGGATGAGGACTTTGAGTGGGACGAGAGAGAGCAGACTGGACTTGCTGGCGGGGTAGCTATGGCTCAAGATGACGAAGAAGGTGTCAGAAAAGTCATGGACGGTATGGCTACGCTCACAGTGGATGCGGCCAATTACGGTTACCTCGGGATGGCGTCCGGTGCCTCTCATTTGCGATCTCTATGGATGGAAGCTGGAAACAGTCCTTCGTGGGAATCCGGTTCCTGGAATGATCGACGACAAGACTTGCAGCACCTTCTCCGCCGGCAGACAGAAGGCTCCTCGATAACGTCGGCTGTGCAAACTCAGACTCTGGTGACTAGGGCGATGGTAGATGTGTTCGTCGATGCATTCTTTGTCCGCTACCATCCTGTATTTCCTATCCTGCATGAGCCATCGTTCAGAGCTCAGTATGCCGGTAGAATGGCTCGACCAGGACAGGGCATCTGGCTTGTCTTGGTGAACATTGTGGCAGCGTTAGGTGCTTTCGTCACCAATCCGAGCTCATCGGATGAAACGAGCTTGTCAATCTTCCGAACGGCGAAGCGTTATCTTGCAGTCAACGCACTGGAAACAGGCAACCTAACACTGGTGCAAGCGTTTGGTATGGCAGCCATGTTTCTCCAGAAAATCAATAAACCCAATACTGGATACAACTATGGCGGCGTAGCCATCAGAATGGCTATTGGGCTCGGCTTGCACAAGGAATTTGGAGCCCAGCATATGAGTCCGTTCAAGCAGGAGTTGCGTCGAAGAGTATGGTGGTCTCTTTGTGTCCTGGATGTGGGTGCAACGATAACTTACAGTCGTCCATTGATCTGGCCGCAAGTAGGAGTCGATGTAGCTCTGCCCTCCAACATCCGGGAAGAGGACTTGTCAGTTCATTCAACAGTGACACCGACCGAAGTCGATGCTGCGACCGTGAACACGTATCTCAGAGTTCAATCGTCGTATCATTTGCAGACAATGCCGATCTACAATCGACTGATCAGCAACCCACCTCCTCTGCCCGAAGAGCTTTTGACACTCGACTCGACCATTGTAGAGGCTTGGCTGAGTCAGGTGCCGCACTACTTCCACGATAGCAGCGGACCGCACCTGGAGGATCGATTTGCATTGCCTCACGGGATCAACTGCTGGAGATATCGCAATCTTCGAATTGTCATATTCAGGCCTTTGCTAGTGAAGTGGGCGTCGCAAGACGGGCATGAAGAAAGTCTGACTTGGCATGAGCAGGAGGCTACCAACAGGTGCTTGCGTGCTGCTCGAGAGAGTATAGCTTCGATACAGAACTTCTGGAAGTCGAGGCAGCAGACCAGACTGACGGCATTCTATGTCCTGTAAGTGTTATCCTCTCGGAATAGGTGCAACATCAACTGACCTCATCACAGATACTTCCTCTTCCAGGCGGCGCTCATCCCAATCCATTGTTTGCGTTCCAAGTCTCAATCAGGACTGGCACCTGAGTGGCGAGAGCAAGTCAGGGCGACCTTGGAGGTGGTCGAATCGATGATTGGACTGAACCAGAGCGCTTCAAAGTGCCGAGATGTCATCATGAGTCTTTGCGGTTCGCATCTTCGAAACCTCGATGATGAGTTTGTCGATTATGAACAGGCGTTCAATTTCGAGCCGACCATGGATGCGACGGCGTGGATGGCTGGATGTGCACCTACTCTGATCAATGAGAATCTGTGGGCTGGAAGTCTGGACAACACCAGCGCGGAGCTTTCTTTCAGCAATTGGGAAGGAGATTGGAACATTTGAAACATGGATGATGGTGAGTAGTTTATGAAAACGAAGTGATCAAAGACGGAAGCTGATCAACAAGATCGGAAAGAGGGCTTGCCAGTAGCATGCACTGCTTCTTTCCTGGCCAAGACCAGGGACCGACTGTCTGGGTCAGGGGAGATTAAGACGCTCCTGCCGCAACATGGATGCACATAGCCGCCGTGTGCAAACGCGTTCGTTCATCACCAACCCAACACCACAGCCCACGCTCAGACTATAAGAGTATTGGAAATCGTCACAACCTCAACCAAAGCAAACAGCCGTGTTAGTCTAGTGGTTTAAGACGCTGCCCTCCCATTCAGAGGCAACTCTGGTGAATACGGAAAGGCAGAGGCCATGGGTTCGACTCCCATACACAGCACAACCTTTTTGCGTCCAGTGCATTCTCTTTTGAACATTCACTCTCAAAAACTCTTTCATCTGCTAGGATTTTCCCTTGTCGCGCTGCAGAGCGATATGTAGGCTATAAAGATGCACATAGAGACACTACACCAGTCTCTACTCTCTCCAGCGTATCAAAACTGCACTCTATACCTCACAAACACCTCTACGTCTCCGGGCTTCCACACATCCCATCAAATTTTTGACATGCATCGAAAGATCCAGCCGTGGGAACACATATCGCAGGACCTGTTTTGGATCAGTCACAGCTGACGGCATTCTCTGGCGTTTTCAGAGTCGATGAATGGTTGCAACGTTAGAAGCATCTGCACTTTGGCCATTCGCCCCTGATAGCACTTAAACCATGTTTGATGCTCTCTCACAAGGCAATGCCAAATATTTATAAGTGTAACTTGCGAGGTCTAGATTTTAGATCATTGAGAAATTCGAACAGCAGGTTTCTAACGGAATAAAACGATACAGCACGCCAGTTGCTGGCAAACAAGTCCGTCTCTCATCCTGGCTGACAAGATTTATGCCAACTCGAGACTTTAGCCACCGTAAAATCGCAATCCGGAAAAGAACAAAAGTGAAAATGAAACTCCAGTGTAGCGCCTCACGCAATGCATTGTGACAGACGAAGATTTGAGGAGTGTGGCAGGCTCCGATCAACGCGGTAGAGTGCTGGCAGTGCCATGCTGTTTGAGTTGAGGGTGTGTGGGTATCTCGTTCGTAAAGCAGTCGATGTAGTGTTGGTGATTCGCTAATCAGCGAAGGTTCAAGGCTTTCTTGGATTTTTCGTAAACAACGTAGGTGATGGACACCGCTGGGACGACCTTGAGCAGGTTAGGTGTGAGTCCCTTGAAGAGACCTCTGACACCTTCTCCTGCAAGGGTTTGTCGAGTTACATCCATAATGCCGGTGTACGTGCGAGGATGACTAGCGGTGCCTTGTGATTGCAACCTGGTACGGAGCAGGTTCAAAGGATAGACGGCGGAGGCTCCAATGGCACCGCTGAAGCCACCGATCAGAGCTGTTGCAAAACTGCTAGGCGCAGCATCGGCCTCATGCCCTCCGTACTTCTTGACATTGTATGCGGTGATGGTGCGTTTCAGATACTCAAAAGTACCGAGATCGATGGCAGCATAAGGAAACATGCCAACAAGACCCATCGGCAAGCCACGATAGAAGGAGAAGATGCCGTTCTTACCCCACATCTTGACAGCGGTTGCGGCAATGAGCTTGGTTCCTCGGAGACCTCCTGGTACAGTTTCACATTGCATTCGGCTGTTGCGTGTCAGTACTCTGATACGAACAAAAACCTCGGGATGAGCTTACAATTTTAGCGTGTCGAGGGGGTAGACGACAGCTTGTGAAACCATTCCTGCTACACCACCGGCAATGAATTGTGAGACAGGTGAAATATCTCGCGTGTTTGAATGACCCTCGAATCGAGCGACCATCTTTTTTGCGGCCTGGAATGGTTGTCAGCATTACACCTATGATGTGGAATGGGATCGATTACCTCATACGAGCCAAATTTGACGGCAGACTCGGGCATGACCTTGACAATGTTCAAACCATTACCTGTTTCGAACAGTCAGTCGGATTCAAACGCTGCTTGGAAGCATAAACTCACCAGCAAACAAACTCCTGATACCACCTGCAGCCCAAAGTTCCTTGCAGGCTTTGACCAAAGTATTTGCGCTTGATTTTGCGGCTGCTGTGGGAGCACCGCTTTTGACGGCTTGTACCGCTTCGTTGGTGCCAGTCTGGGCGATGAGATAGACCTTTAGGCGGTCTAGAGGGGCGGTTGTTGTTCTGGAAGCGACGCCAGAGATGCCACCGGCTAGGAAATAGCCTGGATCAGGGACGAAATCCGTCAGCATGCTCATAAAGGCCAGGGCACGCGATGCGTATGATCGGTCGTCGTGATCATCGACAACAGCGGCTTCTTTGTGCAGTGACGGGAGAGGTGAATTGCTTTCGGGCAGAGTATCATGATGGTCAGGATACTGCCGCGATGGTAGTGGTGATGGTGCTGGTGGTGGTGAAGCAATTCGGGTGATGGCCCCAAAGAGCGAGTGTTTAAGAAAGGAGGTTGCAGTACCTATTCCCTGAATTGTCTCATCACTGACCGACACATCGCCCTCTGCGGTCACCTTGACAGCTCCCTGGTAATATGACATGACGGCCTTGATCCCAGGCGAGCTGGTAGGCATGAACAGAAGAAAGTCGCTGTTTGTCATCAGTCTCTGACCGGCACTCGACGGGTTTCTCAAACGTACCGCCATTCTCCAAAATCTATAACACCGTCGTTGTCCGTGTCGACGTCGTCGAAGAAGTTGTCGAGGCGCGAGTTGGGA
>Ga0268251_10000738_pt1 | contig 10072 bp, 4 predicted proteins | sample AgamicAsMae_FD_200527 | JGI IMG/M metagenome (GOLD analysis project Ga0268251, IMG submission 200527) | Agave microbial communities from Guanajuato, Mexico - As.Ma.e (v2) (version 2) | ecosystem: Host-associated > Plants > Phyllosphere > Phylloplane/Leaf | place: Guanajuato, Mexico | collected...
GTATAAGAGACAGTTTCGAGGGCTGAAGTCCAGAGTGAAGAGGCATCTGTTTGCGTTTACTTGAAGGCCCCTGTTCAAGTACTCCGTTCTCTCCGGGCTGCTTGATCGTGGTATTGCCATTCATCAAGTCTGATGTTGAGCTGTCCGTCAACGAGTAGTGAATCTTATTCATCATGGTGGGATGATGAAGATGTCCGGGGGTGACTATCGCCATCAGATGGCGTGCCACTGTCACCTCTGCCCACTTCCTCAGCTCAGGGCTAGCCTGGCCCTTGAAAGTAAGCACGTTATTGCTGAGCTGGTTCGAGATAGCCTGGGCGTGAGTAATGATGAGAGCGTATCGACCCTGCTGCTTGTGCTTCACACCATGTTCTGCAGACCAGCTCTGCCATTGTGTGTTGTAGATGTCATGCACGATAGTGGCGAGAATCATCATGCCGTCAGGGGTCCTGCGTTCGAGAACCTCGTGAATGGCATCATCGGTCAGGAGATTCTGGATGATGTATACACCGTCCATTTCCAACATCAGGAGTTCGTAGAGGTCGGTGCTCTGGTCGAGAGGGCTTTGTAGGATCTTCCCCGACACTTTCCAATGGAGACGTAAGGCGTTCATGAAGAGGCTGATGGCTTTTTCGTCAACGAATATACTTTTACCGCGGCATTCAAGGTAGGTCAGATGTGCGCAGGTGAATCTGGGTGCCCTTTGGAGGATGCTCTTGGACATGGCTAGATCGAACTGCTCTTGCCTTGGGACGTGAGCGCTTGGGATCTTCGAGGATACATGGGACTCTAGGATGACAGGCATAATGGCGGATGTGTACAGCCGTGTGCTTGACGATATTTGTGGATGATACTGTGATGGTTGATGAGAAGTGGTGGTATCTGTGGCTGAAAAATGGTGACGGCGGTGTTTGCGGTTGGGTGAGACAAGGATCGAAGAACAGATACAAGTGCGCATACGACTCAGAGCAGAGTAGAAAGAGAAATCTGGACGAGCGGAGGTCGAGTTGGTGACCTGCTTTCACTCCTACCATAAATTGCGAGCAGCGGATCATATGCAACTAGCCGATGCGTTGTTTGGACAATTCTTATCCACTTCCAACCAAATCACCTTATCTTCTTTCGTCCTGTTTGTCAACCACACAAGTTTTCCCCTAAGATATGCCAAAGGTGCGTGGTACAAGGGGGTCCATTATCTGCTATTCGTCGGTCGATTTGACGGTTGACCTACCTACTGATAAACAGATCCTTTGTTTGACTAGGCGTCTCTGTAACATTGTTTTAGCCGTCTTTGATCAAAGTTGTCTAGATGGAGTAAGCTGGCGCCTGGTGACACGGAAGGCAGCAAGACAATGTGATTGAGGGTCGAGAGAGCGCGGCGATGGTGATCGGAAGAGTGATATCGAGACGACGGAATTGAGTCTCTTCTTTCTCGCACGGGCTATGAGGAAGTCGGCAAGTCAAGATAGGAGAGTTACCTCCAAGGATATTGCCAGTAAAGTGACATGCTGTGTGAACGAGAATCGCTAGGTCATATTCACCCTTGCCAAGGTGACGACTGAGGATCAGGAAATGCTTATCAGCGCTTTATATTCAAAGACAATGGCAACACTGCTCCAGTGTGAGACTCCTGTGAAATATTATCGCAAAGGAGGAAAGCCAGAAGAACGACTCCACTTTGTCGCTGTCAGGTAGAGGAAAGTATAGTCACCGGGGAAAGGCCGCTGCGAATCGCCATACGAACAGTACATGACACAAACATCGTGATCTAACGGCTTCATCGAGCTGAAGACACAATCGTAGAAGATCTGAGAAGAGCAATGAAAAAATGGTAGTGAGAATGGTGGGGAAAATGTGGTGATGGCATCACGATCCTTCCTTAGAGCGTCATACAGCGTCATTGAGCATACAGAGCTCTTAGCTACCTACCTATGTAAATAGAGCTTGCTCGACGCAGGAACACTTTCTTCTTTCTCACATCAACCTTTCTTGCAAATCAAAAGTCACACGACAATTCTCAATCTACCCAAATCAACTCACCTTCACATCAATCAAAATGGCCTCCCGCAACCCTGACGCTTCCGCCAACTCTGCCCCTGACGGCTTCCACGCCTCTGCTCCCAGAGACGAGCCCCTCACCAAGACTGGCCACCAGCCCGGAAAGCTCGTCGGTAACGACGCTGTTCCTGAGTTCCACGCTCAGACCCTTCCTGCTGGCTCCGCTCCCGCTAAGAGGTAAATTTTACTCAATTCCTCATTCTATACATCCCATACTAACCTTTCGCAGCACCTTCCAGCCCAACAACGAGGCTGATGCTACCCCTCAGCAGGGCGGTGTCTCTGCTTCAAGCACCATCGTCGGTGCCACTTCCCAGGATGTCCACGCCGGTCTTGGCCAGCCCATCCAAGGCCAGTCCTCTGCTGAGCTCCACCACGACGGCCAATCACACAGAAAGAACCCCGGCCAGGGCGGTAACGATGGTCAGAAGACCACCATTGAGGCCAACACCGTCGACTCTCGTCTCCCCGAGCACGCCATCCACCGCAACCCCGAGAGCGATGTCATTGGCGGCACCCGCAGCAACATCCCCAGCGCTGAGGAGAGAATCCCCGACTCTGCTTAAGCAATCTCTGCTTTCCCTTTGAATCTTTCTGTTTCAATGATCAACGATACCAATGTCTCCGAACTTTTTCTTGTAAAAATTAGTTTTAGCATTCTCACTCACGCATCCACTCAATTAGTGGCTAACTCGGCCTTGATGGCCGTTTGAGGAATTGAACACAAAAAAAATATCTCCAGAACAACTGTCTCAACTATGATGCTCCACTGCCTTCGGTCCTTGTGGAAGATGTGACGAGATGTCGTGCTGATTGCTTCTCTTCTGAGCCTCAAAGCGGGGCAAGATCTAAATCATCGTGAAGCACTGACACGCTTTGCGGCTCTATCGTGGAGCGCGATCGAGGCTCCGAATTGAGTGGGCAGAAAAATAAGATGGTCTGTGCTTTCTGCTGAGTGTAGAACCCTGGCTATCTTCCGGAGCATCATTTATGAAGTAAACATCAGCTATCGACCTCGCTCAAGGGTTTGATTCCAAAGGAAATTCATGAGAAAGTACAACGAATGGTTGGAATAAGTCCAGACGACATGGTGAGTGAGTCAAAGCGAGATCAAGCGACAAACAACAGCTTGTGGGCGAACACATGAGATCAGATGAGCTCGTAGTTGATGTCTGTGGAAACAAGTCAGCACTTGCATTCCTCATCGTCTCGTTTTCCTCCAGTAGACACAGTTCACGGAGACACATCTGAGTAACAAAGACGAAAAAGAAAACGAACAACAAAAGAAATTCGGAAGTAGACGATAAAAGCACGATAAGCAACTCATAAAACTGATGAAATGGTATCAGACGAACAAGACTCTATCAGAAAATCCCACAACTATCCTAGCTCTTCACCTCGGTTCTTACTCAGCGCCCATCATAGTGGTATAAGACTCACCAGTTTCCTTCTCAATCCTCTCAACCGATCTTTTATACCCATCCATGCTCTCAAGCTTGTTGACATAAGCATCCAATTTAGGATAATCAGTCGCATTAATCATCTTGAGTCTTTTCTGGCCAGCCTGCAGAGGGAAAGACATCAAAATGTCAACGGCAGTGATATCCTTGCCGCAAAGGAAACCTCCACTATTGGGTGCAGTCGCGAGTTGCGATTCCAAAAAGTCAAAGTGGGTTTTGAAGTTTGGCCCGAAGTACATAGATTCGAATTTGCTGTAGATGCCGCTGGTGATGGGCCTGAGGAAGAAGGGGATCTTGTCGCCTTTGAGGACTGCGAGAGGTGTTGTTAGTGAGTAGAGGTTCAAAATGACATAGAAGCAGGGTAACTTACAGCTGAAAATGAGGTTGGTCACCATCAGAGCCATCAAAGAGCCCTCAGCATAGTGCATAAAGAAACGGTAGCGCAGCCATTCCTCAGTCTCAACACCAGGTCCTTGCTTGCCATCCTCGTATCTCTTGGGTGCGAGGTGAGGAGCAAAGTGTTCGGTCAGGTACTCAGTGATGAAGCCAGACTCGGCAAGAGTCAAGGGATCAGTTCTTCCAGGAGCGTCGATTTTGACGACGGGAGATTTGCCCAGAGGGTGAATTTTCTTGAGCTCGGGAGGTGCGAGCATTTCGGGGGTGCGCTTGAGGATTTCGATGTTGTAGTCGACGTTGCACTCTTCGAGGAGCCAGATGAAACGTTGGGCTCTGGACTTGTCGAGCCTGATGGACGATTTAGTTGGCTTTTACCATCGAATTCATGATGTGTTTTGCTTACCAGTATAGAGTGACCTTTGGTGCGGCCGCGCTTTCAGTTGCCATGATGAGGGTTCTGTGTTACTGAAAGAAGTCAGAATCGAGATGGATTTGCTCCACGAGGATGTTTGGCTTGGGACACGACACGATCTAGAATTTTGGACAATGTTTTGTTGAGATAAGATACTGAACTACTCTTGGACTCGAAGGAGGAGAGGGACGGTGCGCACGTCAGACGACCTGATCCTGCTGTACCTGGTCGGTCGAAGTGCTTACAAGAACGGGTGTTGACTTACTGTTGGTATGCTGTGAATGAGGATAGCTCGTGGTATGTTTACAAAGAAGACAGCAAGATTAATTCTTCTTCGCAATCAAGGCGATCTTGATTTGCTTTACGAGGCTCAAGCGATAGTGAACTGTCCGTGAGCCGAGGCATCACGATCACAGGCAAAAGGCCGGATCATGATGGTCGCGACGGTCGAACCTGCCGACACGTGATATCCAAAGCAGTCTGTAGGTCTTGGCAACCTCGAACGTCAGCGACAGCGAGATGGACTGAAGGTGTGAACGACACAACCCTCTCTATACCCACCTTCAAATCACAGCTACACATCAACTCAAGATGGCTGGCGGTGGTCACAACAGTGCGTAACTCGCCGGAAACCGAATTGATCGCGTCGACATGAGCTAACACCTTGACAGGTCTCGCCTTTGACCCGGCGCTGGTCAAGTACAACCGTACGCTCCCAACCTGAGAAAATGCGCCGACGATAGTCACGTTCTAACTGCGACCGCAGAGATGCAAGTGGACCGCTACAAGCACTTCAAGTGGACTCCTCGTACCGCCTGGCTCTCGATCATCTTCGCAATTGCCATTCCCAGCTCGCTTTACTACGTCGCCAACAAGACTGATGTGAGTCGCTTTTTTCTATACTTTCGGACCGCGGAAAATGTATTACAAGAGTTGGATACTACAGAAGGAGAGGTGAAGCAAGAGGAGGTACACAGAGGACTGAGCATGGGATTGCGGTTGGAGGTAGCAAAGATGGCACACGCTAGAGCAACTACAGCACGAGTTCTGCGTCGTCAAATATGGGCCGCGAAAGCTGGCATGGCAAATATGCAGCAGCTCAAGGCGTCCCAACATCAAGCTCCCGAGACACGGCTGAATACACGCAACCCAACATTTGAGATGACGGACACTAACCGCAATTCATTACAGGGCAAGTACGAGTTCCGCGGCAAGAGAAGAGGCGACACCATGAAGGAGTTCTAAGTCAGGAGACGGATGCGAGGTCACGAACGAAGGCGACGCTGAAATTGGGGAAGATACAACAACTATACCACCATGTCAATACCCACCAAACAAGAATTACTCCATCTATTCAGTCATGCAAACTGTCTTGGGCCGAATGCGCGCAAGAGAAAATGCTTGTCATCAGATCGTCAATGACAAGCAATGAAATTATTCAATAGCCTCCCTCACAGAATTGCCATGTTCTATTTGACCCAGGGGGACTCATGTGTTTCTCTGACAGCAAAGATGAGAAGAGGCAAGTTCTATTCTAACCTGCTCAGAATGCTCCTGTTTATTATCTTGCTTCCCTGAAAAAGATTCGGCAGTCGATAAAATTGCTTCCATACAGATTCCATTGAATAAGGTCACAGTAGTTCTTCTTTCACTAACCTGGCTGAGGATGATCATGAGCCATAGACTTCGATCTCCCAAGCTGATGCAAGCCTCATAACTTGCTCGTTTATGTTTGTGCCCTTTGATACCAACATGTGGAGGTTGACTTCTGTTGCCTTCGAAGGTTCAGCTCCGGAAGCACGTTTGACGACATCAGGACCCCGCGCTGCCGATCTGCGGGTGTTTCTCGTCGTCTTGGTGCCTGGCAGCTTGATCATACCTTGATGCTTACTTATACATACTCACTTCCTTCGCACATATATTGCTCGTGTATACTTCATATTGAACACTGTGCGAACGTATTTGTAGCACACCTTGAGCTACAAGGTCAGATGTTACAACCACAACAACTTGGTCCACTCGAAACACCAGGTCGCACATGCGCCGTTTCCCAAAATTGAGACGAGTCAATATTGTGGCCAAATCATCAACTCCGTCGTTTGCATGATTGCAATCGAGCTCGGAAGCTTTTCTCTGAGCCTGCAAGAATAGAGGTAGACTTGGATCATGTCCGAAGGACGTCTTGAAGCACGCCGTGAAGCACGTCGAGCAGAGTCTCCACCCGACCCACGAGACCGTCGCTGTCGTCGTTTGAATTCTTTGCATCCGACTAATCCGCCGCATTCTAATGAGCTCGTCTCCTCTTGGCTTGAACAACAAGATTTGACTCGACCGAGTGCGCCATTACAAACAACGCCCTCGATCAACTTCGGCACTTTTCTGTCACCACCTGTACGCGAGAACGATCACCCCGAGCAAGCAAATAACCAAAGTGTTGTCACTATGTGGGAGCAAGACGCCTCATTGGGAGCCCATGATGCTGGTCCATCATCTGTCGCCCATCCACTCGCTGTTGACATTGACGCCGACAATCGCTCACCCTCAGTCCCTTTCGGCGATCGTTCATCAAGCTCTCGACGCAACGGACCCCTCCTAGCTATGGGACAGATTGTCTCCAAGAATCAACCTGCTGCCGTGCCTGCTGATTCGCAAGCATCCTCGGCCATGGACTGCGATGACTTGTCGTCTGTTGACACAGAAAGCTCACAGAATCTCGCTGGTGCAGGAAGGTCTCCGAGTCCCTCTGATGTTCTTCAACCAGTCCCAGACTATCTCTGGAGTGCGCGCAACACTAATCTGGGATGGGCGATAGAGGATGAGCGCCACTCAGCCAAGAAATCACCATATTCCGAAAACCCTGCAGTCCTCCTCGTCTACCAAATGGATCGCAATACCGCTGAGCCTACGCTGCGCTACTTACCCTTCATCCCTGTCTCACACAGGGGAAAGACTAGGGGCGGTAACAAGAACAAGAACTTCATGATTCAGCCTTCACACAAGCAACGCATCGATGACTCCCAACTGACCGCCCAAAGAGCACAATGGGTTCCTGGCGAATTTCCTGTGGAGCTGTTCGAGCTCATCAACCAACATCTATCCCGCGACGACATCAAGTCGATGCGCCTGGTGAGCAAGGAGTTCGAGCGTGGTGTATCAGGCTCTCTGTTCGATACTGTCGTCGTCCCCTTCAACGCAGAACTTTACGAGATGATTGATCAGAAGGCCGTAAAGCCCGATTTCAAGGGCAAGCGCAGAGCTGACGATCCTGTCAACAATTTTGTCAACTTGGATCCTGGCTCAGTACTTTGGAACAATGCCCTAGAAAACTCGGACAACAAGGTTTACAGCGGCCAGGGGCTTAAGATCTTTGAAGGCTTTGGTCACCACATCCGTCGCTTCGGCATGAGCTTCGAGATCAAGGAGGAGGCACTCCGAAGCCCACCTAGAAAGAACAAACTCGACAGCCACGAAAGCTACTTCGGCTGGTATGAATGGCCATCGCAGGAGTACACACGCTATGAACTCCTTGCTGGTCTCGAGCGTACCGCAGACGAGACCTCACAGATGAGGCTAGCCTTCTCGCACTTGCCTAGGGTTCAGCAGCTTGCCCTCTCCATGGACAGTGGTCTTGGTTGGATGAGCGGACCCGACAAGTCACTACGCAGCATGATCTTGCAACAACCTTCTCCTGTCTTTGGTTGCTCACACGGCATAGTAGACACACAACAGCAAGAGCGCATAAGGCTCTGGGAGTCTATCGAATCAGCACATGCTAGAATAGGCGCCATGGAGGAGTTGAAGGAGGGCAGTCTCGTGCGCGCCAACTTGGATGAGAACTTCTTCGACCGCTATCCTTTCTCCACCACCTCGTATGCCTCTCCTGCTGTATGGGCTACTGCTCCGGCCCGTCCGGTGCTTCCTACGACCACTGTTGCGTCTGACAATGAGGGCCGTGACACTCTAGAGACAGGAGTTCTATACGTCTCGTCACCTGACACACAGGACCACCTGTTCCAGTCGAGCCACTCGGTCGACGCCCAGAGACTAGAATGTTCAAAGAAGATCGAAAGATTTAGTCCTGCCAACTTGGGCACTCACCAGAAGGAGTGGCTACTTGAGGCAGAATGGGCACAGAGAGCATTTCTTACCACATACATGCTCGGCATCGTGGACAACAACGCAGTATTTGACAAAGTCACGGTCCTGTACTTCCGCATGTCCAGCCATCTTGTGCCGTTGCTCTCTCGTCACGACTTCTGGACCGCCCTTCCCAAGTTGCAAGAGGTTACACTTGCTGTCATTCCTGATTGGCGCACTGTTGAGAGAGACGAGGCTGGCGTTGTCGAGACCAAGGAAGTTGAGCCTTCGATTGCCGTCGACAAGACACACAGCCTTCTTCAGGATTTCATTGGCGCTAGATCGAACATCACTAAGCTCACCTTTTCATGGGCCGCTGGTGGTGAGCATGCTGAGGGCATCTTCGCTCGCAACCACCACATCTTGCCTGCTCCCATTACCAATATCGCACGCTCAACAGCTGTTGTATTGAAGGACGAAGATTTGATCAATCTGCCACACATTACTGATCTGACTTTTTCCAATTGCTGGTTTACACCAGTGTCAACCCTGGCAATGATCAAGAAGCTGCGCAAGAGGTCTCTGAAGAAGATCAAGTTTGACTCTGTCTCTCTTACTGCTATGCCACGCGCCAACGGAGTCAATCAGAACAACCAAGGCAACCTCAACCAGAATGTGCTTGTTCCTCACCAAGCCCCAGTCCCCGGTGTGATGATGCTGGGTGGCAATTTCTATACACAATTCAGCGCCCAGGTATGGCTGGGTCCACCTGCAGGTGTGCCTGCCCAACAATGGGCGCAGACGATGCTCCAGCATCTAAATGCTGTCACACAACAACAACAAGGCCTTGTTCTGCACCAAGTTCCTCAGATCTGGACCAACCATCCTATGGGACTAACAATGCAGCAGATGCATGGTGCATTGAATGGACTTGCGTCTGCCAACGGTCAAGCCGGCGCTCCGCCCATGGCGCAACCTGGGATGCTCTACCAGCATCCGCATCAGCTACAGCAAGGTGTTGCAGCTCAACTGCCTCCCGCTATTCTGCCCCTACCCCAGGCGTTCGCTGGCTGGGCCCATCCCCCTCCAAACGCAGGTCAAGCTGCTCCTGCATCACAGCCTCATGACGGGCCTTGGTACGAAGGACACCGCGTGGGTTCATGGGTAAGGGTGATCGATCAGATAAGCCCAGGACCTACTCTCGAGATGTACAAGCCTCGTGGCGAGTTTGACCCGGCACCCAAGCCACGCAAGAATGGTCTCAATTCGGTAGAGTTCAAGTCTTGCGGCTACGTACAACTCCGATCCCCGACCTTTGGTGACCAGAACAATGTCGACGCACATGGATCGTATCGTATGAGCCGCTACTTCACTCGTCGCCAGGGTCTCCTGTCGCCGGCCATGCTCGCTACTCCAGACAAGCTGGTGGGCACGATTGTACAGTACATGTCAGAGCACGAGACGGATGCTCTTGATCACGCTTGGGGCATGACTATGGGATGGAACGATGCAAAGCTCGCTGAAGAGGCGGAGTACGACGGTTACCTCGCTGGAGGCACTGGGCGTTTCTCAGGCAGTGTGAGCAAGAACTCAACCGTGCAGGAGGCATACTCAGCACAGCAATCTTGAGTATTTGACGAGTAACGATACGAAAATCATGTCAGGAGTT
>Ga0268251_10000739_pt1 | contig 10051 bp, 8 predicted proteins | sample AgamicAsMae_FD_200527 | JGI IMG/M metagenome (GOLD analysis project Ga0268251, IMG submission 200527) | Agave microbial communities from Guanajuato, Mexico - As.Ma.e (v2) (version 2) | ecosystem: Host-associated > Plants > Phyllosphere > Phylloplane/Leaf | place: Guanajuato, Mexico | collected...
GACCTTGTCTTTTACTGTCCAGCGAAAGCGTCGCTCAAGTCCTGTTATCTGATTTTCTTGCAATTTTTTCCTGTTTTTTCACTTCATGTCAATAGAGATTCCCTACCAGTGGTTCTGATCTTATGAATGATGGCACTCTTGTTTCCTGTCGGTTTTGGCTTTCAGTTTGCAAGACACGTTCACCGGTCTTCTCTTCTCGGCGGCGGTCAACGAATGTGACTTGAACCTGCAACGAGTATCACGATTGGAGTATGACTCGCCAATGATTTTATGTTTTGTTTGGCTTGTGTGAACCTGCGAGTAGCTGTCTGTGGTATGCCCTGTAAGGAGATGGATGGAACGAGATCTAGCAGCAAGAACAGAGTATCAATCGTTACCCATAATGCTCATTTCTTGCGACTGAACAATGTAAAGATGCGAACAACAAAGGACAAAGATTATGTCGAGTATCGAGTAGAGTTGGATTCTGGGTTGCCAAGGCTTCAACGAAAACGCCCGATCCCGGGTTCCTTGCATGAGCGGCCGAAAGTGAAATTGCGTGATGGAAGGGTCTCCCGAGGCGCAGCAGGTCACTCTTTCGAGTCAAGCCAGGACCTCTGCTGACTCCAGGTCGCGGGCGCACCAATACTGTAGTGCTCATCTTTGTGTGTGCATCTTCCACCGCCGCTCATCGTCAGCGCGACTCAGGACTGGACGTACTACCTGGAGTCCCGATGCTGTGGTGATTAGTCTTGCCGCTTCCACTCCTTTGATTGTTCTCTGCGACTTTGTGTGTCGATTTGAGCCTGTGGTTTTTGGTAAGTGTAATTTCATGATATATCAGCGCAGTATGACTATTTGAAGATCTGTTTTGTCACAAGTCCATGGCACTTATTCTCAACTCGCAAGATGTCTTCTCAACGAGTTTGCTTTATAGGCCGAGCAGAAAGAATGTTCGGTCGTGAACTGATTCGAATCGTAGCAGTCGCGCCTTCCACAACGCAGTATAGCCAGCTCAACGTGTATCTACAGACCTGGCGTCCTGGCGATTTCTCTGCTTTCCATCAACAACAACACTATTGAGTAAGTCACATTCTGCCTCAGCATCGAATTCTCATGATCCACACCGTCGCAATACACGATATCATCGTGGACAACCTTTGCTGCATCGAGAGTCGCCATCTTCTCCACTCCCTGGATTTACTATCTAAGCACCCGTCACTGTGTCTTCCTACAGCTCTTCTTCCCAGACGTTTTGCTTTCGGAGATGAAGCAGAAATACTAGAACTAACAGTCGACTAGTTCTAATCAACTATTAATTAATCGTAAGTATGCGGTACACTATCACCAGCTCTCTTCTGGCAGCGCCGTTGCTTGCCCTTGCGCAGTTTCCACCACCTGTCGAGTATTCGAACATCCTGAGATCGCCCATCAACGAGAATATCACCATCGCGTACAAGACTCCACCTGCTGGGACCTGTACCACCGCGTTCAGCACCCAGAAGCAATTCACTGGCTACATCGGTATGCTATATGATGTTAAAGCTATGAATATCGCTGATCATGCCAGATCTGCCACCCTTCACGTTGCAGCCGATACAGCAAAACTACTCGATCAACACCTTCTTCTGGTTTACCGAAGCAAGACAAAATCCAGAGACAGCTCCTTTGACTATCTGGATCAATGGAGGTCCCGGAAGCAGCAGCATGATTGGCATGTTTGCTGAGAATGGTCCATGTGAGGTTATCCAGATGCCAGACGGGTCTTATGGCACTCAAGCACGCATGTGGGGTTGGGACAGAAGCTCCAACATTCTATTTATCGACCAGCCGGCTCAGGTAAGTACTCTCCGCATTGACAACGTTGTCATGAATCTCTACCGCAAAGCACAAAGCAAGTCCATGATGTATCATCTCCACTGAGATTCTATGTCGGCCAGGCTCTTGTCGAACAAGCAGTATTCCAGCTTTCTACATTGTGTTGCAAAAAATCGAGTGTTGTGCTAATTGATACTAGGTTGGTTTGTCCTACGACACTCTCACCAACATGACCTACGATCTCTTCCAAGATCGATATTACCCGCTTGATGGAACGGTCAATATCCCTGACAATGGGGCAGGCACACCTGCTTACGCGTTCATGAATGGAACTTTTGGCTCAGGCGATCCTTTGTCGACCAGCAACACAACCGACATATCGGCAAGAGCTGCGTGGCATTTCCTCCAGACCTTCTTGTCCGCCTTCCCGCAGTACAATCCTGGTGTTCAACCGAACAGCTCTAACATCTCGACCACCGGCATCAATCTCTTCGCCGAAAGCTATGGTGGTACATATGGTCCGACCTTTGCCAATTACTTCGAGGAGCAGAACAGGAAACGCGAGAATGGTACCATACCCAAGAATTCGACTCTGGAGATCAAGCTCACATCTCTGGGTATCGTGAACGGCCTGATTGATTCACTGATTCAAGACTACTATTATGCTACCTTTGCCTACAACAACACCTACGGCATTCAGACCATCTCGCAAACGGACGAACTGAATTTGATTGAGTCATACAACAATGAGTGCAGTAAAGACACGATCCAATGTCGCACAATCGCCAACGCATCCGACCCCGAAGGTGAAGGCGACAGTCAACAGGCCAACATGGCTTGTCAAACAGCCTTATACAGCTGCAATAGCTTGATGAGCCCCTTTGAGAGAAGCAACCTTAGCGTCTACGATGTTCGTGTCGATAATCCATCACCAGATCCGCCCAATGCCTATATCGAGTACCTCAACTCGGCATCGGTGCAAAAAGCTATCGGAGCTCGCGTCAACTACACCACTAGCAGTAATGCAGTTTTCAACGCCTTCATCAGGACGGGAGACGAGATTCGCGGCGGTCAAATCCAAGATATTGCCAACCTTCTCCGTGCTGGCGTACGCGTGTCGCTGATGTATGGCGATGCCGACTACATTTGCAACTGGAAAGGTGGCGAGGCTGCTTCTTTCGCCGTCGCGGCTGCCCTTGCAGATTTTCCTTCAAATAGTTCGAAATCCTCGTACCTCTCTGGCTGGAACAGTGCGGGCTATGCAGACATTGTTGTCAACACGACATACGTTGGTGGAGCCGTACGCCAGTTTGGCAACTTTTCGTTCAGCAGAATCTACGACGCTGGTCACACGGTACCATTCTATCAACCAGAGACAGCCTTTACCGTCTTCACCCGCATAATTGATGGCACCGACCTTAGCACGGGAGAGGCGGTCGATCTGAGAAACTTCACTTCGTCAGGACCAATGAACTCGACGCATACAAACTCGCCACTAGCCAAGCAGCCCGAGCCTACTTGCTGGATCAGAGCAATTCACGACACATGCTCGGCTGAGCAGATTGAAGAGATGCAAGATTCCAAGGGCATCGTGGCGGCAGGAATCTGGTACTCGAACTCGAAAGAGTATGTCGCACCCAGCAGCACGGTGACGGCAGGCAAGCCTGGCACGCCAGTAACCCAATCGTCAAGTTCAAAGTCTAGCAGTAGCACGTCGACAGTGGCGCTGACAGGAGTGTTTACTGCGACTGCAACTCCCAGTCCGAGTCAAGGAGGCGCAGGAGAGGTCGAAGCTATGCACAAGTGGATTCAGAGTCTGCTTGTGTTGTGTGTATTGGCTGTGGTGGTGTGAGAAGAGAAAAAGAGGTGGAGCCTAGTCGAGCCCAGGAGGCAGACTCCAATGTGAAGATACCTAGGTAACGCGTTTGAATCGTGAAATGGTTTGTCAATTGTAGACCAATGACGTCTCTACCATGCATGGAACTGATTTGACTCTCAAGACATCGTAATCTATCCGCCAACCCATCCACTTGCAAGTTGACCTCGGCCTCCCCTTTTCTCTTAGACTTTTGTATCTTACTTGCCCTCCGCTCGCAACAACAACCCATCATCCAAACCCAACGGCTCAAACCCATCTTCCCTCTTCTTCTTCTGCGCCCAGAGAACCTCGCCCCTGAAAAACACCACCACACCTCCCTTCCCAGAAACAGACGCCGTGATTCTGAAAAGCGGCGCTCCCGTCGCTGGATGTGCTTCTCGCAATGGCAAAAGCGTCAAATCGTGTTCCGTACACCACTCTTCTACAAAGTCTTTGAAGGTGAGATCTTCTTTTTGTGGATCTTGCGCTCCTCGGGAGGAAACAGCAGCAGCAGCAGCAGCAGTGGCAGAAGCAGAAGCAACAATAGGACGAACAGGCCCAGCAGCCGGCGCAGGCAACGCCGCCATATCCATCCCTCGTTCCTGCAACGTCAGCGCATCATTAATCGTCACAATCGCCCTGTCGAATTCCGCTTGCACATCACTCAATCTCTGCAAGGGCTCAGGAATCACCGATTTCCACCAAGTAAACCAAGCTCCTATTTCTTCAAACGAGGCTTCGGGGGAAGTCAACCATTGATGCAATACCACGTGCAACTTTGGGAAAAACTCTGCGGTGAGCAGGCGGCTGAATATAGTGGGGGCAAAGAAAGGGAGCCAGAGGAATACGTGTTCCAGGGGTGAAATGTCTTGGTCTGCCGGGTCGATGTCGAAGGTATTAGAGAGGTGTGCAGATAGACGGGGGAGTATATGGCGTAGCATTGTTGCGTCAAAGTCCTTTGGGCCGAATAACTGTTTCCAAGCTTCTAAGCCGGAGAGGATGGAAGTGATGTCGCAGGTATCGAGTACACGGCGGAACTTTCTTTTGGCGTCTACCAAGAGGCCAGTGGAGGCTTTGGGGTCGAGGTGATAAGAGGGGAGTAGAGGCAACCAAGGGAATAGCCAGACGTGAGGAGCATCGTTTGCAGAAGATTTGTGGTGATGGCGTCGTTTGCGAGGGTTCCAGGTGCTTAGTGCTTCGGAGAGTTTGGGGACGATTTGTTGGTCTAGCAGATTGGAGTATACGAACGCAGGGAGCAGAGGTCTCCAGGCGTTTACCACGGTGATTAGGGATGTGGCATCGTGGACGTCCCAGCGCGTAACCGTTGACCTCATTTTCGGCAACCAGACCCCGTAGATTAAGCTTTCATAGGGTGTAGTGGTTTTCTGCTTGCGGTATCGTCGTTGCTCGGGCTCAATGTCTGGATTCGAAGTCGCGAGTGCAGATGTTGTCTTTTCCAAACCCAGTATAGGTTTAAGGTGAGTGAGATGTTCGACCAAACGATAGGATGGCGTTTTCAGAGGATCCCAGTCGTCCAAGTCTGCTTTGAAGAGAGGAGCAATGGTAGCAACCGCCGCTTCAGACAAATTGTAGCTATCGATATCGTGACGAAAGTCTTGTTGCAGCTTCCCTAGTTTCTCCATTGCTTGACCCCAATCAATGTTTGCAATGTTCAAGGCTTCTACTGCATCGAGCATCTCTCGCATCTTTTTGATGTCGTCGTCGGCTTGGTTGATGTCCATTTGCAAATGTCCTTGTTGTTCCTCGACGACAATTTTTCTTTCTTGCAGGCCATGCCATGCTTCGATGAAGGCTTCCAGTTCCAGTCTTTCGCGCTTGGCGATCTTGTCGGCTTCGGATTCTGCAGGCACAACAGTGGGTGTCATGAGGCCGGCAGTGCTGGTAAGGAGCTTGGTGGAGCCGCCTGTAGCATCAACGATACTACCCAACATTGCTTTCGGTAGCTCCAGACCAGGTGCAGCAGCACGCACATCTTCGACAGTACGATATTTTGTTTTCCGCCTGCCTGCATGTGTACCCGCTGCTCTTTCCTCTTTCTTCCTCTCTGCCCGCTTCTTTCTCGCTTTCCTTTCCTCTTCACTCGAATCCTCGTATTCTTCTCCTTTGGCTTCGGCTTTTCTCCTCTGCTCAGCTTTGTATTGCTCTGTTTTTTCCTTTACGGCACCCACACCGGCACCTTGTGGTCGCAGTTTGACTTCGATGGGGTTGACGATTCCTTCGCCTTGCTTGCCGAGTCCCTGGCCTTCTTTGTATCCCATTTTGGCCATCATGCGCTCGGCGAAAGTCATTTTGCCAGAGGGCTTGGAGGGGGGTTCGTCCAGTTTGGGTGTCTTGCGGCTGTTGTTGGCGCCGAAGTCGCCTTTGCGCTTGAAGCTTGCGCGCTGCTCCATGGTGATGGTGATTGAGAGCGATACTCCTGTTTCTCGAGACGGATGCGATCCTAATGAGCTGAGTTGTGCGACTGGCCGAGTGTGTCGGTTGATCGTGTATGTTTTGTGTCTTTGGAGATGATTTGTCTCGGGAGAGCTTGCTCCGGTGAAGTCATCGTCAGACGCTCGGATCTTGCCGACCTTCACATGCTATTCTCTATGCCATCCATAGAAGTACCTACTTTCGAACACACAGTTTTGTGTGGCATCTCTACGAAGGAAAACTCAATCGAGTTGAGGTCTATAGCAAAGACACACACTACGAAGCTTTGTTTTAGTAAATAAAAGTGAAAGTGAATTTGATATATCCATCATGATATTGATTCCTAATAATACACCAGGCCGGAAAAAGGCTCTTGTTCCAGAATCGCTTCAAGCAAATCATGCATACTCATCTCTTGCTCCTCTTGCTCTCTCCGCTGTCCCTGAACCGCTGGTACGAAGACATGAGCAGACTCATCGCACACTCGCGAAAGAGCCCTGATGCCAGAGTACAAATCGTGACGAAGGGCATCAGATGGTAGCGTCCCGACAGACGAGGAGTCGAGACATCTCCGCCACGCCCTGATTGCACAGCACGAATGGTGACAGAGGGGAGGACACCCATCGTGAATCGATAACAGATCGTAACACGACAAGCCAGTAAACGCCCACTAAGGGTCTAGCTGTCCAGGGTCTTTCTAAGGACCGGTAGGATAAGGAGAAGGTCCATCTTCATTACCACCAGGCGCAGGTCTGGGGGAAGGTACACCTCCAGGACCACTGCCACCACCTATTGATGGCGGCAAAAATGTAGGTGGCAGAGGGAACTCTGGAACGTTCTTAACGGGAACATCTGGATCAGCCATTGGCTTTTTCGGCGACAGCTTTTCTCCTCGCACTGCGGCTTCCATTTCATCTTTGGTCAACGTCTCGTATTCGACCAGTGCGTTCGCTAGACGTTCCAGTCCCTCGCGGTTGTCGTTGAGGAGTTTGGTGGCACGGGCGTGGCCTTCTTCCACCAGTCTGCGGACCTCGCTTTCGATGAGTTGTTTTGTTTCGGACGAGAGACGGGCGTAGTCAGAGTTGAGATCTACGTTGCCGAGCTTGTCTGACATGCCAGCCTGTGTTACCATCATGTGAGCAATACGAGTGGCGCTCTGAATGTCGGAAGATGCACCAGTGGTGACTTGATCGGGTCCGTAGATGAGTTCCTCAGCGACCTTACCGCCCATGCAGACGTCGATCTGAGCCATCATCTCTGCCCTGGTTTCCGACACCTTGTCGAGCTCTGGGAGCATTTGAGTCAAACCAAGGGCGTGGCCACGAGGCATGATGGTAGCCTTATAGAGGGGTGTCGTTTCCTTTGTGAGCATGGCAACAAGCGCGTGGCCACCCTCGTGGTATGCGGTCATAACCTTGTCCTTTTGCTGAATAACGGCGGAACGGCGTTCCGCGCCCATTAGTACCTTGTCCTTGGCCCAGGTCAAATCGTCCATTGTCACACGCTTGGCCTTGTTCTTGGATGCACGGACAGCAGCCTGATTACAGATGTTCTCGAGTTCAGCACCGCTGAAGCCGGGAGTACCACGAGCGAGAACGGTAGCGTCAACCTCGCCATCAATGCGAATGTTCTTGAGATGGTGGTTGAGAATGCTGATGCGGCCACGAACGTCGGGCAAGCCGACAACAACATTACGGTCGAAACGTCCAGGTCTAGTTAAAGCCTTGTCGAGCGATTGAGGGAAGTTGGTAGCGCCAATGATAATGACGCCAGTATCCTGGTCGAAACCGTCGAGCTCGGTGAGAAGTTGGTTCAGAGTTTGCTTTGCGTAAGCGGCATCACGCTCATTACGCTTGCCACCGATAGCATCAAGTTCGTCAATGAAGATGATCGCAGGCGATTTTCCACGGGCTTGGGTAAATAGGTCGCGAACGCGCTTGGCGCCTACACCAACGTAGACCTCGTCGAATTCAGAACCAGACATGTAGAAGAACGGAACGCCGGCCTCACCAGCGACAGCGCGAGCGAGGAGAGTTTTACCAGTACCGGGAGGGCCAGTGAGAAGAACACCCTTAGGCAGCTTTCCACCAAGAGTCGAGAACTTTTCCGGAGCCTTGAGGAATTCAACGAGTTCCTGGAGTTCTTCCTTTGCCTCGTCGCAGCCGTGGACATCGGTGAAACGAGTCTTTTGCATCTCGGGTTTCGCTTGGTTGTCCTGGGCTCCACCAACCTTCTTGATGACACCGGTGGCATCTATGAAGAGAGTGAGAAGAACCAGAGACATGTAGACGGTGAAGGCAAACACTACTATGAACTTGAACCACTTAAAGACAGTTGCGCCAAGGGATTCGTCGACCACAACGTAAAGAGGTTCTTTCTTAGCACCATTGCCTTTACGGGAGACGGAGACGTTACCGCCACGGGTAGTGGAGGCAACAGCCTGGCCAGCAATCTGGGCATTGTCGTCGGATGGAGTAGATTCGGACTGACCGACTTTGTCTACAGCGCGGGAGTAGAGGTTATCGACAGAGGGACTTGTGGCATAACGGCCCGAGTCATAGCGTTCGACCAGGATATCGTGGTGACCAGCGCGGAGCAGAGCAGAGTAGAAGGCGTTTTGGGCAGTAGCGCTTTGGGGGTTGTTGTTGGCAGTCTTTTCCAGACTGGCAAGCAAGTTTTGCGAGACGCCGCTGGCTGCGCGGGTTTGACGAAAGATGGACTGGGTGTGCGAGAGTGGCGTACGGGAGATTGTGGCAAGCGAAGGACGATAGAATGCAAACGAAGAGTAAGGCTGGGTGCGGAGCACTGTAGAGGTCAGCGTGCTGATTCGAACATGTAGAGAGTCATGGCGGATGAGTGTCGGTGTCGTACCACTAGCGACAAGCGAAGAAGTCGAGGACGAGGTCGACCGCCGTGACAGCTGCTTGAGCGCGGCAGAAGCAGATGGCCACAAGGCAATCTGTAAAGTCATGTCAGCGGCTGCTTGAAGGAAGGACGGGTGGTTGGCTGCATACCTGGGCGCCGCGAGAGGCCATGATTGCGCCTGAAGACGTGGCAGACTCAGTCGGCGATCAGAGCAGACACAGCTGAGTGAGGTGCTGCGGGCGGAGCGAGGGAATGTATGCGAGTGTGTCGTGTATACGGATAGTGATGATAAGAGATGGTCTTGTCTTTGCCGCCGACAAGTCTCAAGGTGTAGACGCTCCGGTCGCCTCGGCGTTTGGGCCCGAGCAGATGACGCTCACCAACACTCCCGACTCCGGCAAACATGAGCCAGAAGCTTCGAGCGTGCCCGCCGTTTCACCTGTTGCGACACTATCACTACAACATCTCACGTGGCAGTCACAGTCCGATAAGCGATATACAGCTTTCGACATTGGCCTCTACTGCCTGATAAAACCCCTATACATAACCATACATTACGTCTCGAAAGCAGAAGGAGCGACAGCGATAACCACCACCAGACTCGCCACAATCAGCGCTCCCGCCACAAACGAAACAACCATAATACTACCTCTCGAAGCTGGAAACTTGCCACGAATCACATAGTGCTGACTTTCAAAGTACCGGTGGAACCCAAGCAGAAGGATAAGAATTGCTGTTCAATAAAGATCAGTTTCCATTTACGAAAGCCTGGAGCCTGTGTCGACAACTTACACACTCCGAGGAACGTCACGCCTAGTGGCTTGCCCAGTTGCCGCAACTTTTCTCTGTTGATGTTGTTGACTGAACTTGCAGCTGATACTGAGTCTGACTCTGAATCTTTCTCGTTTGCAATCGATGTGTTGAGTCTGAAGAGTTGCGTAATGGCGATACCGATCGATGCGAACGAGAGTGATGTGCGCAACCATGCCAGAAATGTGCGCTCTTTAGTTCTTGTCAGTCCTGCGTCTCCAAGCATAATGAAGTGATTGCAACGTACCCAGTGCAAGATGGTCGCGTGCAACACTGCCCCTGTCTCTT
>Ga0268251_10000740_pt1 | contig 10047 bp, 14 predicted proteins | sample AgamicAsMae_FD_200527 | JGI IMG/M metagenome (GOLD analysis project Ga0268251, IMG submission 200527) | Agave microbial communities from Guanajuato, Mexico - As.Ma.e (v2) (version 2) | ecosystem: Host-associated > Plants > Phyllosphere > Phylloplane/Leaf | place: Guanajuato, Mexico | collected...
GGGCATGGGCAACATGATGCAGGACCTTGCTTTCAGCGTGAGTGACTGCGTCTGCTGATGAATAGACACATCGCTGACCGCATTCAACCAAATAGATTCCCGGTGTCGATGAAGCCATGTCTTTCGCCGAAGTCCTCAAGCAAGTCAAGTCGCTCAGCTACGAGTGCATCATTTTCGATACCGCACCCACCGGCCATACCCTCCGCTTCCTTCAATTCCCCACCGTCATGGAGAAGGCTCTCGGAAAGATCTCCCAACTCTCCGGTCAATTCGGTCCCATGCTCAACGGCATTCTCGGTGCCCGCGGCGGCCTCCCCCAAGGCCAAAGCCTGGACGATATCATCAAGAAGATGGAGGATCTGCGCGCTACCATCAGCGAGGTCAACACTCAGTTCAAGAATGCAGACCTGACTACCTTTGTCTGTGTATGCATTCCCGAGTTCTTGTCGCTGTACGAGACGGAGAGAATGATCCAGGAGTTGAACAGCTATGAGATTGACACACACGCTATTGTTGTCAACCAGCTGTTGTTCCCCAAGGAAGACAACCCTTGCGAACAGTGCAATGCCAGAAGAAAGATGCAGAAGAAGTACCTTGAGCAAATTGAGGACCTGTACGATGAGTTCAATGTCGTCAAGATGCCTCTCCTCGTCGAAGAGGTTAGAGGAAAGGAGAAGCTCGAGAAGTAAGTTTTTACCTTCTGCTATGAAAATGCCAGCAATGACATACTGACACATTTATAGGTTCAGCGAGATGCTTGTGACACCTTTCCAGCCCCCTCAATAGATGTTTGGTTTGGCTCTTATTCGTACTTATTTGGAAGACATGATACCAATGAATTGACTGAGCGCTTGTTTCCCTCACTCCTACCTTTCCAATCCATTTCGCATGATTTTGACATGTGATTAGCTTGGACGACATCGATGTTTTGGAGCAGGAACGAGTTAAAGAAGCGACTTGCGGAGGGAGCTATGGGCATAGGTACGTAAACAGAATCACGGAAGGAATCAAGCACGAGCTTGCTGACCGTCTCTCTGGATACGCAAGCTTCTCGACTTTCCCTCACGCATTCTCACAGCACCATCGCTTCGCACTCATCCATTGGAAGCATTTCCCATTCCAATCAAATCGCCATCTACCTGTACTTGCCCACCACAGTCGAAGCACAATCACCCTTCGCCATTCTTTTGCGTCCCTCTCTTCACCCTACCGCAGCCATGTCTCAATACGTCCGTCCTCTTGCTCTCCTGGTCTCGATGCAAGCTCGTTGACAGGAACTCACTCAAGCTCCATCACTTCTGCGCGCTTGAAGCCATTGCATTCGTCCAGTGTAGTCCAGTGAAATACGAGCTTCATGATGTCCTTGTCGGTTGGCTCAGATTCCATGCTGTTGATGATGGCTTCGAGAAGTTCGTCGACGAAGATCTCACCCTGAGCTCCGGGAGTGGCTGGTCTGGGGACCTCTGAATCTGAGATTGAGACCGGAGCTGGAATTTGCGCCGGAGCTGGAGCGAGTTTATCGCTCTGGAAGGGCACAGGTGCAGAAAGAGCCAAGAACAATCTCACGACAAGGTTGTCAAACGCTCTGTGCATGACTTCGACATCTGCTTTTGCGACTGGTCTAGAGCCAGGTAGATGGCCAAAGCACTCCTCGATATCGTTGTTCATGCTCAGAAATCTTCTTGTCTCCTCAATGGCCATGTGGATGTCGGTCTTGGTGATCGAACGCTGCGGAGACGATACAATCAGACCAAGATCTTGGGGTGGCATTGGTGCATCCAAGGCATGGAGCAGTCTGGTAATCAGCTCGTCGTATGCTTTGTGTAAGCGCTGGATGCTCTCAGCGCCCACCACCCATTCCCATTGATGCATGGTAACATAGAGATCTTCGGTCAGTCTCAGGAAGTTGGCTGCGGCATATCCACAAAGCTGCAAGCTGTGTCTGGTAATGCCATGGGCGTGGCCTGTCTCTGTGGTATCACTGCCCAAATCGCTCCAGTCTTCTGCTGGGGTCATGACGCCCATGGTAGATTGGGTTGTTGACCAGTCGTCCATCATTGGAAGATCCTCCGAGTCCATTGTCTGAGGTCTTGCCTTGATCACCTGGAATTCCACAAGCTCCTCTGAGCGCTCCTTCGCTAGAAGAAGAATCCCCAGAATCAGACGAAGAGATTCTGCATAGTCTCCAGACCATCTGTGCACCTCTTGTGCCGCTCGTTGAGCGGCTCCCATGCGAATTCCAAGTTCCTTGTAACCCAAGGACTCAAGGACTTCGGGTTGGAAGCTCCAAACCTTCGGATCGTCTGGCATGACAATAGACGACGGGGATTCATGCTCGGCAGGTTTTCTTGTGAGGGTTTCGATGAGATTCAGAATCTTGAAGAGCAAAGCTTGGTGGATAATGAGCAGTTCCAGAGTTTTGGACAGCTTTCTGAGACTTCGACAAGAGCCAGCCGTAGCCAAAACGTCCCACTCTCCGTGAATTCCGAGGATCACTGATAGCTCGGCAGCAACTCTCTGGCAGCACTCTTGGGACGTCTTGATGAAGAGCGAGACGTTCTTACCCCAGACCGGCTTGCGATCCTTGAGATAGCATCCTACAGTTGTGTATGATTGGCTCATCGAAGAGAAGTGTTTGACAAGAGGATCCAGAGGGCTACTGAGACATCCAGCTGTGGTCGATTTAATTGTCGATAGCTTCGTCGAGATCTTTGCACAAGCAGTGACAGACCCAGCAACGCTGTCCACGAGCTCGAGATCACGGTCCTCTTGATCGGTGCGTCGCAAGTTTCCAGACATCTTGTCGTTGGCAACCAGCCTTTGGGAACTGTCGAATAAAGACGAAGGAAAAGGAGTGCTGGAGGGACGGCTATTTGTATCAGCAACTCAAGTTTGCCAACTCGTATCACGCCAGCACTTTCTAGCTCTTGACACTTCTGGAAGCTACGAACATGGTTTCGTTCACCATATCATTCATGCAACAAAGAGTTGGTCTCACGGAACACTCAATGATGGTTTCTCTGCTCCCCACATGCTAAAGTCTGTAACGCACGCAGTTGTCGAACTGCACAGCGGCTTTGGGGATGAGGAGGGATCCATCGAGAGTTGTGAAATCCATGGCTCTTTGTGGACTTCACCTACCTTCTAGAGATAACTGTGCATTCCTATAGTTATTCTCATGCTCCGAGGACCGTGAGAGTTACAAACTTTAGCACACAGGGAGGCTGAGCCGAGTTTCAATTCAGATTCTCTCTTCTGAGCGAGACACTCTGCAACTTTGAGTCAAGTGGGAGAGTGTCCTCCCCGAATTCCAGAGCGGATTGGTCAACGCGTGTCTCTCAAGCTCTTCAAACACCACGACCTTTGTCCAATGCAACACCAGTTTTGCAAGATCCTTCTGTGTGAAATCGCCGTTGGTAGCCTTCAGCAATTCCTCCAAAGCTCTGTCTTCAGTGCACCTCATGGCCAGTTCGTCATCTCCATCGCTTTCGTGTTCTGATGGGGATATTAGGCCGTAGATGTTCGGATTGGGACGAGTGCATCAACTTGACGGAAGAGAAGCAAAGAGAAAGTCCCTCGATAAGGTGCGATTGATGCCCTATTTGAAGCAGCAGCCACTGTGCTGGGTTAGAGCCCTTCCGTCTTGATCACCTCACGCCTACCAACAAACTCGAGATGACGGAAGCTTTTACCTTCCTCTCCACATCTTCAGTACCGCTGGCAGGTACGATGCACGTACCTGATAAGTGGCTTCGACTGCGCGTTGTCAACCATCAACATTGCATTACCATTATCAATCAAATCATCTGTCGCTCGTTGCCGTCCACCCATTGCCGCGCTACCACCGCACATCATCTGACAATCTCGCGAGGCATCGACTGAGTTACCACACCGCATCGACCCCATCACCTGCTGTATCTCCATCTAAGATCTAGCCTTGAACCTTCGTTGATCGGGCCACTGGAAGCATGAAGTTTGTCTCAAGCAGGTCTGAGCTGAACCTGGATGGGCCTACTTCCTATCTATACAGATCGCTCGCCACTCGAAGCATACACGTGTGCCACGTTGCATGAACTCAGCTTATAGGATGCATTCTGAGCATGACTCCGCCTACCAAACACCATATAATAAAATAGCTCTCAGTGGCTGCGGCACCAATTCTCGAAGGCATTTCGCATTCTTTGATTTCTGAGTTACAAACATCTAGCATACGAGTACATCGGACCATTTCTCAAAGCATTTCCATCATATATCCAAATCCAACTAAATCACCCTCTTCAGTACACCAGCCTACGCCAGATCTTCCGGGAAACACTCAGTGAGCAGGGATAGGGTCTGGCCTTCGGAGACCTGCGAAATTCTCCACGTTGGTCCAATGGAAGGCCAACTTCGCAAGGTCCCCTTTTCTGGCTACCAACGCTTCCACCGACCAGTTCTCTTCTCGCTTGACACCATCTTCAAAACCATCCAACATGATCTCCAAAACACTATCTCCAGTTGTTTTCGCCTGTTGATCCTCGGTCAGTTCAGCGTTTTGACACCCGTGTGTCGGTTCGGATGGTGACGATAGACTTGAAGAACTGCTACTAGAGCTATCGCTCTCAGCATCACTCCAGTCGTCTTTTGGAGATGCGCTGCCCGCTGATGATCCCCCGGACGACCAGTTGTCTGCATCGGGCATCTCCTCTTCAGCCGTATTGACAACAACTGCCTCGTCCATTGCATTTATCGAGACGATCTTCAGCAGTTTTTCCTTGATCGCTTGTCTTACATAGACGGTCGAAGCCAGGTCTCGACAAGCTTTCAAGAATTGTTCATTTTCACTGTGAGGAACGTCAGCAGTTGCTTGTTTCAAAGATCGTGGTCACTTACAAACTTATATTCTCCGGATGGCGACTACAGTGATTTTGGCCGAGCTCCTCACTGGACGACAAGATACGCATGATAAGCACCAAGAGGTTGAGGATGAGTTGCTGTCTCTGCAACCGAATCTGATATTTTTGCAAGTCGTAGAATACGCGATCCGGAACAATGACAGTCCAAGCTTTGCATTGATTGGCGATCTCTCGAACGCTTGTTGCTATCTCTTGAACAACTTCTTGTACGGTCTTGGCTGTGCGTGTCGCGTTCTCCGTCCACAGTCTTTGAACATGTGAATCGGACCAGATGCGCCCGATGTCCTGAAAGGCAAATCCCATGCCGTAGAACTCGGCGATCAAGGGGATAAAGGCGAAATACATGCAACCAGTTGCATTGATAAAATAGTGCGAGTATCTGATCCGGTTTCCGATTGCGAAACATGAAGAGCCGGAACCGAACAGGCTTGCCTTCAGGTGTGACGCTGGGATGTCAACTGAGTTGTGTCTTTGTTTGATAGATGGGATACTGCAGAGAGACTTTTGGTCTTCAGGCTGTGAACAGTTGTGCGGCATATTTTCGATGTCAGAAGAGTCTGTGTCGATGTTTCAGAGAAATTTGGATTTCAGGGAAAGAATGGGTTTGATGTAACTCTTATACTGTTGTCAAGTCCTGGAAAACACAGCCCACCGGTGCCTGGTAGCTTCAGAGAGCACCATTTGGAAGACGGGGAGAGGGTTTGAGATTCGAGCATGACTCACATTTCATTTCAACAGAGCAAGTTTTCCACGCGATTTCTTCTGAGCTTCTACTGGTATTGGTCTGGGGAAACGCAACCTGTGGATCATCTCACCTGGTCAACAGCGACCTACCATATCTACACAGTGATGTAGCGTAGGTTGACAGACTGCGATTGATATGAATGTTGCAGGACGTGTTGAACTTTCGTAAGCACTTCCTGTTTTGGCTTTGGTCACTTCTGTGGTAGACTCCGCTCAGCGTGCTCATAGTAACCCACCCTGGGAACGTCGACCAACGATATCACTGACAACTGCCTCCAATGGTCAGGAATTCGAGGCCACCTTGATGCTTTCTATACCAACCTTGAGAGTCTATCATCCGATGTCACGCAAAAATGAGCAAATATCAAAGTTCTCGAAAGAGTTCACAATATTATCAATATGCTCGATTCAACACATACTGGAGCGATATCTCTGAGGCGAACGGATTCTGGATTCAAAAGATCTGGACATTCGAACTACATAAAAGGAACCGAACAACACGCAAGACTTATTGTCAAACACTTCAACTTGTCCAATGGCGAATCAACCTTGCAACGTCTTCGTCTGTTACTTCTGAACCGATCTCGTTGAAGATCGCCTCCAAGCTCCTGTCTTCATGACAATTGCTCATGCTCTGCAACTGTGCGGCCTGGCCAGTTGCAGATGAAGTCAGAGGAGAATCAAGGACTGGTACAACATGCTCGAGCGACGACTCTTGTTGCGGTATGTGCAAGAGCTTTCCCAGATCGTTAACGAGGTGCAAGTATCTGTTGTGTAAGAGCTCGGTCGCTTCTGTACAGTCTTCTCCTAGGATTCCCATGAATCTGTCTCGGTTGCGTTGACCTTCCTGAGCGCTCCCAGATACCTTGTGAACTCCTCAGTGTGTTTGGCGGCGTTGATCAGATTCAAATACTCGATGGGGGCACATTCTTCGCCAATCTTCTCGGTAGTGTCGCTGCCGGCGTCGCTCCAGCCTTGCATAGGCGACATCATACCGGTAGAGGATTGAGTAGAAGACCATTCGCTTGTGTCCGTGATATGGCAGTCTTCTTCTTGACTGACCGCCAGCTTTTCTTTCCAGGCGTTCAGTCTCTTGAATAAGCACTGTCGCTTATGTATGATTACCTGGCTCTGACATCTAACACCCGAGTTCCTACCACTTATCAGCAGGGAGAAAAGACCATGTAGGCTGAGAACCTACTTCAGTACTTGAGGTCCCGACAGAAGAGATATCAAGGCCAAGTCCATCCACTGCCTTTCCAATGTTGTAGCACATAGACTGAGGCTATCGTGAACTTCCTGTGGAACCGAAGTCCAGTCCGGTACACCCTTGATCAGATCGTGGACCTGAAGAATCGTCTCCCTGTTCTGTTTCTCGAGGCTGATCAGCGAGTTCAGCCGGCTTGGTGTGTTGTATGTCGTCTTTGAAGTGATATCGGCGACCGTCGCCATGGATCTCTGACGCGTTATGATGGACGACAGGTCAGGAACGAGGTCAGAGTTGATGCGCTCCATGTCATGCTGGAATTTGCTGCAAATCGAGCTCCACGAGAGGTGGCATCGTTTGGCGACGTCTGAGACTGTCGGGGCAGGTATGTCCGGGGAGACTGCTGGATAACATTGGGAGATTCCGCTTATGAGTGTATCCATGGTCTGTTGAGTGCGATCCAGAAATTGGCGAAGATTCTCCAAGAACAAAAAAGCAAGAAGGGCGAGAGACACATATATACCTAGCATTGAAAATTGTTTGTGTTTTTATCAGGCTCTGGGAACTCAGAGTCTCCTGGTCTTCCATCGATGGGATGGTTTGCTAATTCAAAAACTAACTCATTCGACTTGAGTATATTTTTACCCATATCATGCCACCACCACGACACGCGAATGAGTCACAGCACGGGACGAAAGCTCTTGGCTACGATATCAGGCAATATCGTTGACAGGTTGAACTCTTCTTCTTCTTCTACTTTCTCTACCGAAATTCTTCTCGATCATACAGCATGTCGAAGGATATCGTCTGCGTCAGTGCTGAGACCGCAATGCCCATGTCATTGATCTTGTCATCCTACCAGAACGTTTGCAAGAACCTCACCGAAAGGCTGAAGACCAAGCTCACCACCAGAAATCCATACCTGCTCATCTTCATCAACGAAGCAATCTACCAGGTAGAGTTTTGCAACATTAAACGTGGCCTACTAGAGCTCCATACGAAGAACTTGAGTAAAATTGTCACTCGAGCACTTCGAGCAAACTCGAATCAGATGCTGGACACCGTACGACACCTAGAGTCTCTTTTTCAGCCTCTCGAGCATGACTGGGTAACGATACCACGGGATATCGAAACCCAATGCAGATTTGCTTGTGATATGCTGTTTTTGATCGGGGCGGATATGTATCTGCTCGGGGAGGTTGCTATGCTCTCGAGTACACCAAGGTAAGCGCCACGCAATTTACTCCCAGTCCAGCCTTCTAATGTTCACGCAGCGTCAAATCTCAGGCTGTACATCTGGGAAAAATCCGGGACCACGTAGTCAAGATGAGAGCGACGAAGGACCGAACCTATGTTCTAGAAGAAGATTCCATAAAGCCACCGTCACCTAAGTCCAGTACGAGAAAGGCCCTTCCAGAAATGTCGACCACAGGTACCCTCACATCTTCGAGATCGGATGACTGGAACAACATTTGCAGCCAGCAACAGTCTTCTGCACCAGAGTCAGATGGAAAGGAGAAGAAAACCACAAAGACGAAGCCACTGAAGTCTCTCAAACACGTCTCAATCCCCATCATCGACGCAATGGGTGCAGAAACCACAGATCGAGATATTGCAACACTTGTCTTCAAATGGACGACTCTCGACAAGTTCCATGGCTTCAACCGAGTGAGGTGAGCACAACCCTCTCCTTCGGACTCAGTTTGTCACTGATATACATACAGCAAACACCAAGAGCCTGACAATTCCGAGAGTCCGCAGATATATGTCGAGGAAAAGAGCGATAACAAGGACAAGATCAAGAGTAGACGAGGGAGGCTATGGGCTCTTGCGTATCTATCTTTCGTGTGACAGTTCTTCTTTGGGAGAGTAATCGTACAATCAGGGGCATGAGCTTGAGTCTGAGAGAGTTTAGTCTTCTTCCTCTCGTTACAACGTAGCATTTTCAAGATGATATTAGATTATATATCCACCCATCTTCCACCATTTTTTGCGTGAGTTTAATCCTCAGCCCACCCACGTTTGTCTCGCACTCATCACATTGATAGCAATGAGCCAAACGTACAATATATCAGTGTCGTCCCAACACCATACAATCTCTTCTTCTACGATTGTTCTTCCTGCTATCAACAAAGAACGAACAGAGCAACTGTAATACCACAACAGAAGGCGCCTCACCCCAATATAACGACGATGCAACCCTCAACCACACTCTTCTCTCTGCTCAGCAGCTCTGTTCTCATCGCCGCATGCCCCGTCAAACCCTCCGGCAAAACACGTCAAGAGCCTGTCATGACGAGAAGTCGCCACCACACCGTCAGAAACTCCAAAATCCATAATTTGCCTTCCTCCTCCGTGTTCTTTGTCACTGGCACTCGGGAAGCCACACCCACGCTCTCACCACCGTGATAGCGGGAAAACAGCACACTTGTACTAATCTTACTAGATTGGGGATGCCTAATGAGAGAAGCAGTGACGGGATGTCAGAAAGAAGATCATTGGGGGCCAAGATATACGACTTCCTTGATGCCGGTACAACTGGAATGTTCCCTGTGAGAGTCTTTGGGGCAGGCGATTGAAGATCAGTCAGGTCGGACTGTTTGTTTGTTGATCTTGGACGGTGGAAGAGAGTGGACAAAGAGCCAGTTGACCTTTAGTGATACAGCCAGCTAGCAAAAGGGAAGCAGAGTGAGAAAGACAGCGGAGCCAGCTGGCGCAGTTGAACATGAAAAATTCCCCATGACCAAGATGCTACAAAATGTCATCAAGAAAGAGAAGTGCTATCAAAACAAAGTGCCATCACCATCAATCAAAATAGGGCTACTCTTCGTCTCCGTTCTTTTCTCTGCCGCCAACTCCCTCCCAGCTTTCCAACTACCTGCCTCGAGCATCTGCGCCATACTAAACTCTACTTCCTGCTCTGCCATCTGTCTCTCGATAATGTTGTATACTTCATCCAGCAAAGCAACAGTCAAAGCTCTCCACTCCACAATCTCATCACTGCAATCCTTGAACATAGGTAGCTTCTGTCCCGAAGCCTTTTGGCCACGCTCTAAAGCTTCAGGTTTCAGGGAAAGAACACCGAGATCGATGAAGAGGCCTCCATTGCGGTATTCGGGTAATCCGGTGCCGAGGTGTGCGTTTTTCCAGGAGTAGCTTAGGATGATTACGAACGGCACCATGAGGGAGTAAGCGAGCCAT
>Ga0268251_10000741_pt1 | contig 10047 bp, 12 predicted proteins | sample AgamicAsMae_FD_200527 | JGI IMG/M metagenome (GOLD analysis project Ga0268251, IMG submission 200527) | Agave microbial communities from Guanajuato, Mexico - As.Ma.e (v2) (version 2) | ecosystem: Host-associated > Plants > Phyllosphere > Phylloplane/Leaf | place: Guanajuato, Mexico | collected...
CTCCTACGCAAGGTGTTGCCTCGTGATGGATCATCCTCATCAGCATCGCCCGTTGCGGATGCCGGCCGTCTGCGAGCTTGCGCTCGAGTACCACGTCCATCCGGGCTTGCAACTGGTGTTGGCGATGGATCCGCAACCGGAAGCCTCGTATATGCTGGAGGAGGTGACTCCTCAAATGATGAAGGTGCAGAGCTGTCACGTCGGGCAGGGTTGGCGTCTTCATCAGACTTTGAGGGATCGGACTCGGAAGTCACTGAGGGCGTCAAAGGCGGCACATGTAAGGTGCCTCTATTGACTAATAGATCATTTTCTACCGTCTCTTCCGCAGAGCATTCACCGATGTTGGCCAAGTGTTCTGCAGTGACATTCAGAAGATGCTCCAGAGTGGCTATGACAGTGGGCATAGGTCGTTGCATAGTGAGAATATTGCTGACACGATCGGAATCCGCGACAACAGCGTGATAGGATCTGCCTTTCTTCAGGATGACAATCTCAGGAGGATCATCATACACCAGATGCATTCTCATGAACTTTACATTGGCTTCATGCCTCGTTAATGGTACGTATAGTCTGCGCATTTCAAAATAAGCAAGGGCTTACCAGAGATTTGCTCTCTCAGACCTTGGATATCTGTCATGTGCATCGTTTGTTGTCTTTCTCGATATCAAATTATTCTTGTGTGGTGGATGACCACGAGAACAGACATGCCGGAGATGAAAACTGAGGAGATGGAAGCTCGGACCTTTCATGTGAGAGCAGTGACGTTGTTGCGAACACTGGGCGGATCAAGTCAGCATCCTCTTTCTTTCGACAATATCACGACCATCATGCGACATGTCCGACTATGCTGATGACGAGTCGCAGGGCGTGGTGACCCGTGTTAAGGTTATTATTTCACTCCGGATCAACACGACCACAATTGACAAGTGAATAGAACACAGCTCTCCTTCCGCTCCGCATAGCCGTCTCCAAACCCGCCCAGCGCGCATACCTGACATCCGTCCTCTTCTTCAGCACCTGCTTCTTCCTCCTCATCGTCTCCATCGCCGCCTACCTCGCCTTCTACTGGTCCTACATCCCGCGCATAGGCTTCAGCCGCCCCATCCATCTTCAATTTGATAGTCTCGAATCTCCGCCATGGGGTGTCGCAAATCTAGCTCCCGAGCTGGTTAGTCTCCAGCCGTACGATGTTAAGATCCAGATACGTCTGCCGCGTACAAAGACAAACACCGAGATTGGCAACTTCATGGTCGAGACTGCTCTGTTTGCTCCTGGAGAGAAGGGCTCCGTCATCGACGACTCGCGTATGCCTGTCGCGAAAGACCCTACCACGACAAAGGTTCTGGCTAGCTCGAGAAGGACTGCCATCTTGACTTACTACTCGCCTGTCGTTGATCTCGCTCGTAAGGCTACCGAGCTGCACTGGCTGATTCTGGGCTGGCGACTCGAAGCAGAAACACTCGAGATTCCTGTCTTCAATGGTGTATCTTTTGCAAAAGGATGGAGGAATGTCCCAGACACTATGCAAATTCAGGTCCAGAGTTCCGCTCGCATGCAAATCTACGAAGCCAACGTCATATTCAAGGCTCGTTTCCAAGGTCTCAGGTGGATCATGTACAACCACCGCATCACTAGTGCTTTCGTTTTCATCGGCGCTTTCTGGGGTACAGAAGTCCTCTTCACTGCCATCTGCTGGGCTATCTTGAGTGTCTGGATCTTCTCGTCCGGCGACGACTCCTCGATCAAGAAAGAGCCAGACGACCACAAACGCATCAAGGCAGAAGATTCAGAAGAGGAGGACCAAGCCAGATTATCTGACACAGAACGAACGTACCCTACCTATAGCAAAGGTCCTGCCATGCGCTATACCTCTCCTGCCATAAAGAAGGAGACGGAACCCGAGCCTTTCCCTTCGCTTCTGGCCACTGCTCTGGAAGCCGATGATGAGGACGAGAGTGATGACTTCTTCGACTCAGGTCTCGGGACTAGCTTGGAGAGCAGCACTGGTCACACTAGCTCAAAGGAAGCCTTGCGCAAGAGAAAGAACAAAGCGTCAAGAGCTTGAATAGCCTGTAATGACATTCTGACATGACTACCTCCTATCTTCTCAATTGCCATGCACCTGTGACTTCCTATCAATCCACTTCGTGTTCCCAAACTTTCCCGAAAACGGAAATTGGAACACCTTCTCCAAAGTACTGTAAGGAGCATACTGCGCATCCGTCATCACAATCGTAATGTTCGCCTCTGCTCTCCCCGTCGCATTCCACCCAGGTCCGAAATCCTTATACTCAGCCATCGTCGTATTAACACCAATCCTCGGGTCAGTAGCACTCCACTTGATATACCCACTACTCTCAATCGAGTCATCCAAATACGTATTCGCAAAGATAGATCTGTGAGCTGCATTCCAAGGACGTCCCAATGCGCATTTTCCTGCAATGCTAAGAGAGCTGTTTGCGGCTTTGACGGTGGAGTCATGGATGTATGCGCCGTAAGCGTTGGGGAAAGAGGTATTGGTGCCTTTCCAGGCTGTTATGCCGCCGCCGCAGCCGCGGAGGGAGAGGAGTGAGGATTGGATCCACAGGGTGCCGAAGCCGTAGAGGAAGTCTGTTTGGCCGGCTATGGTGCTGTTGTACATGTATGCGTTGCCCAGTTTTCCGATGTAGACCTTCGTGATGGCAAGTCAGTACAAGTTTCGCAAAAGGCAGGGGTGGGAAAGAGGAGACTTACGGTATCCTGATAACTGTAAAAGCCACAATAGTAAAACCCAGTGTTTGCATAGCTGACACTCAATGCCAGACTAGGTCCAGCAGAGTACGGCAAGTAATCATTCACGAAATTCAGATTGTAGGCTCGGAAATCTGTGTTGCCGAAAGGAGTGCCATCGGGGACGTGGTTGCCAGTGGGTCCGCTGCCAGTCAAACTGCTGTTGAAAGTCGGGGCTACAGTGAGTGTAGATGTGTATGCGTTATCATAGCTTCCAGTGCTGGCTGTTCCTGTAGCATTGTGCCAAATCACATTGACTGTGTTTTTGGTATTGTCATTGGGATATTTTGTTTGGGCGAGCAGAGTCAAGGGGCCTGGGCGGGTGACATTGACTTGTTCGGTGTAGTTGCCTGGAAGAACGAGGATGTAGTATGGGACTGTGTTGTTGGGAATTGAGAGGACGGCGGATTGGATGCTGGTGAATTTTGCTTTGGGGCCGACCAGAAGTGTTCCTTGTGGACAGCCTTGGAGAGGGTTTTGGGTTGGGTATTGGCATTCGCCTCGGCTGTAGGCTTGAGTTGTACCCAGGAGACCCAGGGAAAGCAAGGAAAGGATGGCCTTTGTGGTGACCATCTTGATGGAGGAGAAGGATGAGTACCTACAAGACTTGGCGGTAATGCTTGTTCTTATACCTTGTACCTGGATGCAGTCACGGAAGATCTATTGAGCCACGAGGTCACCTCCGCATCGCATCTCCAGCAACTTCTTCTACTGCCGCCAAAATGCTGTCACCAGGAGCATGATGCGGAGATTTTCCCGGGGTGGATTGCGGAGGGAGAAGGTGGGGATGGGGTATGATCTGCAGGCTGGAGGTGCTAGAGAAGATCCACCAATGGCGTGAGCAGGCTCATCTTCTTCTCGAAGCTGTTCTTCGTCAGTGGAGAGCGAACAAATTCGCTGCTCCGTGGGCTACAAACTCACGTCGGATGAAGACACCTTTTGCGACGAGATTGAGCGAGGTGCGGACAAAGGACAAGCGACGTTGTGTCAGGCACTTGATATTCGTCAACCGTCGACGCAGAGCGATGCATCGTTTCCGGGATCCATCGAAAGGCAAATTGCGCTTTCGAAAAATCGATCAGTTACGATAGACGACGTCAATGCTGGTGTGGTCTCGGTGCTATATCGTGTTCAGTATCAACAGGGTTTGTTGAGGCAAAACGTGAGTCTCGTTTACGAAGCAGATGACTGCTATATTCAGAGATGGAAAAACGTGCCCGCTAGCTTGACGTTATTGGCACCATGGAGATGTGGAGAGTAGGTGGAAAGGAGTCAAAGGACATTTGAGACAGACGTGTCGCGCGAAATCATGACAGCATAAAAGATGATAAGAGCGTACGCATGCTGCTCGCAGATCAGCATTATCCGAATCGGTTTCAATGAGAATTGCGTCAACAATTGCAATGATATAGGTCTGTCCGTTGAAATTTGCGGATAAAGACAAGACAAAGTCCAGAACACGCGGGAAGATGTGGTGTTCCAAGCACCTCGAACCGCTGGGGTTCTCGACTGTTGCCAACGGAGGCCGCAAGCCATCTCGCTTGCGCATCACAAAGATAAGATGCTGCCTCCTCCTTTGCGTTAACGACATCTTCCTTTCCACAACGCTCATATCGAAACGAACCATGGAGTAGCTGAGAGCTGAGGGACTAGATATAGAACCCCAGATGCAGGGTCAAGACTCAAGATGCAGTGCCTGTCCGCAACGGTGCTTGTCTGCCTGCCGCGACCAAATCCGTTGGTTCGGACTGTTGAAAGTCTAGCCTTTGCCTTCAGCCACGCGTCGGCTTCCACGACGCTTCCTCAGCTCGTGATTTTCCTTGAGACATGCGCACCTTACTCCGTACGTGGAAGCTGAGCCAGCTGGAAGTCACTGCGGACTGCTAGTCAAGGGCTTGGAGAGTTTTCGGGACCCCTTCGAGTGCTTGCTTCGCGCGAGCTGATCGATCATTATGCTCCCCAGATGTGGTCAGTGGTCGGCATGGCAAGCTGAGTTCTGTTGCCGTTTGCGGCTGACATGGTCTCCGTTGTTGGTTTTGAGTTCAGCATGTGCGCACCATGATCGGTTGTGGCAGGCTTCGATACACCGTTTCAACAGCGAATGTGTTCTAGTTGGGTCTGTCTCGATCTGGCGACCGTCATTATGCTCTCAGCTGAATGCTGAGCCCAAACTGTAGAATGGTTACGAGATCATAGGAGGCCTCTGGTATATCCCATGCTGTTCCCTGGATGAATTTTACTACGCTTTTGGCTCCTTTCTATTCAACTTTTGTAGCAACAAGATACCAGGCTTCAGCAATACAGCACATCTACCACACACGAATCCGGAACTCACTACTAGGATGAGGGGACTCGACTCGCTCGACTCAATGACTGGATTGCTGAGCCCTCGGCTCGAGAAACTCGACCCTGACTACTTCACAAATTATGTTAGTAGTCCATCAAGATGCCTCAAAGTTGTGCGAGGTTTGGCATTCACGGGATGTGCTCTTTTCTGTGTTCTTCTATACACAAGCGTGGCAACTCATTCAGACTGGAATCGTGTTCCATCGAGTCTATCAACCAACACAACAACCGAGACTACAATCACCAATGTCACGGTCACTAACAGCACAACACCAACGATAGTGATTGAGACGTCATCAGAACCGAAAGAAGAGGTGGAGGGATCATTACGGATACAAGAGAAGCCGCAGTATTACACCATCCACAGCAATGAGCCCTACGACATCGATGAAGCTCTACGCACAGTACTAAACCTGTGTCCGGATGAAATTTACTACAACGCCTTGACTAAGCCTATCTCGTCGGGTGGCGAGACTAAGCTTCAGGAGACAGGCGTCCGAGTCCGCATGTTCAAGAAGTACTTTGATGCATGGGAAGCGTTGCATGTGGTAACAGACAGTCTTTCCGACACCGCTTTCGTACGAGACGACATTTTGCGCCATATCAGAGATTCGAAAGATATCTCTCCCTTCACCGATGGATCACGAGTCGAAGCTATGCGGCAGTACGAGACCTACCGCTCATTCTTGTCGAACATGTCCTCAACACTTTTCCCCTGGACCAACCCCTACTTCTCCGACCACATGACTCTTCATGGACACATGTACAACGCTGGACGCGGCATCGTCATCTCCGGCAGCGACTCACAAGCTCCGTACATCAAGACCGCGATCGCTTCATTCCGCGCCATGGGCTGTACCTTGCCAGTCGAGATCATGTACCTTGGTGAATCTGACTTGAGCGAGGACGCACGCACAGAGCTTGAAGCCATCCCGGATGTCATCACCCGCGACGTCAAGAAGATGGTCAACGACCAAGGCTGGGAACTTGAAGGCTGGGCCGGCAAAGCTTTTGCTGCTTTCTTGAGCTCCTTCCGTGAGGTCATCCTTCTCGATGCGGATGTCCTGTTCTTCAATGATCCGGCACTGATGTTCGAAGAGCCCGGCTATATCGACACTGGTGCCTTGTTCTTCACCGACCGTACAGTCTTTGCTCAAGACAAGCGCAGCTTCTTGCGCAAGATCATGCCCAAGCCTGTCTCTAAGAAGATCAAGTCGAGCAGATGGTGGTCAGGCGAGACCGGTGAGAACCAGGAATCTGGCGTTGTTGTAGTCGACAAGTGGAGACACTTCTTGAGTATCTTTTTGACCGCCAGATTGAATGGGCCAGATCGACGCGACACCGATGCTGGTCAAGGAACCTACAGCTTTTGGTGGGGTGACAAGGAGACTTGGTGGATCGGGTTCGAACTCGCTGGCGACACAGACTACCATTTCCACCAAGGCGGCACTGGCAACATGGGCACAGTCAGCAATATTGAATCGATCGAGAAGTCAGAGGACAAGAAAGAAGACAAGAAGGAAGAGAAGAACGAGGACCAAGAAAACAGACCTTCAGAGGACGGGGCGGTCAACAAGAACCCGCACAATTCTGACAGTGATGAGTTTGATGAGACCTTGACGAGGCTGCAAAACGAACAGTCTGACCACAGCGAAGAGCCTGCAGTAGCACGACTCTCAGGCGAAGTCATCCCAGACATCGAGAAAGAAGCGAGCGGCGATTTCCTCTCCCCTGCACCAGATGCAGACGAAGTGATGAATGCCATCAAAGCAGCAGAGGCTGTGAGAGCCGCCCGCCTGCCTACAGAGGAGGGTCACTATCTCCCGGTGGTGGAAAACATCCAACCTTCCAACAACTCTGCCACTGCTGAATCGGTCACTCCTGCCGAGACGCAGACTTCTTCTGGAGAAGAGCCCCCTGCGGCCGCGGCAGAGGCTGAGAGCAGCCGAGCACTTTCCCGCCGTCATCTTACCAAGCGCGACAGTTGGTTTGACACCGCCTTGGAAACGAAGCGGACGAACCTCACTGGCCCCGGTATGCTCGACCTGCCTGGTCAGAACATCATCCTTTGTTCTCCACAGCTCTTGCATCTTTCCCGCGATGGCCGACCTCTGTGGTTCAATGGCTGGATTCAGAACAACAAACACGATGCCAGTTCTGATATTTCGACATTCGAGTTCTTCATGAGCGAGAAGAGAAAGGATAACGAGTGGGCTGAGTGGGCCATCGGTGCGGACAACATGTGTTGTCTGAAGGGCGATGATTTGCATGCGATGAATGCTGAGGAGTTGAAGGCTTTGGATATGATTGTAGAAATCGCGAAGGAGAACGGGTCGTTAAAGGAAGTCCTGGCCAAAGAGAGGAAAGCAAACAAGAATATTGCGGACTAAATCTAGCTTACGGGATTGTGGTTTTGTCATATTAGCATGGTGTTGGGGACTTGTGGGTAGAGTAAATGTCAGCAATAATCTCTTGTCAAACTCAGTTGCTGTTTCCAGTTCTTCGCGCCAGCCAAGACATGTGGTAAGGAAGGAGCCCTCAAGGGCTTCTGTGTTCGCGTCGAGCATCGCGGCTGCCTGTCAGAAGCAATTGCCAATCCACGGGATCCGCTTCCTCCATGCCTGTTCTGCACCTCAACCATCACTAACAAGCACTCGCATCGACTCTGCACTCTAATAATCTGCGCTTTGGAAGACCGGCATCCTCCTCGGCGATCATCACAAACTCACCGCTTCCATCATATCCAACCGCTTTTCACTCGGACCATGGATTCTGTCAACAAATGGTCGACCAACTTGACCAGCTTGTTTCACAGGATCGAAAGTATGATCTCCATCCCCAAAGCCACATGCACACATTCACTGACGAATTTCACTAGACGCATACCTGGACAAGTGGGCTCAGCCTGCCGAGGAGAGTCCTGTCATCTTCTTCGACAAAGAAAGCTGTTGCAAACCTCCTGTCAATGAGAATCACAACCTGTGGTGGGCCTACGTGCAGCCTCGAGTCCGCCCTTCAGTGGTTGGGAGCGGCAAGACGCTCGAGGATGCCGTGACAAGTCTTCTTGATCAGTTCAAACTAGGTCCTCAGCATGGGGCGCAGACCAATGCTTTGACTACCGACAAGCAGACCGTTCCCACCCTTTCTAAGAAGGCTGCCAAGAAGGAGAGGAAGAGGCTGGCGCAGATGGCGGCTGCTGAGGAGCAAAGAACAACATACGTGCACGATTATAATCTCCGTTCCAAGACATGGGATAGCTGGAATCCGAGTCTGTTCGTCTCACGTCCTCATCTCCCAGCCGGTCCGGCCGTCCTTCCGATCAAACCTGCAGATCTTCCTACTGTTCAGTTGATCAACCCAGCATCCACCACGGAGCCTCGCAACACCACACAAACCACTCACACTGGTCGTGTATCTCCAATCGAGGAGGACAATCGCGACATGCCGGATGGCACACTCACACGCGTGGCTCCACTAATGCACCTTCGTAATCCATCTAGCTCCAGAGGTAATCTGACACCAAACCTATCTGGACCGATCGGTAATTCTACCATACACGCACCTAGACGTGAGTCCGAGAGGTACCCTGCCGTGCCAAACATGTTTCGCTTCGGTTCTTCGCACGACCTGTTGGCTTCCCTCTCTCGGGACTCCGTTCTGTCGAAGATGAGAGCAAACGAAAAGCCCAAGGAGGCAGATATGGAGACGGGTGGAAACGAGGAATCACTTGTGCTGGACGTCGCTCGCAAGCAGGCTCAAAAGACGGCAGACCTGTTAACAGCTCGTCACGACTCCAGTACTCAGGTCAAACCCTTCAACTACATTCCTCCCAGCTCTTCTCACCAGGGACAGGATCAGCAGAAGGCAACGCTTTCGCCAGCGCATCAGGAACTCGGCACTCTTCAGGCACCTTTCCTCTCCACGAAATCTACTGAGTCCCTCCCAGGAGACATGTGGTCTACTTCTAGCTTCGGTAACCGCACTTTCGGCTCCAAGACTCCTGCACTTCCTCCATGGTGCGTAAATCAACCAGCCGTGTTCTCCTCCGGCAACTCCAAGGAAGGTACCAACCCTTTCCCCTCACAAGAAAATCAAACCCTTCCAGTGTTTGGTCAGTATCGCTCCAAGATCAGCGACAGTCCCTCTACTGGTCGTCGCTCTTGCAGTCCTGTTGATTGCGCTCACCGAACCCAGTACCGTGCGAAACGCGAGCCATCTGCTTCGCCAATTGGACAGAGAATCGAGAAGCAGATCAAGGCTGAGGACACTGGCTGATCGTCAGAGCTCAACCGTAGCACCTGCATAGCTACATCTCCACTCATTTCGTCTGTCCAACTTTGTCTGGGACAGCAGTTATAGCAAGAAACAAGAGAGACAGGACTGTTCTATTCGGGCCGATCGCGGCGAGCGACATGACGGCTTGTGTGAACAAGAGATGTGAACAACGAGTATTATCATGTCGGAGGGAGGGGAATCGATCAATCAAAGCAAGAAGCCGAGGGAACAGCCAACTTTAACGTTCGGCATAGATATACTGGACGACTGGGGGCTCTTCTTGCTGATTAGTCACGGGCTCTGAACGTGGGTATTACTGTAAAACAATAGTCACAAGTCAGGTTCTATGTAGCATCTGCCATTATAACTACACAGTATTCTCAAGAAACTCTGAAAGTGTCGCTGACTAACTTTTCGACTCGACATCCAACTGTGATTTCATCTTCACCTTGATTTTGTCCAGTCATACATCAGCATCGCTACTCAGATAGCTACCGGACCATGATTTATGACTGTATGTCACCTGATGTACGACTTAAAGTCACCTCCTGGGTCGTCGCATGCTCCTCGAAGATATAAAAAGTGGTGATCCTCACACAAAAATCTCATCCGAACTGTCGAAGTCCGACAACTTGTCCTATTCTCACCGAAGTTGTC
>Ga0268251_10000742_pt1 | contig 10033 bp, 10 predicted proteins | sample AgamicAsMae_FD_200527 | JGI IMG/M metagenome (GOLD analysis project Ga0268251, IMG submission 200527) | Agave microbial communities from Guanajuato, Mexico - As.Ma.e (v2) (version 2) | ecosystem: Host-associated > Plants > Phyllosphere > Phylloplane/Leaf | place: Guanajuato, Mexico | collected...
CCCTTGACCATCACCCGCTGACTCGTGTGACTCGAACAGACCCCTTCGCCGAAGCCGATGAAGACACCGGAGAGATAAAGCAGTCGAACCAGAGCAGCTACATCCACATCCGTATCCAGCGTACGTCGGCCTCTCTTTTTCCTCACATCCTCACCGCCTTGGCAGCAAGCGATGGGCTGGTCACACAGAAAAAAGGCGGGGTATGCTGACACAATCCCACCATCACAGAGCGCAATGGACGCAAGACCTTGACCACTGTTCAGGGACTCCCCAAGAAGTTCGATCAGAAGAAGATTCTCAAGGTCATCAAGAAGGCCTTTGCTTGCAATGGCACCATTGTGAGCGACACCGAGATGGGTGAAGTCATCCAACTTCAAGGTGATCAGAGAAAGGATGTCCAGGAATTCTTGTGTGACAAGAAGGAGGGCCTCGGTCTTGATGCCAAGACCATCAAGGTAAGACTCTTTGCTGCTTGTCCCGTCCCGACCCTGTACTAATCGCTCCGACCAGGTCCACGGTTTCTAAACGTCCAACAACCGCGCCATGCACCCTCGTCGGGTACGAGAGACCAGCCGGTGGATCATCACGACATTTGTTCCTCTTTTCGAATCGTCAACAAGGCGCCCATTGCCACGATCCTCACGGCTGTTTTGCATCTCTCTACGACCCTTACGACCTTTTTAGACATGATCTTTGCTCCTGCCAAAATCATCCACTAATGAGACCATGGCGCGGAGACACTGGCGTTGCTCGGGATACCCAAACCCTGTCTCTACTGCTGCAGCAACTCTTTTTACGATTGCTCTATGCTTTTTCCTATACTTTTCGGTCGAGTCTTTTTCCTTCTGCTGCCTTTGCTATTCTCGCCAGGCGAGAGGATATTGCTTTATGAAATCATGGAAATGCTCAGTATTGCTTTTACAATCATTCTTCATCAACCTGTGACATCCTGAGTTTCCTTGCTGCAAAATGTTCGAAGCAGCTTGTGACTACTTCTATCTATTTTGTTGGTTGTAAAGTGTAGCCGATCAACGTGTTGCTATGTTACAATGTAGTGTATTTTGTAAAAGTATTGTACAGATGTCCAAGATCCAATCTCTTGCGATTGTAGTGTCTTACGACGACAGAGCCTCCTGAGGATCCGACTCGGTAGTAGTGCCCCAAACCATCCAAGGACCCATCTTGCCTCTCTTACACAACCTCTGCACAACAAGATACTCGACAACCTTCTTCGGCTCAGCCGAACTCCCCTCCTCCAACACCTCCACCGTTTGCCTCCCTTGCTTAACCCTCTTGACCTTTTTCAAACTCTGCAAACTCTGCATCCTCACACACACCTGTTGAATAGTAGTCTGCTTGCTCTTATCCTTGCTATCCTCCAAACTCATCGGCATGTATTTGTGAGACACAATTTTGGGTTCGGCGAGCCAAGAGTGCAGAGTCCAGAGGACGCCTACATTGGGACCGCGGGCTGCAATGCGCTGTTCGAGGGTCATGTTGATGCTTTCGCAGAGTTTTTGGGCGATGGGGGAGAGGTTTCCTGCTGCGAAGGCGGAGTACATGTCTGTGTAGAGGGCTTTTGAGATGGAGGGAATCAGGGCGGTTTGGAAGTCTGCGCGGGGTTTGACGTGGAAGTAGCCCATGTAGTGGCGGCTGTTTGTATCAATGTCAGTCTTCAAGATCCCAAAGATAGAAAGAATAGAAAAGCAAGGACAGCAGAAACAGAAGAACGAGATGCAGCAAAACATACCCAAAAATCTCCTTGACCCTCAACCAAAGCCTATACTTTTCCAACTGAAACCTCAATCCAAAGTTTTGCGTCAAACTCGGCAAGCGCGATCCAGTAGGCATGATAAAAGTGCCAGGGATCAAACCAACATCATTGGGCATTTGTTCAATGTTTTGCAGTTGCTCTTTCTTCATGACTTCGAAGGACTTTTGAGAGGGCTGTTTCATGCCTGGTTGCTGCGGTTGGAAGGAGCGGGGTTTGCGTACGCCGGCAAGTGCGGTAAGTGTGGTGCTGAAGAGGCGGGTGGTGGCGGTGGGTTGCTGTCGCGAGCATGGTTGTGACACGTGAGAGGTGAGGAGGGTGGTGAGAGGGGTTGGCGTTTGAGGCAGTAGCAGCAGACGCTGCACTGGCGTGCGTGGCGGCATTGTGGGTATGTGTGGCGTGTGTGTGCGTGCAAAAGCAGTGGTATAGATGTTTTGTGGTGGAGCAAATGTTCGAAAGTCTTGAGCACGGGCCTCTCTTCGGGGGTCATGGCCGATCCGACGAGCATAGAAGCACAAGGCATAGCACGACTTCCCTCTTCACGTCATGTCTTGCAGATTGGTGAGTTTCTCATTGTCCGTCTGTTTCTCACAAGAGATTCAGAAGGTATCATGTACAATAGGTTGCTCAACGAGTGCTCGCCATGGTCTTCAACTGCACCGTTCCAAGTCGATAGCATGCAGCTGCCGAGCTTCGAGAATGCACGATAGTCTCGAGTTAACATGCTATTACTCAGTGGCAAGTGATCTAATCCCAGCTTCTTCTGATCGAACCTCTTTTTCGCAAATCGTCAATCTCACAAGGAATTCGACAATCCTGGAATACCGAGCTCGCTACAGTCAAAAAACCATGGTTGAGGGGCTCACCCTGTCGTACCTTTATGCTAAACAGGCATCCATCCTGAGGTACGTTGTCGAACAATGGACCCCAAGGTGGTGACCCAGCACGACGTAAACAAGATGTCTACTCGGACCGCAAGTCTTGTGCTATACCTCCGCTATTGTTCATTCTATCGATGGGACTCACACCGCCATGTGTTATGCTTCAGAAGTCAGTGTAATCGTTGTTCATTTTGTTTTGATATTGCAACTACTGCTACCAACACAAATTCATGTCTTCCTTGACTGTTTCATATGCGCCTCGTATCCATCGTCACCGTGCCAAAAACAACGACAAAACTTGCTCGTGCTATGACCAAGATTGGGAAAAGCGAGTGTGTGCCACAGTGGGCAATGCAGAAACTCCTCGACCATTCCGGGATATCATACGCTCAAAAATCGAATCATAGACGCCTGGGGTAAAAGAGAGGACAAAGGAAATAAGCAAGCTCGATGGGCAAACGCTTACAAAGCAATGCCTCTGGGACTACCCAAGACACGCTCAGCCTTGCTAGTGCTCATTGTGCGAGGTCTCTCGGGCACTTCATCGTACATTCTCGATGCTTGCTTGGAAGCACTGACAGCACGGGACCTGGATGTGAGAATAGGCGAGACCGTGCGTCCCTCCTTGGGAACAGCAGCGATGGGAGTGACGCCGCCAGAAACTCGGACACGAGATGTAGGGTTGCGCTTGAGACGGCTGGTACGCCAGTTCTCGTACCACTTCTCGCGGGAAGTAAGACGCAGATCGGAGCGCCAATCACCAAAGACGCATTCGCGAAGACGGATGTAGTCGCAATGAGCAGGGTTGCAAGGATCAGCCTCGCCCCAAGGGAATACGCGGGTCAAGGCACCTGGCGAAGTGTGCGAGTCCGGGCTCAAGATCGAGAAGGGCAAAAATAGCTCTTCCGGTGCAGGGGTGCAAGAGTCGGCACGCTTCGAAGAGACAGGACCAAGCATTGCTCTCGACGACTTTCTAACCGGCGGGAAGGTGCTGCCCATTGTGTCGCTCTCTTCGGCATTGGTGTCTTCAGTGACCTTGCGGGGTGGCGAGCGTGCTGCCTGAGGGATATCGGACTCTGAACTTGAGAACTCACTGTCAAGAGCCTCGGAGTCCGGAGAGTCGTCCTCATCCTCGTCGTCCAGACTCAGAGCCTCCAGCGGATCCAGCTTGGCGTTATTAACATTCGACCAGACCAAACGCTTTAGGTGTGCCATATGGGCGGCTGTGAGAGTATCGGCCTTGGCGATGACTGGGATGACGGTGGTTTTTGACTCGAGAGCTCTGATGACATCGAGATCGAGTGCCTCATCCTCGGCACCTGTAGACTTCTTAGTCGAGGAGTGCTCGGTGGAGCGCATGGTAAGGTCGAGGCGAGTAGGGTCGAGTAGCAAGAGGACACAGTGGATGTGAGTATCCTTGACACCAGGTGTGCGTACCACTCTGGACTCCTGGTTGAAGGTTTCCTCGAACTTGGACTCGACAAAAGCAGCCAGATCGCGAAGTTGAAGATCGATGATGCTCTTTTCTAGACCTTGAGAATCCCAGAGGGTGACACCAACGCGTTCTCCTTCGATGTCTGTCTCGACGTATGATGGCTCGAAAGGAGATTCGTTGTGCATGTGAGGTGGAGGTGTGTGACCGCGGGTCTGCTTGTGTGGAGGTAAGGCCAATGCGGTCTTGAGAAACTCGACGAACGATGTCTTTCCCGATCCTTTGGCTCCGGTGATGAGGATGCTGTTGGACGTTAGTCTTGATCGATGGCAGCAAGCATGAGTTGGAAGACATACTTGAAAGCTTCTGGCTCCTTGCGACGACGCATCCGGCGAGGAGAGTGCATGTTGGCTGAGATGCTGGGAGCATAACTTTCTCTGCCGCGGCTGACAATGCTTTCGGTACGGGGTAGTGAGTTGGGCATGGGAGGCAGGGGAACGCCGTAGGAGTTGGGGTTGTTGAGACTGCCGGTTGACGACATGGATGGCATTGATGAGTTTGACATGCTTGTCTGCTTGGCTCCAGGACGAGAGAAGTTGGCTGGCGGAGGAGAAGAGCGATAGTCGTGGCCTCTTCCAGATACAATGGCGACCGAGTCGGGGCGTGCGCCTTCCATTGGCTCCATGTTTGGCAGGATAGGCAGTGTGGGAGGAGAGTGAGATACCACAGGCATCTGCTGCTCTTGACGACGACGTTCCTCCTGATCGCGGAGTCTCTTGTTGCGTAACATCCTTCGTCCTGATGGGCTGCGAGTGACGGGGACTTCGTGTGATTTTGAGCGAGTGAGAAAGGAAAAGCTACCACGGCGTCGTGGTCGCGACTGCTCTAGATTTTGTTGTTCGTCACTTTCTGAACCGCTCAAGGCAGTCGCTTCCTGCACTGTGTCAAAATTCGTTGGACCTGCCATGTTGACTGCGATTTGCGTCGTCGTTGACATTCGCTTCGGTGGTTTTGCAGGAACTGGTCTTGACGGTACAAATTCTAACGATTCGTCCATGGACATCGAAGACATCGAGGCCACCGACATTGCTTTATATGTGCAAATGAGACAAGAAAAATGGTCAGACTTACGAGTCGCGTTTCACAGACCGGCAGAGCCGCGTCCTTCTATACTTCGACCTTCCCTCAGATTGATAGCTGGCCAAGTGGGGGAGGCCGGCGCAATCTGACGTACAAGACGCTAACTGTCACGATAAAACACTCGAAGATCCCTCGACGAGTGGTGAGCTGAACGGTGCTGAGATGCAGGGTCGAGGCCGAATCGGTACGGAGGTGGGGAGCTTTCCAAGTTTTTGTCCTGCAAACCTCCTGAATGCTGCAGATGTGGTCGATTTCGCGACGACCATGAGGTGCGGCGCCTTCGCTTTATCACCCATCGCTGCTCGTCTGATACTACCCAAACATGCCCATGAAACACAACAACAAGAAGACAACCACCCTCCATGCAATTTATTCGTGGTATAGGGCTGAAAGTTAGTGAAACCCGTGCCGCTCCCGCTGGGCTCAAGCTCAACCCGAGACCCTGGGGTTGTCTGCATCTCGCTCCTCGCCACTGAAATCTCCATGGCTGTTCCCAGCACTTTGTACCACAATCGACAAACGATAACACTTCCTTGCTGGCTAATAAGTATCTCTGTCTTCCCTTGCCTTTATCCCCATCGCAACTACGACTGTCTGCCTATACACCAACACTCCATGATCCACTCCCGGCAAACAGAAACCAATCCTCCGAAAGCATGCAAGAAGCTTTATTGCTTGCCCAGCTTTCATCTTGACTATATCATAGAGTTCATGATCCCGACCTTCTCGCCCAAGAGGTACAAAGATACCTGGCTCACAGAAGTAGATAGTGGTATATCACAAATGGACAGATCCGTCACTCATCTCTGTTTCATTGTAATTACTTCTCTTTGTGGTAATTGTTATGCACGTCTATATAGCTGCTTTGCCGCGGAAAGGTTGTCTGGAGAACTGTACCACCTTCCGATTGCCCTGCCTGGTCTCCGGATCACCACATAGGCTCAATGTTTTGTCACGACAATGCGCGATAAATACAGATCAGGACTGTATCCGATGGAAGTCATCAAACTCATGACGTTTGTTGGACACTGCTCCGTTTCGTAAAGCGGTTGCGCATTTGTATGAATCCCACAAGAAAATGCAGCAAAAATAGATATGATCGCTGATCAGAGTTGAGAATAAACACCATACCCGCATGCTATGAAACCTGTAAACCATTCTCTCAAAGTCTCAAACGGCTGTCGCGTGCCAGAATTCAGAATCCATCCAAGCGTCTTTCTACTCCGGTCGAGGTCTTTTGGCACCGTGAGGGTTGCCAGTAGGCGACATGCTGCCACCCGACGATGTGCCATTTGCAGCGCCGCCGTTGCCGAAGAAGCCTGGGTTGAAGTGTCCTCCTTGCGTGTTGTTACCAAAGCCTCCTAAAAAATGTGAGCACGAGTTGGCTGTTTGGGATGTTTCGTACTTACCCATGTTCATGTTGCCCATACCCATGGCACCCATCGCTCCCATGTTGTTCATGCCATTCATGTTATTCATGCCCATGTTGCCCATACCCATGCCCATGTTCATGTTGGGCATCATCATACCGCCTCGGCCGCGGTTGTTCTGGAAGTTTCCACGCATATTGTTACCCATCATGCCGCCACGATTGTTATTGAAACCTCCCATGGCATTGTTGAAGCCACCCATCATGTTGTTGTTGAAGTTACCTCCCATACCACCTCCGTTGAACCCACCCATCATGTTCATCTGGGGGTTGTTGAAGTTGCCACGGCCCATGCCGTTCATGTTCATGCCGGTATTCATGTTGTTCATACCTCCTCGGTTGTATCCACCACGCCCGCCGCGGAACCCTCCTCCAGACTGGAAGGCGGGCCCGTTGTTGTAAGCGCCCGGGGCAACCACCTTGTTGCGCTGAGGTGCATCCTTCGGCGATGTCTTGAAAGGATTGTAATCCGGTCGTGCGTAGATGCAGGTGTGCTTTTTGACATATTGCTGGTCTGCACCGAAAGAGTCGATGCGGTGTTTGAGTGCTGTTGCCGCTTGGGGCGATGCGAGTTCAACGAAGGCTTCCCTGGATAATCTCGTCAGCTCTGGAAACCTGCTTGCTGGCACAATAAAGTCATACCCTTTGCTTTTTCCGTTCACTTTGTGTTCGTTGAAAGTGACTTCCTTGAGTTCATCTTCGCAGCCGCATTGGTTGGCCCAGCCTCTGATGTCGTCCTCGCTGATCCACCATTGAAGCTCCCCAAGCCTCAAAGCTGATGTTGCACCTGGATCTACCTCGCGGGTATCTTCTCCCTCTTTCCGCTTGGTGCCTTGTTCTGTGGGTGCCTGTTTCGGGGCATTGTACTGGTCGGCTGATGATCCAGTAGTACTGAGGATTTGTTGCTGCTCTTGTAGACCGCCAGAATCGACACCACCGTGACTTTTCTCATACTGGACTTTCATCTCGTCGGGATCGCCTTCTAGCTTGACGTCGTTGTCTATTGGTGGCTCCGTCTCTGGTTCGTTGGGCTGTTGACCATAGTTGGTACCATCAAGGCCAGGGTTGTAGTCGGTGTCTGTTTGTTTCTGATCTTCCTCGGGCTGGGGTTCGGGCTTGAGGTCTTGCTCATCATCACCATAGATGTCAATATCGAAGTTGTCGTCATCAGCCATTGTGAAGGAGTTGTTTGCTGAGGAAGTGCTTGGCTTCAAAGAGTCTGTGCGGTACTAGCAGTTCAAGGTAAGCTCACTGGAGTGTGCCTTTGTCTGGAGCAAACAATCAGTAACGAAGAACAAGTGAAGGTGACAAGCAGAGATCTGCGGACGGCACAGAAGTACACCTTCAGCGACCAGTCACTTGACTCGAATAGCAGAAGCCCGGTCACTTCAGCCTAGAAGTGGTTCGACATTGTCGCTGTCCCGATGGAGGAGCGAACAGTGGACGAGTGAGCGAGCGTCCAAGTGACAGGTCGCTGAGAGGCCATGTAGATGATGGGGCGATGAACGATGATAACCATATAATGGTGATGACTGCTACGCGTTATACGTACATGTTGACAGGCTTCAGCAATAGCTTGACAGAAAGCGTACGAGACAAAGCTCTCTTTCTCCTTGCAAGGGTACAAAAACAGAACAAAAGAAGAAGCGTCAAACGATAAGTTGTCCCCTCCGAAGGTTGGCAAAGCGATACAAGAAGCCGGATGAAGAGAGTACGCTGCGCGTTCAAGACCTTGACCGTGTTTACAGGATGCTTCTCAGAGCAGTAATATCCTTGACTCTTTCTGTGACTCTTTTGAATCCTCCTCTCTTGCTCGACTACACGCAATGCGGTGTCTGAATGATTGTCAGCGTTGCAGAAGGCGCCCTCGAAGGTGAAGCTTTGGTGGGGCTCGAGGTCAGTTCAGCGCTAATGGCCGACGAGTATATCGCAGTGGTCGTTGAAGTGATGTAAATATGATAGTCAAGTGTGTCGAGTCTTGCGACAAGCTTGGGATCAGGTTCGATGACTGAAGGGTGTGTAGTAGAGAGGGAGTAACCTGTGTCCCTCGATCGCATCTCGTCGTGCCTCCAGTCAGTTGTTTGCTCTGTTTGATTGCCATGTGACGGCAGCCTCGGTAGCCGATCATCAACTCTTACCAAAGTCATCACCAAAAGAACACAAGTCTTCCATCTCACAATAAAAACAATTCACAATGGCCGACTCGACTCAAAAACAAACGCGGTCTGATGGCACGCCCACTCAATTTGAGGAGGATGGTGTTTTTGTTGCTCTAACTCACGACACACTGGATGCCGTTGCTATCATGAATAAAGTTCGAAGTCCAAAAGCTGGAGCTATTGTCTTGTTCGCTGGTATGCCATAGCAATACTACCAGACCCGAAAATTAAATCTGACACCTCCTGAGGAACCACTCGCGACAACTTCGGAGACAAACCTGTGGTACACCTGGCCTATGAAGCATATGCTCCCCTTGCAATCAGGACCATGACCAAGATTGCACGTGAGATCAAGGAGAAGCATGGGCTGAACGGCGTGGCCATAATCCATCGCCTTGGTGTCGTTCCCATTGCCGAGGAAAGCATTCTGATTGCAGTGTCGTCACCACACAGGCAAGCGGCGTGGCGAGCAGGTGAGGAAGCACTCGAGCTGGCAAAGGAGAAGGTCGAAGTATGGAAGCTTGAGGAGTTTGGCGGCGAAGAGGGTGGTGTCTGGAGAGCCAACAGAGATGGACAGGCAGGTGTGAAGATTAGCAATTGAGCTGCAGGCTCTTGGGAAAATCGAGAGGAATTTGTTGTACATATTATAATACAGGTCATGACACATTAGAGGGCGCTCGCAGCCGTGATAGTTTTTGGTCGGGTCGATAAATAGTGGCAGTCCAAGGCTGAGTGTGGTGAAGGCACCACGTCGAGCGAGATGTGCCTTCTTTGAACTTCGACTTGGTCTGGAAGATGCAGCGATCAGTTGTTTTGGCTGGTGACTTCCAGACCTTCCTTGATCTTGTTCAGTTTGGCAAGCTTCTCCTCCTCCTTCGCGGCCATGGCAGCCACCAGACCCGCAAGACCTTCGGCCATGCCCTTGTTGTCGCCACCTTCCTTCTTGTCCAGGAACTCCTTGACCATCTTTTCCATCTCCTCATCTTGCTCAGCCTCGTCCAAGGCGGTACGCTCAAAACCCCAGGCCTTTCTGAATTTGGCACGCATGTCCTCGGTGTCGGTGACATCTAGAGCATACATCATGAAGCCAGTGGCCATCATGCCTGCGCTTGTGACATTCGCAGTAGCAAGGACAAAGGCTTGGGCAGCTTCGACGCCACCGTTGACATTGGTGGGCTTGTAGTCGGAAGGCGTGAACTGTCTGGGAGCATCAGCAAGCAG
>Ga0268251_10000743_pt1 | contig 10021 bp, 2 predicted proteins | sample AgamicAsMae_FD_200527 | JGI IMG/M metagenome (GOLD analysis project Ga0268251, IMG submission 200527) | Agave microbial communities from Guanajuato, Mexico - As.Ma.e (v2) (version 2) | ecosystem: Host-associated > Plants > Phyllosphere > Phylloplane/Leaf | place: Guanajuato, Mexico | collected...
CGGTAGGAATGACCCACAGAGGAATCATGGCGGGGAAGTTGAAGGGGCAGATGGCAGCAACGACACCGAGAGGCTCCTTGTATGATCTTGTTTCCATATCTTTGGCGACTTCGAGGACCTCGCCAGTGAGCTGGGTCGTGATGCCACATGCCGTTTCTGCGACCTGCAGTCCACGGAGGACATCACCCTTGGCATCGGCAAAGGTCTTGCCCTGCTCCAGAGTGATTGAAGCAGCCAGACGATCCCAGTGTTCTCTGATCAGGTGGACAAACTTGAACATGATCTGTTGTCTGTGCAGCAAACTTGTGGCCTTCCAGGCAGGGAAAGCCTTCTCAGCAGATGCCACTGCGGCCTTGAGCTCTTCATCGGTAGATTGAGGGACGCGGGTGACGAGGTTGTTTGTCGCAGGATCATGTAAATCGATCCATTGTGTGGCGTTGGAGGCTACGAACTTGTTGTCGAGGAAGTTCTGGGTGTCGATGGGTTGTTGGATCTGCTCGTGAGTGGTGGGGTAGTCTGTAGCGGTGGATGCGAGGGCTGAAGCAGTAGCTGGCAGCAACTGTCTTGCAGAGATATGGAGCTTCCTGCCTCCCAACTTGCATGTGTTGACTGTTTGACCGAGTCGTAGTGTGCTTGCCAATGCTGGCCGGCTGACCCCAGGTTGTTGGAGATAGACGCTCTGTAGAGCACGACGTGCTACTGCTCGACGACCTGCCATTGTGTGATGCTTCAGACACTCTTTCTGCGCTTGTTCGGCTTGTTGCAAGACAAGGAACTTGTTAAGAAGGTGCAACCTGGTTAGAGACGGCAATTGCGGCCAATGCGGCCATGCCCATAAAGTGGACCTCCGTTTCTTATCTGCGCCTATCAGTTGCGGGGTCTTGCCGAGGTCGGGGAATGGGGTCGATGCCGGCCAGTGACGCCCTAATTACTCCACGCAGAAGGCCTGTCGGTGCTTGGATATCCTCTTGTATTCATCAACAGCATGCAACCTTTTATGTTCCCAGATGTTGTGGTCTAATAGCGAATCATGTTTATATTATATGAAATAGACAAAGGCTTCGTTAATAACTCATGAACTTCTTCGTCTTCCTCCTTTCCTTCATCATCGTGACACCTTTCTTTTGTTTATGCTTCTAAAGCTCGTCTCTAACTCTGATGCTGACCGACGAGGCTACACTGCTTGCTGAAGAAGCGGCATCCTGGGCTGCTTCTACCACTTTAGACACCGAATCATCCGTCGCCTTGCTTGCAGTCTCCCCAAACTCGGCCAATCTGCTGGATGCGCTAGCCATTGCGACCGAGAGCCTGCTTTGCGCGCTCTCGAAAGCCCCCTTCTCAGATCCGTAGATGGCGCTGCTGGCAGCTGATGTCGCTGCCTCATACTGTTCAACAGCCTTTGACACTACAGCATCACGGTTCTCCGACGCAACAGATGCGATCGACGTGTAGATGCTGGCAGCTGCAGCTGTGGAAGGGGTACCGAATAAGGCTTCACTGATAGCCTGCTGCGCAGACGAAGCAGCGTCGGAGATCTGGCTCTGGGCGGCTTCGGCATAACCGGTCGTGGTTCCGTAGACAGCCTCACTGGCGCGAGAAGCAGCATCGTTGTACGCGCTACCAACTGCTTCGGTCATCTGCTCGACGCTACCCTTTGTAGTGCCGTAAATTTGAGCAGACACGGCGTCAACCGCGGAATTGATCTGCTCGTTGACGTTGTCGAGGAGATCTTCGACAGCCGGTGGTGGTGTGAAGGTCGACTCGTAGAACGAAGATGCACTGGCGTAAGCATCTTGAGCATAGCTTGATGCACTCGACACAATAGCTGGGGCACCAGTCGAGTAGGCAGATTGAAGGCGGTTCCACACACTTTCGGTAAATTCTGGCTCACGTCCATTGACGAGTTCATCGAAAAGAGCAGAGACTGCGGCATACTGTTCGACTACAGCAACGGTGGCCTGAGAAGCATACTCTCCAGCTTGGGAGAAGAAGGGCGTAGGAGAACCGTAAACTTGTTCACTGGCCTTGGAAACCAGCATCTCCCAGTTTTCGCTTGCTTGCGACGCAGCGGCTTCCGTCCAGGGAGTTTCGCTTCCATAGATGGCTGTGCTTGCAGCGCTGGCAAGCGACTCGACAGATCCTGTTGATGTTCCGTAAATTGCTTCACTTGCCTTAACACTGGCCAGGGAATATTGCTCGCCAGCAGCGGAAACTGCCAACTCGTACTGTTCGAAAGCGGTGTCAAAGGCGGGGGCAGCGGTAGAGCTTGCCGACTCGAGAATGTTGTTCAGGTTGACGCTTGCAGCGCTGTAAGCAACATCGTATTGGCTCTGGGCAGATGCAAGAAGGTTCTCGTACATAGCAGGCTGAGTGCCGTAGACAGCCTCGCTAGCCTTGGAAGAAGCGATCACGAGGTAGGATGAAGCGCTGGAAGTCGCAGCGTCGTATTGACTTGAGGCCTGGTCAATCAAGCTCTGAGCTGGAGACTGAGTGGTGCCACTAACGACAGAACGTGCCGATGAGATGACAATGTCCATGTTGCTAGAAGCAGCACTGATGGCGCTGCTGTACTGGCTCTGAGCGGCAGCAAGCACATTCGAATATCCAGAGGTGGCCGTAGGACGAGTGGAAACCATGTCTCTTCCAGCAGATTCGAAAGCCGAGTAACGGTCATAGGCGTAACCGACCATCTCGTAATATCTACGCTGAGCATCTGCCATGACACCTTGTTGGACTGGTGTCGGCGAGGCACCAACGGCGCTCTTGGCTTGTTCGAACTGAGAACTTGCTGAAGAAAGACCTTCCTGGAGTCTTGAAGAAGCAATCGAAGAGATGGAAGACATGGCAGACTGCAACGGGTCTGCAATGGAGCTGGTGTACACTGATTGTAGAGGGTCAGCAATAGAGCTTGAGTAAGCAGACTGGACCTCAGTGTAGATTGAGCTGGCCTGCGACTGGAAAGAGTCTCCAGCACTGCTAGCGCCAGCGGTGACGGAAGCCGCAACCGAGGCCACTTGAGATGCGATCGACTTGGTGGCAGGAACTGGTTCACCGTAGATAGCACTGGATGCGGCAGAGACGGCAGAGGCATATCTGTCACTGGCGACACTCGACAGAGACTCTCCAACGCCCTGTTCGGTACCGAAAATGACACTGCTTGCTGCAGAGAGAGCTCTCTCATACTGCTCACTAGCAAGAGAGGTGACTGACTCGACACTACCCTGAGTAGGGGCAGGCTTCAAGGCATCCTGGACAGCTTGAGTGAGCTGACTTGCTTGGTTTCCAGCCTTTCCGAGAATGTCCTGCAGCTTGCTCGAATACGTGGACTCATCGTCGATAATATCATCGTCAAGGACAATGGAACGTGCGGAAGGAACTGCTTGAGCCATAGCTCCACCCCAGACCTTCTTGGAAGCCTTCTGAGAAGCGTCAGGTGCACTCTCGGAGACTTGGGATGCTACGGATGAGGCACTGGATGCTCCTTCCTGGGCAACTGAACTAATGCTCGAAGACGCTTCAGACACGATCGACGGGGCGGACACACTGGACGCAACTGAGACAATGCTGGAAGATGCATCACTGGCAGCAGAAATTGCACTAGACTTTCCAGCTTTGAGGCTCTTCGCCATCTCGGGAGAAAGAGACTGGTTGGCGATCTGCGAGCTGACCGAGCTAGCGGCAGAGGAGATGCTCTCAATCACTGGGGTGTCGCGGCCAACTACAGCTTCGGACACCATTGTAGCGGCCTGTTCTGCGACACCGGGTTGAGTGCCCAGGACGGATTCCGATACGACAGTAGCTGCGCTTTTAGCACTCTCAGAAGCGACTGAGGCAATGCTTTCGAGAGTGGGTTGCTCGGAGCCAAGAACCTTCTCAGACACCTTCGATGCGGCGCTTTCAACCGAACCTGTGCTAGTACCTAGGACAGCTTCGGAAGCACTGGAAGCCATCTGGGAGCCCTGCGAAGAAAGGCTTGAGGCCAATTGGGATCCTTGAGCGGCCACGCTGGAGGCTACTTGGGAGCCCTGGGAGGAGAAAACCGATGAGGCTGACTCAACTGTGCCCTGGGAGCTTCCGACAATGGCCTCTTTGGCACCAGAAATCTTCTCGGCAACTTGCTGCTTAGCACGAGCAGCGGCGGCGGGTGCATACTTGGTGTTGAAGTCGTCGGAAGAATCTCTGGCTTCGAGCTTCCATTGCGAAACACTCTTGAGCCTGGTCAGCTCTTTGGCAGCGTTTTCGGCAACAGTCATGGCTCTGTCCTCAATTGACTGGGCGCCCTTCTTGGCTTCGGTAAGCTCGTTCGAGGTGGCAAGAGCAGCAACCTCATCGCGACCCTTACTAGAAGCCTTCTTGAGATCGTTGTACTTGGTCCAGTCTCTGTGAGTGATAGCAGCGTTGGAAGCCCAGCGTCTGCCAATCTCCTGCAAACGGAGGTCGCGGATGCTGTCGATAGTCTCAAGGGTAGAGTTGGCAGCAGCCTCGATAAGACGAGTGATGTCCTTATCAAAGGTCTGTTTCCAGTCGCGAACGTTCTGGGCCTTTTGCTTGATAGTCTGACCAGCCTTCTTGACCTCCTTGTTGATAGAATCTTGAGCAGACGAGGCGTCAGACTCGGAAGGCTCTTCGGGAAGGTGTTCGATAACGGTTTCGACTCTGGCCTTGAGGCTCCTGAAGGCCGATGAGGAACTTTCTTCCAACTGAATGATCAAAGCCTCACCAACACCGTTGGTTTGGGTCTCAACTTGGCGGTCGCAAATCTCCTGGATACGCTCACGAAGATGGTCAAGTCCCTCACGTACAGCGATGGAGACATGCTCCTCCCAAACCTTCAGATCTTGAGAGAATTGTTCAGCGGCGCTGGGCTCTTCCTCAGTAGGAGCCATCGAAGGCGAGGCAGCAACAACGCTGGATGCCTTTGTCATGATGGACTCGATGACAGAGCTGGCGCTAGAGACCACAGCTGAGGGTGTGCTGGTGATAACAGTAGATGAAGCAGATGCGACCGACGATGCAGAAGAAGAGGACGATGAGGAAGAAGAGGCGGAACTCTCGGCAGATTCGACGGCAGCTTCAATCTTCTTCTCATCACGGTAGCGGCCCAGTCTCTGGCTGATCTTGAAGATTTGAGGCTCAACATTCTCTCCATAGAGGACCTGGATTCTAGGCCAGATCTGACGGCGAACAAAGGTGAAAGTCAAGTCGGTACCCCAACGAGCGTAGGGCAGAGCAGTGTTAACGGAGAAGCGATGGGCGTGGCCGTAGAACTTCTTCGCGTAGGGAGCCGTGTGCTTGTAGGCGGGTAGCAACTCGAGTTCGTAGAAGTCAGTGGCCGAGGCCTTGACGTTGGTGTAGTAAGGCGACACTGCGTCTTGGACCTTTTGAACGTGAGGGCCCAGGGTAGAGTCGTACTGCTTCAGGGCGTGCTTACGAGCGACATCCAACTGAGGACGGACAGATCGCTGCCACTCCTTGGTGGCATACTTCTGGACTTGAGCGGCACGAGGAGCGCCATGCTTCTGAGCAAAGGCAGCAGCAGGGAGGTAGGCCTGTTCCTTGACGCGGTCAAAGTAAGGCTGAGCTTGCTGAACGTAGGGGGCGGCGTAGGTATTGTAGTAGGGTTGGAGGTGAGGAACAGCATAGTCTCTCAATTGGAAGTAGGGTTCGCAAACATTTGGCGAGTCGTTGGTAAGCTGTTTGGGCGAGGATGGGCAGCGGAAGACGACGGTCAGGAGCGTGTACCAGATAGACAATCTGCGGCAGATTTAGCAATCGACGAGTGAAGCAAGCAGCAAGTGTAAGGACACACCTCAGAGCTATACTGATGAGTCGCGAGAAGAAACCCCGTCTCTTGACCTGACGCCCTCGTGATGAGGACGATGTGGAGATGGAGCCGTTCGGCGCCTTCTCATTTCGGATGGCCATGGTGACAGAGGACGAATATTAGACCTGCATAGAGCTTGACCAAAGGACCAGTGCAGCGTGTGCGGACAGAATCTAGATGGGGACGTGTCTTGATATGACAAAGTTATTATGCTTGTCAGGAGAGAGTGACGAGAAACCGGGCAGCTTGTGCTTGAACCTTGCTTCTGCGGCTGCTCGCGTGCGCCGCACAGCACGTCATAGGGAAACCCTGATATCCACTCCCAGTGTTTATACCACCCGCAATTGTGCATTCATTCTTCACTATTTGCTGTTTGAGTTACTGTATACAGGATCCAAGAACTGCAAGCTCTATCAAGAAATAGCTGAAAGGTATCCGTCAAGCCATAGAGCTTTCAATGTCAAGAGACAAATCCAGCAGGTACGAAACAGAGACGGAGGAGCAGTGTTGCCGATCCGCAGTCTTGGCTTTTCACGTGCTTCCGGGTCCACTGGATGGCATAGTTTGAGGTCGTTGTTGCTGTTTCCACTTTATCCTGTCGTGTACAAGACTCGCTGTCGACACCTAAACTACAGAAGACTCTCGTCCGCTGTCCATCAGTCCCGCCCTGTCCGTCTTAGATGTCGCTTTAATACAACACTTCCGCCTTGACGGCCTTTCCCCGAGTCACTCGCTTCCTCATTGACGCCAGCATCGCACCATGTCGACCGCAGAACCCGCGTCCCCGCCGGACATCATGAACGATCCGCAGTTCGACCCTGCTGAGGGTGGTGACAAGTCGCCAACCGAGGGCGACACATGCAGGATATGTCGCAGTGAGGCTTCGGCTGCAGAGCCGCTCTTCTACCCCTGCAAGTGCAGTGGCAGCATCAAGTTCGTCCACCAGGACTGCCTGATGGAGTGGCTCTCCCATTCCAACAAGAAGCACTGCGAGCTCTGTAAAACTCCTTTCCGCTTCACAAAACTCTACGACTCGCACATGCCCCAAACTCTCCCGCTGCCTATCTTCGCGAAACGAGCCGTTCTACACATCTTGAACTACTTGTCGACCTGGGCTCGTGCTATCACCGTTGCTCTTGTCTGGCTCGTAGTACTTCCTTGGTGCATTCGTTGGTCATGGAGGGGCCTCTTCTGGATCTTGGACGCAGGTTGGGCAAGAGACCCTTGGCTGGCTAAGATGGCCCATGCTGCCCAGCAACACAATAGTTCAGCCTCTATCAGCGATGCTGTTGCCGATAAAGAGCCTTTTGGCCTGAGTATGGGCAAGTTCTTAGTAAACTCCTTGTTCTATCCTCTGAAGCCTCTAGGTCAATCTGCCATCTACTCTTCCTCAAACATACCATCCGAAGCGTCGTTCGCCCCACTCCATTCTAGCTTGTTGTCCGACGTCAAGGCTGTAAATAATTTGACCTCTCACGTCTGGCTCAATCGATTCATTCTCGACGTACTCGAGGGCGACATAATCACCATCAATGTCGTAGTCGCTTTTATCCTCATCTTTCTGATTCGGGAATGGGTCGTCCAACAACAACCCATCATCAACGCTGCCGCCCATATCCGCGATGCAGAGATACAACTGGACGTTGCCGAAAGAGCCGCACAACGCCTACAGGACCTCGAGGCTGCTGCATTGGAAGACGAGAGACTGCGGCCCAATGTAGAGCGTTACCGACATATCTTCGAACAGCCCGTGTCCGAGAGCGAAACTTCTGAATATGACGAAACACAGTTTATCGGCTGGTACGCTATGGAAACCCTTATGGACAACGCTGGAGTACCTCACGAATTTGAGGGCGAGGATCACGAGCAATTCATGGAAGCATTTGAAGAAGCTAGTGAGGAACTGTTTGAACAGCTCAAACTGGCTGAAGATTCTGGTATATCTCAGGCTGACATTGCCAAGAACATCTGGGCTATCCTGGACAATCTAGGCCCTACAGAGAAGGACCTCTGGCGTGAATTTCTGCTCAAAGAGGGCCAAACCAAGTACATGTTGTTGAGCAACCTTCCTGACGACAAGCTTGGGCTCTCCGAGGACGAGTATCCTGAAGCAGGCCCTGCGCCTCGTGAATCTGATACGGAAAGTGCCACGGAGGGAGATGATGAGGATGAACCAAGAAGACGACCAGCAATGCCTCCGAGAGACGCATCGTCACATGCACAAAGGGTCATACAATCGCTCGAAGAACCCACAGATGATCTCGAAGACGGCGATCGTAGCGGCACGGGAGATAGTGGCAACAGCAGCAATGGAAGTTGGCAGTCAATCACAACCAATCCTCGGCGCGATCCCAACGTAATGCCAATTGGTTACGTGTTCCCTCCGGACCATTCCACGGAGAATCATGGGCAAGAGGATCAAGCGACGACCGAGGCCAACATGACAACCGGCCAGCAATCCACAGACTCTCAGTCCGCAGCTCCTGTCGTAAATTCGAATAGGCATTATCCGGGCGAAGACGATGAAGTCATCTTTTCAATCTATGAGGAGCAGAGAGCAGAAATCCCCGATGGAGAACATCCCCCACCACAACAAGACAGTGTCCCTCAAACAACACAGCTTGTTGAACCACGCAAGGGCCCGATTTCTAGGTTGTTTGATTGGTTTTGGGCTGATATCGTGGTCGAAGACGACCTGAACGATCCCCAGCCAGGGGACTTTGACGAAGAGATTGTCCGTGATGAAGCAGAAGAACCGCCTTTCGTCCACGTTCACGATGGCGATCATGGTTTTGGAGATGCACAGGATCCCGAGGTTCTTCAAGCCGCAGCCGATGCTGGCTTGGACGCGGAAGCTATCGAAGATGCTGAAGATCTTGAAGGCGTCCTCGAATTGATTGGCATGCAAGGGCCCTTGGCTGGGTTAGCACAGACAGCCGTGTTTTGTGGTTTCCTAATCACAGCCACCCTTTGGATCGCTATTGGCTTACCATACTTTTTCGGAAAGATCGCCCTGCTCTTTCTTGGGGATCCGATCACATCCTTGGTCATGACTCCTCTACGCATTGTTTCCATGTTCGCCGATGCGATTGTCGACATCACCGTCTATGTTGGTGGTGCAGCCACGTATTTTGGTGCTCAGATTCTGACGCAACTACTCACCCTTGTTCTTGGCTCTGCACTTCGGAAGTCTGGCCTCGGCTATGTGGAATCGTTGGCAAATCGCGCTCATCAAGCAGCAAATGGCGCTGGTGTACGTCTGGCTGAACTGTTCGACGGTGATGGACCACTAGAGCTCGGACCATTGGTGAAGTCCAACGAGGCGCACCAGTCCCTTCTGAACCTGAAAGCGGAAGCTGCTCAGATAGTGAAGTTTTTTGCTACATGTGTATCCGGTCTCTTGTATCACGTACAGAGTTCAACCGCGTCAGAACTGCGTAAGGTTATCACCGAAGGAGCTGCACGAGCTTTGCAACAGACTGCGAAGAGCTACACATGGATCCGCGCAGTCCTTGGAGAAGGCTTGTCAGAAGCCGTGGAAAATGGCACCTTTACCTTCACGGTCAAGCATGATAGTGGCTCTTTGGATCCCGCACTAGCTATCTGGTCCAACGAAGATCGGTGTCTCACCGTATTGGCCGGATATGTCCTGCTCGCTGTGATCGGGACCATGTACCTCCTTCGCAAAGAATCACTCTTCAGCTCGCCAAATCTACAGGCTTTCGAGAAGAGCTTCACAGATGTCCTCAAGCAAGCTGGCGGAGTGTTCAAGGTCATCCTGATAATCAGCATCGAAATGCTCGCGTTTCCCCTCTACTGTGGCATGCTTCTCGACTCTGCTTTACTCCCACTTTTCGAAAACGCATCGTTCGCTTCCAGACTTGCATTCGCCAACAGATCGCCATGGCTGTTTGTATTCTTGCATTGGTTCATCGGCACTTGCTACATGTTCCATTTCGCTTTGTTCGTGTCCATGTGCCGTAGAATTCTGCGCAACGGCGTTCTCTATTTCATCAGAGATCCTGACGATCCAACTTTCCACCCTGTTCGTGACGTTCTTGAGCGCAGTGTCACCACACAACTTCGCAAGATCGCGTTCAGCGGAGCTATATATGGTGGATTGGTCATCGTTTGCCTCGGCGGTGCTATCTGGGGCACTTCACAATTTGGAGTGTTTCCTGTCCGATGGGCTAGACC
>Ga0268251_10000744_pt1 | contig 10018 bp, 11 predicted proteins | sample AgamicAsMae_FD_200527 | JGI IMG/M metagenome (GOLD analysis project Ga0268251, IMG submission 200527) | Agave microbial communities from Guanajuato, Mexico - As.Ma.e (v2) (version 2) | ecosystem: Host-associated > Plants > Phyllosphere > Phylloplane/Leaf | place: Guanajuato, Mexico | collected...
AGACGCCACGCTAAGCAGAATGATTGCTCTTAAGAGACAAGCATTTGGTGAGGAGCTGTCTGCCGAAGACAAGGAGGTGCTACGCAAGCTGGACGAAGCAGCCAAGAACGCACCCGCAGTCGACGAAGGCAAGTTCGCTCTCCCTGCGAGACGCCCTTCATAGTCGTCTCTTGTACAAATTGTATCATGTAAAGCATAGAGTGGGGGTTTGGGATCGAGAAAAGCCTGGCGTTCTTTTGAGTTGATGTGTATGAAAATTTGACTCTCGCAAATCAACGTTTCATTGTATTATACCATTTGTCCAGAATCGAAAGACTTCCTATCACTTTTGCACTGTTCTCTCCGGCTAAACGGCTCCCAGCTGTGACACCAAATTACATACCGACCGCATCTAGCTGATCAAACGCATGGTCAATTCAACACTAGTACAAAAGTTAGCATATCCACATCGAAGGAATCACCAGCATAACTCACGTAGCAAAAGTGCCAGCGGAAACAGGCATGGCTCTCAGCAGAGTAGGACCCAGTCCTCTCCAGAAACCTCTCATGCCCTCACCCCTCCACGTCTGCGCAAAAGTATCACGCATACTCTTGTACTTCTGGTCGGCTCCGAAGCCATCACTCTGCATCTTGGACTTGATGACATCAAAGGGATAACTTCCGAGCCAGAGGGCCTCACCAGCCAAACCACCATACAGCGCAATCTTCCAAGTAGGGATTTCCTTGCGCTCGATGCCGTTGCGCTTGGCATCCTGGTTCATCATGAATTCGAAAGCAGTGAACCAAACACCGTAGGCCTGGGCTTCGCGGAACCAAGTCACGCCTGTGCCGCGGTAAAGGCCTTTGGCAACGCCTTCGTGGGCGATGAGTTTCTTTACGCAGTCGATGGGGCCGTTGTAGAGGCGTGCTGCACCGTGGGGTTGTGTTTGCAAGCGGATACGGATGTGTTCGATAGGAGATGACATTAGTGTGTTTGCGATACCAGCAAAGGCGCCGGCTGCGTAGTATTGGCCGTAGGAGAGGGGCTGGGGTTTTCCGAGGAGGCTGTTGTTGTTTACTGCGTTTTGGCGCTCAAAGGCACGGCGGGCGTAGTGGAAGGCTCCGAATTGGACGGATACCTTGGAGATATCAGAATAGTTTCCTCTTGTTTACGTGTTTTGCCAATGTTTCTGCACGATGAAATCTCGGGATGCTACTCACACATGCACCGATACCAATCAATGGTGTCAGTGTACCCTTGTAGAAGGCAGCTGCTCCCTCATTCTTCAAGATCTTCGACGCAGCATCTGCTGCGCCAGAGTATTGGTTCGTTGTTTGCAGGCGGACCTTGACAATGTCTTTCAAATAATATCAGAATCACATGTTTCCAGTCGAGACCCGTGTATATTTCTTACCGAAAGGTTGTCCTAAGAGAATGCATTGTCAGCAACGCACTTTCAATTACCACGAAGCATAGTTGGTCTTCCTTGCATAACCTCCCCTCTTCCCCTAAAACCTGACAGAAACGTCTGAGACCTAGTCTTGAACCATACATCATGCCTTGCTCTTTATGTTGTCTCCAGTGCTCTCAATATGACTCTCCCATATGTGCCAAGTTTACTCACCAATCAACACTTGTGCAACTCCACCAACAGCACCGGCGAACAGATCCTTGACAGCGCGGTTGCCGCTTTCTCTTTCAATCTCTTCCACTGCGTCGGCCATTTTTCTCTTTCCAATTAGGATAATTGATAACAGAGAAGGAAAGATAGAAATTGATCGAGTGACAGATAGTGAAAGTCACAAGGCGTCGTTGATGGACCCCGTTCTCAACGCCGTGGTCGGCCGTGCCTTCCCCTTCTGTCAGACGCTTGCGTGCTCACTCCATGCTCGCTCGGAATTTTCTATCTTGACACAATCCTATCATGTACCGCGGGCGATATCTTAGCCTTGGTTTTCGCATCTCCCCGAGTGCTAACTTTGTGACTTAGTCCCCTACGCTCCTCTCTCCTATCAAGGTGTAGAACACAATGCTCGCTACAAAAAGGCACAATGATCTTTAGATTGAAAATGGATCCAAAGAGAGCATCAAAGAACACTTTATCTCAATGGATTTGATCCAGTTCTTAAAAACAATTTGCATTTTGACAGGTAGCAGCGTTACAAACCTTTGCACATGGGGAGGCAACAAAAAGTGAACGTCTCAAAGTACTGTGGGATAAGCAAATGGGTTGAGTTGCGTATCCGTATCAAACTGGCCTAGGTATCTTTCTGACATGCTCTGGCATGATACGGGATAGCCCCAAGATACCGAAGAGTCAAACAAATTATCACAAGACGAGCGTGCACCAATTGACCATTGTTATGAAGGGGCAGATCGGGTCTCGTAAGCTCGTAAGCCTGCTCCATCACGGAGATCGTAAAATTGTTCAAATTGAGATGGTGGTGGAACGACCCTGCTAACAGAAGCCATCTGGGCTGCCATTTGATATCTAATATTCAATATCTGTGCTAGTCGTTGAAGACTGTTCAGCGTATGCTCGCTTCTCTCATAACTTCATTGATCGTGTAATCTACTCGGCCTTCCAACGACGGCCACCACCCTGTTGCCAGAGCCAAACTGCTTCCGTAGCGTATGATTTTGCACCCATGTGTCTTCCTCCTGCAGCGCCTCTACCCTCGCTCTCAGCCAGGCAAATCTCAAGCACACTTTCCTTCTTCACCTCGAACCACAATCCTCTTGCCAACTCTCCAAGTGTGTCTTTAGCACCAACCGTGCCTTGACCCTCCTCTCCTGGATCACCGAATTCGCCTTTGCCGAGTCTGTAAAGGACGCGGCCGAGCGTTTGAAAAGCGACGCATCGTTGAGCAGGCACACTGGATCTAGCTAGCATAGCTAGCTCAGGTATCGTATACCCTGCGGCATCAGGAGCATCACCATGATGATGCAGACCCATTGTAACAGGAATCTCTGCTGCAAGACTTGGGGGAATCAATGCGCCAGTGAAAGCAAATCGAATGTCTTTGGGATCGAGAGATGTCTGAGAGGCGGAGTATGCGTTCTTTGGTGTAGAGGTCATCCATTCCAGTTTCTCCGGGTCGGCAGGAAGATCTGGGAAGTACTTATCGTGTAGGTCTTCGAGAAAGTTTGGATGTGAAGGGTCGAGTGATGGCGGCTGAGGTGGTCGTGGGAAGTGGATGGTCGAGTCTGTTGGTAGGGCAACTTCTGCTGCTGCTTCGTGACCGGAGTGGTCGTGATCGTGCTTGTGTGGTTTCAGAGAAGTTCCATTGGCCTCTGCACCTGCTGGCTCGTCTTCTACCTCAGCAAACTTTACAGTCTTGCGAGGCTTTGCGATGTCCGGTTGCGCCTTGGTTTCCTGCTTCGCTTCCTCGATCTGCTCTTGTAATCCGGGAAAGTCCTCGTTACTTCCACCTTCTTCGATAGTCGCGCGACTCAGCAGGCGTTGAATCAAAGACGGATCCAGTGACGACAGCAATTCTCTCTGCTCTTCCTCAATCTCTTCGGGCGACATAGCAGCGATTCTTTGGCGGTTCTCCTCGTCGATGCGCCGCCTCTCGGTAGTCATGAAATCGTCATTGTCGTCTTCGAAGTCGTCACTTTGAGGTTGTGGTGTTGGCGCAACAGGTTCTACATCCTGTCTGCTCTTCTTGAACCTAGATTGCACGTTGCGCTTGCGATGGGCAGGGAAGCCACTAGGAGAGTTGTTGAAGGCGGGTGGTTGTGGAGGCGCGGGTGCGGCTGTTGGCTTGCGTTCCTGGACGTCCGCGACAAAGTTGAACGGATTGAAGACCTGAGGAGTACTGGCGACTTGGGGTACTTCAGGCGAGTTTTGGGCGTCAAAGTCGTCTATGCTAAAATGCTGGCCCCGGAGTGTCATGGTGTCTGTGATTAATCGCTCGAGCTGTCAAAACAATTTTAGGAAAAGAGAGATCGGACTGGTTATGCACGAGGCTGCGGGAGACCCACTTTTTTGCCGGATGCCTATCCTTAAATCCGGAGCAACATCGATCATCGCTAAAAGTAGGTAGACCCTTGGACGACGTTCATGCATCCACGCAGTTTTATCACGACCGTCAGCAGCTGACATATCCTGCTTGAATAATAAATCTCGGATAGTCATTGGTGCTTCATACTTGTATCTCAGACTGGATAACCCTTGTTTGATATTCACTTGAAATGTCTCGTCGGCAATCCTAGCAAGCCAAGCTTTTCAGTAATGCTCGGGACTGATCTACTTGCGTCTCTTGTATCTCGAGTAGTAATCCAAGATATTGTGGAAAGAGTCACGAGAATGGTGGAGAGCATTAGAAACCCTTCTAGCGGCATCAAGACCTATCACGAAGGTACAGGTGTCTAGTGGCCGCAATATATGCATGGTAGCAAGTAATAGGCACGCCTCACGCCCGAGAGGTTTGGTTAAGAAGCCGAATTGCGGATGTCACAGCACGTTCTTTAGCGCCCCTCATGCCTAAATCATAACTGGCCTTAGCTGGGTTTGTTCGTTTGATCGTTCTCGGCCACTTTGGTCCCGCAGCCAGCAACGCAGGAAACCCTGGGCTCACGCTGAGCTTCTAAGAAGCCATCATCGCGCACTTTCTGTCCCTCTCTTTCCTTTCTCCTTCTTCTTTCTTTCCTTTCAACTTGCCGTGTTGGCTGCTTGTACGCCTGCGACTTCTTCTTTCCATTCCTACTCGTCTTTGGTGATTTTTCGCCAACAATCATCAGACATCGAGCATTACATCAAGTCCGAGTCTGCGGCCATCTCTGCCATTCCGACCAGTGCATTCGACTGTCGGTTTCTTGTCGTCGTTGCTCGCCCCGCTGGAAGTCGCCTGAATTTCGAATTCCAAAACGTTGTTGGCTTTGGGTCACTTTAAAGCTCTCCGCGCAGCTTCGAGTGGTTTGACCACACCCGTATCTCTTCGGCTAAAAGATACCACCCCAACACTGGTAGTTGCAACACTGGTCTTGCAGGTGTGATATTGCAGTTCGCATTGTCCAATTTGGTACTGTCGTCACATCGTCTGTTCCTCAGTCGCTGCACCTCGTTCGACGCATTTTCGTTTTTGGTGTTCGTCATGGTCGCGGTCGGCGATGGACAAAGCTCCAGGGGCTCTTCGCCCATGTCTTCTCCGCCACAAGGGCTTTCCGATACCATCAGTGTCGCGAAGCCCGCGCAGCCTCAGTTTCTGCGTCCTGGAGATGTTGCTTTTCCCCAGCTTTCTCGCTCACCACAACCACAATCCGCTACGTCAACTTCTACAAATACCACAAATGGCAACGCCAAGGCTGCACCACTCGACCCCACCAAAAAGGTCAAACAAACTCGCAAGAGGAGAGATCCTGAAGTAGTCGCTGCAGAGAAGGCAGAAAAGGCCAAGAAGGCTTTGGAGAGAGCCGAAAAGGCCGCAGAGAAGGCTGCAGCTGCAGAGGCTCCCAAAGAAAAGAAGCCTCGCAAGCCTCGCGAGTCCAAGGATGCAAATGTTCCAACAGCTGGCTCTCGCAAGAAACAAAAGACTGATTCGTCGGCCACTTCTACCCCTACAGCAAACCGTCAGCCAACTCTTGGTGACTTGGTTGGTAAATTCCAGACACCTCTTCCTCCCACTCCAAGTGCGCAGCAGACACAGCCCGTACAGATCATGAAGAGTGAGGAAGTCAAGCCCATCGTTGCACCACCACCGGCTCCCGCACGGCCTGCCTCGAGTGGTCAAAGATATGACCCCATTCGTGCTTCTATGACTGTGGACCCTTACTCGACCCCTGCACACACTTCGACCGCTTCACTTCAAGTCTCACCACGCGCACACAGAGCAAGCGCGTCACCCGCAATTGCAAGTCTGATGAATCCACCTGCACCCAGCGACACACTCATGTCTCCTCCTGTAATTCCATCAGTACCTGCTCAGATCAAGTCACCTAGCGTCTCTGCTGTTATGCCGCCGCCGCCTCCCGTCATCAATCGCCAGCCAGAAGTCCAACTCACACCGAGCACACTCATAAGCAACTCACCCCAAACGATCTCACACCCGGCTCCTATAGTGATGGACGACGCCATGGATGTTGACGCTCACGACGAGCCAACACCAGCACAACCTATCACTAAGCTTGCAGACAAGGAAAAGGAGAAGGAAAACCTAAAGCCTGCTGCCAAATCGACCGCTGCGCCAGTGCCGAAGGCTAAGCGTGCCTCACCACCCGCACCCACCGGTAGCGGTCTTCTTTCTGGCAGTGATATCTTCGGAGGACCATCGGCAGTCACCGAAGACCACAAACGTCATGGTGTCAACATTGATATCGAGATTCCTCTCAACCCAGCAGGCAACAACACGATCAACATTGCACAAGAAATCTTGAAGAAATATGGCAAGAATGCCATCAACCCTCGTGCTGCAGCACACCGCGAACGTCTTCTACAAGTCGCCGCTGCGGCTAACCGTCTGGAACCCGGCACCGGCGACGACATCTCTGTTGACCTCAATTCCGAGGCAGAGAATGACAGCAACGTCGAGATGGGCGGTATGGAGGAAGAAAAGAAAGGTGGCGAAGAAGAACCTAAAAAGCGCCGCCGTAGAAAGGTGGAGGACTACGATAAGGAGGACGACTTTATCGACGACACAGAACTGGCATGGGAGGAAGGCGCAGCAGTGGCTAAGGATGGCTTCTTCGTTTACTCTGGTCCTCTGGTGCCCGAAGGTGAAAAGGCTCAGATCGAAACTTCTGCGCCTTCTGGTCGCGGAAGAGGTCGCGGTCGCGGCCGTGGTCGTGGAGGTGCTACTGGCGTCACTCATGCACAAGTTGCCGCAAAGAACGCCGATCCTACAGCTGCAGTGACCGCCCCTACAACAGGTAGAGGTCGAGGCCGTGGCCGTGGCACTGGAGCCACTCGCAAGCCGCGCATCACCAAGGCAGATCGGGAGAAGATGGAGAGCGAAAAAGTGCAACGCGAGCGTCAGGCTGCTTCACTTCCTCAGGCAGCTCCTCCAGCAGCTGTCTTCTTGACTCCTGCCAGTATGGCGCAGGTTTGAGCTACTATCTGGACGCATTGCTTTGGATCGATATTTTTATGTCTAAATCGACAATCCGCGGAGTTCATGGAGCATGGTCAAAGGTTTAGCGATCATGAGCTGTCGCTTTGGCATTGACGGACAGTGTCGGAGTTTGGAGGACATTGCTATCGAATTTTATGGGTCTCTCTTTCTTTCTCTTTTTTTTTGCTTCTGCTCTTCTGCACAAGAGTGTCTTTACCGCTTGCATCAATCTTTACCGCTTGCATCAATGCAAAGCACGAGTTGAGAATAGCTATAGACCTTAGCTCGATGGTTTAAAGTGGAAAACGCGAGCCCCACACGAGAACGCGTCTCACGAAATCAAGAACATGGTACATCTCGTAATCAGAACCACTGTATTCAAATCACTCACACATCTCACCAAACTGTCAATTCTCAACCTAGTGACTAGACCATTGTAAAACACAACAAAAAGCATGCTCGCCATCAAGAAATCAGAAAACAAGACGCCGAGTTGTGCAGTCAATATACTGCCCTGTCGCATCCAACACAATGGCCCCGTCAACGCGAGCACGAGACATTGGACGCCAGAAGTGAGCGATGACGGCAAAAGCAACACTGCATATTTCCGCGGCAGGAAATTGAATGGTACTGTTGTGGAGCTGCCTGATGGATACGAAGGTATGTAATTCCGTCTCTGTTTCTCGTTGTTTATCGTTCCTTTCCATGCTTCCCACATCAATTACATCCCCCCATTCACTACTGAGGAGAAAGAAGGGAAAAAGAGAAGAAGAACTAATTCCATTCGTGATATGAACAGGCGCCATACTGCAAAAGACAGATATTCTTCTTCCAAACACAACCACTGCATCAAACCCTCTCGACGACTTGGAACAAGAACAAGACTCGACGCCAGAAACAAAAGTCCTCAACCAACTAGCAACATTCGATAAAATCACTGTATATGGCCATGAAGTACAACCAGATGCACAAGAAGATGTATATGTCAAGGGTATTAACGAGTGGATTGGTTTGGCTGGTGCGGTAAGTTCAAAAGAGAAGATCAAATCGGCCGAAGAGAAAAGTGCTGATAAACGACAGATGAACTCATATTGAGGGATTGCTGGAAAAAGGTTGCATATATCTGGGCTTATTGGATTGCTGGAAAGAGAGCATGAGGCGTTTCACGAGGGTTGGATACCATGCCGTTATGATACTGAAAAGGTAATGGGCAGCATCGAGGGATGAACACTTTAGGTGCAGGTCGATCACACAATGCAGGTCGATCACACAACAGAGCTTGTAACGTAAATTCAATTCTATTGTACAGCTCGAGGCCTCAGCAGATTCCTCTGCCTCGAAAAGGCCATGCATTATTCTCATATGCCATCAAATGCCAGAACCCCTTTGTCGTAATGCGCCATAGCGCCACATGATGATGATCTAACCCTCGTCCTTTTGCTTGACTCATGCGGCCCAGATCTCCTGGCCTGAACTCTCGATCCAGTTGCCGAGCTTGTTGACACCATCATCCCAAGCACGCAGTCTTTCGCGCATGTTGACGATCTGGCCCTTGTCCAATACCTTGGGCTGGACCCATGTTATCCTGGCAACCTCTGCAACCTGGTCGATGGTTCCGCGCACAAGACCCAGACTGAGTGCCTTCATGATCAAGTGCTCGATCTCGTTCGGTTGGACCTTTGTCTGCTGAGCGATCTCGGTGAATGTCATGGCGCGGTCGTGGGGTGGGCGGCGGAAGACGGTCTCGGTCAGAGCGGACAAGCTGATCTTTTGGTACAAGAAGTTCTGGTGCTCCTTAAGCAGGTCGTTCTTGCCCATGTGTGCAGCCAGGACGTCGTAAGCGCCCAGATCACCCTTGTTGAAGGCGATGATAAGATCACGCAACCAGGCGTGCTGAGTCTTCTGGAGTGTGTCGAGGATAGGGTGCAGAAGAAGTTCACCGAAGTTGTAGATTGAGTCCGAGACCAGAGCAGCGATCGAGAGGTCGTATGCGATACGTTGGCGGTCTTCAAGGGACAGAGATTCGAGGTCGATACATGCGAGGTAGAGGAGAGTAGTACGGTAGTAGGCGGCGAACTCGTGCTTGGCTTGGTGGTAGTCGGCGCTAACGCGGTAGAAGGAAGCGTGGACGACGGACTCAACCGAGTCGAATGTGTCGAGAATCTGCTCGCACTGGTCGAGATCCTTACGAGATTCGTCGTACTTCTTCAAGCGCAAGTTGACGTTCGCTACGGCGGTCTTTGCGTAGACGAAGGCGTCTTGTGATGCGGGCTTGTCGACGCCCGAGGCGAGAGTGGTGAGGAACTCGAAGCGCTCGTTATCATCTGGATAGTCAGGGTTAGAGAAGTAACGGTATGTGAGAGATTGGAGTAGCTACCCTTGCATTGTGAAGCTGTGCTCAGACCGAGAGTGACAAGCTGCAGTTGGTTGATCTTGTCGGCGAAAGACTTGATGAAGTTGTTGTACAGAGGCAAGCGCTGCTTCTGGCTCTGGTCGTTTTGGAAGTAGAGAACAAGATCGTTGGTAAGCTCGTGCCACAGCTTGCGCTCCCATAGATCCTCGAATTGAAGAAAGTAGTGCTGGACATCTTCGGGGGCGGCATCGCGCTGGTCGGCTAGCAGGTTGGGGATGGTGTCGACATCCATGTTGGCGGAGAAACTGTGTTATGTGTATTGAGTGGTTTCAGAGGGGGAACGAGCAGGTCTCTAACTGTAGCGGCGATGAAAGTTGGATGGACAAAACGGATGATCTGCTCAGTGTCGTTTGGAGCTCACGCTGGCAACTGGAAGGTGCGAGTGACGCTGTTGCCATTTCGAGTCCGTGCACACGCTGTGCCAAGAGGTCGCGGAAGTCTGGCTGTACCTCGCATTGCTGACCATTCGGGACGTACAATCGATATATACCCTAATTCCCACGCAAAGATGAGCCAGATCGCGAGCAGCATGGCTCTGCAAAGGCAGCTCGCCAGATCCGGCACCCAATTCGC
>Ga0268251_10000745_pt1 | contig 9990 bp, 13 predicted proteins | sample AgamicAsMae_FD_200527 | JGI IMG/M metagenome (GOLD analysis project Ga0268251, IMG submission 200527) | Agave microbial communities from Guanajuato, Mexico - As.Ma.e (v2) (version 2) | ecosystem: Host-associated > Plants > Phyllosphere > Phylloplane/Leaf | place: Guanajuato, Mexico | collected...
TCTGCTTCCATGAGCTTAATACCAGCCAACCTCAACCAATCATATACAATCAACACATCCATTGTACGAGTAGTGATGTACGTCTCTGCTGTTTCCAAAGCTTGTGAAAAGGCATGTAAAGCTTGATAAAAGCAGATACTTATCCCATCACGGGTAAGTCTAGCCATGAAAGCGTGTAAGTTTCGCAAGTAAAGGCGCTTGACTGCATTTTCTGGTGTGTCGATGTGTAGATGATAGAGATCTTGTGCGCCTGTGATTAAAAAAAAATCATGTCAGTGTTGTTTTCTCCATCGGTCTGATCATAGCTTTCATACCTTCAGCTTCTATCAAAAGATATGATCCACTCTGGAAAATAGACTGCCATTGAGGCTGTTGGTCTTGTTGTGGAAGTTCTCGCAAAGCTTTGATGATCTCCACAAGTCGGTCTTGAGAAACGTGGTTGGCAGGGAGATATTTGCTGGTATAGATACAGATATCCTCGACTTCATCGCGGAAGCCACCGATATTGTGTTCGGGTTGGAAAGATGAAGCTATCTCATTCGCTACTTCTTGGGCGGAGATTGTGGTTGATTGGGTTAGGAAGCAGTGGATGCTGGTTTTGATTTTTGTGTCTGCTTCGTCGTCCCATTTGTGGGTTAGGTCAAGGTCTAGGGGATAGGTGGCGATAGGGTCCATGTTCAAGACGTCTATGGAATAGTGATTGCGTGGTTGTTCAGATGTATGTGATGTGTTGTGAATACTACGTCACGGGATTCTACTACAAAGTGCAGGCTTTGTGCAACTTTATGTAAAACTATGCAAGCTTACGCCCGAGAATGGTCGAGATAGGGGTCGGTCCGGAAATAGTGATAGGGAGGCAGCAAGCAGCAGTGGAATCAACACTGCAAACTCTTCTTTCTATACGAGAATCAAAGGGGGTGATAGTCTCCGCGAGATTTTCTATGGTACAGCTCATCGTCGATCAACATTTCCCTCAGAGGTTATACACGAACTCCAACGCTTGATCTCCAATCTTGCCATTGTCCTCAACGCCCTGTGCCCTCAACTTCTCCTTTTCCTGATTCCTGCGTCTCAAAGTCCACCACACGACTACCACACCACAAAGCGCTAACGTCTCCATACCAGCACTAACCGCGTTGCCCATCAGATACCTCGGTCCATCAATACTCGGATAGATGTTCGACGACACAACTCCCGAGATGTTGGCAAGTGAGACAAAGAATGGCATAGCCATACTGCGCTTGTAGTCTGGAGCGAGGTTTGTTGATATCCAAGTGAGGATTAAGCAGTTGTAGCTGTAGATGCCACCACCGCAGAGGAACATGGCGAAGTAGCCGGCTGCATGGCTTGCTGTGCCGCAAGCAATGATGTAGCCAATGATCGGCGCGATGGGTAGGATAACTAGGACGGCTGCTCTTTTCTTGAGACGGTCGGATGTGAATGTCGCCGTGATGAGGGTCAGAGTGGCGAAGACATAGACGGGGATGGTCAGGTAATTTGCTTGTAAGGAGGTATAACTGTTGAAAATCGGTCAGTCGAGTATTCTCAGAAGAGCCAAAGTACCGCTCACCCAAGACCCTTGATGATAGTCGGAAGGAAAGTACCAAAGCCGAAAAGAGCAATGGAAGCGGAGAAGAAGCTGGCCGACGCAATGTAGATGATTGGATCGGTGAAAGCAACGCGGACATGAGACCAAGAGAACTCCTCTGTGCCTCTGGTGACAAGATTGCGTTGTTTCCTAGCAACCATGATGGCCTTTTCCTCAGCGTTCAAGAACCATGCTGTCTCTGCATTTTTGGGCAGCAGAGCCCAGCAGATGCCGCACAAGACAATCGATATGGCGCCTTCAACGATGAATAGCCAACGGAAGGACTCGAGTCCATGTCTCGTACCCATGCTCTCGATACCATACTGGTTCCATTAGCGTAGTACACAAGAGACATAGGTTGCAATGAGAACTTACAGCAATCAAACCTCCAAAGGCACCCGAAAGGCAATTACATCCATAGATGATGGCAACCCTCTTACTCTGCTTCTCTCTTTCCCATATCGTACTAATGATGAATACTACCGACGGCACCAAACCAGCTTCGAAAGCTCCAAGCAACACTCTAACAGCAATAGCTTGCGAGTAGTTCTGAATGAAGCCTGTAGCAAGTGTGATGACCGACCAGGCAATCATAGCGATACCCAGAACACGATCGGCACCGAATCGTTTGACTGCCATGGTCCACGGCACCTCGAACAAAACGTAGAACGGGTAGAACAAAGTCGAAATTGTATTGAACTGGTTTCCGACAAGACCGATACCTGTGATATTCGATTAGCGGAGACTGACGTGTGTATACCATGCGATGTCTCTTTACCATCTTCAAAACCAAAGACTTTTGCGTTTCCGAGATTCGATCTATCCAGATAGGCGACCAGAAGAATAACTGCAAGGGGCGGTAGCAGGAATTTGTCGAACTTCCTCAGCACCTTCTTTTCTGCCTCGTTATCATAGCTTGAATCTTGAACCTCGCCAATAGAAGTATCGGACTTCTCATCCGGCAGCGCAGTGTCGTGGAATCCGCCTTTGTGTTCAAGCGACATGGCTGAGGCAGGCTGATTTCAAAAGCTTGAGATTTGAACGAGGAAACAATCCATAGTCGTCAGACGGATGCATGCTGTTCATGTACTGTTGCCAGAGTTGGGGTAGGACTCCGAATCGCGACCTGCATCTGATAAGAGAAAGGACACTGACCCGCAGTCGGAACTGTCATTTCATGGCTAGCTGCTTAAGTAAACGGGAGATAAGAAAGGCAGGCGAGGTACAAGTGCCTATAACGCGGTTGAGACATCTTGGCTGACCACTTGGTGAGCCAAAAAGTGCTTGGTTCAGGGTTTAAAGCCTCAACAGCGGATAAGTAGATGGCAGGTGATGTGATGTCAAGATTGCAGGATGGCAAAGATAGGGAGGTGCGGGTGTGAGACAAGCAGGATTTGTGCATAATTGTGCAAACATATGCAGCTTGATGACCGAGATACGAGCGAGATAGGCAGTTGCGTTTTGGCCTATCGCTCCAGGCAACTACTCCTGCCTATCTAGAACAAACAATATCCACTCAAAGCGTTGTATTGTTTTATCCAACCACTGAAATAACAGGCAGGTTCAGGAAGCAAAGTACTGTGGCAAGGAAATGTTCAGTGTAAATGATTATAATAATTATATCGTCTTCTAGCGACGATGTTAATAAAAGCTATGTACATACAACCAGTTGTATATATACAAGAAAGTAGTAGAAAAAGAGAAAGGGCACTGCCCAACAACTGTCTCTAAGATCATCAAGATCCTCGTTCCTTCGTTAGATAGTCATGCTTCTATCGTGGTTTTTTGTCTTTTCTGATTAGTGAGCCCGATAGTTCTTGCTTTTTTGTCCTCCTCTTTCTGAATAGATGGTTGGCCCTGCCGTAATCATTATGATGTGTAAAGAGAAAAACATAAGAAAGAAACACAAGGTGATTATGCCTTGCGGCTAGAGGTGGTGACCTTGGAAGAGGTGCTGGCCTTGGAAGTGGAAACAGTCTTCAAAGTAGAAGTAGCCTTGGTGCTGGACGAAGACTTTGACGAGGAGACGGCCTTCTGGGCAACCTGAACGTTGGCAGAACCGGAGCTGGCAGGAAGAAGCTTAGCACCCTTGATGCCGCTCGACTTGACAACATTGCCAACAGACTTCTTCATGTAGCAGGCGGTTCCAGAAAGGGAGACATCGACGCAACCAGTGGTTTGAGCACAAGTTTGAATGCAACCGGCGAAGTCCTTGACGTAGACCATCTTCAAATCACCGCCAGAATGATCAATGCCACACTCGATGAGGAAGCGAGCACCGGAGGTCTGGTCAACAAAGATGGTGTTGTCCGAGTCGGGGCAGGCAGCGGTGGTGCTGGTAGCAGTGGCGGTAGCGCTCGAAGAAGTGGTAGAAGCAGCGGCCTTTGCGCTGGTGCCAGAAGCAGTAACGAAGCCAGAAGCAGAAGAGATGGCAGAAGAAGAGGATGAAGCAGATGAGACAGCAGCCTTGTTGCCGAGGCTGACGCGAGAGCCAGTCAGGACGTTGTTGTTGGATGAGACGGCGTTACCCATCTGAGTCTTCAACCAACAAGTTCCTGATCCGGCACCGTTCTTACCACCGACGTAGGTGAAAGCGGTGCACTTGGTGTTGGCATCACAAGCAGTCATGCAGTCTGTGTAAGAGCTACTAGCTTGAGTGTTGGTGAACGAGCCTTGACCAGAGTCAGAAGAGTAGTAAAGGTTGTAGACTGAGCCAGCAGAGTTGGTGGCTGAGCTGGGGCCCGAGCTAGTAGACGAGGCCTTGGATGAAGATGATGCAGCAGAAGAGCTGGTCGACGAAGCCTTGGCAGAAGATGCGGCGGTAGAAGAAGAGGAGGAGGAAGCAGAAGCAGGCTGGGCAGAGACAAGTACAGCATGCTGGGCACCAGATGATCTCAAGGTGCCGACGGTGCTCTTCATGTAGCAGGCAGTTCCGGAAAGAGAAACCGCAACGCAGCCAGTGGTAGTACTGCAAGTCTTGACACACTGTTGGATACCGTTGCTGACGTAGACCATGCTGAGGTCCTTGCCGTTGGAGTCGGCAGCGCAGTTGATGTTGAAGGTGGCGTTGTTGGGGGTGGTGAAGTTCTGGCCGTTGCCGGAAGGGCAAGAGATGGTCGATTCGGCCAAGTTGGCAGAAGTGTAGTAGATGCTCAGACGGTTGGCTCCACCGCAGTACTGCGAAGAGTTACCAGCACAAGGGGAGAAGCAGTTTCCGAGGACGCCCTTAGTGGGAGCGAGGGCGTCAGGGAGAGAGCTACCGCAATAGCACTGAGTGGCGTATTCAAGACCAGCGTAGTTAAGACCGCGGTTCTTGCAGTAAGACAAACAGCTCTCAACAGTCATGTCAGAGGACATGTAGCTCGAGTTAGCCAAAGTGCGGCTGTTGACAGAGTCAGGAGCACAACCGACGTAGTCCCAACCAGTGACATTCTGGTAGTAAACAGGGTTGTAGCCAAGAGTAGCGGTGTCGGTGCAGCCAGACTCGGAGTAAGGGGCTCTGCCAGGACCATAGCTGACAGGGTTGCAGCCGGGAAGCTTCTCAAGTTCACCGGTGACGGCTTCGTTGATGGTGGGTGCAAGGACACAGGCCGAGGACTGGGCGCTGGTGAAGAAGTCGAAGACAGGGCAATCAGTGATGAGACCAGAGTCGTTGTTGCAGGTGTCGGTGGCCTTCTGGAGGGTAGGAACATCCCAGCCGTTGAGGAAGTCACCGTGGAACCCGTAGCCAGTAGGATCACCCTGAGCGAAGACGAAAGGCTGGGTAGTTCCGTTCCACCAATCGAAGCCGGCAGTGGAGTAGATGACTTCGTAGAAGATGGAGATCATGTGAACAGGGTGAGTTGCAGGGCAAGGACCGTTGTCGTAAGAGTACTTGGTAGGGTAGGCCATGTGGGACTTGTGGTCGGCAGAGTCAAGGTTGACACCATCCCAGCACGAGGGGAAGAAAACCTGGGCACGCAAGCCATCAGGGCAGACCTTGTTGGGAAGGCCGCTGGTGTACGAAGAGGTGCCGCTGTAGTCAAGGCAGACATAGCTGATGGCTTGACTAGCAAAGTCGCTGCCACCTGCACGCTTGAAGGGATCACCGGCGAGCATGCGGAAACCCTCAGGGAAGGCAGTGAGGTTGTCGTTCTTGGGACCACCTCTCTGCAGGTAGTAAACGGTCATACCACCGAAAATACCCTGGCCGTCACCAGCTTGAGGGACATCGATGAACGTGCCGTTCTCGGATTGGTAGTAAAGCTTGGGAGTCCAGTAGTTGGACATGTCCTGCTTGATGGGGCATGAAGAGCATGCACCGCCACGAGCATCGGCATATGTCATCTCAGCTTTGAATCCCTGTATGGAGAGTGTTAGACCTGGTTCTTCAAAGCCAACCTCGATTGAAGACTCACGTTTGAACCGGAGATAGTGTGAACGTGACCAGAGACACCGCCAGGGGCGACAATGGGATCAAGACGCTCGGTAGCGACACGTCCAGGGCAGGGCATACGCCAAAATGCGGAAGCAGATGATGCCAGAGCAAGAATGCTGAGCGCCGAAGCGCTGAAATCGAAGGACCTCATTATGAAAAGATTATAAACAAAAGGTATTAAAATCCGCAAGCGGATGAGCGAACAAGTTGAAGCTGTGATTAGTAGGCGAGATCGTTGCGGTCTGGAGAGAGCATTGAGACACGGATTGTCGACTGTACTTATAGAGATGTTCAAGCATGATGGAGGAAGCAAATCCTGTAGATGAAAAGATCGTTGAGCTGGGAAAGGGGAATGTCTCTCCAAAACAAAACGTACAATAGCTGAGTCGGCAATTATCGATATGCTTAACGGTCGATGGCGCTCACGGAGCGTTGTTGCAACGGCGCACGCGAAAGCCTTCCCAGACAAAGTTTGACATATTCATAGTGCATATGAGTCGAAGAGTGGATTTGTTGCCCACTGAACTTACTGTGATCCTTTTCATCTTGGGGTCGTAGCGCAGTGGGAAAGAATCAAAGTCGTGAGCGGATATGGGAGATTTGGAAGTTGGGCTCAGGTGAAGAGTTGCTCGTGTTCAGCTTTTTATCTTTAATTGCTTGTATAACGCATCTGCATACGACGCGCCGTACCGCAAGCCCGTCCGGAAAGCCGGGAGGTTGTCGATAGCAAAGAACGCAAGGGATGATTGCGACGCGCACGCACAAAGATGCACCTCGATGGACGTTGTTCTACCAGCTCGCTCTGGCGGAGTTCGCAGATCCCCTCGTGGTGAGTAGCCTCTGCTCCGGCCGATGTGCCTGATCCGTGCTTCTCTACTGTTCCATACAGCCACGTGAGCTCGACTGCCATTAATGCACATCTTCAGCGTATGCTCAGGAACAATTTGACCGTAGCCTAGGAGTTTATGCAAGGGATATCTGGACAGCTGCACGGTTGAACCAGCATCATGTTCTCTCTTGAAGATGTGTGGTGGAGAAAGCAGCGTGTAACAGCTGAGCTGATGTTGGGAACAAGTTTGATCGTGAAGAACACGTCCGCAGATGCGCCGCTGAAGCCTCGAATTCCCAATCCGCGCCAACGTCCAGCCTCCAACTGTTTTCCCTTTCCACCACGCGCATGCCATTTTTGTCCAGCTCAGGATATATCCACAGTCGTCATGGGTTCGCTACACACCGTTATCCAATATCAGGGTCTTTTTGTCAATCCGCCGCTCTAGCTACACGGCACTTGCCCGCACGGAGCGAACGCAAATGCGCAGAGCAACTCCTGCCCGCGCGATAAGAGACATGTCTCTTTCTGACGATCAACTGTCAAAGGCTAGACATGATCCCCGCGAGTGCTCCGAATGTTCTGGCCATTGGTATACACAACGCGCATCTCGAAACGACCTGCTCTGCATCAAGGAGGCATGCCTTATTCAATACCATCGAGTGTGGTGTTTGACGAATTCCATGGTTTTGTGATGATATCACCGGCTTTTGTCACTTCTGCAACGTTTCTTGCAGAGCGGCCTACCAGACCGAGCAAGAACGCCCTACCCTCGTTCCCATCCCTCCGCGCGGCCGCCACATCAATCGCTGCCAGTCGTCTACTCAGCCTCATCTCTTACGGTTCCAGCCTTTGCAAAATTGACTCTTTCATCACGAAAAATGCAAGCAAGTATTGGTCTCACAATTTTAACGTGTCTATTAGACTACTCCCGGGACGTTGTTGAACAACGGCTTCAGTGTGGAGTAGCCGAGTGGCTTTGCTTGCTCTGGTAGTCTATCTTCGCCGTATTCACTCATTGAATAGGCCTGCTTCAAAGGTCTAGCTCTACATGGGGTAGAAGATCTGCAGTCTCGACATGTGAGGTACAAAGTATGGCAAGGACAACCGGCCGAACCGTTCAAGAACACCTTACCCGATCTTGTTTGCCATGTATCACTTTGGGACAGACACCTACTTCGAGGCACACCCATTCCTGCTCTCAACTGCTGTCTCCACCATGGCCGTACAATGTGGGGTTGTCTTCGTGAAAGCCACCAATATCGAGCCCTTTTCTTTGCCGCCTCTCGGGAGTGGATCTTCTCAAATCAATCTGGGCGTATGTGTTCAACACACATTTGCACTAGATCCAAGAGAGCGGAGTCATCTTTCCAATCAGTCAACCCGAATGTACCTCAACGGGCACATGGGTTCGTATCAATTCAATTGGCAGTGCCACGCGTGAGACCGGCATCTCGACAACGACATGTCACTGGACATGAACGGTTCTTGATGTATCAGATAACAATTTCAGACAAGTTGATGCGCGCGGGATACTCGAACAGTTGCTTGCAATGCTCCGCAAAGCACAATTCCAAGGATGGTAAGCGCAAAATGTCGTGGTTGTACATTCTTGATGTCTCATCGGGCCGATTGTTTTTGCTATACCTGTCAACCACAACCTTATCGGATTATCGCAAAACTCCACTCTCGTCAGCGGGGCTTACTACATACGGTCATTGCGCTCCATCACCCTATATCTGAACCTTGATGAGCCATGTCTCCGACGATCGTTGGGATCTGCTGTATTAATTGCACCGTATAGGGATGATTTTCTTTTTGAACGGTATATGACAGCGTTGATCAAACCCAGGTTCAATTCTTCCGAACTGGTCCTGCTCGGCTCCACTCTCACGAAGAATTATTGTCTGAGGATTTCTTTGTCCACTGTTTCCGGACACCAACCCACTTAACTCCGGCGATCAATCCTACGCATAACATCATTCGGTCTCAGCTCAGCTCGAGGTTGACCGACCGCCACGCTGAACAAAAAGACAATATCATCATATTGTCGTCAGTCGTTTGCGGTTGGCAATTCGTTACTGAGACTCCACCCATTGAACGGTCAAGTATGAGGACTTCTGAAATCTCATGCGATAATGCGATAGAGACACCTGTTGCTGTCTGAGACATACACATACCAAAGACATACTCTCAGTCAACCTCTGTTTCACGCTGCAGTTCCTCGAGACAACCTCTGAGCCATGGATCGTCCGGCACCATTGCAGCACATTTGGGATTCTTGCTCAACAACTTGACACAGCGCGCGGTGTCTCGAGTTTTTGTGAGAATGGACGACACCTTGTATAAAACCACACAACAGGAACATGGTCGAACATCAGGTTTCTGACGCTGTCTCTATCTATAAGACTCATGCTTCTTTGTTATTGGAGTTTACAGCATTACTATAAAGATGAGTCTCCAGGCAAGTTGGTATTAACAAATTCAACAGGTCTTCGTCGGATTCACCAGCTTGTGTTTGCTCCTCTCTTTTTCAACATCTACTGCTTTGTGTGCAACATCCAAGAATTACAAAGCATCAACATGGCTTGGCTTAGTGGATATTTGGGCTATGGCAACAAATCTGCTGCTGGTGACTCCGAGCTCAAGCTCTTGCGTGAGGACAGAGCCTTGAGGTCAAAGATTCAAGGTGAGGAGTTGCTTTTCCTGCATAAATTGCACACATATTGACCAGTCCCTGCAGAGGCTACCAAGCATGTCCCGAGATACTTGTTCAGGATGTGGCACTCGGGCTCTGGTGGTAACTCGAAGCTCAACACAACTGAAAAGGTGATTCCCCACGCCTTCTACAAAGGTGTAGGCCACAAGAGCTTGTATGACATGTCGGTCGAAGAGTTCGTCGACAACACTACCGGACATCTTCATGGCCAGGGCTCCCCGCTCTCTGAGTTCTCTTCATGGTCTGCTTCGCCCAGATTCGTCTTCCACTACGCCACTTCAAAAAGATCGAGCGCTTATATCGCAGTCATCGATACGCAGGGTCTTCAGGCCGATGGCAAGAATGTCATGTTCCACGTGCCTGCCCTACAGCCAATCTTTGGAATACCTGCAGCTCGCCGTCTATCGTCCTACGACCAATACAACTGGGAGTATCTT
>Ga0268251_10000747_pt1 | contig 9985 bp, 7 predicted proteins | sample AgamicAsMae_FD_200527 | JGI IMG/M metagenome (GOLD analysis project Ga0268251, IMG submission 200527) | Agave microbial communities from Guanajuato, Mexico - As.Ma.e (v2) (version 2) | ecosystem: Host-associated > Plants > Phyllosphere > Phylloplane/Leaf | place: Guanajuato, Mexico | collected...
CTGCTGGCCACAAGCCCGCCTTCACTCCCGCCAAAGTCTACTCGAGCTCATCAGTCAACAAGTCAAGCGACGACTCCAAGTCCTCGACTACCACCACTACTTCCAACGGCAAAGGCCCCGCCGTCAACGTGACCAGCCTCAGCGACCAGCAAGAGTTCCGCTGCGACGCTCCCATGCTTTTCCAAATTCTCACCGACCCTCAACGCATCGCCGCCTTCACCCGCGCACCCCCGAAGGTCTTCGAGGGCGCTAGACCCGGCGGCAAGTTTGAGATCTTCGGTGGAAACGTCAGTGGAGAGTACGTCGAGCTCTCGGAACCCACAAAGATTGTTCAGAAGTGGCGTCTGGCTCAGTGGCCCCAGGGTCACTACAGCACTCTAAACATAGCCTTTGAGCAGAACAATGTCGATTCTGTCACCATCATGCGTGTCGACTGGGCTGGCGTGCCCGTCGGTGAAGAGGAGGCCACCAAGCGCAACTGGGAGAACTACTACGTTCGCTCGATGAAGCAGACATTCGGCATCGGCTCCATCCTGTGAGCAAAAGTCGATCAGCTTTTCACAGAAATGCGACAAGAATTTTACGGGTACACGAAAGCATTTCCAATCTGACTCCTTCGGTTTCGTTCTCTTTGATTAGAGATACACTTAGGTTCGAAGAATAATTATACAAAATTATAGACATCAAGTCGTTTCAACTTTTAGACTCTTTTCCCTCTTCAATCATTGATTGGGCGCAAACTTGAAGTCCTCGTTATGCACCCAGTTTCCGCGATCGTATTTGAACAGCGAGAGACCGAGGACGGTACCGTGGCATCCTTTCCATTCTTGTTGCACCTGCTCAAAAGCCTTTTGCACCTCCTTCTCATCATCAACCTTGTTCATGATGGTGTAGTGAGCTGCAAACCCGCCAGCATCTTGACGACTCAAAAAGTCCGCCCATGCCGCCTTCAATTGCTGGTGGACTTGTCTGGCATCGTCACCGCCAGAAGATTTAGGCAGGCCGATTGCGATGCCTTTGTTGAGTCTGAAGGGTGTTGCAGCAAGGAGGTGGAATTGCGAGGTCTTGCTCGAGATCTCCCTCAGAGTTGGCTTGATCGATTCCTCGAGTTGACTTCCAGGTAGTGCGTGAAAGAGTGTGATATGTGCTTCGAGTCTGTTCAGTCTCGGAGGGAAGTATTTCTTTCGTGTCTCGGTCAAGGTGCGGTGGTGTTTGGCGTCTGTTAGAAGAGTCAAGACGTAGACTGCTTCTTCTGCGGATGATGTCTGCGGGATATATGAAGGCGATTGATTTCTCTTGTGAATTGGTCCACCATGTCTGTTGCCTTGCTGTTTGCCAGAGGCATGCTGACGGTGATTTGACGCGGACTGGTTGGCGGGTGGATTGCTGACTGGCTTTGGTGGTGGCTTTGGTATATCTGCGGACCCTGCAGCTGCTGAGTATGAGAGTCGAGTATTTTGCGACATGATTGTTCGCGCGTGTCCGATTAATGTTCTTCGCTGAATGACCGAAAGACTGTACATGGTCGTCGAAACAATCCTCGAGTTGACAGAAAGACTTTATAAACGTCCGTTGTCCATGACGTAGTAGCCGATCTCTGACGCATTGTTAGAAGCACTGTTGCTGGAACTCAGCTCTCTCAGTAAATGTCAAGAATACTGTCAGCATTCTCGTGCGGTCGAGACTGCGTTGTGTTTTCGATATGGCAGTGTATCCAAGGCGGATGGGTCAAGACAGCCATTTCATGGTATTGCTGGGTACCAAACGCTTCAATGTTTCGATGTGCATCACTTGACCCTTGAGTTTGAGATCTCTGACATCTGGTCGGTTTTTTGCGGTAGTGTCTATGCGTCTAGCATTCTCGCCGTAGACAATAGTGAAATCAGGCAGTTTTTCTGATTGAATGCTGGAAGATGCAGTTATCTTGCAGAACTATAGTCTTAAGGTCAGCACACAAATGGTACAGATATATTTGTGAGTATAGACTGGTCACTCACCTTGCCTACGACTACGCCAGGTCCTAGAGTTGAGTTGGCTTCGACAGTGCTGCCAGTCCCTATCTTCTCGGCCTGCACAATTGATCCGCTCTCGACGCTGACACTCTCCTCGAGTTCGACCGTTGTTCCGGCGAAAGCTCCAGGGCTGTCACTCAAGCCAACAGTAGCCCGATCTCCAACCACACAATTCTTCCCGATACGAACAGCTCCTGTGTTTGATACAATCTTTGCGAACGGGTGGAGTACCACGTTCTCCCCAATCGAGACGGGATGCGTACCAACGATCACAGCCTTGTCGGAAATTATGGCTGACGGGTGAATTGAGCAAGGCGGTTTGGGACCAGGAGCAGCTGAGGCCTGCCGACGGACGCTACCTGCACCAGAAGACATGGTAGATATGTTCGTAATGAAAGCGCATGCAGTTGTATCGATGAATAAACAATGTGGTGAAGGGAGAGTGACACGTGCAGCGGGAGATGTGGATGTTGCCGAAAGATTTGATGATGCTCAACTTCATGTCCCAGGAAACTCCGACACACCTAGAGTACACTCGCTAAACCTTCAATGTGTTGTCTTCATACATAGTCAGACGTGCGATTTCCAGCTTGATCCTGTCTGGGAATACACGTGGTTCGACACTGGGCCAATCAAGTGCTTCCCGATGTGAGATGCGGAGCTGTTTGTCTAGCACAGCAGCAATCAGAGACACAATAGGCTAGATGTGCTAAGTAACCTGATGCCCGTAAGCGTACGTATTTGTATCAATGTAGGTCGATTCAATAAGTTAGGTGGCTCTTGTAGAGGAAGGCGCGAACCTACAGTATGGTAACGGCAGGTACAATGCAGAAGGAGAGAGCCCCAGAAGTCCCGTTCTTTCCCAAATCAACTCCCCTCGTTTGCAAAGAAAGCAAAAGACTGTTCCAGAGCTGAGCAGAAGTCCCGTGGTCATGGCGTGGTTTCCCATGTCTTGTTTGTATCGGCGTTGTTTATACCCACACCGACCAACACTCTTTTCATCGCACACAACTCGCGTATTGACAACGCGTCCACATCGACACATCACTCTCAAGTGCAGATCGGCACGACGAAAACATGGTCAAATCCAACAAGTTCGACTACACAGGTGTAAGTTCCGTGGCACGCACATAAGATAGAAGACCTGCGCACACGCTGACACGGCTTGCATGTAGCGCACATCATCGGGCCCGAAGCTGGGCAAGTCAATTGCGTCGGACCTTGAGAAACGTGCAGACAAGAAACAGCGCGAGGCCATCAGATCGTTGTCGTCGGCCCCTAGATTGTCATTGAGGTTGCCTGCCGCGGCCACGCGCACTCTCAGAAAGGATCGACTCAAGATCAAGGACAGAGAGCGCAACGATTGCGACAACGACTCAAAAGACAGCACTATCCACAAGCTCGATCTGAAAGTGCCTGGCAAATCTCTGACCGATGAGGGCCTTGCTCTTCTCGCCGACGGTCTGCAAAACGCCTTCACCACCTGTCGAGACTTGGCTCTGGTCGATCTCAACCTCTCCGACAACCATCTCACTACAAAGTCTCTGGCTCGCTTGGCTCCTCTCATCCAAGCCTCTCGCTACACTTTGCAAACTCTCGACCTGTCGCACAACAACTTCCACGTCTCAACTGACAAGCAGGCAGAGGAATGGCAGTTGTTCCTCCAGTCATTCCGCAGCTGCATGACCCTGCGCAGTCTTGATCTCGGTGATAATCCTTCACTCGGATGCCGTGCCTTTGAGATTCTTGCCCGAGTCTACTCACGCGAGCCCGCTGTGGATCCCGAACCAGCCACCGGCAACCGCTCTCTTATCACCTTACCCGACAGCTGCTCTATACTCAGCCACAGCAGTCTCGACGCCACTCACTCCACAAACACCAAAGACCCCAGCCTTTCGACATGTGCCAACGGAAAGACGCTCGCCGATGCTTGGCTGCTCAAGCACCGCTGTGGTCTTCGATCCATCCCATACTTGACCTTGACCAATGTTGGCTTGGACGATACGGGCGCCCTCTTCCTGTCCTACGTCCTAGAACAGCACTATTATCCCATCCAACTTGTCACAGAGAACAATGCAACCGAGGCCTCGTCTTCTATCCGCACCTACCGTCAAGACGCCAACACCAAGGGCATTGACTGGGACAACAATTCCGACTCCCTGTCCAAAGACGGCCTCCACTTGCTCCAATGTGCTGAAAAGTTGAGAATGAAGATGCTTTTGGGGGATTCAGACAGCATGACAAGCTCGTTCATGTCGGCCGGCTTCCCAGACGCACCTGACACATCCCCTAGAGCCGCATCCGGTGTTGGCCTGCGCCGTTCCAGCCTTCTCTCGGTTCAGTCCATGGACTACAGCATGTTTGACAAGTCCGACATCCAGAGCGCTCGCAAGAAGATTCAACGCAACACCATCGGACACGCTGGTTGTGAGAGTGTCGACCTGTGGCGTGCGTCCCTAGCTGCCATCATTGCGTCCCGCAAGATCTTTCTCCTGGCGCCCGTATTCAAGATGAACAACGCCGCACGCTCGCTTCTCGAGGAGAACGAGCACAGTGTCGTGTCTAGTCAGAACAAGGATGGCCATGCTGACCAAGTTGACATCAACCAGCTGATTGACGTGCCTGTCACTGATGAACGTTTCAAACATGCTCTGAGCTCGCTCTCGCTCCACTCGGGCTCACTGGACTTCGAAGACAGCCAATCCAAGCGTTCATATGCCGCCACTCTTATGACAACTTCGCCAGTGGATTCCATGAGCCCTGAGCCGACCACTCCTGACGGCATTCCAGTCTCGCACACCAAGATTCTTCGAACCAGCGCCTCGTCTCGTGGTCACTCTACAAGTTTCGAAGGAGACAGCTCGGACAGTAGCGAGAAATCCGGAGGATATGTCAACGCCGAGGAATACGTGCGTTTCCAGCAAAACAGAATGGAAAAGTTGAGGGCTTACCACAAAGGTGAGAGCGATGGCTACAGAGATGTCAGTCTGCGTTGTCATCTTCCTCTCCCAGTGTGCCTCGAGATCCTCAGACTCAGCATGAGTCCTGTCGATCTCAGTCACCTTGGCGTAGACAAGCAAAAGAAGGCGTTCACATGGGGCCAGAAGAGGGAGACTCTGAAGAGCGGACACGACTGGAGAATGAAGGACGAGAGTGCCCAACTTCTCATGCTCCTTTCGGGTGCAGGTTGTGTCGAGTATTGAGCCTCAGCAACAGACAGAAAAGCGGATTATCGCAGCAGCAGATGGAAATGCAGATCGTATAGCTCGTAGGCTCGAAGGTGCTGTCACACCCAAGCACTAAATGATGATAAAAAGACATTCGTTGTACAGAGCTAGCCGTATCACAGAGATCATACATTCATCAACGTCTTGGTGCAATACTTTGGTGTTTTCAAGAGTGTTTCGAGCAAAATGTTTATCACATGCTTATCGGTGACGTATGTGCATATGGACTTTTCGTTTCTCCCAGCGGCGACCTGTCTTCACTTTGACAAAGACATTCATCATACGATTTCACAGCAAATCGAAAATCACATTCGCTACGATCACGCTAGCAACCATAATCATGGTTCGAAAATCCTACAAGGCAGTCGAGACAGGCGACGACAGCACGACCGTCACGGCTCCGGCCTCCGAAGTCGAGGCACCTTCGACGTTTAGCGATGGACTTCCACTGCCGCAGGTCATGGTTTTCGACTTGGACTATACACTCTGGCCTTTCTGGGTAGACACACACGTTACTGGTCCACTGAAACCTACCAAAGACGGCTTGGTGGTGAAAGATCGCTACAACGACTCGTACGGCTTTTACCCAGACGTTGCTGGTATCTTGGTCGCAGTACGTCTTTGTCGCATTGTTAGTCACAAGTAGGATATCAGCTAACTTGTCGTTTGCGTAGATCAAGGAAAAGAACCTGACACTATGCGCGGCATCGCGAACACAAGCACCAGAACTCGCACGAGAAATGCTATCCTACCTCCTCGTTCCTTCCTCACCGACATCCCCTTCATCCTCACCAAAAGCCCTCTCTGTATTCGATGAACTAGAAATCTATCCTGGCGACAAGAAAACACATTTTTCGCGTATACACAAAAGGACGAATATTCCGTACGAGGAAATGCTGTTTTTCGATGACGAGTCGAGGAACAAGAATGTGGAGACTTTGGGGGTCACGATGAAGTTGGTGAGGGATGGTGTGTCGAGGAAGGAAGTCGATGCTGGTGTTAAGCTATGGAGGGAGAGGAATCACAGGTTGAAGAAGGAAGATTCGTGATACAACTTCTCTATCCTTTGGGATTCTATACGGCAACACGAGCACCAGCTATGAGCGTGCATTGCAAACGAATACATCTTGGACCGCAGACAATCGTGTACATGTCATGTTCACATCTTTTTACTCTATCTATATTCAAGACGACTACTTCTTGCTGAACCACTCTCTCCAAAGATCTCGGAAGCCAAACTGCGGACGCTGCTCATCATACACATTACTCGCAGGACCAGCTAGATTACCCAGAATCCTGCCAGGGCTATTGCTAGAAGTAGCTTCAAACCTTGGCTTCGGTGCCACTGCACGCTCCTGAATAGCACCTGCTACCTGAGGCGCGACTTCCGCATAACATGCATTCAGCTCGCGGTCCAGGAAAAAGTAGGGTCGCTGGGCCAGAGCTGGACACATGAGGTTGTATGAGCGTGTCAGTTGGTTGAGGTTGTCGATGGCGGCTTGGTGGTAAGCTCTCTCGGTGCGTAGCCAATCTGCATCCCTGAACGGTGCCACTTTTGGTGGAGGTGCCTTTGGTTCTTCTACTACAGTTTCTAGAGGTGCGTCGACTGATACCTGTAGCTCGCTCTCTTTCGACAACGGTTGCGCTGCCTCGTCTATGGGAGTTTCGGTAATTGTGATTTGCTGCGAGTCCTTGGTGGTTGGAGTACCTGATGCTTTGATCTCGCCATCTACCTTTATTTGAGTGAGATGACCGGCTTTGTCGATAGTGTTGATTTTCTCGGTTCGTTTCTTTGCAGGCGGATTTTCAATGGCTTCGGCACGCGCATATTCTTCAGCGAGTACTAGTTGACTTTCTAAGGATCCTCCTCTGCTGGCAATAGATCTCGCAACATGTCTTCGCCAATCGGCACGCAGACGAGCTCTGAAGCGATTGGAACTGCTGACAATGTCTTGTTGCTTTTCGATCCAGGGGGGCACAATATCTTGTCGTTGAATCATGCGGTTGAGCATGTACTCTGTGGTATTGATGAAAGGACTACTGGCATTGTAGTCGCGCTCAATGGCCTTTCCTCTGGGCAAATTCTTGAACTTTCCTCGAGCGATTGCATCTTCAATGCGCTCGTTAGCAAGAGACTCCAAGCCTTTCAACGTCACAGGTGCAGAGCGCGCGGTGGGCGTGAAGCGTTCTTTCAACTCTTTGCGAAACTTTTCTCTTTCGTCGTCAGGTAGCTCTTTCATTTCGGCATAGATTGACGTCTTGTCGCGTGCATTCGCCAGCCGCATTCCTGAAGATGGAGCGTTCTTTGGTCTGCCAGTGTCGATTTTACTTGGAGGTCCGCGAGACGCTCCTCCAGAAGATACACGCACAGGCTTCGGAGGCTTGTAGGAATCGTTGAGCATGCGAAGTGATGCATCGTGGACGCTCTCGGTGCCAGACCACGGAGTCGCACCAGCTATGTCTCTGCTGTGACGACTTGCGCTGCTGGGCATTTCCGCCTGAGATATGGCACCGGCATGTTCGTTTCGGAAAGAGGCTGTAGCAATCCGCTCGAGTAGATCCTGCTTGAGGCTTTCGTCGAAACCAGCTTCTTCCACGGCTCTGCGAGCACTTCGGCCGCCAGACTCGAGTCCTTCCTCGCTCAGTGCAGCCAGTCTGCGGGACATGGCTCCTTGTTCCTTCTCTTGTTCTTTTGCTTCATGACTCGATCGAGTATCGGTGGGTGGCGTCGAGAGACGGCGGACCTGTTGGGTGTTTCGGGCGACCCGCTGAGCAAAGCCCGGTCGCATACATCGCGAACAGACAGGGAGGGCTGACGATGGCAATGGTGGCATAGGCTGGTGGTTTGAACGTGGATAGAATGTGGCAATGACGAGTTCGTCATTCTTATTATACCATCGGCGATAGAACGATATCTCCGAACTTTACATTTATCTCAGGGTTGTACCGCCAACCACCATTTTTGAGCCTGCATCCTGAAGGTTTTTGCTTCATAGACAATGTTTCTCCGGTGGAAAAAGAGGTGGGGATAAGATACGTGGTGAGTGCCTATGTACATAGCACGGATGAATGTCATGCTCACACAGAGCCAGTTGTAGATAATAGCGCTACGTCCTTGAAGATTACCTATCTTTGGAGTCTTAAGCAAATGCTTGAGGTCTTTTCTCCATGTACTAAGCACGGAGATCCTTAAACGATATACATCATCTGAGCTCATACGAAACCACAGCACAAGAGCAATACTGTCGTTTCATCTTCCCTCACGTGTATCACATAGGGTAGCATGATCTTTAATCATGATGGTCCAGCAGCATGATTCACATCAATCATGATCCAATAGCAGCATGACAATCTCGGGCCGTGGACTCCGCAACCGAGAAGACGGGACCCTTGATTCACGATGACTTCATGGCCCCGTTGTTTGTGCCGAGCTGCGATCAGAAGGAAATAGAAATTTCCAACAGTCCAGATCATCGATCACTCTTCTGTTGAACATGCCGACTCGGCCTTTCACACATGCTGCAAATAGAATGAGAGGGTTCACGAATAGGACAGGAAACAGAGGTAAGCAATATGTACAACAAATTTTGTGTTCTTTCTACAGGCTTTACTTGTATGGAATCAAAAGGTACCTGGAAAGTAGCATTCATAAACCCATAAATGATTAAGATAGTCATCCTGTTTCAAGTGATGATAAGGCGATTGACCTCCATCACATTCCAAAGAGCAGGCTGTATCTTGTTTCGTAGTTCGTCATCATATTTATGATGTGATGATTTAGAGCTGGTTGGCGGTGTTGAAGTCCTTGAGGGCGACGGCGACACGCTTGGTCATGGTCTTCTCACCTTCGCGGACCCAGACGCGAGGGTCGTAGTACTAAAGAACGAGAATGTTAGCATTGGCTCGAAGAAACAATTGAACGACAAGATGTGAGTTGTAGCGTACCTTCTTGTTGGGCTTGTCAGCACCGTCGGGGTTGCCGACCTGGCTGCTGAGGTAGTCCTTCTTGCCGACCATGTAGTCGCGGATACCCTCAGTGTAGGCGTACTGGAGGTCAGTGTCGAGGTTGACCTTGCAGACACCGTAGGAGATGGCCTCCTGGAACTCCTCGACGGAGGAACCGGAACCACCGTGGAAGACGAGGAAGACGGGCTTGTCATCCTTGGAGCCAGTCTTCTCCTGGACGTACTTCTGGTGCTTGGAGAGGAGACCGGGCTGGAGCTTGACGTTACCGGGCTTGTAGACACCGTGGACGTTACCGAAGCCAGCGGCGATGGAGAAGAAGGGCGAGACCTCGGAGAGGGTCTTGTAGATCTCGTAGATGTCCTCGGGCTGGGTGTAGAGGGAGTTGTTGTCAACATCCTCGTTGTTGACACCGTCCTCCTCACCACCGGTGATACCGATCTCCATCTCGAGCCACTGCTTCATGGGGGCAGCACGCTCGAGGTACTTCTTGGTGGTCTGGATGTTGTAGTCAACCTCCTCCTCAGACAAGTCAATCATGTGGGAAGAGAAACTGCGGAGTTATTAGACGACGTCATGAGATCAGCAATGGATGGTCAAACTCACAGAGGGGTGCCGTTCTTCTTGAAGAAGGCCTCATCGGCCTCCATCATGCCATCGAGCCATGGGAGGAGCTTCTTGGCGCAGTGGTCGGTGTGAAGAACAACGGGGATACCGTAGGCGGGGGCAACGGCGCGGATGTAGTGAGCGGCAGCAATGGAACCGGCGATGGAAGCCTCCTGG